>Ga0299912_10004137_pt1 | contig 11848 bp, 13 predicted proteins | sample RVTome_2_FD_207667 | JGI IMG/M metagenome (GOLD analysis project Ga0299912, IMG submission 207667) | Soil microbial communities from uranium-contaminated site in the Upper Colorado River Basin, Wyoming, United States - RVT95D214 (version 2) ... | reverse complement strand
AAAGTCAAAATGTTTAAAAAGATTTTTTGGCATTTATTCATTTGACATTGAATTGACATTTGCCTGCCTGCCGAAGCCTCGGCGCAGGCAGGGGCTTTAACATTTGGATTTTTCAATACATCTATTTGGTTCCATATGGGGGTTAGAAGAATAAATCATGGCACGGTTTTACGTTCCCCAACCCAAGATCGAGAGGGGAATGCTGAGAGTCGAAGGGGGTGAGGCAAGACATATTCGCAAGGCTCTCCGGCTCAAAGCAGGAGATGAGGTCGTCGTCTTTGATGGGGCGGCGAGGGAGTATGAGGGGACGATTGTTCAGGAAGGCTCCTCCTCTGTAGTCATCATGGTCCAGAACGTTGTTTCCTCAAAAAGTGAGTCTCCCTTAGGGATCGCCTTGTCCCAAAGCCTACTCAAGGGGGAGAAGATGGACTATCTGATCCAGAAGGCCACGGAGCTGGGAGTCAACCGAATTATTCCTTTCTTCTCCTCCCGCACTATTCCCCTCTTAGAAGAATCGAGAAGATTGAAACGCTATGATCGATGGAAGAGGATTGCTGTTGAAGCCTCGAAACAGTGCGGAAGGGGAGTGGTTCCGAAGATTGACCCCCTCCAAGATTTTTTTGAAATGGTCCAAACTACTACCCAAGATTCCCTTCGTCTCATTCTCTGGGAGAAGGAGGGGGTAAGACTGAGAGAGATCTTAAAGGGGTTGAAGGAGAAGAAAAAGATCTTCTTCGTCATCGGGCCGGAAGGGGGATTCACCCAAGAGGAGGTTGAGCATGCACGAAGGGAAGGATTCATCCCCGTCAATTTGGGAAGAAGGATATTGAGGTCTGAAACCTCAAGTCTTTGCCTTCTTAGCATCCTTCAATACGAATGCGGTGATATCGGATAAAAAAAGAGGGCCAATTTTCTTGCCATGGCCCTCAGGTCAGAAAGGAGGTGTGTGGTAAAAAACCTGCCTGACGCAGGCAGGCAGCTAAGCTGCTTTTTTTTCTAAATTGCTGACAAACTCTTTGTAGGCCTTACACTCGTCAACCAGTTTGCACTTTCTTCGACATACCTCAATATGAACTTTTGGACTTCCTTTCCTTTTATCACAGATAAGATAGCTCATTTTTAAGGTTTCCCTTTTTTAGGCCAGCGTTTGAATAAAAAGTCTATATGTTGAGTTTATATTATACTACAACACAAAATATAGGAATGTCAAGGAAAAAATTCATCTTTTTTAAAAAAAAATATATTTAAATTTCAATAACTTACAACTCTTAATAAGAAGTAGAATCATAAATTTTTAAATCATCCCCGTGAAATTTAACGAATTAATCAGAGAGCTCTTAAGAATCATTAGAGCTCTCTGATTGCACCGATTTTGATTTGATTGCACGGATTCTACGGCCACAATCTTATCTGAGTAATCGATATCTAATCTGTGTCATCAGAGATTTCTGGACCTTTTCAGAAATCTCCAAAGGAGAGTAGGGGAATGGAGCGGTGGAGAACTTAAGGATTGGGAGCAGCGGTAGAGGGTTTCTCCTCAATAGCAATGCCCAGACGCTCCACTCCCGAATTCTTCGCCACATCGAGGACCTGGACGACTCGATCGAAGACCACGCTCTTGTCAGCCCGGACGATCACTGGCTTTGTTCTGTTGAAGGCGGTGAGGGATTGTAGCTCAGTCTTCAAATCCTTGAGACTCTTGGATCTGTTATTGAGGAAGACCTCATTTCGACTGTTGATGGTAACGACGATAGGCTCTGTCTGGTCAGCAGGCATTTTGATATCGGCTTGAGGAAGTTTCACAATAATCCTGGACTCCCGGGCAGGATTGAACGTGTAGACTAAACTGAAGGAGGTGAAAAAGAAGATAAACATGTTGAGGATGATGTCAGTAATAGCTACTGATTCCAAGCTCACCACTGCGTCTCGATGGGTTTTGATCTTCATCGAACCCCTCCTCCCTCATCGGTCCTCGCCAAGATATCGATTAATTCATTGCCATAGTAAGTCATTTCCTGGGCGTGCGCCTTAATCTTGCCAACAATGAGGTGATAGATCACATAGTATGGAATGGCGACGATGAGGCCTCCCGCCGTGGTGATCATTGCCTGATAAATTCCGGTGGCTAAGGCACTGACTGTGATATTACTCCCCAACTGTTCCCAGGCCATGAACGCCCGGATCAGGCCGACGATGGTGCCCAGAAACCCCAACATCGGTTCAACGCCAATAATGATGATTAAGGCCCCCAAGTAGTGCTCCAGGTATTGGACCTGCTCATCGCCTTCCCTTTCCATCATCTTCTCAACCTCTTGCCGCTGGAGGGTTCGGTTGAGAATTCCTATCTCGAATATGTCGGCAATGGGATGTCTCACTTTTTCACATCGCTCCAAGGCCTTCTTAAATTGTCCTCTTTCCAAATAGAGGAAGATCTCTTGGGCAAACTGGGGGATGTTGAGCCGAATCCTCCAGAGGGTCCAGATCCTTTCAAGAATGAGGGCAAGGCCGATCATCGATAATAAGATGATGGGGATCATGACAACCCCACCTTTAATGATCAGTGATACGAACATTCCATACCTCCTCAGATGAAAAAAAGAGGGCAATCGAAATTGCCCTGGATTTAAAATAAAGTGCCGGGTCGCGGAATCGAACCACGGACACGAGGATTTTCAGTCCTCTGCTCTACCGACTGAGCTAACCCGGCATTCTGAGTGATTACGCAATTTATATTACAACCTTTCCGATGTGTCAAGAGTCAGTTTTTCTCCCAAATTCCGATATAGAAATTTCGAAACCTCAAAACCAGCGGAGGACAGGCGAGACGCCTGTCCTACCGTCATTTGGCATGTCTATTTCTGTTTTTGGTTTTTCTGTCCTCTCATCGCTTCTGGGTGGATCATCCTCACGATTGTCTCCAACCCCTCCACCATCCTGGGAGAGGGACGATCCACTAAATTGGAGTCTACGACATAGACCGCTCTCTTTTTTACAGCAGGAATACTTTTCCAATTCTGCCACTTCTTAACCAAATTCAGATAGTCCCACTTACTCTCCATGGAACTTATGATAATGACCTCCGGGGCCTTCAGCATGGTGGTCTCGATGTTATAAAGAGGATAATTTGCCGACTCATTCTCTGATATACTCCTTCCACCAGCCAAACGGATGAGATCATTGGCAAGAGTGTCTCTTCCAACCGTGATCATGGGAGCATCTCCCACTTGGAAGAAGACTCTTGGTTTAGGAAGGGATTGGGTGAGCGCAAGGATATTTTCTTTCTTCGTCCTCATATTCGTGACGATTATTCTTGCTTCGTTTCGCCTTCCAACGATTTCCCCCACATTGTTAATTGTTTTCATCACTCCATCAAACCCTTTTGGATCAATCACATAGACAGAAAAATCGAGATCGCTTAATCTTTGAATGGTCTCCCTTCGGTTGCCATCTCTGGTAGCGATGATGAGGTCCGGCTTCAGAGAAACAATCATCTCTATACTGGGGTTCACAAACCCTCCGATCTTTGGTTTAACGAATGCGGCTTCTGGATAATCACAAAAGTTTGTGACCGCCAATATTTCTTCATTGAGTCCCAAAGCGAACAGGATTTCTGTTATGTTGGGGGCTAGGGAGATAATCTTTTTGGGGTCATTGGGAATTTTCACCTTCCTTCCCATCTCGTCGGTCAATAGACGTCCTTGCCCCTCGGCCGAAAGATTAGGCAAGAGATTCATTACGAATATTGCGAATGCGAAAAATAATGCTTTTCTAATCATGTTTTCCCAGAGACACCTGCCTCAGCAAAGGTTGCCATTTCATCGAGGATCTTAAGACTGGCCTCTGCCAAAAATATTCCCAATGCTGCACCGGTTCCTTCACCCAAACGGAGGTCAAGATTGAGCAAGGGTTTTAGGCCGAGATGTTCCAGTATGATTTTATGCCCTTGCTCTGCCGATTGATGAGAAACAATGAGGTATGGTTTTACTTGGGGGGAAAAGGATGTGGCAATCAAGGCCGCGGCACCGGAGATGAAGCCATCGATCACAACCGGGATCCGATATTTGGCTCCGGCCAATATCACTCCTGCAATCCCTCCGATCTCAAAACCTCCCACTTTTGATAGCACGTCGATGGCATCCTTTGGATCCGGTCGATTGATCTCAAGGGCCCTTTGAATGATTTTGACCTTTCTCTTCCACCCTTCATCGTCGAGACCTGTTCCCCTTCCGGTGACGAAGACCACATCAGCACCCGTGATGGAAGCGGTTATCGCACTTGACGGGGTGGTATTTCCAATTCCCATGTCACCCGTTCCTAAAATATCAATCCCTTTCGCTAACTCCTCTTCCACCAACTCAATGCCCGCTTCGATAGAGTGGATGGTCTCCTCCCGACTCATGGCAGGTCCTCTGCACATATTCTGAGTACCCATGGCCACTTTCCTATCTTTCAGATCCGGATGTCGTTCAAGAACTGAGGCAACTCCCAGGTCTGCTACGACGACCCTGGCCCCTACCTGTCGGGCCAGGACATTAATCGCGGCACCGCCCCGAAGGAAGTTATAAATCATCTGGGGAGTTACTTCAGAGGGATAGGCGCTTACAGCCTCCTCTGTGACGCCGTGGTCTCCGGCCAATGTGAATATGACTTTGTGGATGAGTCGGGACCTCGGATTTCCCTTGATTCCAGCGATCTGAATGGAAAGGGATTCAAGCTGACCCAATGAGCCTTGTGGTTTCGTCAGATTGTTCTGTCTCTTTCTGGCCTCTGCCATGGCCTTTTCGTCCAAAGGTTTAATACTGGCAATGGTATGGTAAATCTTTTCCACCATTTCCCCCAGCCTATTTTATTTCATCTGTATCTTCTGATATCCAAGAACCAATGTCTCCAGAAACCCTCTTTAAGAACAGGTTCACTTTCTAATATTTCAATTCTTCTCTTAAAAGTTGGGCCATCGGTGACCAAGGTGTGAAATTCACCGTTCTCCCCGCAGGGGCAGATATTCCTCATTTTGAGTTCCTGGAGTAAGTCTCTATCTAAGCACCTCCCAATAAAATCTTTACCCAATAGATCGGCTTGGCAACTGACCACCATCGCCTTAAAACCCAGATCGATAAACTCCTCCACAACCTTTGAGGGTGAATGATTCCAAAGGGGTTCTATGGGAACAATTTCTAAGTCTTCGCAAACGCGCTCAACCCAATTCTTATGCTCTTCCAAGTAGACATCCCCAAAGACCATTCCGTGTACACTTTTCGTCTTGATTTCTGAGGCCGCTGCTTTGAATTCCGTTTCATATTTTTCCATATCTGGACTCACTTCTTTTTGAATCAACGGAATGCCGATTAATTCTGCTTGAAGATTTAGAAGATCGGCCTCTATGCCATGAAAGCAACAGCGTTTGTATTCACGAGAAATGAAATTTAGTAAGTGTGTCACGCGATATCCACTTTCGATTGCCTTATAACAGGCCAGACAACTGTCTTTCCCGCCGCTCCAAGAACTCACTACATTCATTTTCTTCCTCTAACTCCGATTAAATTATCAAAAGTAGAAGACATAGCAGTTCTGCTAGTTCATTTGCAGCCCCCAAAATATCGCCTGTCACTCCGCCCATTTTTTTTATGAAAAAGAGCCGATATGCAAGGCTGAAGAGGCAGACCCCTAAAAACACCAAAATCCCCTTAACATTCATGATCAATAAAGAAATTCCAATAGCCGAGGCCAAGGAGAAGGCCATTTCACGAGGGCTAAGGTTTTCAGTAAAGGGTTTTCCTAATCCTTCTCCGGGTCTGGCATAGGGCGATCGAAAACAGACCAAAACCATAGAATTTCTTCCCATCACAATCATCAAGATGAGCGAATAATGAATAGAAGGATTCGAAATTTGATCCAGAGCAAGATATTTGGCTCCGAAAAGTAGGATGAGGCTCATCACCCCAAAGGCGCCGATACGGCTATCCCTCATCACTTCAAGAATTCTTTCCTTCGATCCACCAGAGGCCAACCCATCCATGGTATCGGCAAATCCATCCAGATGCAGACCTCTCGTCAAGAGTGAAACAAGCCCCAATGTGAACCAGAGGGTGAGGGACTGAGGCAAGACAAGAGAGAGGAGATAATTGCCAATAGCTGAAAGCAGACCGATGATGAGACCTACCAGAGGGAAGAAGGCCATCGAGCGCGCTAACTCCCTCTCTTCAGAAAGAGGAATTTGACGCACAGGCAGAATGGTAAGAAACGAAAGGGCTCGAAGAAAGTCTTTCACTCGGCACCTTTCAAGAATATCGGGATCCCCGAAACCATAAAGATCACCGTCTTTGCCACTTGAGCAATCCTCTGGTTAGCCATTCCCGACAGATCTCTGAACCGACGGCCTAATGGGTCAACTGGTACGATTCCCATCCCCACCTCATTCGATACAATGACTAATGAAGCGGGTGTCTGTTTGATCATCTCCACAAATCTATTTATTTCATCCATGATCTTCAGATCCGTATTCCCTTTTGTCAGAAGGTTGGAGAGCCAGAGAGTGATGCAGTCCAACAGGATGACTTCAACTCCATCCTCATATTGTCTGATTCCTTCGACGATCTTGATAGGTTCCTCAACGGTCTGCCATTCTGGACCTCTCATTTTTTTATGATGCTCTATACGCTGAGCCATCTCTTCATCGAGCGCTTCGCAGGTAGCCAGATACAATTTTTTTGAAAAATGTTGATTCGCAAAATCCGAAGCAAAACGGCTTTTCCCGCTTCGACATCCTCCGGTGATCAAGATCATTCTCTTTCCCATTTTTCCTCCAAAGTGGTGAGGGATCTTTTAAGGTCATCGATCGAAAAGACCTCAAGAGAGACAATACCATGATAATCACGAAGGTGGGAGAAAATCATCTCTAATGCCGACTCAGGCAACCGATCGATTCCCAAATGGTCGACACTGTCTTGAAATCCGTGAAGATGAATGATCGAGGTGTTGGTTAGATATTTTTCCAAGTAAGATCTTAGATCCTGTCCATGGATCAGGATATGACCGATATCGAGGCAGATTGAAAGCCCAAATTCCTTCACAATGTCTTCAACCCATTCAAAGGGGTATTCGAGCGTCTCGATAGAAATACGATTCGATCCCATCTCACATCTTACGATCTCTTCTATGCTTTGGCGAATGCGCCTTCGCCAAGTTTCGATATCCGGTTCCTCTCTTCCATTTTTATTTCTTCGTTCAAGATGGAGGGTATAGGTAGAGGGGTTAAGAGGGAAGGTTCTTTCGATCCTCCTTTTTACAACGGAAGTCCCTTTTGACCTTATCACCTCACTTTTGTCTCCAAGAAATATATCGATGGGGAGATGGATATTAAACGCCACATCCTGATGAAGGTGGAAGTTCATCAGGGCCTTGATTTGAAGATCATCGAGAAGGTTATCCTGACTCTCACTCTCAAAGAGGACTAATTCTATTTCATCCAAAAAGGGTGAGAGCATCGCCACATTTGGAATAATATGATCAGGATAGACGTAAGAGGTCGTGGACAATCTAAATGGAAACATCTTTTTATAACACATTGGAAGAGGAACGTATGACATTTTGGGTCCCTTTGATCTTAAAAGGTGTAGGAGATCCCTCCGATGAAATTCCGTTCAGGGGAGGGATAAAAATATTGAGTGCCTACGGAATCGATAACTGCGAATTCTGCGTACTTTCGATTGAATAGATTGTTGACCCCAATAAACGCCTTCAATCCCCTCCAGGCATAGGAAAGTTTCATATCTAAGGTATAATATCCGCTCTGTCGTTCCACCTGATTGGCCCAGTCGCTCACAAAATAGTGCGATCCAATAATATTTGCTTTGGTGCTCAATTGAATTCCTTTCCCGAAATTAAGCTCCGCTCCAAAGGAACCTTTGTGCCTTGGCACTCCGGGAATGTCATTTCCTGAAAAGGAACCTTTACGAAGGATGGGCTTGATATAACCATAGTTTCCCCACACGGATAGCCATGGGAACGGTTTAGCCTTTGCCCCCACTTCTATTCCCTGGCGCCGTGTTCTGGGATAGTTTTCATTGGAAAAGGTAAAAGGATTGAAAAAGATTTCATTGTGGAGGTCGATCCAGAAGAGGGTTAGGTTCGCTTCGATTTGATCGGTAAAAGAGTGGCGGATCCCCGTTTCATAGTGGTTTCCAGTTTGGGGTTTCATCTCAGGGTTCACCTGAATCCCAATGATCTCAAAGGTACCGGGGGAATAGATGTACTGAATCCATTCGTCGGAAACAGGGTATCGGAAACTTCTTTTAAAACTAAAGAAGGCAGAGGAGTTTTTACCAAAAAGATAATCCAGACCGGCATTCCAGGCAGGCTCACTGTTTCTTGATGTATCTTTCGATCTCGGAACGTCTTGAAAAATGTCGAAGATCACCCATTCTTGCCGGTATCCAAGGGATAAAACCAAGTTGTTGAGAATGGAGAATTCGTCCAATACATAGGCCCCCGTGGATTTTTTTGTAACCTCTGATCGATTAGGTCCTAAAAAGACTGAATCTGAGAAAATGGCCGAATTTGATTTATAGAAGTCCAATCCGATGGTTAATTTATTGGAAAAATTCCACAAGGGTTTTTCAAAGATATATTTTGGAGTAATCCCCCATGTGCCCGAGTTCCTTTTATCTTCAAATTGAGAGGAGATAAAGAAGTCGGCTACCTCCCGATGCCGATAGGAGAGTTCAGTTTCTATTCGGCCAAAACCCCACAGCTTCGCCTTGATTCCTAAGACAGCATATCCATCGTCTGTTTCGGCCTTGTCGTCGGGATGCGTCGTAGCCCGCCGGTCGAGTATATAAAGGGGTTTTTTGAGACCGAAAGGCAATCCCGCATCATCCCTATGAAAGCCTCCACTGATGTTGAAACTAACCGCGTTATTCAAATCATAGATTAATTTTACTCCCGCATCTTCGGCTCTAAAAAATCCATTATCACGGTATCCCTCTGTGGAGCTATGGCTGGCGTTGAGAATAGCGGAAAGAGGCCCCCACTTTCCACTCACAGAGGCAGCTTCTTTATTGTAAGAGTAGCTTCCAATCACTCCTTCCACGTTCGCCGAGAAGGGTTTTTCAGGCTTCTTCGTAATGATATTGATGACACCCCCCACGGCGTTATCACCATAAAGAACACTCCCTGGGCCACGGACGATCTCAATTCGCTCCACCTGATCAAGAGGAATTTGAGTCCAATCAACTCCGCTCAGATCGATTTCATTGACCCTTCTTCCATCTACAAGGACGAGGGTATTTAGGGGCCCTGTTTCGCCGAACCCTCTAATGTCCAACGTTGCTGTCTTCCCTGTCCCAAAATAATCACGGACCACTACTCCTACCTCGTTTTTCAACACATCCGTGACGACTTGAGCATTTGACTCTTTTATCTTTTCTTCAGTGATGACAGTAATGTTTGCAGGGACCTTTCTGATCTCCTGGGCATCTCGGGTGGCGGTGACCACCACCGGCTCGAGGGTGGCCTCTTTTTCTTGTGCAAAGAGTTGAAGAGGAATGGAAGTAAAAACGATGGAAAAAGCAGCAAAGAAAATGAAACGTTTCATAGAAGCCTCCCCGACCCATCAAATGAGCCTAAAATTGGATTTGGCTGACCCCTAACCATTTTAGGTCCGGGGCGAGAGGAGAAGGGTTTAAAAAAAATCCCCAGGCTCCTCAAAGAAGACTGGGGATTTTACCCGCAACACCCTTCACAGTCTTGTCCTCGAAGACCTCTTCGTGAAGAATATCCAGGTAGGTTTTCTGACTCTCCCGCCCTTTCAGCAGCCTTCCCGTCTTTAGACAACCTCATGACAGTGGCTACCAATTTGCTGAAAGGGTCCCCTTTTCCATTTCAGAAAAGGGCGGGATTACAGCGGCGGGTCCGTCCCCGACTTTCTCCCGCTAAGGCGGGAGATCACGGGGTTCCCTTCACCTGGATATCGCCGATTAAACTTAATTCAATTTAGCAGATTGTGAAATGGGTTGTCAAGTTTAAACGGTACCGGGCACCGCAGAGCAACCGCCAAATCAAAAAGAGGGTATCACATAATGAGGTGATCCAAGATACTCTTGGCAAAAGATTGTTGTTGACCTCACACAATCCCATGTGTAATAATATGTGCGGAGGTGATTCCTGTGGCGACAAATCTTCAAGTGGATGACAGATTGATAGTTAGGGCGCTCAAACTTGGCGGACACAAGACCAAAAAGGCGGCTGTCACCCAGGCGCTGGTCGAGTATATTAACCATTTACAACAGCAGAAGATCCTCTCCATGTTTGGAACAGTGAACTATGACCCCAAGTACGACTACAAGAAACAGAGAGCCCGAACATGAAGGTAATTGTTGACACCAGTGTGTGGTCTCTGGTGCTCAGACGCAGTAGGCGTTTGCGATCTCGCCCTATCGAGGAGTTGCGATCCCTCATTCGGGATCACCGCGTCCAAATGCTGGGGCCAATCCGTCAGGAAATTCTGTCTGGAGTCAGGGACCAGTTCCAGTTCGAGCAGCTTTTGGATCACTTGGCCAGCTTCCCAGACCTTCCTATTCTTACCGAGGATTACGTCACAGCAGCGCGTTTCTTTAACTTGTGTCGCTCGAAAGGCGTTCAGGGGTCCAATACGGATTTTCTAATCTGTGCTGTGGCCGTTCGCTATGAGTGTTCCATCTATACCACAGACAAAGACTTCGAGATGTTCGCACAGCATCTCCCTATCATGCTTCACAAACACGAAGGATCACAATAAAGAATGGGCTGCGTTGTTGACTTTGCTGATCGGCCAAAAGCCGCAGGGTTTTTGGAGAATCGTCGTCTCCCGATTCTCCAAAAATAACATACTACTCCTACTCCGTGACCTCCGTGGCTCGAACTCGTCCCACCTTTGGCGGGACGAGTGGGCGGTGAAAATGACTTAAAAAGGTAAACTCTTTATTGGTTTGGGTAGTAAATCATTTCTCTTCTCTTTTTTTCATGAGCGGGACAAGAAGAAGGACCAACATCATCATTAACGACAGAAGGTAAAAAGCGTCATTAAATGAGAACATGGACGCCTGTCTTATCAGCTCGCCATAGATCACACCTAAGCTCCCCTGATCAGAAAGGGAAGGACTAACCCCTCTGCCCTGCAATATCTGAGAAATGTTGGGAAGAGCGGCCTGGAAGTTTCTGTCAAAAGGAGTGAGATGTTCCACGAGGCGGGCCTGATGAAACTGTGCCCTCCTGGCAAGCATAGTGGTAACAAAGGCAACACCAAAACTCCCCCCGAGGTTTCTCAGAAGGTTAAATATCGCCGTGGCATTTCCCATCCCTTCCTTTCTTACACCTGACATGGTCATCGTTGTGAGGGGGACAAAGAGAAAACCCATGCCTACACCCAGCACAACCCTTGGCCAGAAGATGGTGCTGAAATCGGCAAAGAGATTAAACTGAGACATGAGATGGACCGAATAGGCGGCCACAGCGATACCGACAGCAAGGATCGCCTTTGGGTTAATCTTGTTTATCAAGTTTCCAGCGATCGGCATCGCGATCATCGTGGCAATGCCGCCAGGTCCCAAGGCCAGCCCTGCGAGGAAGGACGTGTATCCCATCAGTGTCTGGAGGTAGATCGGAAGCAGGACAATGGTTCCGAAGAGGCTGAAAAAGACAAAAAACATGATCATATTTCCCGAGCTGAATGAGAGACTCCTGAAGATGCGTAAATTGACGATGGGGTTCTCCGTAGAGAACTCCACCATGACAAACAGGATCAAGGAGGATATGGAGATAAAGCTAAGCCAGGTGATGAAGCTGGATGAAAACCAGTCCTCCCTTTGTCCTT
>Ga0299912_10004136_pt1 | contig 11849 bp, 10 predicted proteins | sample RVTome_2_FD_207667 | JGI IMG/M metagenome (GOLD analysis project Ga0299912, IMG submission 207667) | Soil microbial communities from uranium-contaminated site in the Upper Colorado River Basin, Wyoming, United States - RVT95D214 (version 2) ... | reverse complement strand
ATCCACATCTTAATGTAAATGGATACGACTAATTTCGATCTTTCAGTCGTAACAATCAGGTTTATCCGAAGATTTTAGGCAAGGATTCAGAGTCTAATATTTTTACCGTATTGGGGCTTTCAATAATTTCTTTTTTAGTAAATCTTAAAATTTAAATAATTCAAGGAAGTTTCAAATATTATTTTTTTTTTTTTCGAAAAATTAAATTTACAAAATTGAATTTTTTGAGTAATTATTGTAATTAAAAAAATTGCTAAGAATATGAATATTTATTTGGAAAAAAGCAGAATTTATTGGCACTAAAATTATTAAAAAAATTAATCAAATATAAGTTAATGTAATAACATATTTTGTGCGTTTCAAAACTGACTCGATGAAAAAAAAGAATATGAAAAATCCTAATAAATAAACCATCATTTCAATTTTCATAAATATTTCAAATTCCATAGAAAATATTGTTGGATATTCTGAATAAAACGCATTGTTTGCGTAATAACCTTGCAACATAAGTGCGCCAATAAAGAATAAAATTCTATAAATTAAAAATCCAAAAAACAAACCAGCAAATCCAAATAACAATTTTTGTTGGCCACTTTTTTCCCTCTGTTTTGCCAGCTTTAAATAATGGATTGCTGTTAATAATAAACAAGTAAGAGCAACCCCCCATAAAAATCTCTCGAAGGGATTCTAAATTATTGTTTCGACTATCTTTATACACCTAATAAATTGATTATTCTTACAAAAACATAATAATTACAATACATTGATTTTTGAAAAGAGAGTTTTAAGCGAAGAGATTATTGTTTATTCTTTTTGTTTGCTTTAAAATCTATTTTTTCAATTTCAACATCTAGTTTCTCCGGCTCCGTGGTTACTTTCACGGGTTTCGATTCGTCAAATGGAGCGTTACAGACCCAACAAGCGTTTTCTAAATTGGTTAACGTGTTAGAGCATTTTTTACAATAAAAACTACCGCAATATGGACATATATACATCTGTCTAGCTAATTTTCCTTTGCATACTAAACAAATCCTTCTTTCCTTAGAAACAGAAACCTCTTCTTCCGTTATTTTTTGGGGTTTAGTAAACATTTCTAGTATGTTTGGGCTAATGTCCAAAGAGTCTTGTTTCATTATGCCAACCTTCTGAGATTTAATATCTTTAATTATATGGTATTGTAATACTACTATAAGCAAAAAGAACCAGTTTAATCCAAAGATAAATGATAGCGGAAATCCAGTGCTAATAAAAAAGATTTCTAAAATAACCACGATTATAATATTTACAATAGATGAAAAATCCCAGTAATGTATGAAGCGAGAAAATCGTTCGGGATTACTGGTTATCGGAAACATTCCGATAAAAGCTCCGAGGATGTAAAACAAGGGGGAGATAATTAGAGGCACGGTGTTAAGTTCTTTAATTTGCCAGAAGGAGAGTATTTCGCTGATGCCAAATAACATAGCAGATAAAATTAAAAAAGCGCCAATCGCTTTGAACTCAAGTTTCGACGCTTTAGTAAAAAAGAAAAGCACAAAAAGTGTAACTGTACAGCTATAAATGAAAGTTACTGCTATAACGGTATAAAACATTTTAGAATCGACAGGTACAATTATTAAGAGTGAAACTAAAATAATTTGAATTATCGTAATAATACCTTTAGTGCGCTTAATATTTACTTCAAAGGCTAAAAAAAGGATAATAAATTGAATTTCAAAAACGATTTCTGATAGTTTATAGAATAAATTATATTGCGGGTCAATATTATCGTAATCTCCGTAAAATGTGAAATTTTTAAAACTTCCAATAATAAAAAAATCGCTTAAATATTCAAAAAACCTGCTAATTGCCAGACAAATAAAAAAGAAAGTAAATCCGTAGAACAAGATTTTATCTTTAACGTTTTCGTTTTGCCTTCCTTTACGAAAATAAAATATGCCGCAGAAAATTAGAAGCGTTATTGCTATCCCCCACAAAAGACGCTCAAGGGGGTCCCATATCATCACTTCTGCTATTTTATTTCACCACGTTTAAATTTAATATTTACATTTACGTAATAAATATTACATTTAAAGCTTTTATAACTTTTCAAACTCGCGCGTTTTATTTTTGGAAGCCATTAAAATTAATTACCAAGAACAATTTAAATTACTTAATAGAACGCGAAAATAAGAAAAGGTTGATTAAAAATTTCTCCGGCAGTACAAAACAATGTTGGACGCGAAGAATCAAAGGAACAGGTTGAAAAAGGGCTTGAGATGGGGCAAGACCAATTTATTTTAAATTGGAAATATAAGGATGTAAACAAAAAACTCACTTACGATATTAAAAAATGTATTGGATGTAGTCTTTGTAAATTGATATGTCCCGTCGACGCTATTGAGCTAGGTCCAATCGCCGATATCGCTAAAGGAACGTTAAGCGAAGAGAATCCGAAAATTTTGATCGATCATAATAAATGTTGTTATTGTATGTTATGCGCGGTGGTTTGTCCTAACGATGCTTTTCACGAAAATATCGAGCCGGAAGGGCAGATAAATCTCGAAGAGTTTCCGTCAATTGGCAAGTTTTTTGAAATAGACGAAAAGGAGTGTATTCAAGACAAAAATAATCCGATATGTCAATTGTGTCTCGAATCTCGCGATAGAAATCAGGTAAAGAATTACTTTAAAATCCAAAACGAATGTCCTACTAAGTGTTTTCGCATAAAGTCTCCAATTAAAGGAGAAGTTTTAATTAAAAAAAACCGGCTTTGGAAATGCGACCCCCAAGGGTGCAAAGCATGCGTCAACATATGTCCAACAAAATCTTTTTTCATTCCTGAAAGCGCCGAAGATCAAATAAAATACGGAAAGATTGCGTGTAAAGAAGACGAATGCTTTTATTGCGGAGCGTGCGAAAATTCTTGTCCTGACAAATTAATTGTCGTAAAAAGGAAAGATATTAAACTAGAAGATCCGAAAAAGGAAGGAAATTATCCGTGGATTCAAGGATGGGTTAATAGAATAAAAGAAATTTTACGAGAAAAACTTATAGAAGGAAAAGAGCAGATTAACATCCCAATTATCGAGCAAGAAATCGAAAAAGTAAAAGAAAAAATATTTGAAGAAGTCCCACAACTGTCTGATGAAGATCGAAAGAAACTTAGCGAATTAAACGATAAAATTCAAGCTTTGCTTAAATCTAAAAAGATTAGATATTGGATTAAAGACAAGAAAGTAGAAAAAATCTCCGCAGAAGTAAGAAAGATTTTAAAATAAATAAAATAAAATTTTCGGCACTTAGAAAATCATTGCAATAGAAATTAAATTTTCAGCAATAAATATAATACCTATTCTAAAGCGCTTCTGGGATTAAAATTATAAAATTGCTACCTTTGGAATAATCTCCCTTAATTTTATCTTCAACTTTAATAATCCCACTATAAGTTTCCACTATCCTTTTTACTAGTAAAAGTCCTAACCCAATACCGGATGGGACTTTATCTTTTTTATATTCGCTAAAATCTCTTGAAAATATATCTTCTTTCATCAAATCTGGAATTCCAACGCCGTTATCAAGAAATTCAAATTTAATAAAAGTTGTTCCATTACTAAATTCTCTTGATATTCTAATTAAAATCTCAATTCTTTTATGGATATTGTGCTTTATAGCATTAAATAAGAGATTTTCAAAAATATTAATTAATAAATCGTTCGCAAAAACAGCATATTGTTCTTGAAAGGATTCAATTTGTATATTTAATGTCTTATTAGGAAAACTACCTTTGACAGATTCAATTGCTTTAGTTAATACCTGTGATGCTTCGACTGACGATATCGGAGTTTCATTTTCTTCAACTTCTGATAATTTTTGGACGTTAGAAACTAATTTCTTTCCCCTGATAATTTGTTCGCTAAAGACATTAGATACTTCTTTAATTTTTTCCGTTTTTGTTGGATCAGTTGAAAATAGTTTAGACAACTCAATTGATGATAATAAATTTTGAAGAATATTATTAATATCGTGAGTAAATAAATCTTTATATAAATTCATACGATTATACGCGTCCTTTAACTGTTTTTCGATTTTTTTTCTTTGAGTAATATCTCTTACAATTGTAACGATTTGGTCGACTTTTCCTTCCTTTAAAATTGGAACTTTTCGAGTTTCAGTTATAAACTCCTCATTATTTAAGTAGGTACTCTCTTCTGTGTGTATGGATTTTTCGCTCTTAAAAACATATTCATACTCTTCTCGAACTTTATCAGGTAAAAAGGGAAACACTTCAAAAACAGTTTTGCCAACAATATCACTTTTAATACCTAACAGATTTAGCCATTGTATAAAAGAAGGATTAGCCAGTATTATCTTTAAATTTTTATCAATAACATGTATCGGCTCTACTAATGAATTAATTGATGTTCGGTATTGTTCTTCTGATTCTTTTAATCTTTCTTCCGCTTTTTTTCGATCAGTAATATCTAATGCTGTGAAAGTAACACCAGCTAAAGGATCTTTTATATCATTCATAGCTGAGCTCAATAAAATATCAAGCATTTTACCGTCTTTTCTCAAAAATCGAGTTTCAACAGTCCCAGTACCATATTTTTTTATTAAGTCGTATTTTACTTTACCAACAAATTCATAATCCTTATCAGTAGAGTATACCATTCTTGCGCTCTTGCCTATAAGCTCATCTCGAGTATATCCTACCAGATCACAAAAACGATCGTTAACCTGCGTAAATACACGATTGATTACTTCGCCTATTCCAACTGGTGCGGCTCTGAATATACTTTCAAGAGCGTTTTGTTTCTTTTTTAACGCTATTTCTACGTTTCTCCGCTCTGTGATATCAATATTAAGTTCTACGACACCCACTATTTTGTTATTCTCATCTCTAACAAGAAACACTCTTTTATTCCAAGTTCTTCCATCTGGTGATGTAGTTTCAACGATTATCGCTTTTCCTGAACTTAACGCTGCATCTACAGGACAATTTTCAATTATTTTATTACGATTGTGCCAAATTTCATAGCATTTTCGTCCACTCAAATCTTCTAAAGGTAAGGCAACATAATCGCAAGCGGCTTTATTCGCCCAAATTATGTTATGCTGGTCATCTTGAAGAACTATGAATTCTGGAATATTTTCAAAAATTATTGATTTTTCTCTTTCAGATTTTTTCAAAGAAGCTTCCAATTCTTTCTGTTTCGTGATATCGTCTGTATGGACGAGAATAAAATCCGGTGGAATAAATTTATAACTTACCAGAAGTTTCTTTTCTATGTTAACAGATTTGCATTTATACAATATTTCTGTAGAAGGAATGATTTCTCCATTAATACATCTCACTAAATCTTCCAATATTTGAGGATTATCTTTATATAGTTCAGTTGCTCGAATACCTAAGAAGTTTTTCATATTTCCTTTAACGATTTCGTCTGCAGCATCATTATAATCAATCAAAATTAAATTATTATTAAATTTCCTCCAAATATATGTTGGTGTAGGAAGTGCTTTGAAAACTCTTTTAAACTGATCTTCAGTATCCGTCAAATTTTGTTGGTTTTCAAGCAAATTAACTTAAACTTTTTACAGATTTGATTTTATCTTTAATATATAAAAAATTAAATATTCTAAGGTATCCAGTAATAGAAATACTTGCTTTATTATTTAATATTTAACCTAATAATAAAAAAAATTTGACAACTGTTTAAATTATTATTAATAAAAGAATCCACAATTTAATTAAAATCGAATAAGATTTCATTCAAAAAAAACCATTATAGTAATGAAAAAAATTAGAAAATATTTTTTTCAGAAAAGTCGTAGGAAAAAAAGGAAACATTTAAATATAGATTTTTTTATTATATAGTACGGTACAGTTGATATTTTTATTAATTGTGCCCAGACAATCATATTTTGACAATGTCTTAATATAATCAGCTGAATTTTTAATAAAGTATAAAACTATTTTTAATAATTGTAGATTTTCCGCAGCATTGGAAACTTTTTTTATCCCAATATAAGATTACTAAAAAACAATTGATTTAAACTAAATTTAATTAAAGTTTGGAGGTTGAAATAATATGGCAAGCGTATTTTTGGTTTGTCCCGAATGCAACAAGAAAGGTTTTATTGATCTTCCGGTCGATGAAAAAAACAAAAACGAGAGAGGGATTCTTGCAATTGATTTAGAGGCAAATTTATTATGTCCTCATTCTATTATTGTTTACTTAGACAATAACCTTAAAGTTAGAGAATGCGTGATCCCCGATTTTAAAGTAGAGTTACCAGAATTAGCTTTAAAAGGAAAATCCGAGATTAAGTATCTACCAGACAAGGATGTTTTCGATGTAGATCTAATTAAACTTAATTTTACTTTTATGGATCTAGTTTACATTTTGAAATCCATATTATTTAAAGAAAAAATCGCTCTTATTTTTGATAAAGATTTTCTATACAAACATGTATATAATTTCTTTAAAGATATTACCAGAGATTCTTTTGAAATCGATTTAAATATAATTCATAAAGAAGAATATAAAAATAACAAGAGCGAATTTAAAAACTGCGTTGTGCTCGAAGATAATAATGTATTAAGAGACGATAATAAAATATTAGATCCAAAAAAATTAAAGGTTGAGAAACAAATTATAAAAAACTTTTTAGCTACGAGCGATGTAGAATATAGCTATATTATGCTGAAAAACGAAATAAATAAAGCGTACGAATTGTGCAAAACAATTGCCGATACGGCCATACAATTTAGCAAAGCGAAGGAATTAAATCAACAAATTATTACAGAAATTTTAACGGAAAAATATCGGGTGAATGTACCTAAAGCGTATTTAACTTTTTTGTGCGAAATTGCTAAAACATACTTTGAAGTTGAAGATGAGCGGATTTTCTATCCAAGTAATGCTTTTAAGTCGTTTTGGAGTTCGTAATTATGACTCAATAACAAAATTTAATTCAAAATAAATTATATTTTAAAAAATAAAAAATTAACAATATAAAATAAAAAAATGAGGTGACATGTTATTAGTCTTCAATTGATCGATTATATTAACGGCACTTTTAGTCTTATATTAGTATCGATTTCGTTTGTAGTAGGAATTATTCTTATTTCTAAATATTTTAAGACTAAAGAAAAAACTTTTGCCCTTGTTGGCCTTTCGTGGATGTTTTTAGTTGAACCGTGGTTTCCATCAACATTTGCTTTCTTATGTTTTCTTTTTACGAAACTTTTACCCCCCGACCGCATATATCTTCTACTTGGAACTATTTTATTGCCAGTAGGATTATTAATCTGGATTTACGCTTACACAGAGTTCATGTCAGTGAAAAAACAAAAATTAATTCTGATTGTATTGGCAATGATTGGTATCGCGTACGAAATTTATCTCATTTATTTCTGGATTTCAAATCCTTCAATCATTGGATTTGTTACAGGTCCGGTTGATGTGAATTATAACTTAGTAGTAAACATTTATTTAATTAGTTTATTAATCCTCCTCGAAGTAACAGGGATTATTTTTGCTAGGGCTACGATTAAATCACCAGAACCAGAAACAAGACTAAAAGGTAGATTATTGCTAGTAGCGTGGTTATTTTTTTTATGCGGTTCAATACTAGACATTATTAGTGCTAATTCAATACTTATATTATTTGTTGCTAGAATTTTATTAATTATCAGCGCATTAGCGTTCTACTCAAGTTTCAATTTGCCAAATTGGATGAAAATCCTGTTAGGAAAACGAAATTTATAATTTTTCGCTCTAATAAATTTGATTTTGAATAAGAAATAGATTTTTTTATTACTTTATTTTTAAACAACCAATTAAAAGAAATATGAAGCAATCAAATAAGCAATAATTTATAAAGCTCAAATATCAAAAGATTTATATTATGAATTTAGAAAAAATAGATAAAATTTTTCCTACCGATAGAGTTAAAAAATTGTTTATATTTAGCGTAATTCTTCTTATTATCATTTATCCTTTGATGGGTTATTTTTTTCTTGCTTCAAACAATCCTGGAAACATTATGATGAGTCAACTTTCGTTCAGTGGAAAATATATGAAAAATTATTACAAGAACATTGGAAATCTAGAGCAATATAGGATAGGAGAGACGGTAGATTACATTTTTATGGTAGCTTACGGCTCTTTCACGCTAAGTCTTGCGTTTATAATTGCTCGAAAGTTCGACATAGATTCAAAATGGAGAAAATTTGGTTATATATTAGTTCCTGGCTCCTTAATTATGATAACATGCGATGCTATTGAGAATCTATTTATTCTTATGATGCTATCAGATCCTTCAAACTTTCCTGACATATGGGCTATCGCACATTCTACTTTCGCACTTGTTAAGTGGATTATTATTTTAACTGCTATAATTTACGCATTGATCTCGTTAATTATTAAAATTTTTAAGAGATAACAAATAAAATTTTGAAAATAAATAAAATTCTCAAAAAATTTTATAGTACAATTATACACAAATAGAATGTAAAAATCATGTTGGAAAAATTATTTAATTGGCCTACTCCTAAAAATACTAAGCGTTTGTTAATTTTTGGCGTAATTCTAATGATAATTGTATATCCTTTTATGGCGTACTTTTTTTTCGCTTCGCATTATCCCGTATTTTTCTTCGAGAGCCAACTTTCTTTTAGCGGAGAGACTATTAAGTCTCATCTTAAAACCATGAATTCTGAAGAAATAAATCTTTATCGAATCGGGCAATCGTTTGATTACGCGTACATGGTTTCGTATGCTTCACTATACTTTAGCTTAACGCTTATAATCTCCAGAAAGTTCAACGAGAATTCAAAAATGAGAAATTCTTGTCTTTTAGTTGCAATTTTTGGCCCGATTGCTGCCTGTTGCGACGCCATGGAAAATGTTTTTATTTTACTTATGCTTTCAGATCCTCAAGGTTTTCCAAACGTCTGGGCGATAACTCATAGTTGGTTCGCACTTGTTAAATTTATTTTAATCGGGATACTATTTACATGGATAATAATAGCTCTTATTGCTCTTTTAGTCAGAAAAAAACCTAAACCAGAGTAAGATTTAATATAATCTCTTCTTTTTTATTTGAAATTTTTTTCAAATTTTTTACATGTTAAATGGGAGAGGGGGGATTTGAACCCCCGGCCACTTGGTCCCAAACCAAGTATCATACCAAGCTAGACCACCCTCCCTTATAAAGCGAGTTCTTTGCTTGATCGAATAATATTTTTAACAGAGATTATTTCATTAAAGGTTAACGATATTTTTTTCAAATTTTCTTTTTTCAAAAACCATTAAAATAAATAATTTCACTTTTTTAATAAAATATAATTTATCAAACGAGAAATATATTTTTTTCGAAATAGCGTTGAAAAGAACAATTTATCTTCAAAAGTTAGGAGAATTAGATCGTAATATTTTGGAGAAGTTAAAAAAAAGGCTAAAAAGGGCGTTGAAAGATTTCGTAGACGCAGTAGAAATAGCCTTAGAAGAATTTAATCTTTCGGATTCCGATTTCGATAGTTCCAGAAAACAATACGACGCTTCTTCAATTTTAAATAAATTGGTCACATTTAAAGAGAGTGAGAATCGCTTTCGTACTTTAGGAATTATTGATACAGACATTTTTACTGGATCGTATAGGTTTGTGTTTGGAGTAGCCAAAACTCCTTTAAAATGTGTGTCCAAATATTCAGGTGTTGCTATTATTTCATTGTCTCGCCTTAGGGAAGAGTTTTACGATAGACCTGAAAATATCAAGTTATTTGAATTAAGAACTTTGAAAGAAGCGATTCACGAAATAGGTCATACGTTTGGATTGGACCATTGTAATAATTATTGTATTATGAAATTCTCAAATCATTTAGGAGATACGGACAATAAACCACCAGAATTTTGCGAACGATGTTTGAAAGAATTAAAAAATTTTTTAAAAAAAACAAATTGAATTAAATGTATCTCTCTTCGAATTTGCCGTAAAGATCATTTGCTATTTTTAAAATATTTTTATAGTTTTTTACTAACTTTATTAACTCAGGAGGGATATTACTCGCTCCGAAATAAGTTCCCGCTAAACTACCTCCGATAGCTCCAACTGAATCGGTATCCCCTCCGACTGTTGCTAGCTCAAATATACACTCTTTGAATGAATTCAATTTTTTTAAAAAGACGAATATCGTGCAAGCTACTGTGCTTAATGTATACGGATGAACGAACGATTGTCCTATATATTCTTCTATAAAATAGGGCGGTTTAACGCCCGCTTGCGAAAATTTTATTAATCCCGGCTCTATTGGGATTAAGTCAAGATTTGCCTTGACTTTCTTTAATACATTTACAAATTCTTCCCATATTTTATCTGTTGAATTGGAAATAGAAGATAAAATTACTTCGAAGAAATCATCGATAGAAAAACCTTTTTTAGGATTTTTGTCAATTAAATAAGCGATTGCTCTCGCTATGACAACAGCTCCAGCTAACGCCGCAGAATGAGTGTGTGTTATTAAACTCGATTGAATTGCTGCTTCCTTTAAACTCATTAAGTCTTTGCAATAAAACAATCCTATAGGCGATATGCGCATCGCAGCTCCGTTTCCTCCAGAATTTGAAGCCGCTTCTTCTCGCGAAACTCCGTATTTCAATTTTCTAATAGAATATATGCACCCATATCCAGGACCTATGGGGGGATCTTCTAGCCATTTAATATATTCGCTAATAAAATTGTCTATATTAAAGCCATTACCTTGAACTAAAGCTTCGGCTGTGTGTAAAGTCAATTGAGTATCGTCTGTGTAAGTATTAAATAGATTTTTGTTTTTTAGGATAAAAGCCTCAACATTTTCAACATTTTTAACTCGATTTATTATCTCTGATCGAAGCATTCCTTCAAAAGGATGACCCAGAGTATCTCCAATCGCAACGCCAATTAATGTACCTTGAAATTTATCTAAATAATCGATTTTCATCTAGTTCAAACGGTTAATTTTTTGATATAAATATTTAAGTGCATTTTATTTTTTTAAATTTATTAAACATTAATTTCTTTTCAAAACAAAAAAAAAGATTACGCTTTTTTCAAGATCGCAGCAATTTCTTCTACTAAAACCTTTAACTCGAATGGTTTCTCTAAGAATCTAATTGCTCCAATCGATAACGCTAATTTTTTAACACTATTATCAGCGCTAGCAAATATAATTTTTGAATGATTGCTTATTTGTAAGATCTCTTTAGTTGCTTCGATTCCATTTTTTATCGGCATTCTATGATCCATCAGGACGATTTCAGGCTTTACAGCAAAAGATTGATACATCTTTACGGCTTCTTCTCCGTTATTAGCAATACCTTGAATGTTATATCCGGAGGCTTCTAATATCATTTTATATAATCTTTGCAACGAAATATCGTCTTCTACAATTAATATCGATACTATTCTATTTCGCCTCCGGTATTAATACTATAAAATTAGATCCCTTAGCGTAATCTCCCTTAATTCTATCTTCGACAGCAATCTCGCCATTAATTGCGTTTAATATACTCTTTACAAGGATAAGTCCTAAGCCCATCCCTGAAGATATTTTCTCTTTTTCAATTTCGTGAAGTTTTCTTGAAAATATCTCCTTTTTCAACAAATCTGGTATTCCAATGCCATTATCTATGAATTCAAATTTTATAAAATCTGTCATATCTTTTTTTATCTTAGAAATCTTTATTAGAATCTCTATTTTTTCGTTTAAATTATGTTTTAAAGCGTTTAAAAGAATATTTTCGAAAATATTAGGTAAAAGATCGTTTCCTTTGACAAAGAATTTATTTTGAGTAGATATAAATTTAACATCTAAATTT
>Ga0299912_10004135_pt1 | contig 11850 bp, 12 predicted proteins | sample RVTome_2_FD_207667 | JGI IMG/M metagenome (GOLD analysis project Ga0299912, IMG submission 207667) | Soil microbial communities from uranium-contaminated site in the Upper Colorado River Basin, Wyoming, United States - RVT95D214 (version 2) ... | reverse complement strand
CTTGTTGTATCTTAAGGACATGGGGTTTCTTTTCTGCAATTAGGACCCCATACTTTCCTACATTTTTACTAAAATTTCAACTTTCGCAGCAGGTCTAATAAATAAAATTTTAAATTACTTTTTGAATGTTTTTTTTATTCTCACTCTATTCCTTCACAATTCCTACGCGGTTGTTATTACTGATAAAAAAGGAAGACAAATTACTTTAGAATGGGCTAATACATTAACTGAAGGAGATAAACAAACTTCACACCCAAGTTATGCTTCTCAAAAACACCATTACGAAAGGATCGGCAAGGATTTTAAAGCATTTTTTGATGATTATAACACCGATATGGAAAAAGAAATAAAAACAGAAGCAACCCTTGGCATAGATTCACCAGAACGGAAATATCAACTTCTGCATGTCAGAGATGGAGATAAACCATGCGGCTTCGCTTATTTTAAGAAAAAAGATGATAGTGGTTCCTTCTGGTATTTGGAATTTATAGCCCTTACCCCTGAGTATCAGCATAGTGGCATTGGAAGACACCTTGTACTTGGAATTAAGGAAAAATTTCCTAAACTAAGGCGCATGTCATTGGATACGCGTGATTTCAACACAGATGGACAAAAAACATATGAAAGTCTTGGTTTCTCTAAAGAATCCCCAAAGGAAGAAGGATATATCCATTATGCTTGGGAGCAGAAAGAGTAACCTCATAGAAGCAACTTCTCGATTGTCATCTGCGCGAAGGCACACTGGTGTCCTAACCTTCAAGGAATTCTTAACTCCTTTCCCTTAAACTTAATCGTCATTAAGGGGAGGTGTATCATTGGAAGCGCTTTTTCCGTGGATAGGATTGCTCGTCCTTATCCTGATTTTTCTGATCTTAGACCTCGGCATTTTTAACCGTGTTCCGCATAAAATCTCCATGCGGGAAGCTTTTGCAGTAAGCCTTGTCTGGATTTTCCTTTCACTGCTTTTTAATGTCTTTATATGGTACTGGAAAGGAGGAGAGCCGGCCTTAGCCTTTTTTACAGGGTATCTTCTCGAAAAACTCCTGAGCCTCGATAACATGTTTATTTTTGCTGTTATTTTTAATTTTTTTGAAATCGCCCCCCGACATCAACACCGCATCTTATTTTGGGGCGTTTTGGGAGCCATTGTTTTTCGTCTGCTCCTTATCCTGATTGGGGTTAAACTTATCGAAGTCTTTGATTGGGTTTTATATCTTTTTGGGGCTATTTTAATTTACTCAAGCTACAAATTTTTCATAGAGCGAAATGAGCCCGCAAAGGTCGAAACAAATGCTCTTATGCTTTGGGCGAGAAAGTGGATTCCTTTACGGGAAAACTATAAGGGGCGTCGCTTTTTTCTACACATCAATGGGAAGTGGTTTGCAACGCCTGCATTCCTCGTCCTCTTAACAATTGAGACGAGTGATATTGTCTTTGCTATCGATTCTATTCCTGCGATTTTCGCCATTACGCTGGATCCATTTATTGTGTTTACCTCTAATATTTTTGCCGTTCTTGGATTAAGGTCTCTTTATTTTTTACTGGCCCACGTCATTCCCCGATTTTATTACCTGCAGCATGCGCTTTCAGTCATTTTAGGATTTGTGGGAATCAAGTTACTCCTTGCCAACCACTTCAAAATCCCATTAGGATTTTCCTTAAGCGTGATTGTGGGCACACTTGTCATTGCTATTCTGGCTTCACTGTGGAAGGATAAATATGCTCAAAACCCGGATTGAAACAAAACTGCAAAAAGCTTTTTCTCCCACCTATTTAGAGGTGACGGATGATTCCCACCTCCATATTGGGCACGAAAATTATAAACCTGAAGGGGAAACCCACTTTAGTGTAACGTTAGTTTCCGCTGTTTTTCGCGGCCTAAACCGGATTCAACGCCATCAAAAGGTATATGCCTGCCTTGAGGAAGAACTTAAGAATGGCGTTCACGCCCTTTGTTTGAAGACGTTGAGTCCTGAGGAGATGGAGGCGTCAAGCGAACTTGCGTAATTTGATGGCGATGACGGCGCAGAATATCCATACGAAAGCCTTGGATTAGAAAAGATTGGCCAACTTCTGGAATTTCTCGGGATTCATGTAAAATTAAACCTGCAACAGTGGCTGCATGTTCGTCAGGTAAATCCCAACCAAATTGCCGGTTCAGATCGCGAAGGGTTACAGTCCCATCGGTGACATAAGTTCCATCGGGGGTAATTCTAACGCCAAGAATTTCCACATCGTGTTCGTCTACGATTTCGCCCACGATCTCTTCCAAAATATCTTCAAGTGTTACCATTCCTTGAAGATCGCCATACTCATCAATGACAAGGGCGAAATGTTCATGGCGTTCACGGAAAGCTGCAAGTTGAGAAAAAAGAGTTGTCGTTTCAGGAACAAACCAAGGAGGACTTGCAATTTTTTTAATATCCAGTCTTTCTAAATTATTTCCAAGGCTTTGAACAGTTCTGAGCAAATCCTTCGCATGGAGAACCCCTACAATGTTCTCTGGGTTATCCTTCCAGATAGGAATGCGGGTATAAGGAGCCCCCAAGACTTGATCCAAAACCTCTTGATTAGGTAAATCGATATTGATCATAAACATTGTCTTACGATGGCGCATGACCTCCGTAACCTCAACAACCGTCAAATCTAAAATGCTCCGTAACATGGCGCGCTCATACTCAACTTCGCCAGAAGAGCCGGCATGTAATTCTATAGCGCCGAGAAGCTCTTCGGCTGAGGCAGCCTCCGAAAAATCATGCTTTATTTTAATTCCCACAAGATGGAGGGATTCTAGGGCTAAAAAATTAATGGTTTTCGTTAAAGGCGTCATGAGGGTAAGAAGTGGTTTAAAAAAGGGCGAGAATGCCAAAGCCACCCGTTCTGGATTCGTATAAACATACATTTTGGGGAGGACCTCTGCATAAATGGTTATAAGGGCACCCATTCCAATGGCAGTAATAAAGGGGCCCCATGCTCCGAAAACATAGGTTAAAATCCCCGTGGCCAAGACCGTCACAATCGTATGAATCCATGTATTTAAAAGGACAATCGAGCTAATAAACCCACCGATATGGGCTTGAAGATTCAGAATAATAGAAGCCCGTGTATTTCCTTTTTTAGCCAAGTGATAAAGACGTACGCGAGAGGAAGCCAAAACGGATGCTTCGGAAGCAGCACAAAGTCCCGCCAAAAAAACCAAAGCTGAAACGGTGAGAAGAGAAAGGAATGCGTGAAATAAGCTCATGGGTGATTTCTCATTGCTATTCCACTTTATCTCTTTAAGAGACGTTTGTCATTCGAAAATGTCGATTAACTCTCTTCCGAAAAGGAAAAATTGTTACATGCTATTTAGGCTTAGAGCCGCTTTAACGCCATACCGACATATTATCTGAAGTTTTTGAAGTGCCAGTTTTCCCAACCGTGAGTGACTTCGTCGGTAAGGGATTTTGAACAACGAGCGTCCTGTTGGGGGTATTTTTTTGAGATACGGATTTAGATGAGGGTTTCCCAACGGCAGAGACCTTAGGTGCAGATACAGGTACTCCGGATGTAAGTTTCTTAACTGCTGGATCTTTAGCGGAGGTGGCTTTTTGAGCTACATTCCCTATAGATGAAGGTTTTTGAACCTCAGACACTTTCGGTAAAGGCTTCTTTTCTAGCGGCTCTTGGACTTTTGAATATATGCGAATGTAATAAATAACTTTATCACCCTTACCCTCTTTGAAAATACGCGGAGCATTCCGTCCGAGGGTATCAAGCTGCCTAACAGAAAGTCGGCTGAGGGCTAGGAAAGCTTCTTTAGAATCTGGTGAAAAAATTATATTTTGTATGAGAACTCGGCCATACTTTCCTAAAATATCCACCTGCTCACCAGAAAAATTGACAAGCTTCTGCAGAAGCTCACTATGGTAGCGACCCTCAATAGTTTTGAAAATAGCCTCAGAATTCCGTCCGAGAGCATCAAGCTTCTCAACAGAAAAAGCTGACAAGAGCTTCAATAACCTACTATGGTAATAACCTTCAATATTTTTGCACATAACTGCGGCATTACGTCCGAAAGTATCAAGCTTCTCAACAGAAAAAGATTTAAGGACTTCTAAGTACACTTGATGGTCAGAAGAAAATGACCGTTTTGGTATGAGAGGTCGGCTAAATTTTCCTAAAATATTCAGCTGCTCGGCAGAAAAAGGTTTAAGAGCTTTTAAAAGTTCTTGATATTCAAAAAAAAATGACAGCTTTGGCACGAGAGACTCGACATACATACCTAAAACATCTATCTGTTCAACAGAAAAAGTTGCGTAAGTTTTAATAAGTTCTCTAGATTCAAGTAGGTTGAACTCATCAGCGTTCACCATCATCGTACGTAAATGGAACTTGGAAAGTTCTGGATATTTAAGAATTTCTTGATAAATACTTTCGTATTTCGAGAAGTTTTTAGGATTTTTGTTGAAAGAATTTATGAATTTCAATACACTAAAATGCGAATGTTTATCACAGTCTACCTCATGGGCAAAAACTTTGCGGATAAAACTCTGGTTGTCTTTGTCAAGCTTTTGCATTCCTTCTTTGATCAATTTATGAGGCTTTTGAGCTTGGTTCTTCACAACTCTATGGAAAAGCTTAGAAACGACAGACATGGCTCTTTGATCTCTCTCGGCAGGCAAAAAACCATTGATGTAACCAACAAGGTCATCTATTTCCATAGGACTATTTTTTGCTTTTGAGGGTATGCCCTGTTCCTTCTTTTCTTCTTCCATAGCATGTGAAAGAGGAACACTGAGGAAAGATGCAAGAATAACCCAAGAGGAAAACCGTAAACTTGATTTAAAAGATAAAATTTTAAACATAAAAACACACCAATTGATATTAACTTATTGCGATATGAACAGTTTACATTGTTTTGAGTCAAGTTCTTTTTTTTCATTAACTAGTGATCCCCACTTTAGATGCTCTCTTGGAAATCAGGGATCAAGATCTAATGCCACACTACCGTCATTTTTTTAAGGGATAAAATTTTGAACATTTTCTAAGATAGATTGAAAGGTTTCAATGGCAAGTTGTAAGGACGTAACGAGGGCTTTGAAATTTAGTCCTTAACAGTTTTTTTACACATCAAGGAGCATCTTAGTAGCATACACCCATAAAGTGAGGCTTTGGATGCTCATCGGCGTTCCAAAAGAAATCAAAAATAACGAATACCGGGTAGGCTTAGTTCCTTCTTCCGTACGTGAACTCGTCCATCACGGTCATCAGGTTCTTATCGAAACGAATGCTGGCGTGGGTATTGGTGTGTGTGATTTGGATTACCAAGCCGCTGGTGCGGTCGTTGCCTCAACCCCCGAAGAGATTTTTGAGGCTGCGGACATGATTGTCAAAGTCAAGGAACCTCAACCCACTGAATATAGACTCCTTCGCGAAGGCCAAATTCTTTTCACCTACCTTCATCTGGCTGCTGATCCTGACCAAGCAAAGGGTCTTGTTGATTCGGGATGTGTTTCCATTGCTTATGAAACCGTAACCTCTCCTAAGGGAGGCCTGCCACTTTTGATGCCTATGAGTGAGGTTGCGGGACGCATGTCTATTCAAGTCGGCGCACATTGCCTCGAAAAACAGCAGGGTGGCTCTGGTGTTTTGCTAAGCGGTGTGCCTGGCGTTAAACCTGGAAAAATTACCATTATTGGGGGCGGCGTTGTCGGAACGAATGCAGCTCGCATGGCTATTGGACTTGGAGCCAATGTCACAATTCTTGATAAATCAATTCACCGTTTAACTAAATTGGATATGCTCTTTGGAACTCAGTTGCACACCCTTTACTCAACCTTTGAATCCATTGAACAAAGCGTTGCAGATTCAGACTTGGTGATTGGAGCTGTCCTCATACCAGGGGCGATAGCTCCCAAGCTCGTCTCGGAAGCCATGATTAAAAAAATGCGTAAGGGTTCTGTCCTTGTGGATGTGGCCATTGACCAAGGGGGGTGTTTTGAAACCAGCTACCCTACCACGTTTACCCATCCTACCTATATTGAACATGGAATTGTTCATTATTGTGTAACCAATATGCCCGGTGGGGTCGCGCGGACCTCTACCTTTGCTCTTAACAACGCGACGCTTCCATTTGTTTTGGCGCTTGCTTCTAAGGGCTATCAAAAGGCGCTGCTTGAAGACCCGCACCTCATGCAAGGTCTAAATGTCTATAAAGGTCATATAACTTATGAAGCCATCGCGCGCGATTTAGGATATATTTATGAAGAGCCAAAATCTCTTTTAAGAAAGCCTAAGAATTAACTGATAACAAAGGAGAATTGATAATGCGATTAGCCCTTTTTCTTTTAACTTTTTTGCTTCCCTTGAAGGCCCAGGCCTCATGCCCCGAGCTTAAATATATTAAGGGACCGATTAAAGAAATCCATGATCGCCTCGCCCAAAACTCCGAAACACCGATTGTCATTAATGGAAAGAAATATATTGTTCGCCATGATATGTATGGGAAATCGGTTGATGACCTTTTGGGCGGATATTTTCAAGGTTACATCCTTGATCGCCTTAAGGAAACAACCCTCAACGAGTGCCGTTATCGTGTGAGAGATGACAGAACCCCTGTTCGTGGGTATTTTGTTTTGAGTCCTGCATCCTGATAATGGATGGACCAGCCTTCGCTGCTTTATCTTTCTTTTTGGTTTACCAGCCGTAGCTGCGAAGCAGCAATAACTTTATTTAGCCCGTCTTCACTAAAGTTTCGACGGACCAGCCTTCGCTGCTTTATCTTTCTTTTTGGTTTACCAGCCGTAGCTGCGAAGCAGCAATAACTTTATTTAGCCCGCCTTCACTAAAGTTTCGACGGGCCAGGCTTCGCTGCTTTATCTTTCTTTTTGGTTTACCAGCCGTAGCTGCGAAGCAGCAATAACTTTATTTAGCCCGTCTTCACTAAAATTTCGACGGGCCAGCCTTCGCTGCTTTATCTTTCTTTTTGGTTTACCAGCCGTAGCTGCGAAGCAGCGATAACTTTATTTAGCCCGTCTTCACTAAAGTTTCGACGGGCCAGCCTTCGCTGCTTTATCTTTCTTTTTGGTTTACCAGCCGTAGCTGCGAAGCAGCGAAGGCTGGCGGGAGTGACGGGACTCGAACCCGCGACCTCCGGCGTGACAGGCCGGCGCTCTAACCAACTGAGCTACACCCCCAAAGGAAGTTTTCTTGAGATACCTTACCCTTCGTCTGATTGTCAAGGTTAATTCAAGAAAATGGCAGTGGATCAGCGCTTAATATTTTTTCCGATGGAGTAACCACCCCGCAATCATCACACCGATGGCAACACCTGTAATAATCAAGGACGCCAAAGCATTAATCTGAGGACTCACACCAAAGCGAATGCTGGAGAAAATAACCATCGGAAGGGTAGACGACCCAGGTCCTGCCACAAAGCTTGCAATCACGAGATCATCCAAGGACAAGGAAAAGGCTAAAAGCCACCCAGACACCAAAGCAGGCGAAATAAGAGGAAGCGTAATTGCCGTAAAAACTTTTAAGGGTCGCGCTCCTAAATCAAGCGCTGCCTCTTCAAGGGAGCGATCCATATCAGCAAGCCTGCCTCGCACTAAAATTGTCACATAAGCCATGCAAAGAGTCGTGTGAGCGATTGTAATGGTTAAGATTCCCCTTCCCTTTGGCCACCCCAGAATTTGTTCAAGTCCTACAAAAAGGAGTAGCAAAGCGAGGCCCGTGATTACTTCCGGCATGACAAGTGGCGCTGTCGTCAATACACCAAAGAAACGACGACCCCGGAATCGTCCTAATCTTACGAGAGCGACCGCGGCCAAAGTACCGAAAATGACGGCCAATGTCGCAGCAGCTGTGGCAACTTGAAGGCTTACCCAGGCGGATTTAATTAGCACTTCATCTTGCAAGAGTGAACTATACCATTTCGTTGAAAACCCTTGCCACACCGTCACCTGCCGTGATGCGTTAAAAGAAAAGACGATAAGTGTCAGGATCGGGAGATACAAAAACCCATAACCGAAACTCATAAAAACCTTTAAGAAAGGGGAAAGCTTATTCTGCATCCAAAAATCTCACCTGCCGTTCCTGAAGGCGTTGGAAAATAGCGATAGGGATGACAAGGAAAACCAGCATGAGAATGGCAAGAGCTGACGCGACTGGCCAGTCGCGATTCGTAAAAAATTCATTCCATAAAACTTTTCCGATCATGAGAGTTTGTGACCCTCCTAAAAGTTCTGGAATGACAAATTCTCCTACGGCTGGAATAAGAACGAGCATGGATCCTGCAATAACTCCTGGCAGAGACAAGGGCCAAATCACTCTCAAAAAAGCTTGAAATGGCCGCGCTCCCAAATCATAGGCCGCTTCTACGAGGGTATGATCAATTTTCTCAAGCGATGCATAAAGGGGAAGAATCATAAAAGGTAAGTAACAGTAAATAATCCCTAAGACTGTTGCAAAGGTTGTATCCAAAAGCGTTAAAGGGGTTGAGATAATTCCTAATTTTATGAGCGCTGTATTTAAAAATCCATGGGGGCTTAAAATTCCCATCCACGCATAAACCCGCAGCAAAAAGGATGTCCAAAATGGTAAAATGACGAGCATAAGCAATACGGTTCGCAAGGAAGGCGCCGCCTTGGCAATTCCATAGGCCATGGGATAACCAATGAAAAGGCACCCCGCTGTACCCGCAATCGCAATGATTAGTGACTCAACGTAGGTGAAGAGATAAAGAGCATCCGTTCCGATAAAGCTATAATTTGTGAAATTTAACTTGATAATTAAAACCCCCTCCCCAACCCATTCCATGAGAGGGCCATAAGGAGGTAGGCCTAATTTCAGCTCAGAAAAACTAATTTTGAGAACAATTAAAAAGGGGATTAGAAAAAACAAGATAAGCCAACCATAGGGCACCACAAGCGCCCAATATGGCGACATAAAAGAAGAATGCGCCTTTTTCCAGCTTCTCCTCATACTGTTAGCACAATACTATTTTCAGCACGCCAAAAGAGGTAAACCTCATCTTCCCACGCCACTGGTCTTTCAGCAAGTCGAACAAGATTGGGTTGGGTTGCAAGGACAATTTTACCGCTCTTAAGTTCAACGTGATAAATGGAAACATCACCCAAGTAGCCAATATCTTTCACAATACCTTTCGTCACATTTTGCTTTTGTTTTGGAGGGACCGTTGCAATCATGACTTTTTCCGGACGAACGGCGACTTTTACTTGAGATCCCAGAGGTGTATCTACGGAATGACTCACATAAAGCTCGCAGTCCGCTTCTTTAGATTCTACCAAAATGTGATCAGTTTCATCTTCGATGACACGGCCTTCAAATTTGTTAATTGAGCCAATAAAATCAGCAACGTATTCAGAGTGAGGATATTCGTAAATTTCGTTAGGGGTGCCAACCTGTCTTAACCATCCATGATCCATAATCCCTAAACGCGTCGACATGGTCATGGCCTCTTCCTGATCATGTGTGACAAGGATGAAAGTAATACCGACTTCTTCTTGAATGCTCACAAGCTCAAATTGAGTTTGCTCTCTCAGCCTTTTATCAAGGGCTGCTAAGGGCTCATCAAGCAATAGAAGCTTTGGTCTTTTTACTAAACTCCGCGCTAACGCTACCCGCTGACGCTGGCCTCCTGAAAGCTGATGGGGTCGCCGCGTCCCGTACTTTTCCATCTGTACGAGCTTCAAGGCGTCCCTTACCCGTTCCCTCATTTCCACTTTAGGAATACGCTCTTGCTTAAGCCCAAATGCCACGTTCTGCTCAGCTGTCATATGGGGAAAAAGGGCATAAGATTGAAACATCATATTGACGGGTCGGTCATAGGCGGGCCGGTTCGTAACGTCAACACCATCAATATAAATCTTGCCGCGGCTGGGCATTTCGAATCCGGCGAGCATCCGTAAAAGCGTTGTCTTTCCACAACCAGATGGGCCAAGAAGCGAAAAAAATTCTCCTTGAAAGATAGAGAGTGTCACATCATCAACGGCGGTATTGCCCCTAAAATCTTTTGAGACACCTTCTAAATGAATATAGGGTTTTGCTTTTGGGTCCTGCCAGGGCTGAAGTTCAATTCGTTTCGATTTTTGAACCATTTTCTCTCATCTCAGCGTCCAATTTTTACACGTGTCCATTCGCGCAAACGTAACCGCTCATACCGCGGAGGGTGTGTCTTGTCTATATATAACTTTTTTAATGTTTTCTTTGAAGGGTAAATAAGAGGATCGGTTCTGATTCTCTCCTCCATAAATGGAAAGGATGTGGGAACGCTATTGGCAATGGCGATAGCATTTGTGATCCGGGCGATAATATCGGGACGTAATATAAAATTAATAAAGGCATGGCCTCCATCCCGATGGGGAGCATCCTGTGGAATGGCAAAGGCATCTATCCATAAGTTAGCCCCTTCTTGGGGAATCACATATTCAATTTCCACTCCCCTTTCCTTACCCAAATTTCGAGCCAGTAAAAGGTCCCCTGAAAACCCTTGAGCAAGGCAATAATTCCCCGACACCATATCTTCAGTCGCAGGAATAGGCTGAAACTTCTTTATAAAGGGCCGCACCTGAGAAAGAGTTTCCCCTGCTTTTTTTAAATCCTCTACATTTTCTGACATGGGGTTCAGTTTTAAGTAACTAAGAACGGCTGGGAATCCATCAATGGGCGAGTCAATCAACATCACCCCACAATCAGCAAATCGTGAAACAACTTTGGGGTCAAAAAGCATAGCCAGGCTTTGAACCGGAGCCTCAGGATACCGGTCAAGGATCATCTTCTTGTTATAGGCAAATCCACTCGTCCCCCATATAAAAGGAAGAGCAAATTTATTCTCAGGGTCCGCTTCTTTCATCTTCTTTAAGAGTTCAGGCTCTATTCCTTCCTTACTGGGTATAAGTGAAGGTTCCAAAGGTTGGTAGACATGGGCTTCAACTTGACGAGACAGATAAGGCCATACCGTGACCATAACCACATCATAACCTGAATGACCCGTGAACAATTTTGTTTCCATAACTTCAGGCGTATCATAGACGTCAAGGTTAACCTTGATCCCCGTTTCTTTTTCAAATTGCTTTAAAATTTCTGGGGGAAATACATAGGCCCAGGTGTAGACGTTGACTGTTCGCGAAGACGCGGCCTGAGCTTGAAAACAGCTCAAGAAAAACAAAACTCCAAAAATGAAGGTCTTAAGAAAACTATGAAACATTTGGATCCATGGTCGCTATCGATTAGCAAAGCTAAAAGATTAGTGGCACTGTTAATTCAAAATTACAAATTCTTTTTCTGAGGGTCGAATATTGATAATTAAAAGAAACGAAACCTTCCCAATAAAAAAGAAGACCCTTTCATAAGGGCCCTCCTTTTTAAGACGATTATTGTCCAATTTACCAACGTGGTCCATTTGGTCTTTTTGGTTCATATGGATTTTTTGTTTCAGTTGGTCGATTTTGAACGGTTGTTGTTTTTTGTGCACTTTGTTTAGTTTGTGTGCTTTGCTTCTTTTGTTGAGCTGACTTTTTTGGCTGACTTGGTTTTTTCTGAATAGGCATGGCTCTCTCCCTTATGTGTAAGTTAACCAAACGCAACCTATTTGCGCTTAACTTTTATTATACAAATATGATATTAATTTTTAGTAAAAATGAGAAATATTATTTATATGTATTAATTCTATTGGTTTTCTATTCACAATTGCGGAGATGATTGATAATATATTCCAAATTGATACGTACCCGGATATAATTTCGCGGGGCTATGCAGTTGACTCCCGTGCGTACTAGATATAGTATTTTTGTTAATGAATCAGTATCCTGCGACCATGATAGATTTTATGGACATGTTCCCAAA
>Ga0299912_10004134_pt1 | contig 11851 bp, 10 predicted proteins | sample RVTome_2_FD_207667 | JGI IMG/M metagenome (GOLD analysis project Ga0299912, IMG submission 207667) | Soil microbial communities from uranium-contaminated site in the Upper Colorado River Basin, Wyoming, United States - RVT95D214 (version 2) ... | reverse complement strand
CTTTCGTCAGATTTACGTCAGACTTCCCAGATGTTTCGTCAGATAAAAAAAGATTTTTTTAAGATTGTTTAAAGATTATGGAACCAATATAATTTCCGTAGACAAAATAATATTTGTCTTGATTAGCCAAATTTCAAAAAGCAGGAAGGCAAATGCTACGGAATAAAACTTTAAACATTGCTTCAATTGTGTTGCTGGTATTAGGTATTGTTTTTATTAGTTGCACAAAGAAACAGCCTGAAAAAACCATGCAAGAGGTCAAACTTGGTTATATAAACCCATTCACTGGTGATGCCGCGGCCTGGGTGGATCCGGGCCTCCGGATTTAAAGTGAACTATTCTGATGAGACGGAAGGGGGCCATTTCCGTTATCCGGTCTTGAAGCGGATCGCAGGCTAAAAACAACTGGCTTAAAAAATCTGCACAATCAAGGGACCGTGCAGGAGTTGTTCAAAGCTCTCTGAAAATAGCCTTGACTATCTTAACATTTAGGTGTAGAGAAACATCAAATGGAATGGGGTGAATCTTCCCCTCGAATCATGAAAATGACTTCCTCGGGACAGAATTACCTATAAAATGATAAGCATGGGTTTTTATTGGCTCCATTCGGTGTCATTCGGGTTATTCGTATGTATTTTCTACAATGCTTTAGGTCATCTTCGAAAGTCTCAAAGGGTACATAACGCAAGTGGAGATCACTACCCGCTCCGATAAAAAGAAAAAGGCGAAAAAGAAGTATTGAGGAAAAGGACGGCCGCAACTTGATATGGTCCTTTGCCATGTACCGTGGTGGACTTATTCTGTGGGAAATCTTGAGGGAAAAGATGATGGCAGGAGGAACGTAGGGGTTGAGTAATTCAACGTGGTCCTATCTATTGGACTTTTGCGCCTTTTCCCTTATCATATCCCTATTAAGCCTGTATGGGAGGGTTAAGTTCAGGGCCATAGGCCAGAAAGTATTCTATATGAACCCTCGGATGTTCAACGAGAAACTACCTGACTTCCTTACGTCGATGGATGGTACCCTGATCCCACAACAAAACCAGGGAGGGCCCTTAAGATGTTTGAGCAGTCCTTTGAGGAAAGAACGGACATCAAGACCATTAAGATCCCGCGCCCGAAACCGAAGATAAAGAGCCAAGCGTTTACGTTACGAGGACACTGACAAGGGGCTGATGCAGGAAACCTGTCCTGTTTGTAGAGGTCAGATTATCGGCGCCCAAGTACCACGTTCCATCATTTATGCGAAGGTGAATAATAAATGAAGAAAAACAGCCAATTCATAAAACTCCCTTCAATTCGCTCGATTCAAGTTAATAATTACGCTTTGTTTACTGATTCATGGACATATAGAGTAAAACCAGGCTTGAATATTTTTTTAGGAGTTAATGGCCTGGGAAAAACAACAACGGCAAATATGATTATCTACGGGATAGTTGGACTATGGAATGATATATCACAACCATACTTTACTGAAAGAGAACAGCCCTCATTGAAGGCAAAATTCAACCATAAGGAACCGTCTGTAATTATCATTTTTGATATTGGGTCGCAGAAGGTTTTAGTTGAACGGTTTCTACACAAACCCTCAATTATTCGTTACTCAATTGGGGATACTCATTATGAAAGAGAAACAACTGACAACATTGATGAGCAATATGAGAAAGTCTTAGCATCTCTGTGCTCGATAGATAGAATTGAGGAGCTATCCTTTCTTTTAAGAAGGCTCCTCATTCGAGAAGAAGAAGGGAACTATCTTCTCTGGGACAAAATTGATCAATCAAAAGTAATAAGACTTCTTCTTAATGCCTCCAGTTTCTATCGGGAATTCAGTAACCTTGAAAAAAAAGTCACCGATGCTGATACTGGTGTTCGAGGCCAACAAGATATTCAGCATAAATTTAAAGAAAGGCAAAGACATTTAAAAGATCAAAGGGACGAAGTAATCGGAAAGGGCAAAACTCTAAAGACAAAATCCGAAGTCCTTACAAAGATAAAGGAGTTGACTGAATCAATCAACATATTACAGGGCCAGAAAGAGAGCAACCTTGATAGTCTAAACTATTTAAATAATGAACTGAAATCCTTAGAGCGGCTGACCCATTCTCTATCAGCGGAAATTGATGCAATTAATGATGACATTAAAGGGAAGGAGCAGATTTTTTTTGAGTCTGTGTACCTCAGCCCACAGATTTCCCTCGCTTCTCATAAGCTCAATAATTACAATATCTGCATTTTCTGCAACAATAGAATAAGCAATAAGAAAGCTCTTCAGATCACAGATTTAATTGAGCATAGGCATAACTGCCCGGTTTGCGAAAGCAACATTTTGCCCCTACCTGCTAAGTCTAAACTACCTTCCAAAGAAATAATAGAAACACTTCGCCAATTAAAGGAGCTTTCAAATGAGAAATCGCTTCAACTTCATGAACATTCAAAGAAGCAATCCAGTATCAAGTCATCTTTTTCCGAACTCTGGGATAAACAAAAAGCAATTGATGAGAAACTAAATAAAATGAATCTTGACCTGAATGACCTGAATTTGAGTTTATCAATATTTGAAAAAGGGAACGCTCCATTAACTCCATATGATAGAGATATTCAGGTTCTTCAAAAACAAATCGACTATTTTCAGGATATTATTGATAAGCATAAAAAGACTTATAGTGAAAAAAAAGTAGCGCTCGATGAAAAGAACAGGCAGCTGAATGAAAGAATTTCAGAATATACAGAAGCTCTGAATAAAATTTTCAATAAATATGCTAAGGATTATTTCAAGGAAGACTGTATTCTTGTTACTAATGAAGGAAGAAAACCAACCGACTCAAAAGTTAAACTCACAACATATTGTCCGCAGTTTGACGGCAAATTAAGAGCCACTTTGAATTCTGTTAGCAAATCTGAGGGCATATTCTTAGAATATCTATTTAGAATGGCTTTGGTAGAATTGTATGCATCTGAAACCTCATTTCAACCATTTCTCATCATCGAAACTTCAGAAGGCGCTTTTGATACTTTTAGAACCAGGCAAATTGCCGACACGATTGTCCATTTTGGGGAGAATAAGTTCCCGTTTATAACAATAGTAAACCTTAGTAAACCATCTTTTATCGCTGACCTCATTAGGAATATGAAACATCCAAAGGATAGGTTGTTTAACTTTCTTGAGTACGGAGCCTTGGACAAGGAGCAAGAAAAACATAAAAAGGAGTTTGAAAAGGAAATTAAGAAATTGGGCGTGGGGGAATAACAATGTATTTGCAGCTGACCAACTATCATATGGCAAATGAAATACTGTACGCCCTGAATGAAGCGCAATCACATGGAGAAGGAACGTTATCGAAACTTTCACTACAAAAGCTGTTATATCTTTCAGGGGCTTTAGCACCAATAAAGAGCATTGTATTAGAATATCTTCATTTTATCACAGAAAAAAGAGGACCATACTCTAAAGATATTCAAAATACCGTAGACCATTTAGTTGCAATCGGACTTGTCAAAATTATTCAATTTGAAGAAATCAAAGGGGGATCACTCGCAAATTACAGAATCTCAGAAGCTGGACATACAGTTGTAGACCTTCTTATCCAATATCCACAGGAAGCTGATAAATGCTGGTGGATTTCACTCGTCACTCGACTTATATTCTCGTATTTTCATGGTGAGGGGTTGAAAGGCAAGAATGATGAGAAAATAAAATCCTTAGTGTATCAGGATCCAACTTATAAGAATTTAAGAGCTAAAGCCCTTTTTCACCATTTGATTGAACTCGATGATCAAAAAGGTGTTACATTTAAGCTTATTAGCTTAATGCAGGAATATATAGAAAAACACAGGTCGAACATTTCGAAAATTAATCATGGAAGAAGGGCAGAGATTTTACTCTCATCGTTCTTTGAATATCTTTATATCAATTACCTAAACGAAGAATAAAATGGATGACTTTCAGAAATTACTAAATATTTTTCACAAAACGACTCTACAGAAATTACTAAATGCTGATAGCACCCTTGATGTACCCAAGGCCACGAGCTTTTATCTTAGGCTGGAAAAGTGCCTCATGTCCAGCGGATATTATGATCATTCTGAAATGGGCCCAATTCTTTTAGTTTTGGATACGGCAAATGAAGGCACGGGCAGTGATATGCTATCGTCTGACAATATGGCACAATTTCTTAAATCTGGCTTGTCAAAGAAGTGCAATGTGATATTTTTGCATTATGACGGGATGAAGATTGATCGAGATGACAGGGAGGATCTATTGATTGAGAACCCCGTGGATGCCTGTAAATTTTCATCTGACAGTCGTATGAATGTCTTTTTTGTGGTGAAAAACGAACTAAATATATTTTCACATGGAGAATTCTTAGATTGCATTCCAAATCTACACTCTCATAACAAAGCAAAGAAAATCAGTGATGCCTCGCTTCCAGTAAGTGAATATAAAAAACTACTTAATAAACATTATAAGGAAAGGATTTGCAAAGATATCTTAATGAATTTCTGGCAAAATAAGGGAGGACGAATATTGGTTGCGGCACCCGAAGATATATTTGGTAAAGATTTGGGATATTTCTTAAACGAAAATATCGCGGATGGTTTTGTTGATATTGAATGCTACAATGCTTGGACAAGTAATCGAACCGATATTAGAGTTTTAAAGTATGAAGATCAAAAAATATATATTTTTGAAGTAAAATGGTTGGGCAAGTCAATGAGCTATAAAAGGTCGACTACAGAATATAACGATGATAGAGCTGATGTTGGAATAGTCCAGCTTAACGATTATTTAGGGGCTGAGCCTAAAGCTATCTGCGGTGTACTTGTCATATATGATGCAAGAAAAGATGACATTGATATAAAGTGGAATGTGAATATTCAAAGGGATGCAAGAATAGAAACTCCTGTTAGATTCTATTTGATATCAGAAAGTGCATCGGAAAGGGCAAAAAGAGTTGTCAGAGAATATAAATATAAACAGAAAACCGATGATAATTGATTTTAACGATGATTTTGGAGAATTGGTCTTATGTTCTTCAAATAAGTATCAACCAGTCCATAGATGGTATCAGCTAATTGAAGGGTTTTCGAGTGAGTTAGTGCGAAGAATCATCGGGGAACAGGAAAACTTCCCTCAAATATGCATAGACCCTTTCGGCGGTGTCGGGACGGCTGCGCTGGCCTGCCAGGAAATCGGGGTCAAATGTATATCGTTTGAAAATAACCCCTTCTTTTACAACGTAGCAAGAACAAAGTTGAGAACTGATTATGATCCTGCAGAATTCCAAGCACTAATCAGCAAGTTTGAAAAACATTTGAAGTTGGTCGCAACCAAACCAAAGCTTCCAGAACTTGAGAGTACTACCTTTTTCGAAACAAAAGATAAGGAACGTTGGATATTTAACGAGCCAGTCGCTTATGGAATTGCTGATATTTTGACGAAGCTAAAAGAAATGGATAGAAGTGAAGCCCTTATTTATAAGGGATTATTTCATACTGCGCTTGCAGCGGTACTTGTGCCGGTAAGTAACGTGTTTAGAAATGGGAAGTGTATGTCTTATAAGAGCAACTGGAAGGAGAGACGGATTTCGCGGAGTGAAGTACATGAAAGATTCATAAATATTTGCAAAAATGTTTTGCTTGTCGATATCAGGACACAACAAAATAAAAAACCACTGATTCATAATTATGCGCATTGTTTATTGGGTGACGCTCGAAATCTTATAAATGATCTTAAGGATAATTCAATTGATTTAGTAATTACGTCACCACCGTATTTGAATTCAAGGGATTATGCCGACATATATCGGCTCGAACTCTGGATACTGGGGCATATCAGCACATTTGATGAAGAAAGGAAGATTAGGAAATCTGCAATAAGATCGCATGTGCAGACAACGTGGGATGACTGTGACTATCCTCGCATCAAAGAACTGGAAAGGTTCATTAATTATTTGAATAGTCTAAATGGAAAGCTTTGGAATAGCAATATTCCGAAAATGATTAAGGGATATTTTAGTGATATTGATAACATACTCTCGGTGTTGAGGAATAAGGTTAGACCAGGAGGGAGCTTATATATTAACGTTGCTAATTCGGCATACGGTGGTGAGGTTTGTCAGGTGGATATTATTATTTCTGAGATTGCTGCAGCTTTGGGTTATCATGCAAAAGAAATACGTGAGGTTCGGCACGTTAAGCCGAGCAGACAACAGAAGAATGTTGAGAAATTGAGGGAGAGTATTATATTGCTTCAAAATTGAGGACGAAACAATGCTCGGTTTACATCGAAAGGCAAGGTGATTTTCCAGAGCCTCAAACAATACATTACGCCGGTGGAGACTGCCAGTTCTGACAAAAAGAAGATGGGAAAAAGAATGGTTGAGGAAACATTACAAGGGATTTGAGAAAGGGAAAGGGATTGGAGAGGGAATTTATTAAGATTCACGAGAAGTTGGGGAGGAGACAAAAAGCAATAAACAATGGGTGACCCCAAAGTTCAGGCAGGTCCGCAGTTTACTGGAAGGTCAGATGGAGGATGCAAAACTTGGATTACACATTACCTTCAACTGAGGTTCCCTCAGATATCCTACCAAAAGGTTCACGACCACTCATTTTCTTGGTTGGTGCTGGGATATCTTCTGATAAACCAAGCTGGCTGCCAACGGCGATACCTTTCATTAAGCCAGTCCTAAGTGCTTTAACTAAGCCTTCCATTGCTGACGCATTCTACCCGAGTAATCGTAAACGGCAAGGCATCGTTACTCCACCCCCACGATTCGAGTTTACCTGCCAGCTTATCAAGGACTATCTCGATCCAAAGCTTGAACTCTTAGAGTGCTACGCGTCAAACAATAGCTCAAAAAAAGATGGTACAATAGAAATAACTGAATTTAATCCAAAGCCAAACTTCACTCATTTCGCATTGGCTGATTTTCTTTTGGCCGGTCATTACGTATTTACCACCAATTTTGACAACCTCATTGAGGACGCATTTAAGATAAGAAATAAAGGTGAAGATCCGAACATCCCTACGTATTACTCTATGGCTCAATATTATCAGGTAAAGAGGTCGGTACGAGAGCCCCTTAAACCAGGTATTTATAAACTTCATGGATCGTTGTATGAACCTTGGTCACCAAGCCCAAAGAGATGTCCGGAGACGCTAGGTGTAACGCTTGATAAAATTCGTTACGAAAAGAATAAGGAAATTGCTTTTAGATGGGCTCTTGAACATGGGGATCTCTATGTTATGGGGTATTCTGGGAGTGATGAGTTCGATATTCTTCCAATGATGGCATCTGCCAAGGCATCAGATCGTCGATTGATCTGGATAATTCACCGTAGGAAGGGGGATCGAATTGAGATTTTTGGCGGGAGCAGTGGACGGTCCTTGGCACAATTCAATCCAACAGGTGACCAAGAGGACCAAGAGAGATCTATTAAGGATCGTTTACAACTCTTCATTAGGGATAACAAACGTTGTGTCGATAAAGTGTTTTTGGTTCACGGCCCAACACGCTACATTTTTTCACAGATTTACTTGGACGTATTTCACAGTGTTGATCATCAGCTCTTCAACAGTTATCAAATCGCCCATATAAGAAAGAAGAATTTTGATCATACCATCAAGGCATATGTTAATAACTGGGCATTGAAAAAAATAGACCCGGATCCTTTGAAATCGAAGCTGGCAGCAATTGAGTTTATGTGGGTTCAGAATGTGGAGAGATTTTACGACTGGGCTTTAACAGGATTACGAAAAGCAATCACTAAGAAGGATCCAAAAACATGCTCGTTAGCCAATGCGATTGCTGATAAATATGAGAGTTGGGCTTACTGGTTTCGGGGGGAATACAAAACATCTAAAAGGTTAGCTGAAAAAGCGCAGCAATCCCTTTTAAGATTGCGTCCCCAATGGGGCGAATCGCGAGATCTTCTTGGAGAACTTGCACTTGAAGCTTTAATTGACGCTTATCAGTGCTGTATTGAGACGCACTCGCAATTAGATCAGCGTGCTGCTGTTGAAAAAGTTGTATCACAGGTCGATAAGCTTAAAACTTCGCTTCGAAAAAAGAAACTTCCCCATCGAGTCAAGAAGGTATTAGCAGACATTTTTACCGTTAGGGCTAACGATGAATACTCTGTTGGCAAGTTCTCAGAAGGGTACGATAAGTATGCTGATGCGCTACGGCAATATAAGAGAATCGGCGAGCAACAATGGGTAGCATATGCCTTGGGAGGCGAAGGAGATTTCTTCCGGGTGACAGGACAGTTTGATTATGCTCTTAAAAAGTATAAAAATGGGTATGAAACGATTAAGATTCTTGGGGGTGCTTTTTTTGAGGCATGGTATAAGGCAGCAATCATTGATCTCCAGCGTTTTTACCCTGATCGGAATCTTAGAAAATGGATTGACAAAACTTCTACCGAGGATGAGGATGCCTCTGTAAGGGATGCTGATCTTTTTGAATCTGTAAACTCTCTCATTAAAGAGATTAAGGGCTCGGGTGATATTCAAGCGCTCGGCTTAGCCTTTCGGTGGCGTGGGGATCTCGCTCGGCAGCGAACAACTTTTGATCGGGCAAGGAGGGATTACGAAAGATCCCAGGAATTGTTCAAAAAGGAGGAAACTCCGAGAGGCCAATATGGAACAGGTTTGTGCCAGCTCGCCCTAAAAACTCAAGAGGGGCAATGCTCCGTTTCGGAGATCGAGAAGTTTAAAAGAGACTGCAAGCAACGTCAGCTTGACCTTGAAGCTGCACACTGTGACTTGATATTAGCAGAGATAGAACGGTTAAATCACGGGAGGACTGACCAGTTTGCGCGATGCCTTGAGACATATGAGAAGCTTAGTTGTTATTGGGGACAATTAATGGCTCTGCTTGGATGTGAATTGAACGCTCTTGAACAATCGAGAGAAATTTATTTTGTTAAGTCAAATAAATTCGCTAAAGATCATAACCTTACTTGGGCTTACCAGTGGATTAGAACATTCAAGAATAAACAACGTCTGGAATTTTATTTTCCACTTTTTAACTGAGGGTAGCCCCATGCATGGCAATATAGAGAATGTTACAGGACTCGTCAACGGAACGTTGGACCAAGTAGACCAATGGATAGGGATTCTTATTTTTTACGTTGTCTTTCTCTTTTCTAAGGATTGACTCATCTCCGTTTTATCTTCTCACTTTTCGGTCTTGAGGCTTCCCTCCACATAGACGCTCGATCCTTTGGAGAGGTATTCTCCGGCGATCTCCGCCAGCTTCCCGAAGAAGACAACGTTGTGCCACTCCGTTCTTTCCTTTTGCTAACCGTCTCGGGAACGAGTTGTACCGACTTTTGTGTGGGATTCGGCAGTTCCAATGCTAATGGAAAAAACAGGACCTCCATTCTGTGGGTAATTTTTCCGCCAAAATATTCCCCTTTAAAAAGGTTTCCCCATCCTTCTTTTTTTGATTCCTAAATCACCGCCCGATTGCATTGTGGTCTCCTTTCTTCTCCTTTCCAGAAGTTCATGAATACTATAGTCTGTAGATTTTTAGTCTACAATGGCAGAACATATGTTTTGTTTTCACCTCTTTCCGGTCCATGATGACCGCAAGAGTTCATCCACAAGATTCGGGGCCATATGTTTGCAAATGAGCGGAGAGCCATGCTTGTTGCTGGAGATTCCTTCAAATCGGCCAAGAAGACAATATCAGAAAACAACATTATGATTGCTACCAAATAACCGATGAGATTGTCAAAAGGCACTTTTTCAAAAAAGTAAGGGAGGTATTCGAAAATGAAAAAGACTCGTTATCTATTGGCAGTTGAAGGTGGTGTAGAACCATCCGTTCAAGGACCTTATCAGACAGAAGATGAGCGGGATCATGCGGCAAAGCAGATTCGTCAAAGGCAAGAAGAGGATGATGGTTTGTTCTGGGCTGATATTGATGATGCAGCAGTACTAACCGTTGGTGCTTACACAGCAGGATTTTTCTGGGAAGACTGACCCGGGGAGGATCGTCAGGTTTGAGGTTGCGAGGAAAAAGATGCGGGATCACATCTTCATATGGGAAAGGCGGGCGGGCGTTGTTTTCTATTTTGCTAATTCAGGGATTTGATATATTATTGAGCCCATGCCGAGGGTTTCTCGTTTAGACATGCCGGGGCTTTTGCAGCACGTGATCGTCTGGGGAGCGGACTGCTCCGGGTGATGGACACTTGCGCGGTATCCTCATCGCGTGACAGGCTGGAACCCGGAACCCGCGCATACGACCAGCGTCGTGGCGGGAGGGGAAAAGGACAGTGCCGGGAATTCAGCGCTTAGTCGAAGGGGTTGATCACTTCAAGACCCGGATAACCGAAATCACCGGCATTTCGCGTCACCAGCCGCAACTCATGATGCAACGCAGTCGCCGCAAGAAGGCTGTCGATGGTGGGGACCGGCCGGCCCACCTCTGCAAGCAGCCGGCCCCAGCGGTCGGCCACGGCAAGGTCAATCGGAAGCACCCGACCCTCGAACCATGCCGGAAGCTCGTGCTCCAGCCAGAGGCGCAACTTCTCCCGCCGCTTTCTGTCGGTGAGCGCCTCGATGCCCTTACGAATTTCACCAAGTGTCAGGACGCTCACAAAGAGCGCCTCACCGGGAAGCCGGTCGAGCAATGCGATTACCGCCTTGTTCGGGTTGCGACGGATCGTCTCGGATACGATATTGGTGTCGAGCAGGTAACTCATGAAACCTCCGGCTCGCGCGTAAGGGTTTGCTCACGCCTCAGGTCAAGCTCCAAGCCGTAAAGCGGTGAGCAGCGCATGAATTCGACGAAACTGCCTTTGGGGTGCTTGAGCCGTTCGTACTCCTCGCTCGAAATCACAACAGCAGTTGGTTCCCCGTGAACAGTGATCTTCTGCGGGCCTTCCTTCGCCGCCTTCTTGATAACCTCGCTCAGGCGGGCCTTTGCCTCCTGAAGCTGCCACATGCCCATGAAACCCTCCTTAATTTAGTCAGTCTAGTCAGATTATCTTAGCACTTTCGGGATGGGTTTGTAAAGGCCGGGAAAATGCAAAAGGAGTCAACAATCAATAGAGGTCATTGAGATCATTGGGGCGCTATTGGGAGCGCTGTGGTGTGGGGCCAAATTTTTATCCTTGATAATGAGAAACCTTCGTTGGTGCAAAGAGAAATAATTCTTGACAGGGGAGGAAACGAGTGGAGAATTGATACCAGGCAACGGTAATTAAAAAGGTTTCCCCATCCTTCTTTTTTTGATCCAAAAAGCAGCGACCGATTGCATGAAGATCTCCTTTTTCTTCTTTCCGGGAGTTCAGGAAGCTCATGGTCCGTCTAACCGGTTGAGAAGGTCTCATGCCACTGAAAGGGCCAGCTAAAGATTAGAAAGAGAAGGCCGGGTCTTTTCGGTATGGCTGCTGAAGTCTCTGGGGCTTGCAATACTGCAATTTAGGAAACGGCTTCTCATAACTTCCTCATTCCCTCCGCTAAATCCAAGTCCGTTTTAGACATAATCTGAAACCGCATCGCTGCTAAATTCAACGCTGTAACATCAGGATCTGTCCGTTTGCTCAGTTCCCCAAGTGATAAGACTTGGGGAGATGCTTAAGTATTTTGGTTGAGATATCCGTCACAGATAAGATGAAGCATGTTTCTTTTGTGCTCAGTGACATGTTAAAATTAAGTAGTCGTCAATTAAGCCCAAGCAAGAAGGAGCCATAGGATAAGGTGCAAACATGTATGAACAGGGAGTGATCAGACCGCCGAGTGAGGCATCGAGCCTTCTCATCCGTGTCACGCGCAACTGCCCTTGGAACCAGTGTCTTTTTTGCCCTGCTTATAAAGGCGTGAAATTCT
>Ga0299912_10004133_pt1 | contig 11852 bp, 9 predicted proteins | sample RVTome_2_FD_207667 | JGI IMG/M metagenome (GOLD analysis project Ga0299912, IMG submission 207667) | Soil microbial communities from uranium-contaminated site in the Upper Colorado River Basin, Wyoming, United States - RVT95D214 (version 2) ... | reverse complement strand
CCTTTCTAAAAAAGGGCAAGGATGGGGCCGGGCCCTCTTGAAAAGCAGTTGCAGATGAAGGTGGCTTTTCATGGCGCTGTACTGCTGGTTGCCTGTTTGTCTCTTGCGGCCGGGGTTGGCGGCGGTCCGGACGAAACTCAAAATCAGCCGGCACGTCAAACTCAATCCATTCTCGAGGACAGGGTGGGTCCCGAAGCTGCGGCCGGCCCAATTTTCTGTCAAAGAGACCGGATTTGCGGGTCTGATGTCCTCCCCCTTTTCTATAGGGGCCGCGGCCTTCGTCCCGCCTGGATCACGGATGACCTGAACCTCTCCGACGCCGCCTCGCTGCTTCTCGCCCTCCGCCGGGTCGAAGAGGACGGCCTCGACCCCGAGAGCTATCATCTCGCTGCGCTCCAGGCTTTGATGTCCGAGGTTACCCGGGAAACGGAGAAGGGCGGCTCTGCTATCTCGGCGGAAATCCTGGCCGACTTGGAGATGCTCCTTACCGACTCCTTCCTTCTCTGCGGATCTCATCTCGTCCATGGCCAGGTCAATCCGGAAACCATCCAATCAGAGTGGTTCATCAAGGGGCGCTATGAGGACTTGGTTGCCGCCCTGGAAAAGGGCCTCAAGACAAAGGACGTCGGCGGCGTCTTGGATTCTTTGAAGCCCACCCACTCCGTCTACCGGAACCTGAAGGCCGCGCTCAAGCGAGTCCGGGCCGAGGTGTATAGCGGTGGTCGTCCGGGCATTGTCCCTGGCTCTAAACTCAAGGTTGGCGACAAAGGCATGCGCGTTGTCGCTCTCCGGGACTGGCTGAAGGCCTCGGGTGACCTATCGCAATCCGGAGACACCGGGGCAGACCTGTTCGACGCCGCCCTCGAACAGGCCGTAAAGAAATTCCAGCGGCGGCATGGGTTGGAGGCCGATGGAGTCGTCGGCTCAGAAACCACGGCGGCCCTGGACGTTTCGCCCGAGTACAGGCTGAGACAGGTCCGGGCAAACCTGGAACGCTGGCGCTGGATCACCTCGGACCTGGGTGACCGGTACATCTTGGTCAACATCGCCGATTTCAGCGTCCATATCATCGAGGGGGAAAGCGAGATTATGTCCATGCCGGCAGTGGTCGGGAGGCCCTACCGCCGGACTCCCGACTTTAGCGGCCGGATGACCCATCTCGAGGTCAACCCATACTGGAACATCCCGCCCCGCCTCGCCCGCGAGGACATTCTCCCCAAGGTCAAGGGAATTCCGGGCTACCTTGAGGCTCAAAACATTCGGGTCTTCCGGGACTGGAGCGCCGGCGTTCCTGAGATAGACCGGAATACCGTCGACTGGTCGCGCGTGGAACCTGAAAGCCTCGCCTATAAGTTCCAGCAATTGCCCGGGCCGCTGAATTCGCTTGGCCAGATCAAGTTCGTGTTTCCGAACAAGTTCGACGTTTACCTCCACGACACCCCGGCCAAGGAGCTCTTCAAGAAGCCCGTACGTGACTTCAGCTCAGGGTGTATCCGCGTCGAAAGGCCCATAGAACTGGCTGCTTACCTGCTTAAAGATGATCCTGAATGGAATGAGACAAAGCTCCGGGAAGCCATCCAAACCGGAACGACGCGGATTATCCCGCTGAAGCATCCCATCAACGTCCATGTCCTGTACTGGACTGCCTGGATGGACGGAGAAGGCCATATCCATTTCCGCCAGGATATATATGGGCGGGATGCCAAACTATACGCAGCCCTCAGACAGAAGCCAAACGAGCCGGGAACATAAGGTCTGCTAGACGGCTCACCAGCAGCGGACGCGCCCGACATCCACATGGACGAAGTCGGGCTTTGGATAGTAACCAACGCCCCCCGCTTTGAGTGAGAGCGCCGCCTTACGGAGGTCGCAGAGACTAAAGTCCGGGAGCCGGATGTCGACGGCCTGGCCGGACATGTGCAGGCTGCCCGCAGCAACCCCTCCGCCCCTGTGACGCAGAAGGTCATTTGTCTGCTTCGAACGGAATCCCGAAATGATCTGGAACGGCTGGGAGCACCCCGTCTTCCGGGCGAGCCGGTGGAGGAGGTCAAGCAGCCGGACGTCGATTTCCCGGACCTCACCCGTGCGGTGGTCTCGAAGAATATGATTGATCTCTTGGATAGCCGAGGGGACCGGTTGCCCCGAACGGGAGTATGTCGCGGACAGGGACTCTCCGGTGTGAGTGTTGTAGAAGGAGAGGCCTTTCGAGTCAGACAAGGGAATCTCGAACCCGAAAAGAACGGACCGGGTCAGGGCCGGTATGGCCAAAGCCGCAGCTCCCAGCCCGATAAACCTTCTCCGGCTGATAGCTCGATCCCTTGCGGGTGGCGCGGTTTGAATCTTCATGGGTGCTCCGGTCTATCGCCGTCGATTATACCAATTCGCAGTCGCTCTAACAACCTTGCGGACCCCGCTCGGCCGTTCGGGTCAGATCTGTTCGATTTGGCTCGAAATGACGCGCCGGAAGGCCTCGACGACCGCTGGGTCGAACTGGCGGCCGGTCTGGTCGACGATTTCCTGGAGGGCCTCCCAAGGCGGCTTGCCCTTCCGGTAAGGCCGGTCCGACGTGATCGCATCGAAGGCATCGGCGACAGCGACAATCCGAGCGCCCAAGGGAATCGCCTTCAAGATCTCCGTCGACGAGTCCGCTGACCTCTCGAAGTAGTGGTGGTGGGCAATGACGATGGGGACAACCTCCTGGAGGACCTCGCCGACTTTGGCGAGAATAACCCCCCCGCGATCCGAGTGACTGTCGATGAGGTCTTTCTCCTGAGGCGTGAGGGCAGCCGCCTTTTGGATGACTTCGCTGCTGATCTCTATTTTGCCGATATCGTGGAGGAGCCCGGCGACGCGGACGTTCTCGACTATGTGCCGGGGAAGTTCCATGGCGATGGCTATGCCCTTGGAGTACTCTGATACGCGGATGGAATGGCCTTTCGTGTACCCGTCCTTGCTCTCGATGTATTGGAGAGAATCTCCAGGATTCCGATGTAAGCCTTTTGCAGCTCCTCCATCCGCCGTTCCTTCTGCTCGTAGAGTCCCCCTACGGCGTATGAGGTAAGGAGGAGAAATCCGCCCCATGAGGACAAGAGAAAGATGCCCCGGAACTCCTGGTCCCGGGGGAAGAAGTGGTCGCGGAAGATGATGGCGCAGATGATGATGGCCAGGATGGAGAAAAAAGCCGAGAGGACTCCCAGCCTTTTTCCCAGGTAATATGAGGCGAAGACAACCGGGAGGAAATAGAAGTTCAGGAGGAGAGTCTTATCCTTCATGAAGAACGTGCCCAGGATGGCGGCGGCCAGGATGACCAAGACTAAGATCTGCTCGAAATACCCCACCAAAAAAGACTTCATTTTATCCATTGTTATAGGTTTCCCAGACAAGCTCCCTCAGTCATGGCTTCCATCATCCGCTGCCCGGTCCATTTCTTCAATGCTCGGGCGGGGGGATACTGGGGGTGAATTATTGAGGCTTGCGATCACCCCTGATGGTAGCCCCTGGGCCCGTCCAGCCACTGGCTTCTTTTTTCGACTCCTCAACCTTCATCACGCAGCCGGTCGCTTCCGCCTCGATGAAGAAGTCAGTGACCAGCCGGTTGGCAAATTTGAGTTTCCAGGCCACGGCCTCAGTCACGGCTCCGGGGTCCAGCATTTCGAAATCTCTCAGGGCGGCTGCGTAGTCGAAGACGGCGCCGGCGCCTCTCAGTCCGTTGGCTGAGTTCAGGATCTCCGGGATGTTGGGCTCAAGGTAGGGCTGGTATTTTTTCATTTCCTCGTTAAGGAACCCTTTAACCTTGACTTTCAGAGGTCCATAGATCGGCTGGCTGGAGATATTCCGCAGCCGGACCGGGAGCGTCAGCACTCCGGTCTGAAGGTCATAACGGGCGGGGTCGTAGGCCAACGCCACCTGGTTGCTGAGGAGCGTTTGCTCAGTTTTATCGGGTTCCGGACCCATGTCCGGCTTTACACCCGCTTTAGCACCGGCTTCAGGCTTTTGCTCATCCAGGACGACTCTAACCAGCGCTGTGTAGATCTGGAACGCTTTGTCCCGGCTGTCGGCCCAAAAAACCCGGAAAGCGCCGTCCGACTCCGCGGCAAGGCCCAGATAGTCGCCGCCCATCCCCCAGCGGGAATAGGCGGACAGCGTGCGGAGACGGAGAGTCGGCTGAGCTTGGCCGCTCCCCGACAGGAGATCCATGGGCACGGGGATCAAGTTGATTTCGCTCCCGGGAAAGGAGGGTTCCGAGGAAACGGACACGGCGGGAAGGAAGCTTCGGCCTCCGTCGATAGAGGCCGTAAAGTACTGGCGGCAGCGATCGGTCGTCTCAGCCTCCCGGGTATCATACCAGGTGACTCCAACGATTCCCTGTCTGTTCACGGCAACCTCGGGGAGGTATTGGGAGGCCCACTCTGGGATGTCTCCGCAGACGAGGCTGGGCTCGGTCCAGGTTGTGCCCCTGTCTATGGAGCAGGAAAAGAGGATTCGGGGCTGTCCGAAGCGAACGTCGCTCCAGGCGGCATAGAGCCGGTCTTTGAAATCCTCTGAGTATGAATCGGCGGCCAGGGACGGAAATCCGAGAGAGACAAAGCTCCCGGCCTTTCTTTTCTTCTCTCGTTCTTCGTAGCGATCATAAACTTGAGTGGGGGCCTTCCTGGGCGGAGAGAAGGTCACGCCGCCGTCCGAGGAAGCGATGGTCCAGATGGTCGAGGTGTTGGAGAGCTTTATTTTCTCGGGCCCAAAAGGAAAATCGACATAGGGAATGACAAGAGTTTCGTCGCTGAGGATGAGCGGGTCCACGCAGTTGATCCCGATCTTCCCCAAACCGGAGGCCGCCTTGACCGGCCCGATCCAGCTTTTCCCGTCATCATCCGACCGGAAGACGCCGATTTGGTATTCGGGATACCCATAAAGCGTGGCGATATAAACCCGGCCAGCGTATTTCCCATAGGTGTGATCGACCACGATTTGCTCGTGGTCATAGGAATAGCCCAGGTCGATCTTGGGGCCCCAGCTCACGCCGCCGTCTTCCGACCGGTAAAAGTGAAGGCCGGCCCTTGTCCGTCCCGTTTCGTCTTTGACGAAAGACAGGGCGCAGAAATAGGCCGTCCCGTTCAGCCCAAAGGCGACCTGGGGGTCTACGCCTCCGAACTCCATCTGCTCGGGGAAGGAGGAATCCACCCAGGTGCACCCGCGGTCTTGGGAGGCGTAGACCTTGCAGGCCGTGTCGCCGCCCCGCCTCGAAAACGTGATGGCGGTGCCGAGAAGGTTTTTGGGTTTTTTCGGGTTGGTCGCAACCATGAGCTCGACGTGCGGGATCTCGCCGTCACGGCTGGCCAGGACGTTCGGCCCGACGAGAATCCTGGCGGTCTTGTCTGGCGCGGCCGGCTTCGCCTTGTCTCCGATTAAAGATGCGGAGGTACCCGCAAAAAAAACGACGATCGCCAAGAACATGCTAGCCATTTTTTTGGTCATGCCGGATCTCCTTTAGAAAAGGAGTATATATTTCCAAATCAGCGAAAGAGTCAAGCCTCCAAGCGGGAAGATACCTGTCCGAATCGCCGTGATGACCTGTTTGGTCGAGCTGCGCTAGCCGGATTTTTCTGTCACCCGTTTCCACACCCGGAGAAAGTTGCCGCCCATAATTTTCTTGACTTCGTCGTCGCCGTACCCGCGGCGCTTCAATCCGCGCGTGATATTCCCGTAGTCGTGGGCGCCCCGCATACCCTCGGGCGAGGGAGTGCGCGGGTACATATCCGCTCCGAGCCCGACGTGGTCGATTCCGGCGGTCTTCACGGCGTGGTCGATGTGATCGAGGATGTCGTCGATGGTCGGCTTGCCCTCGAGCGGCCAGTCCCGGCCTTGACTGAGGTGTTCGATCGTGATCCGGAGGTCGGTGTCTTCATCGAAGAAGGCCTTGTCAGAAACGTGAGAGATATCGATGACCGTGCCCAGCCGGTTCATCTCACTGACAACTTCTCTCCCGAGTTGGTTGAGCCCGTTCCACCGCGGCTTATCCGCGCTCGAATCCGCCCAGCCGTGACTGATATTGTGGGTCAGGGTCATCGAGGATACACCTTTTCGGTGAAAATCCCGAAGTGTGTCCAGACTGTCCTCGATGGCGTGGCCCCCTTCGATCGCCAGGAGCATGGCGATTTTGCCCGAGGCGGCGATCCTCTCCACATCGGAGCCCGTCCTGGCCAGCTCAACCCATTGGGAGTTCTCCCGGATTGCCCTGGTCATGGCTTCCAGGAGTTCAGAAGCCTGACGGGCGGCCTTGTCCGGGTACATATAGTTTTGAACAAAGAGGGCGACCACTTGGACATCGACATTTCCCTCCTGGAGGCGGGGGATATCAACATGGCCGCCGGGTAAGCGTTTCCCGATGTCCAGCCCTTCATACAGCACCCGGTAGGCTAAATCGTTGTGGCAATCCCAGACTAGGGCCTCTCGATGCAGTTTGGCCAGGGCATCTTCAGCCTGTTGAGGCAAGAGCGGGAGTGCGCCGCCGATTGCGATAAATATGATAACGAGGGCCGTCCCCAAACGCTTGATCATCGGTCTATCCTCCGCCTTGAGTGTCGTGGACAGGATGGGCGAGAAAAATCTATGATGGAGGATCGTATCATGATAGCAGAAGAAGTCAACGCGGGGCGTCTTACAGCCTTCCGGCCTTCTTGACAGCACGGACGGCCTTGACCTATCTTTTGTCCATGCCATCCTCCAATAAACTCCGAATTGCCCACCCGCCATGGCGTGTTTTCCTTGACGGACGGCAGATGAAGATCATCCCGATTAAATAGGCTGGCCCGTTCATCGACCGGAGGGCCAATTGTTCTCTACCCTGGAGACAAGTCAGGAGGCCAGATGAAGAAAAAATCTCAGGCAGGCTTTTATCTCGCAGTTGTCCTGGTCATCGCCTCTTTCGTCCACGGAGAGGCGCCGCAAGGGACCATGGCCTTCACGGTGTCCATGGAACGGCCGAACACGCATTATTATCACGTTGACTTCAAGTGCGAGGGGTTAAAAGGTGAGACTCAGGAATTCAAGATGCCGGTCTGGACGCCGGGATTTTATCAGGTTATGAACTATTCCAGGAACGTCCTGAACTTTCGCGCCGAGGACGGCGCTGGGAATCCGCTGGCCTGGGAAAAAACCGCAAAAAACGCCTGGCGGGTCAAGTCCGGACGGTCGTCCTCCGTCACGGTAAGCTATGATGTTTACGCCTTCACCCGGTTTGTAGCCGAGAGCTATCTCGACGACGAGATGGGGTTCATCTCGCCGACCGGTGTCTTCATGCACGTCGCCGGCCGGATCCAGCAGCCGGTAACCGTCACCGTCAAACCCTACCAGGGCTGGAAGCAGGTCTCGACGGGCCTGGACCCGGTCGAAGGGAAGTGCAACACCTTCTTCGCCTCGGACTTCGACGTGCTCTACGATTGCCCGATCCTCCTCGGCAACCAGGAGATCCTGACCTTTGAGGTCAAGGGGATTCCCCATATCTTTGCCGTCGACGACCTCGGGACTTTCGACCGGGAGAAATTCGTGGCCGATCACAAGCGCATGGTCGAGGCGGCCGTGGCCGTTATCGGGGAAATCCCCTATAGCCATTATGCCTTCCTGGTGATCGGCCCGGGCGGAGGCGGCCTCGAGCACGCCAATTCCACGGCCCTGACTCTCAACCCGTCCAGCCTGAATGACCCGGCCGGCTACAGGAGATGGCTGAGGTTCGTGGCCCACGAATTTTTCCATCTTTATAATGTCAAACGCATTCGGCCGGTCGCCCTCGGTCCGTTTGATTATGACAGGGAAAATTACACCCGTTTGCTCTGGGTTTCCGAGGGGTTCACGTTATATTACGAGGACCTGATCCTCAAACGCGCCGGGCTCATCACCCGGGAGGACGTTTTCGAGGCGGCCCGCTCGAACATCGCGAACTACGAGAATATCCCCGGGCATCGCTTCCAGTCGGCGGCCGAGGCGAGCTTCGACACCTGGCTCCATTCCTTCGGCCGTGGAGACAACGCGGCCAATACGACGATTTCCTACTATGACAAGGGGGCCGCGCTGGGGATGCTTCTGGACTTCAAGATCCGGGCGGAGACGCAAAACCGGAGGTCACTGGACGACGTGATGCGCGCTCTCTACCAGGAATACTATAAGGAAAAAAAGAGGGGCTTCACGGATTGCGAATTCCGGGCGCTCTGCGAACGCATCGCCGGCTGCCCGCTGGCCGAAATCTTCGAGGTCTATGTTTCCACGACCAAGGATATCGATTATGCCAGGTATCTCGCCTATGCCGGGCTGGCTATCGACATTCAGCCCAAGGAGGCTGCAGGCGCATACTTAGGGGTTTCGACTCGGGAGCGCGAAGGGAAGCTGATCATCTCGGGCGTGGTGTGGGATTCTCCGGCTATGCACGCCGGCTTCAGCGCAGAGGACGAAATCATCGCTATCGACGGTATCCGGGTCAATGCCCGAACGATGGACGAGACCCTGCGGCAAAAAAAACCGGCCGATAAGATCCGGATCCTGATCTCTCGCAGGGATGCGGTCCGCGAAATCGAGGTCATCCTGGGAAAAAGGCAGGACCGGAGGTTCGCCATCAAGCCGGTCGCCGACCGGACACCCCTCCAGTCCGAAATCCTCAGGAGTTGGCTGGGGGAATGAAGCCGTCCACTTGATTTTAGCGGTAATACCTGGTCCTGAGGGTGTCTCCGAGCATCTGAGCGTCGGCAAAGGCCCGCAGGCTGAGCGTGTTGGAGTGCGCGTTGAGGAAAAAGCGGGCCAGGGATTTGTCTTTCTGATAGAGCTCTAGGGCCGTCTTTTCGACCGCGGCTTGCACGGCGAATTCTCTGTCTTCGAAGTCCTTCCAAAAGCCGGCCACGTAATCGATGGCCCTCGTCTTGCCTTCTTCGAGCCTCCCTTTGTCGGCGTAATACCGGTCGACGAGATTCTCCAACGAGTTGAACACCCAAAACGCATTGTCCCGATTGTAGGTGTCTGATAGAAAGGCGTAGGGCTTCGGGAAGTCCAGGACGCCCAGATAGTAGGGGACATATACACTGGAGCAGGGCGTGCCTACCGAAAGCCAGAGGAGGCCGCCGATTTCCGGAGGAAGCCAGCCTCTGAGATGGGCAACAGTGGTGGCGTCGGTATTCATCCGGCAGATCGTCCGTTCCGTCGTGTGATGAGGCGAGCCCTTTTCGTATCCCTTGGTCAGGTCATACTCCGTGCCTTCGTAATGGTCACGGAGAAGGGCCATGATATCCCGCGGGTTGAGCTTTTTGCCAGGCACAACGGTCAGCGGGTTCTCCTCTTCCCGAAACTTCTGCCTGGAGAGAACCCAGTTCCCCCGCCATTCCCGCCGAGTGTTGTAAACGGACCGGGCATCCTCGTCATTGCCATAGGCCCGATAAAAATGGAAAGGCCCCTGCGCGGGATCATACCAGCCTTTTTGCCGGGCATGTTCGATGAGGTTCGGGCAGGCCAGGAACCGGGACGGATCCTTGAGGTCGACTTCACCGATCCGGAATCTGTTCGCCAGCACGACGAAAGCGTCATCCGGGACTCTCTGGGCGACCCAGAGGCCGCCGATCGTGACCTCCATCCACCAGCCCTCGGTGGGGTCGGCGATGCTGACGATGTCCCCGTCCAGTCCGTTATGGCTTCGATAGCCGTATTTTTCGATCAGAGCGCCCATGATCTGAACAGCCTCTTTGGCGGTCCGGGATCTTTGGAGCGCCAGCCGCACAAATTCCTCCAGGTCGAGCCCCCGCTCGTTCTGGAAAAACTCCTTTCGACAGGATCCGGTGTCATCTGAGATGGCCACCTGGAGTTCATTGATTCCGTTGCATTCCGCCGCCGGCCAGATGAAGGCATAGGTTTCCTCGACCTGAGGAATGATCTGTCCGTCTCGAAGCTTCAGCGTCTCTCCCGGCTTGTGCTTTTCCCGCGGGTTCCAGCGGAGAGGCATGAGATACTGTCCCCAGTCTTCGTTGTGGCCGAGGAGGACGGAACCGTCGGCAGTGGCGTTTTTGCCGACGATGATGGTCGTGCACTTATCCCGCGCTCCGCTCGAAGCCGGGGCGCTTGTCTGGATATTCCCGGAAAAGAAGCTGAGGGCGAGGAGGGAAATCAAAACATGATGCCAACAAATTTTTTTCCTTCTCATGATTTCTCCTCTCGGGTTTGCAATATTATACCAGAGTCGTCTCCTCCTGGGCCAATTTTCCGGTGGATGTTGAGCTGAATATATTCTTGACCCTGGCGAATGTTTGAGGATATAAAGATATCAGTCAACATCAGATAAAGAGGTCGGATCCGATGAGCGATATTTATAAAAAGCTGGCCAAATATCTCGACGACATGCCGGGAGGGTTCCCCGCGACCGAAAGCGGGGTCGAACTCCGGATCCTCCGCCGTCTTTTTACTCCCGAGGAAGCCGAATTGACGCTCTCGTTGACGCTCCTCCCGGAGGAACCGGCCCACGTTGCCAGAAGAATCCACCTCCCGGAGGAGGAGACGGCCCGCCGCCTGGAAGAAATGGCTAAGAAGGGCCTGATCTACCGGATCCAGCCGAAAGACGCTCCTACCCGATACATGGCCTTACAGTACGTGATCGGCATCTGGGAATTCCACGTCAACTCCCTCGACCGGGGCCTTGTCGAGGACATGGCGGAGTACATTCCGAAGCTTCTCGATGTCGAAACCTGGAAAAAGGCTCCCCAGCTGCGCACTATCCCTGTCGCGCAGAGCATCCCGGTTGAACACAAAGTCATGTCCTATGAAAACGCCGAGTCGCTGGTGCGGTCCCAACGGAGAATCCTGGTCGCGCCCTGCATCTGCCGCCGGGAAAAGCGGCTGGCTGGAGAAGGCTGCGATAAACCCGAAGAAACTTGTCTGGTCTTCGGCGGGGGAGCCGACTATTATCTGAGAAACGGGCTCGGAAGGCTGATTGACCAGGAGGAGGGGCTCCGCATCCTCAAAGAGGCGGACAGGGCGGGTCTGGTCTTGCAGCCGAGCAATTCTCAGCAAGCTGGCAACATCTGCTGCTGCTGCGGTTGCTGCTGCGGAGTCCTGCGGACGATAAAGAGTTATCCCGAGCCCGCCAAGATCATCTCGTCCGCTTTCCGGGTGTCTGTGCGGGCCGAATTATGTGACGGGTGCGGCATCTGCCTGGACCGCTGCCAGATGGAGGCGCTGCAGATGAACGATGGCCAAGTTGCCATCGATCTGAGCCGCTGCATCGGCTGCGGGCTTTGCGTCTCCACCTGCCCGGCGAAAGCGTTGAGCCTGGTGCGCAAGCCGTCCTCCGAGCAGCCCGATATCCCGGAGACGATGATGAAAAGCTGGCTGAAGCTGGCCCGGACTCGGGGAAAGCTGAAGCCGACCCGCCTGCTCAGAATGTGGCTGAAATCAAGGATATAGCTCCAAAAAAGCGAATTTTTTTGTTTGACATTCCGTTTCCCTTTTTATATAAGGGGGCAAGAAGCCAAGGAAAAAACATGGGGAGTAGGATTCCTGCCTCAAAGAAGGACGCTTCTGCCCGGATTCGAATGAAGAAAACAAAGAAAGCCCTGTTGTCTTTGGCGCTTGTTTTCCTGCCGGGGACTTTATCTTTCGCCCAGACCGGGACAGGTTCCATCCAGATCGAGCACAATCCTATCCTGTCCTTTACCCATGGAGAGCGTGTCCAAATCCAGGCCCGGGTCCAAGCCGAGCTCGTATGGCTGAGATTTTATTACCGCTCCGAAGGCGTCCAGGAGTTCCAGGTCAGGAACTTGGAGAAAAGGGAGGACGCGACCTACGTATACGAATTCGACACCATCGACCTTCCCGGGCTTCAATTCGAG
>Ga0299912_10004132_pt1 | contig 11852 bp, 8 predicted proteins | sample RVTome_2_FD_207667 | JGI IMG/M metagenome (GOLD analysis project Ga0299912, IMG submission 207667) | Soil microbial communities from uranium-contaminated site in the Upper Colorado River Basin, Wyoming, United States - RVT95D214 (version 2) ... | reverse complement strand
CATCTCCGCGGATCCAGAGTTTAAACCCTCCCTCCAGTTCGAGGGCGACAACGTCGTTGTCCTTGACATCGACCGTCACCGCCTGTCCCACCGCATCACGGCCTGTTGCGATGCGGAGCGCTGTCTTGCACTTCACCTTCAGATTTCCGTCAGCCCGGCGCTCTTCTTTGTCGGTTACCACCTCGGCCCGCCCACCTATGACCTTTAGCATCGGCATGATTACCTCCTGATTCCGTTTGGTGCTGCCTCTGGCAGCGCCTATCGATTGGAGCCTACATTATCGGCCCAGGCCTGTAACATAAGCCTTTGCCCTTTGCCCTGGGGTTGCCCTGTGCCCTGTGTGCCCTGTGGTCGGGCCACGGCACCTATTTGATTATTCTGTAGTAATGTTCCAGAAATAAATGTTTCCAAGGCCTATATCGTCTTTTTCAGCCTCGAAAAAAGCCTTATAGGGAGCAGTTCCCTCTTGGAGTCTGGAATACAATGTTGCTTTGCCCTAGCCGTTGCCCTTGCCAAAAACCGCCTTTTTGTCTCGAAAAATACTTATATACCCATTTCAGACGGTCATGCCAGAACTGTTTGCCCCTATATCATGTGGCTGCCATAGCCCGACCCCATTACACACTTTGAAGTTAAATGGCTTCAGAGGCTGGTAAAGGTCCGAGCTGTGTTTTTCAGCTTCCAGCAGAGCAATCGTTTTCAAGGAGCGGCGGAGGAGCATTTTGGGCACTCGGGATATATATGACCTCCTGGGTGGAGGTTGCAGATGGGAGAAAATTACTGCAAAAAAGGGATTGGAGTTAAATTAGGAAGTGGAACGAACCTTAGGAACTCTTGTGATGTTGCTTTGATAGACTGAAGTTACGATGTAAAACGAATGATATCTTCTTTGTCGGTTCTGTCAAGTGGAAGGTTGACTCCCCTTTGCTTTGGCTAATTTGCAATTCGCGTGCCCTTGCCCATGTTTTGCGGAAGTGGCGCCACTCACACTGGGTGGGGAAGAGAATTCCGTAACCGACTCATAGGATTGTGTTTCGCCGGGTCTGAGACTGGGCCCTTTACCGCCTCCTCGACTCAGACGCGAAACCCATCTAAATGAACTGAAAAGAGTGCACTCATGCACTGCTTTTTGTGCAGCGAACTGTGACCAGAGTTCGTTTCAGCGAGGGCCGCTTACTCTTTTTCCTGCTCCTTCTTGGGGGTTTCGTGGGTGACCGGGGTCTGGACCTTGTAGCCCTTATCCACTGCATAGTAAGTCACGGCAGCACCTGCCCCCGCCGCAGCGACATACCAGCATCCTGAGAGTGCGGGAAACGCCAACACCAGAAGGATTAACCTGAAAACTTTTTTCTTCATGGTCCTCTCCTCTCCTTTTTTTTGTTTTAATAGCAGGAAATCGCCTGCAATTCAATGGAATCCCTGGCGCTCCTGATGGAGGAGAGTATCCCGCATGAAAAAACGTAAATCAAGACATCATCTTTCTGTTGCAGTTTCTTTTTGAGAAGGAATACGATAATCGCATTCCGACAGCAAATAAAAAAATGATGATAAAGCCGAGCACGAAAGGAGAGGGTTATGAAGATCACGAAGGGAATTCTGATTCTTCTAATTTGCTTGTGCCTTGCAGGGTGCGCCGCAGGCGGGGGAGGGAAAATCCCTACCGGGCCGACCGGGCAACCGGACATCTGCGGATGTCACTCAACCTACAGCCCTGGATGGTATGGAAAGAGGTAGAATCAAGAAGCTGGGAAGCGCGAGCACAACGGTCGGGATGATCCAGTCTTGGACGGGACGACCCTCTGGCATCCGCTCAGACAATAAAAAAGCACCTGGTGAATAGTTCCAGGTGCTTTGTTTTTTGTGGTCGGGACGACTGGATTTGAACCAGCGACCCTCTGAACCCCATTCAGATGCGCTACCAGACTGCGCTACGTCCCGGTCAATTACCTGTTGATTCTATAGACATTCCGTTCTTTGTCAAGGTGAAAAATGCTTAAACATCCTTCTTGCCTAAAGTAAAACCAAACCCTATTATATGAAACCAAACGATTTGTGCTTTAAGGATTGCTCTCATGAGCCGAATGGATTGTATCAGCAACCGCAACATCAAGATCGCAGCGTCCTATGTCGCTCACAAGCTGGGCGGCCATGGTCCCCTCTTCGAAGGCATTGCCTACCCTTCAGACCGCTATGCGTCGGCCGAGGACTTTTTTTTGAACGAGGAGGAATGGACCACCTACCAGAACTTCCTGGCCATATTCCGAAGAGCCAAGGAGATGCTGGATGAGCCTTATTTCTATTTCAACTGCGGTGCGTCTGCTGCCCGACTTCGCTCATGGGGCCGGTTGGATTACTTCGTGCCCATATTCACAAGCCCGAGTGATGGATTTCGAAAACTGCCTTTCTTCAACAGGCAGTTCACCGACACCAAAGACATTGAGGTCCTTGTTCCACCTTCCTTTGACAAGACCTTTCGGAAGATGAGGACCATTCTGGAAATCCGGCACCACGAGGACATGGACGCGCACGCGGACTACCTTGGGGATGCTTATTCCAGGGGCATGATTTCCTCGATCCCTACCCTTTGGGGGCTGCAGCCCGCTCTTGTCAAACAGCTGATGAACCCCTATGACCCGGAAATCCTTTTTAACCAGGAGCCGGAACTGAACCTTTTCGGGCTTGAGCCAAAAATGGAAAACCATTGGCTCACCGTTTCTCATCCGACCTATGGTCAAAGGAAGCCGGCGGGAAAGAAAGTCCTTTTGATCCCTGAGCTCATCAATGGAAGATCGGTTTACCTTGGAAAGTACAAGGACTTTCCTGACAGCCCGTCCCTGAGCGAAGAGGGCCAGCGGGAAGCGCTCCTCATTACAGAAACCGTCCAAGTCGGCCAGAGGACGCTTCTCAAGGCCGGAGAGATCTTCAAGGCGCCCTCGTTCGTTCTCGATGTGACCTTCGACAGGCTCTCCTTGAAGCGCCGCCTGTCCAACACGTTCGTCTTCCGAAGGAACTCGGACGAATCCGCAGCAGGGTTCACGGAAACGGTCAACGAACTCAAGGAAACCATTGCCGGCCGCAACAGGGCCTATCTCGAACTCGAGAAAGCGAACGCCGAACTCCTGGAGGCAAAAACCAAAGGGGACGAGCATGCCCGGACCCTGGAGCAGAGAGTGGAGGAACAGACCAAGGCTTTGAGTCACGCCCAGGAGGAACTGAAAATCTTTAACCAGGATCTTGAAGCCAAAGTGAAAGAGCATGTGGAGCAATTGAGGAGATACAACGAACTCAGACGGTATCTTTCCCCGAAGCTCAGCGAGATTATTCTTTCCAGCGGCAACACCCTGGGGGCTGCGCCCCAGCGCAAAATGATGACCGTGGTTTTCTCCGATATCCGGAATTTCACCTCCTTCACGGAAAACCTGGAACCGGAAGAGCTCTTTCCCCTCATGGATAAGTATCTTTCCGAGATGACCAAAATCATCCATGAGTACGATGGGACATTGAACAAAATCATCGGAGACGGATTGCTCGTATTTTACGGAGACCCCATCCCCATGGCCGACCATGCTCAACGGGCGGTGATGATGGCCATTGACATGCAGAAAAAGGTGGTCGAACTCAAAGACGAGTGGCTCGAGTACGGCCATGATTTCGGTGTCGGCATCGGCATCAACACCGGTTATATGACCGTGGGAAACATCGGATCAGACATTCACAAGGACTACACGGTCATCGGGAACCAGGTCAACGTGGCCTCCCGTTTGGAATCGCTCGCCAAAGCCGGCCAGATCCTGGTCAGCCAGAGAACGTACAGCAAGGTCAAGAGCCTGGTGGACTTTGAGAAGGTGGGGATTATTCAGGTTCAGGGGCTCCGGGACCCGGTCGTGACCTACAATGTGAAAGTCCCTCAGCCCTAATGAACCTTTGACATTCCGATGCCTTTCTGCTATAATTTTTGCAAAAATATCTAATGGTTTGCCGTGTCATTGCATGTCCCGCCAGGGCGGGACAATCTTGTTTTTGGAGGGATTGTTCGCCTCAACGGAACTCTCGCAATGATTTTTCATTCACATTGGACTATGAACCACGACATCATTTTTGAAGTCATAGGAAACACGAGCCCCTTCTCGATGATGGGCGAAAGCAGTTGTTACATGGTGACGGTGAACAACCGTTCCTATCTCTTGGACTGCGGGTCCCCCATTTTCCCCTACCTGGGATACAAAGGCATCTCCGAGATCAATGGGATTTTCGCCACCCACTCTCACGAGGACCACAAACGCTGGTTCACGGACATCGTTCTCTTCACCTTTTACAACCCTCTGTACAAGCACAAAGTCAAGCTCATCACCTCCGAGGTGATCCTCGAAGAATACTCCAAGAATTCCAAGGCCGCCCTGGAGAGGTCTCTTTCACGCGACTCCAAGCGGATCATCGACATCCCCTACGATGAAATGGTGGAACCGGTGGTCATAGGGCCGAGGAGCAAGTATTTCATCAATCTCAAGACTGCGGCAAACGGATCTTTCTATTACCAGGTCGAGAATAGAGAGGGGCAGGTGATCGGTCCGGAGAAAGCGAAGATCTTCATCAATCCTGCGGCCAACCGGCCTCGCCTCCTGTTCAAGGATGACCAAGCCGGCGAGTGGGTGGAACCTGAAAGCTACTATTGCCTGAGCTCGGAAGCTTTCTATGAAAAGAACCAGAACATTTACCGGGACGAGGAGGCGGGTCTCACGGTTCAAGCCATTAAAGCCAGCGCCTGGCATGGAGTTCCTACGATCGCCTACAAATTCATGACCGGGGAGAACAATCTCCTTTTCAGCGCAGATACGGTTTACAGACCCATGCTCTGGAAACAACTCTGCGAGGAATATCGTCCACAGCGATTTGAAAGTATCGGCCGGCACGAGTTTGAAAAAAGGTCGATCCTCTTCGGAGACATCAATGACTTCATCGAGAGGACCTGGAGTCGGGAGAGATATGAAAGCGCCCTTTCGGCGTATCAGGATTCCGTAGTCGTTCATGATGTGGCTCGAAAGAACAGTATTGTTCACACGGACTACGCCGACATCGCCAACGCTCCAATCGATAAGCTCCTTTTCACCCACAACCCCGATAACCTGACGGCCTTCAAGCCCATTCTCAAGTCCAACCGGAAACTCGTCCTCCGGGGCGGAGAGGTCTATGAGTCGGCCAAAGGGAGGCTGTACCCCTTTGATGCCGATGTGTATATCCACCACTTCACCTGCGACCTGGTGGGCTATCGATCAGAGAGGGGAGATTATAAAGTCATTGAAAAGGGCGGCCTGCTCGGAATCGTGAAGACAGATGAACCCGGCGAAGAGCTCATGAGAGTGGATCTTTATGAAGATATTCGTGGAGAATACTTTCCCCTTCTCACCGGCCAGAACAGAAACTACCTGGTCCGGGAAGATGGTCAAGTCGAGGAAGTGACCCGCGATGGGAATTCCAGCCGCGGAAGGGTCGTCGAAAATGTGCGGGGAAAAATCATGAAGCCGGGCCACTAGACCCTTGAAACAGAAGGCCGGACTCTCGTCCGGCCTTCTGAAACCCGATCCCGTGTCCCTCAGCAGAAAAGGTCTTCGTCTTCAGATCCGCCTCCCGGCATCCGGCCGTGCTCCTGAACGTACTTCTGAATCAGCTCGCTCTCCCGTTTCGAGTACATCTTGTCTTCCGCGAAATCAAACCACGCCGCTTTGTCATTGTCCTCGAGCGCCCTCAAAAGTTCCTGCCGGAGATTGACCGTGCCCTTGATCGAAAGGACGTTGTGGTCCCCGTCATAGAGCCGGAAAACACCCTCGTCCTCCGGGACCTTTCGAACATTGTCTTCGTTGAAGGCCGGCCTCCTCTCAGGAGGCGACGGATTGCAGGCCATGTAAAGACGCAAATCGCACTGGAGACAGCGCTTTGCCTCTTTAACGGCCTGCTCATCCATGAATCCAAGAGCCACTTCCTGGAAGCTTTCATGCCGTTTCTGCACTTCTGTCTCCGGAACTTTTTCCCGCGGCCAGGCTGCAAATCCTTCATGGCGACCCACATTGGGGTTGAACGTTCCTTTTTCAAACAGGACCTCCTCGATTTCACCCGTTCCTCCCAGGCCTTTGTCTATGGCGGAAGCCGCCTTTCGGCCGGCGGCAATCGCATGGATAATAGCTCCTGGCAACACCGTCACATCGCCTCCTGCGTAAACCCCTTTCATGCCGGTTTCAAGAGTGGCTTCGTCCACCGTGATCAGCCCTCTCTTGGCCTCGATGGAAGGCGTGCTCTGCAGGAAGGAGAGATCAGAGGCCTGGCCGATGGCCAGGATCACCTGATCGCCCTGAATGCTCTGCTTGGTCTCGTCGAACTTGGGATTGAAAACGCACTGGTCATCGAACACAGAGGTGCAGTGGACGATTTCCATGCCTTTGATGCGACCGTTGTCGGTCAGGATTTTGTGCGGTCCCCAGGAAGGCATGACCTTCACTCCCTCAGACAGGGCCTCTTCCACTTCCCAGGACTGAGCCGGCATTTCCTCCCGTTTTTCCAGGCAGACCATGGTCACGTCCTTTGCCCCGCACCTCTTCGCCGTCAGGGCCACGTCCACGGCCACACTACCGCCGCCGATGACGATGACGCGCTCCTTGAGGCGGACTTTTTCTCCTTCCGCCACCTTTGAAAGGAAATCCATTCCCCAGAGCACCCCCGCGGAATCAGACCCTTCCAGAGGAATCTGTCGGCTCAGCTGTGCGCCGACTCCCAGGAACACGGCTTCATAGCCCTCCTTCCTGAGCTGGTCCAGAGTGACCTGGTTTCCCAGGGCCTGATTGGGTTTGAACTCCACACCAAAGTCAAAGATCTCCTTGATCTCCTTGTCCAGGAGGTTTTCCGGCAGCCGGTATCTTGGAATTCCGTACCGCATCATGCCGCCCGCTTTGTTTCTTGCTTCGAAGACCGTGACCTTGTGTCCTTTTTTCCGAAGATAAAAAGCCACTGTAAGGCCTGCAGGCCCTGAGCCGATGATCGCCACTTTCTTTCCCGAGTCCCCGTCGACGCTTGTGTTCTTCTTCCAGAGCCCCTTGTCCCCGTCCGCCGCGTACCGTTTGAGCGCGCAGATGGAGATCGGTTCGTTCACTTCCTTCCTCCGGCAAGCCTCTTCGCACGGGTGAATGCAGACCCGTCCCAGGATTCCCGGCAGAGGCACCTTCTCACGGATCACCGCATTCGCTTCATCCTTCTTTCCCGCTGCAATGAGCCTGAGGGTCCAGGGCACGTCAATGTGAGCCGGGCAGGCATTCTTGCAGGGAACCAGATCTTCTTCCTTTTTCCCAGGCCGCACCGATTTGTCCATCAACGCTCCCGTGGGGCACACCTCTACGCAGGCGGTGCAGAACTTGCAGGCCGATTCTTCCAGAGTCGGGCCCAGAGAACCGATCTGAACCTGACCGTTCCCGTCGACCACAAAGCCGATAGCTTCGATGCCCCTGAGGTCGCGGCACGCTCGCACACACCGGGTGCACCCGATGCACAGGTTGTAATCCCGGATGAAAAGAGCCTGTTGGTCGAGAATCGGGAGATTCGTGGGAACCCACTTGGGCGTCGTGGGCGATATCCCCACGTAGTTCACCACATTCTGAAGTTCACAGTGTCCGAACTGCATGCAGCACCGTTCGTTTTGAGGCACGTTGGAGGAACACTGGCTCCGGCTGCACCCTTCCTGCTGCGCGCAGGTCAAACAGGCGTGACAATGCCGGGTCATGATGGGGACAAGATTTTCCTGCCGCCTGGCCCGGATCTTATCATTGTCCGTGATCACGACCATCCCCGGCTTGACTTCCGTGGCACAGGATCCCGCAAGTTCCTTCTCCTGCTCAATCTCCACCACGCAGAGACCGCAGCCTTTGCCGCTCTCCTCGGGCTTGGCGTTCTCGATTTTCCGTTCCCCTTGAAAAATGACTTTCGCTGCTTGACTTCCTTTGGCAGGCGGCAAATCCGGATGATAGCAAAGAGCGGGGATGTAAATTCCTGCCCCGCGCGCTGCCGCCAGAATCGAGGTTCCCGAAGGAACTTCAACCTGGTGACCGTCTATCGTCAGCTTCACCATACTCATGACACCTGACTCCCCCCCCAAGGCCTTGCATTTCTTAAATACGGTCACAGATCTCGGTTCACCACCAGACACTGAGTGCACAGAGAAGAGTTTTTGTTTGTCCCCCTCCGTGTCCTCTGTATCTCAGTGGTGAATACATTAGTGCATTGACGCCGATGAATTACCAGGAGTGCGAAATGGCGCCGGCTTTGCAGGCCTGCACGCAGGGAAGGGGCGGCCGGTTGGCCGAAGGCTTGCACGGATTGCACTCGTACTTGACCTTCTTTTTCTTGTCCATGGCCACCATCGCCACAGGCTCTTCCCGCATGGGATCGTTGGGATCCTCGTCAACCACGACAAACACCTTGGCCGGGCAGGTCTCTACACAGTCTCCACAGCCGCTGCACTTTTCCGTATCGATGGTGATGAAATACTCGCCTGATCCGTCGCTGTAACCGTAGTTCGCCAGCATTGTTCCACCTCCAGTGGGTCCCCCCGGCAGAGCCCGGGCACCCACTTCGTCTCCCTTCGACTGCGCTGCGCTCCGCTCAGGGCGACCCCTCGAAGACTTCCCTTCGCTCGGGACCCTATCCCGAGCGAGGGCCTAAGGCCAGAGGCCGTGGCGCGAGTCGAGGGGTCTCAGACCGCTCGAGCTCTTGGGGAGCCGTTGATCTCCCCGCCTGCCCTATTTTTTCTCTCTTCCCTTTCCCTTCTGGCAAAGAGCATATCCGAAGAGAGCGGCACCCACGCCACCGGCAATCTGGGTATCCCATTTGGTTTTGGCCGGTTCAAGACCAATCATGGGCATGAGCCTTCCGATGACGCCCTTGTTCTTGGCCATGCCGCCGGTGATGGCAAATTCCGGTCTCACACCCAGCCTCTCCACCAGGGAGTAGATTCTTTCGGCCATGGCCCTGCAGTAGGCCGCCAGCACCTCTTCCGTGCTCCAGCCCTTCCGCAGAAGCCCTGTGGCCTCGGACTTAGCATACACGACGCAGGTGCTCGAAACCGCAGGCGGTTCCTGCTTTATTTTGTAAGAGCGCTCGCCCACCTCGACGATCGGGACGCCGAGAAGGTCTGCGAAGACTTCCATGCCGCGGCCCGTGCCGGCCGCACACTTGTCGTTCATCAGGAAGTTGGTCACCTTCCCCTTATCGTCGCACTGGATGGCCTTGATGTCCTGCCCGCCCACGTCCAGCACGGTCCGGACCGCAGGCCCGTAAATGAAATTCGCGCCTCGCGCGTGGCAGGCGATCTCGGTGATGGATCGGTCCGCCATGGGAACGTTCACGCGGCCATAACCGGTGCCGATGCAGTAATCGATCCGGCTCTCCGGCATGTCCGTCTTTTCCAGGGCGAAATTGAGGCCGTTCCTGGCGCTGTTGGGGCTGTCTGAGCCCGTCCGCATGTTGCCGTAAGCAAAGATTTCGCCGTCCGCCGCGATCACCGCCTGGGTGCTCACGGAACCGACATCGATCCCTACGGTAATGTATTTTCCTTTTTTCCAGTCTATTTCCGGGTTGACCCAGTTGGTTTCGGTCCACCTCCAGAATTCCGGTTTCTTTTCTTCAGCCATGTTCTATGCTCCCATGAAAAGCCGGTTATCCGTTGTTCCTCATGCGCGATCCCCGGCCTTCTTCCGCGGCAGCCACAACCGCAGCGCCCACCGCCATCCCGAACTCCGGCTCCTCAGGAAGAAAGAGCTTCTGAATGCTCAACTGCCGCTTCATCGCTTCCACAAAGCCCGGGTTGTAGCCCACGCCGCCAAGCATCACCACATCCTCGTTGACCCCGATCCTTCGGATCATGGAAACAACGCGGCTCGCCATGGCATCATGAATGGCCTTGCTGATATCCTTCTTCTCGGTCTTCGCATGGATCAAGCCGACCACTTCCGATTCAACGAAAATGGCGCACTGGGCGTTCATGGGAATTTCCTTGTCCGATTTGAGTGCGAGAGGTCCCATCTGCTCCAGGGGAGTCTCCAGGGCCCGGCCCATGGCCTCGATAAAAGCGCCGGCGCCGGCCGCGCACTTTTCATTGATTGCAAAGTCCACGGCATTTCCCTTTTCATCCAGCTTGGCCGCCCTTCCCTCTTCAGCCCCAACGTCCGCCACGGTCCTGGCTTTGGGGAAGAAGAAATTCGCCCCTTTTCCCATGGCCTTGATGTCGTTGACCAGGTCACGGGTGTTGGGGAGAGTCATCTTCACTGCATTCTTGCCCGATCCCGTGCCACAGATTTGTTTCACGTCACCGGCGGATACCTTTGCGTTCTTCAATGCCAGATCCCAAGCTTCCAGGATCGCTTTGTTCTGGTCAAAGCCGGTGAGCACTTTTGACTTGCCGATAATCTTGCCGTCTTTCATGACAACGACCTTAGTGGTTTTTGCGCCGCAATCAATTCCTGCGCTGATCATTGTGCTAAGCCTCCTTGTAAGTACTACCATCCTTGACCGGCCATGGACAAACCCGGTCATCGTGCTCATCCATGGCCTTTTCTTGTTACCATTTCAAAAATTTAAAATATTACCAAAATTCCTCCTTTCAGCGCGACCATTTTCTTTTTTTGTCATTCCTGCTTTTTTTCTTTCCGGGAGGCCAGAGTCACGGGAGAAACGTGCAATAGGAAAAAGGCCAAGAGACCTAGGATCAGGGTGGGAAAAAAGAAGGAGGCATGCCACAAGATGGCGGCGCTCAAGCCTTCTTCCTTGCCGATCCCGTAAAAGAGATAGGCGTATTGAACAGAGAGGTGAAAGGTCCCGATAAACCCGGGCGCAGAAGGGATCATGACGCCGAAAGAAGCCATGGCCATGACCAGAAAGGGGGCGATCAGAGGCATCTGCAGATGGATGGAAAGCTCGACCAGTTTGATCTGGCACAGGGATGCGAACCAGAGCAGGAGGGAGTAGAAAATGACCAAGACCCATTGGTGGGGTTTTCTGGTCATGGCAAGACCCAGGCTGAAGTTCCACACGACGTCGATGATTCTTGAACGATAGGTCCTTGGGACCAGGAAGAGAAGCCGGTCGAGAAGATTGAGAAAGAGCTTGGCCTTGACCTTGAAACCGATAAGAAAGGAGATCAGCAACAGGTAGGCAACAAGCAAAAAGACCCCGGTGGCTCGGAGGCTGCCGCCTATGGACTGCCACTCGCCCGAAAAGGTTGTTCCCATGAGGCCGATCATCAGGAAGAGGAGCAGGGTCAGACCGTCAAAAATCCTTTCCACAACGATGGTCCCGAAGGTCGAACTGGCGCTGATGTGCTCTCTTTGCCCAAGGTAGTTGGCCCTGATGATTTCTCCAAGCCTGGCTGGAAAAATGCAGTTGGCGGCAAAACCGATCAGCAGGGCATAGAGGCGGCTGGAGAACGCCGTCTTCTTGATCGGCTCGATCAGGATGTTCCAGCGCCATGCTCGGATCACGTATTGGAGGAGGTTGAGCAGGATGACCACGGCAAACAAAGCAGGATCCGCCGAGCGGATGACAAGCCACATCCTCGCAGGATCCACTTGCCGCAGAGCAAGGATGACAAAAAGAGCGCTGATCAGGAGCCCTAACCAGACTCGCCAGGGGATAGGCTTGCCTGTGCTCTTGTCAGGTTTCACTGAAAACTTCTTTGGCGTGTTTGATATCCCGGGCGATCTGATCAGAGAGTTCCTCGAGGGTTTTGAAGGTCTTTTCATCTCTCAGGCGCTTGATGAAAAGCACTTTGATCGTTTTGCCCAAAAGATCGCCTGAGTAATCCAGGACGTGAGTTTCGA
>Ga0299912_10004131_pt1 | contig 11855 bp, 7 predicted proteins | sample RVTome_2_FD_207667 | JGI IMG/M metagenome (GOLD analysis project Ga0299912, IMG submission 207667) | Soil microbial communities from uranium-contaminated site in the Upper Colorado River Basin, Wyoming, United States - RVT95D214 (version 2) ... | reverse complement strand
ACCTGGCCGTCTATCCCACCAGCGAGCGGGCCGATCGCGCGCTCTACTTGCTCGGCCGCACCTACGACGACGCGGGCGACGCCCACCAGGCCCTGGCCGTCTACGCCAAGCTGCTCTACTTCTACCCGGGCAGCGACGAGCGCGGCGCCGCCCTCGAAGCCTTGCGCGCGATTGTCGGCCGGGTGAAGGTCTACCAGGACCAGCGCCCGCGCCTGGAGCGCGCCCTGGGCGGGGCCGGCAACGCCGGCAGCCGCGCGGACCGCCACTATGCCTATCTCGATTTCCTGAGCAAGCTGGACGCCGCGCACCTGCACGATCGCCTGCTGGCGGAGTGCGCGGACTTCAAGCGCGCCTTTCCGCTGGACTCGCGGCTGCCCCATCTCGATCTGTGGATCGCCGTTTCCTGGGCCAACAAGGGCGCCAGCCTCGAGTCCGCCCAGGCTTTCCGCAAGTTCGAGACACTCTACCCGCAGGATCCCTCGCTGGCCTACGCGCGCTACACGCGCGCCGAGCTGCTCAGCCGCGAGCTGGCCGGCCACCAGCAGGCCATCACGATCCTCAAGGGGTTGGTCGCCAGCTTCCCGGAGAGCAAGTACGCTCCGCGCGCCCTCGTCCTGCTCGCCGAGACCGAGGCGCGGGGCCTGAAGGACTACCGGCAGGCCGTGGCCGACTACTGGCGCGTCGCCGACGAGTATCCCACCGCCGAGGAGGCTCCCGCCGCCCTGCTCGCCGCGGCCGCCGTCGAGGAGAAGCCGCTCAAGGACATCCCCGCGGCCGTGGCCACGCTCAAGGAGCTGGCCGCGCGCTATCCCGACTCGCCGGACGGCTGCCCGGCCCTGGAGCGCGCCGGCGACCTCGAGGCGCAGCGCCTGAACGACTTCGCTGCCGCCGCCGCCACCTACGCGAGTGCGGCGGACCTCTGCCCGCGCGACGAGCGCGCGGCCGAGCTGCTGCTCAAGGCGGGCAAGCTGCACGAGGAGAAGACCGGCGATCTCGGCGCCGCGCTGGGCTACTATCGCCTCGCCCTGGAGCGCTACCCCGGCCACCGCAAGGCGGGCGAGCTGTCGCGCCGCGCGCAGCGCCTGAGCGAGCGCCTCGGCGGTTGACGCCGGGTCGAGACGGATCTAGACTTGACCCGGCTGGATCTGGGGCGCGGCTCAGGCAGGGTGGGGCTCCGTGTCCACAGCTGGGAGGTTGGGATGCGAATCACGCTCGGGCTCTTCCTGCTGATGGTAGTCGTCGGGGTATCGGCAGCGCAGCCCTTCCCGAGGCGCGACTTGAGCCTCTCTGGCGACCGGAACTATCTGCTCGAGGAGAGCGGCATGCTGGACATCATCGATGCCAGCGACCCAACCGCCCTCGTTCTCCTCGGCCAGATCGATCCCAATCCTGCCGAGTACATCACCGGGACGAAGGTCGTCTGCTACGGCACGACCGCCTACGTGCTCGAGCAGCGGCAGACGGGGCCGATGCCCTCGATCCTCACGGTCATCGACGCCTCATCGCCGGCCGTCCCGGTGGCGGGGGTGCATTTCAACTACGGGGAGTACACTTTTATCACTGGCCTGGCCGTCGATGCTGAGCGGGGGCTGCTCTTCGTCGGCTTCGATCAGCTTTGCTGCTACGATCTGAGCGATCCCCTCCATCCGGCGTTGGTCGATCAGATCGATCTGGACTTCTACCGCCCGGTCGCCGACATCCAGGTGCAGGACACGATCGCCTACTGCGCGCAAGGCTACCTCGGATTCACCGAAGACATGCTCTACGGCATTGCGCTAGTCGATGCGGGCGATCCATCCGCGATGCAGGAGTTGACCTATGTCGCGAACTACCCAACCCGACTCGGGGACTCCTTCCGCGTGGACGGCGACCTGCTCTTCTCGATCTCGTACGAGGAGTTCTCTGATCCGAACCACTACTTCCGGATTCACGACCTGAGCGACCCCTACGCGCCGCAGCTACTGGCGGAGATCGTGACGCCGCTCTACGGCCCCTGCATGCGCCGCTGGGGGAATGTTGTCTACTACACGGGTGGCGCGGCGGGCGTCGGTCGCATCGACGTGAGCGATCTCGAGGCGCCGGTCCTGCTAGACCCCCTGCCGGGCACGGAGGGCGCCGTAGACCTCGAAATCCGGGAGGACGGCTGGCTCTTCGCGGTGTTGCCGTCCGAACTCCGCGCGATCAGCCTCGAGCCGACGATGGCGCCTGATGCGCCGGTGCCCGCCGGGCTTCGCGTCGCGGCTTGGCCGAATCCTTTCAACCCCAAGGTCACCCTCGCGTTCAGCCTGGACGCCGCGCGCGTGGTGAAGGTGAGTATCCACGCGGCGGATGGCCGGCTGGTGGCGGACTTCGGCGAGCGCTCCTATGCCGCCGGCGGCCATACCCTGAACTGGAACGGCGAGGACGAGGACGGGCGCCCGCAGGCCTCGGGGGTCTACCTGCTCCGCGTGGAAGCCGGCGGCGCGAGCGCGACGCAGCGTTTGGTGCTCCTGCGGTAGCAGGGGGGCGTCGGGCGGACCTTGAGGCTGGGCAGGGACTGTGCTTTACTGCGGGTCCCGTCCCAGCCGCGAGGATCGAGATCCATGCCCGACCGCCTGCCCGCACCGACGCCCGCGCGCGAGGTCTTTGCTGTCCTCGCCTGGTTCCAGGCCTGCCTCTACGACGAGGCGGGCCGTGCCGTCGAGATCTACGGTGCCGAGGCCGGCGGCGAGCTGGCGAAGTACTACGGCGAGGACCGCGAGCGCTACCTGGCGCGCCGGCAGCACGAAGTGAACCGCTACACGCGCACCCGGGAGAATTTCATCCTGCGGCGCGTGCTGGCGACGGACACGCCCCGCATCCTCGATTGCGGCTGCGGCCTCGGCAGCGAATCCATTCTCTTCGCCAGCCAGGGCGCGCGCGTAACGGGCATCGATCTCAAGCCCGCCCGCTTGGCCGTGGCCGAGGCCCGGCGCGAGCGCTGGTCGCGTTTGCTCGGGCGCCCCCTGGCCATCGACTTCCGGCTGGAGAACCTCTTCGACCTCCGCTTCGAGGCCGAGTTCGACATCATCTGGGTGAAGGAGGCGATCAGCCATATCCACCCGCTGCCGGACTTCTACGCCTTCGCCCTGCGCGCCCTGCGTCCCGGCGGGCAACTCGTAATCACCGATCCCAATGCCGGCAACCTGCGCAAGCGGCGCTGGGTGGAAGCGCGCCGCCACGGGCCCGTGATCACGACCTTTCCCCATCCGCGCACGGGCGTGCCCATCCCCTATGCCGACGAGCGCATCCTCACGATTCCACAGATCAGGGGAGACCTCCGCCAGCACGGCTTCCGCATCGACGAGCTGGAGTGCTACCTGCCTGGGCAGTCCGCGACGCCGCGCTGGTTCTGGAAGGCCGTGATGCGGCCGCTGAACCACTGCCTGCCGCTGACCCGGACGCTGGGCGACGAGTTCATCGTCGCCGCGGTCAAGCCAGCCTGAGCTAGCGCGGGTGGTCGTAGCGCGCCGCCTCGGGGACGCGGCGCAGGTACTCCGTATCCGGGATCCGATTGAACCAGAGCCCGGCCGCGCGACTGGCCGTGTAGCCTGCCACGAAGAGCACCAGCACGGCCGCGGCGAAGCGCAGGGGGCCTAGCCAGCGGCCCGTGCCGGCCAGGGCGAGCGCGTTCGTCTGCGGGCAGGAGGCCACGCAGTCCAGGCAGCCCGTGCACTCGGGGCTGAGGATGCGCCGGCTGCGCGAGATGGGCAGGCGCGCCATGCAGACGCGGTCGCAGAGACCGCAGTCCGTGCAGCTCGGCGCGTGGCGCGCGATGCGCAGGGGCGAGGCCCAGGCGAAGAGCCCGAGCAGGGCGCCGTAGGGGCAGAGGTAGCGGCACCAGGCGCCGTTCACCACGAGGGAGGCCGCCGCCAGCACGGCGAGCACGATCGCCGGCGTGAGCCCCAGGCGCGTGAAGAACCAGAGCATCTTCACGTCGGCGACCTGGTTGTAGTCGCTTGCCAGGAAGGCGCTCAGCGCGGGCGCGCTCATGCCGACGATCGCCCACAGGAAGAAGCCGAGCAGCAGGTACTTCACGCTGCGCAGGGGGATGTCCACCCCGCGCGGCAGGCGCAGGTTGCGGCTCTCTAGGCAGGGCAGCCGGCGTCCGAGGCGCGCGAGGCTCTCGGAGAGAAAGCCCACTGGGCAGACCCACGCACAGAACGCCTTCCGCAGGAAGAAGGCCATTGCCAGGGCGATGACGAAGAGCATCGTTGCCGCTGGGTGCACGGCGTTGAGTCGACCCTGGTAGATCCAGTCGAGCAGGCCCATCAGCCCGCTGATGGGCAGGAAGCCCTCCACGCCGGGCGGCCGCAGGGGGAGCGGATAGCGCAGGGCGAGTTCGGCGGCGTCCAGCCCGTGCTCGAGATCGGCGAGATAGGCTGGCGCAAGTTCCTCGGCCCGCCGCACGAAGTGGGCGAACTGCAGGCCGAGGCCGAGCACGAGCGCCGCGAAACCGGCCTGCACGGCGATCCGCACGCAGTAGCTCTTGAGACCGCGGCGGCCCAGGGTCCCGCCGAAGTAGGCGAGGATGCGTTGCATGGTCCTCCTGGCGCCGCTGCCACCGGCCCGGTGGACGGCCCGGGGCGCCCGGCTCGCGCCCGCCCGCGCCCGGTTCGCGCCCGCCCGCCAAGGTAGGCAGGGCTCTGGGGCCCTGCTATGATGCGCGTCAAGTTTTCGCCCCGAGGACGGTCCCGTGCGCTCCCGCCGCCTGCTGCTCTGGCTCTACCTGGTCTTCCTGGTCACCATCCTGGCCCAGGCGGGCTGGTGGCTCGTCTACCTGCGCCGCGAGGGCGAGCACTACCTCAACTACCAGATTCAGCGCCTGCAGACGGACCAGCTCCACGCCGCCTACCTGCTGCGCAGCGTGCCCGAGTTCCAGGCCGATCCTGAAGGCGCGCTGGCCCCACACTTCCCCGATCTCGTCTTCAAGCGCACGGCGAGCGGCCTGGACATCCAGGTGGACCCGCGGGCCGAGGCCGCCATCCGCAGCGAGGCTAGCCGCCGCCGGCGCATGTTCCTCTGGGAGGGCGGCTTCTTCCTCACGCTGCTCCTGGCGGGCGCCAGCATGGTCTACGTGGCCTATCGCCGCGAGCAGGCCTTCCGCCGCAGCCGGGAGCTCTTCCTGGCCGGCGTCACCCACGAGTTCAAGACGCCGCTGGCGAGCCTGAGCCTCTACGGCGAGACGCTCGAGCGGCCCGAGCTGGCCGAGGCGCAGCGCGCGAAGATTTTGCTGCACATGGGCGACGACCTGCGCCGCCTGCGCCAGATGGTCGAGCAGGTACTGGCGGTCAGTCGCGCGGAGTCGCCCACGGCCCTGCGCCCGGTGGACCTCGACCCGGCGAGCCTCGCCCGCCAGGTGCTGGCCGACCTGGCGCCCCTCTTCGCGCGGGAGGGCGCGCTGCTGACCAGCGAGCTGCCTGCGGGCGAATGGGTGCGCGCCGACGAGCCGGCGCTGGCCACCGCGCTGCGCAATCTGCTGCTCAACGCCATCCACTACTCACCGCCGCCGGCCCGCGTGACGCTCAGCCTCAATCGTGAGGGGCGCGAGGGGCGCTGGCTGCGCCTGGCCGTGCGCGACGAGGGCCCGGGCATACCGCGGCGGGAGCAGAAGCGAATCTTCCAGAGCTTCTACCGCGTGGGCGAGGCGGGTCGCCGGCCCGCGGGCATCCACGGCAGCGGGCTGGGGCTGTACCTGGTGAAGCGCAACCTCGAGGCCATGGGCGGGCGCGTCGAGCTCGTGAGCAGCCCCGGCGCCGGCGCCACCTTCTCGCTGTTGCTGCCGGCAGCGCGCAAGGAAGGAGACTGAGCATGGCGACGAAGAAGCGCATCCTCGTGGTCGAGGACGAAGAGCACCTAGCCGAGGGCCTGCGCATCAACCTCGAGCTGGAAGGCTACGAGCCAGTGCTGGCCGCGAGCGCCGAGGAGGCCTGGCGGCTGTGGCAGCGCAGCCGCGCCGACCTCATCCTGCTCGACGTGATGCTGCCCGGCATGGACGGCTTCGAGTTCTGCGGCCTCCTGCGCGAGAAGGGCGAGCGCGTGCCGATCCTCTTCCTCACCGCCCGCGACCGCGACGAGGACCGCGTGCGCGGCCTCGAGGAAGGCGGCGACGACTACCTCATCAAGCCCTTCAACCTGCGTGAGCTGCTGGCGCGGGTGAAAGGACTCTTCCGGCGCGAGGACTGGGTGCGCAGCAAGCCGCCGGTCTCGCTGCTGCGCTTCGGCGCCCGCGAGGTGGACCTGCTTGCCTTCGCCCTCCGCGGGCCCGAAGGCGAGACGCGCCTCAAGGAGAAAGAGGCGATGATCCTGCGCCTGCTCGCCGAACGCGCGGGCGAGGCCCTGGACCGCGAGACCATCATTGACCGCATCTGGGGCTACGACGCCTACCCCAGCACGCGCACCGTGGATAACTTCATCCTCGGCCTGCGCAAGCTGATCGAGCCCGATCCGGCCAAGCCCCGCTACCTGCTCACCGTGCACGGCAAGGGCTACAGGCTACTACTGGAGGAGGCGGAGTAGGCGTGGCCGCGCCGAGCCGGCAGTCGCGCTTCGCGGTGGGGGTGAGCGCTTGCCTGCTCGGCGAGCCGGTGCGCTACGACGGCGGCCACAGGCGCAGCCGCTGGCTCACCGACGTGCTCGACGCTTACGTGCGCTGGGTGAGCGTCTGTCCGGAGCTCGAGATCGACCTCGGCGTGCCGCGGCCCACCCTGCGCCTGGAGCAGGGCGAGTCAGGCGTGCGGCTGATCGAGATCGAGACTGAGCGGGATCTGACGCGGCGCATGCTGGAGTACGCCCGCGCGCGCGTGGACGAGCTGACCGGGCTTGGCCTGCGCGGCTACGTGCTCAAGCAGGACTCGCCGAGCTGCGGCAGGGAGCGCGTGAAGCTCGTCGACGCGAACGGCGTGCCCGCCAGGACCGGGGTCGGCCTCTTCGCCGCCGTGCTGGCGGCGGCCCTGCCCAACCTGCCCATCGAGGAGGAGGGGCGGCTCGAGGACCCGCGCCTGCGCGATAACTTCGTTGCGCGGCTCTTCGCCTATGACCGCTGGCTCTCTCTGCGCGCCGCGGGCGCCGCTCCCGGCGGACTTGTGGGCTTCCACACCGCGCACAAGCTGCAACTGCTCGCCCACTCGCCGCGCGGCACCCAGCAACTCGGCCGCCTGGTGGCCCGCGCCGGCGCCACGTCCGCCGCGGACTGGCCGGCCCTCCTGGACGAGTACGAGGCCGGCTTCATGGCGGCGCTGGCGCGCGTGGCCTCACCGGGCCGCCACGTGAGCACGCTGCAGCAACTGGCCGGCTTCCTGGAGGATCGCCTCACGCCGGTCGAGACGCGCGAGTTGAACGTGCTCATCGAAGAGTATCGCGCGGGCACGCTGCCGCGGATCGCCGCACTCACGCTGCTCGGCCATCACCTGCGCGACTTCGAGCACCCCTGGGCGGAGGCGCAGAGCTACCTTGCGCCCTACCCGTGCGAGTTGGGTCTGCGCAACGCGATCTGAGCGCACTCGGCCGCGCAGCAGCGGGGTGCGGCCGCGCTCAGTGGGCGCCTGGAGCCGTCATCGGATCAGCACGAGTTTCTGCCGGGCGCTGAAGCCTCGGGCTTCCATCCCGACGAAATAGACGCCCGAGGGCAACAGCCGCCCCGCGTCGTCGCGGCCCCGCCAGAGCAGCGACTGCTCGCCCCGCTCGGCGACGCCGTTGATCAGCAACGCCACGCGGCGCCCGGCGAGGTCGTAGACGGCCAGGGTCACCCGGCCCGTCGTCGCCAGACTGTAGGGAATCGTGACCGCCGGGTTGGCGGGGTTCGGGTGCGGCGCCAGGAGTCGCGTCTCCCGCCGTGCGGGCGAGACAGCGAGCGTCTCCGAGCGGAGCAGTGTCCAGTCCTCGCCGTCGAGGCGGCCGTAGAGGCGATAGGTCACCAGGCCGCCGCCGGCCAGCGCCGGCGCCTCGTCGAGCGCCTCGTAGTGCGCCGGCAGGGGCTGCTCGTAGGGCACGACCCACTGCGTTCCGTCCAGCGCGGCCTCGAGCCGGAACACACCCTCGTCGCTGTTCGCGCTCTCCCAGCGCACCCGGGCTGCCGCGCCCAGATCCTCAACCGCGAACTGCGACAGGCTGACCGGCGTGGTCCAGAAGCAGTCGCACCCCCAGACGCAATTGAAGGTGAAGTGCCCCTCCTGGGCATAGTGGCCGTCGAAGCACTCGTCGACGAGAATGGCCCCGCCGACCTCCATCTCGTAGTTGTCGCCGATGCAACCAGGTTGCGTCTCGTAGAACTCGACCTCGCCCAGCACGATCCAGGGCCCCGGCTGGACCTCGTCGTAGGTCAATGTGATGCCGGCCGCGAGGTTGCCCGTGACGTGCTCCGTGGTCCAGTAGGGCGTCCAGACCGCGCAGCTCGAGTTGGGCAGGTGGTCGACGCTGAACTGGGCGCCTCTGATCCCGAGGAGATCCGCCGACACGTAGGCCATGATATAGACCGTCGTGGGGGTGTAAGGCGGGAGGTCAGCGAAGCAGTCGTACCCTCCCGGATCGGCGTAGAGGCCGACGGTCGTGTAGGTCCGTGGGTCACGGGACAGGCCATGGGCGACGCAGGGAATGCTGCTGCAGTCGGTGAGACCCGTCGTCAGCGTCCCCTCGAAGTCGTCGGGGCAGATATAGGTGAAGCGCGCGACGCCCTGCAGGGCATCGCCAGGCGCCAGAGTGAAGCTCCCGCCGCCCTGGACGAGGCTGAAGCCCAGTCCCGAGATGTTGACGTTGCCCGTGAGCTGAGCATCGCCGAGGTTTCTGATCGTAAACGCGCGGTCCACGTGAGCGCCCGCAGGGACGTCGCCGAAGTCGAGAAGCGCCGGCTCGACGGCGCAGTTGGGCACATGATTGAAGGCAGTGCCGACGCACTCGATCGGCCCGCAGTCGTTCTCGCCCGCGATGTTGGTCTGTACCAGGCAGATGTGCTCACCAGCTTCGGTCGGCCGGAAGGTGAGGGTGACGACGCGAGACTGGCCAGGCTCGAGCACGAAGAAGCCGGCATTCCAGACTTCGAAGTGGGGGCAGTCCTCCCCCATCGTTACCGCCAGGATCTCGTCCCCTGCGTTCGTGATCGTGACCGTGCGGTTGGCGGCCTGGCCGACCTCGACGGCTCCGAAGTCCAGGTGGTCTGTTGAGAGCTCGCAGACGGTCGGCGGAGGCAGACTGTGACCGGTGCAGTGGATACCGGCGCAGAGCTCGCTGCCCAGTTCGATGACGCAGTCGTGCTGGCCTAAACCCTGAGGCTCGTAGCGCACGGTGACGACCCAGCTTTGCCCCGGCAGGAGGGTGAAGTCGCCCTCGCCGCCCACGAGCGCAAAGTGCTCGCAAGGCGCGATGGCGGCGCCCTGGACGGTATCAGCGGTGTAGTTCACGATGGTGAAACGGTGCTGGGCGGAGTCGCCGATCCACACGAAGCCGAAGTCGAAGGCAGGCGGCAGCAGGAGACAGCCGGGGTAGAAGAAGGCGTCACAGGCGCAGGCGTCCGGGTCGCTGCAGTTGAAGGTGAAGTAGGAACCCGGCACGAAGTGCTCCTGATAGTCGCCATCGACGATCACCAGCTTGGGCCCCCCCGTGGACTCCGCCACGTGGAGCGCGCGATCCGCTCCCAGCCAATCGTCCGCGAAGGCATGGAAGGTGATCCGGCCGATCGGGATGACCTCTCCGAAGAGCGGATCGCTGAACGCCAGCGCGATGCCGGAGGCGACCTCGCCGAGCACCAGCTCCGTGTTCCACTCGGTGGTGTAGGTGCCGCCGGTGCCGTTGACCGGTAGGTCGGCGACCCGAAACTCGATGGCGGTGAGACCACCGTCCCCGAGCGTGGGCAAGACGGCGAGCACCTCCAGCGTCACGGACTCGCCGGCGCCCAAGGCCACGTCGCAATCCGTAGCGGCGGCATCGAGGTAGATCCCGATGTGATCGATGTCGGTGCCGGGGGCGCTGGTGGCGCCACGGGTCGGGTTGGCGGTGGCGGCGAGGAACAGGGCGATGGCCAGGACAGGCACACTCCGTAACACGGTCGCAGGCATGATCGACGCTCCCTTCGGGCCAGCTCGTAGCCGCACAAGTATAGCTGCAAAGCAGATGTCTTGCTCTGAAAACGCGAACGCGCATGCCGGCGCAGCGGTCGCACCGCGCCTGGACATCTGCAACCAGCTTACGTTCAGGGGCTTACAGTCGATCCGGTAGTGTCGTGGAGCCGCGGGCAGCCGGCGAGCTGGCACGCAAGGTGGGCCATAGCGCGGAGGCGATTCGGCTGAACCGGCACGCGCTGCCGGGCCGGCTCGGGCTCGCCGCTCAGCTTACCGAGTAGTTCGGCGCTTCCTTGGTGATGGTGACGTCGTGCGGGTGGCTCTCGCGCTGCCCGGCACCCGTCACGCGCAGGAACTGGGCCTTGTCGCGCAGCTCGGCCAGGGTGGCCGCGCCCTGGTAGCCCATGCCCGCGCGCAGGCCGCCGCACAATTGGAAGATGGAGTTGTGCACGGCGCCCTTGTACGGCACGCGGCCGACGATCCCCTCCGGCACCAGCTTGCCCTCGGCGGCGCCCTCCTGGAAGTAGCGATCGGCGCTGCCCTCGCGCATGGCGTCCAGGCTGCCCATGCCGCGGTAGACCCTGAAGCTGCGTCCCTCGGCGAGCACCGTTTCGCCCGGGCTCTCCTCGGTGCCGGCGAAGAGGCCGCCGATCATCACCGTATCCGCGCCGGCGGCCAGGGCCTTGGTGATGTCGCCGCTGTACTTGATGCCGCCGTCGGCGATGAGCGGCACGCCCGCCGCGCGGGCGACGGCCGCGACTTCGAGGATGGCGGTGATCTGCGGCACGCCCACGCCGCTGATCACGCGCGTCGTGCAGATGGAGCCCGGGCCGATGCCCACCTTCACGGCATCGGCACCGGCAGCGATCAGCTCCTCGGCCGCGCGGGCCGAGGCGATGTTGCCGGCCACCACCTGCTGGCCGGGGTAGCGCGCCTTCACGAACTTCACCGCGTCGATCACGTTCTGGCTGTGCCCGTGCGCGGTGTCGATGACCACCGCGTCCACGTGCGCCGAGACCAGGCGATCGAGGCGGCGCTCGAGATCGTCGCCCACGCCCACGGCGGCGGCCACGCGCAGGCGGCCGTTCTCGTCGCTGCAGGTGAAGGGGTAGTCGATCTTTTTCTGGATGTCCTTCACCGTGATCAAGCCCTTGAGCTCGCCCCGCTCGTCCACGACCGGCAGCTTCTCGATGCGGTGCTTGTGCAGGGTGGCGCGGGCTTCCTCCATCGTGGTGCCCACGCGTACGGTGACGAGGTTCTCGCGGGTCATCAGGTCGCTGATGGGGATGTTCAGCTTCTCGTTGAAGCGCAGGTCGCGGTTGGTGAGGATGCCCACCAGCTTGCCGCCCTCGGTGATCGGCACCCCCGAGATGCGGAAGCGGCGCATCAGCTCCTGCGCCTCGGCCACCAGCGCCTTCGGCGAGAGCGTGATCGGGTTCGTGATCATGCCGCTCTCGGAGCGCTTGACCATGTCCACCTGCTCGGCCTGGCGCTCGGGGCTCATGTTCTTGTGGATGACGCCGATGCCGCCCTCGCGCGCGATGGCGATGGCCATGTCCGCCTCGGTCACCGTGTCCATCGCCGCGCTGACGAGCGGAATGTTCAGGGCGATCCCCCGACTGAACTGCGTGGCGATGCTCGTGTCGCGGGGGTGGATGCCGCTGCGCTGGGGGCGCAGGATGACGTCGTCGAAGGTGAGTGCGGTGGGTATGGTCTGCTCCGGCACGGCGGAACCTCCGTGGACGCGGGCCTGCGGTAGGGGCGGGTATTGCGGGCGAAGATAGC
>Ga0299912_10004130_pt1 | contig 11856 bp, 9 predicted proteins | sample RVTome_2_FD_207667 | JGI IMG/M metagenome (GOLD analysis project Ga0299912, IMG submission 207667) | Soil microbial communities from uranium-contaminated site in the Upper Colorado River Basin, Wyoming, United States - RVT95D214 (version 2) ... | reverse complement strand
CAGCTAAGTTTGACAAAAAACAGAACTTTATTATAAAGCCTAAAAAACCAAATTGATTCATTACAACCATTTTGAAGATAGCCAAATCTAAATGCGAAACAATTGGACATACCTATATCACCTTCCACGGTCATTCTATAATATTCATCTATTACGGGTTTAACATTCCGATCAAATGGTTCCTTTAAAATAACGACTTTGGCATTTCCGGGTATTCTCTCTTCGAAACGAGAGAAATGATACCCTCTTGCTATATATTCCAATACGGGATTAATTCTTTTCATTTCAGCTTTCAAAACTTTTACTGGAACAATTAAACCGAATTTGGTTTTCCCCCAACCACGTTCCACATTTCTCTCTGTACCATCCTTGTGCTTCGGTCTACTAAGCCAAGATCTCTCCCTTTTATGTTGTATTTCATCAGGAGCGTTTTCTCCAGCCCACAGAGTGACATAATCTCTAAAACACTCAATGTCCTTGTCGTGCTGGTTTTTAAACCCATTATGACATTCTTCGCATATCGGGACTTTGATGAGATTTGGCCAATATTTCTCCGGAAAAAGGCTTTTGGGCGGAAGATGATCTTCCTGTAGGTTCACATCACTCCTGCCACAAACATAACACACTTTTGGAAGGTTGTGCTTACTTTTAAATACTTCCTTAAAATCCACTTTTTCCTTCATTTTTTCACTCATTAAAAAAATAGGCAACCGCAGGGGGCTGCCCCTACAAATATGAAACTGTGAACCGTAAACCGTGAACCGTGAACTGATTTAAAAAGCCACCGACCCGGCTTGAACGGGTGACCTAGGGTTTACGAAACCCTTGCTCTACCAACTGAGCTACGGTGGCGTCAATTCAGTTTAGAAGTTTAAGAGTTTAAAAGTTTAGAGGTTTGAACAAAAACTGTCAAGTATTCGTTATTGTCTGTCATCCCTGCCTCCGTAGGGGATAAACTCCGGCAGGAATCCATTTTGCTCTTGAAATTTGAAATAATCCTAACTTTTATCTATTCGTGTAAGGGTGGGACTTGTCCCCACCCAAATTATCCAAACATAAATCTATGTATCGTCATTTCAATGTCAAGCCAAATTCTTTCCCGGAAAGCATCTTTGTTCTTGACAAACGACTCTCTCGGAGTTTATATTTTCCCAGAAAACTTTTAACCTTTCAAGGAGGTGAGAAAACACAAATGGCTTGCGGAAAAACGCATACCAAGAAAGCATCCAAGAAGAAGAAAAAATAGCTGGCCAAGTCTATAGATAATGTGAACAATCCCGCCAAAAGCGGGATTGTTTTTTATCCTCATTTTCTGCGCACAATATACCAAAATAACATTTTCACCTCTTCGGGCTTGATAAAACAAGATATATAATCATTTTCTATTGACAAGAATGCTCAATACTTTTATACTTTGAATAAATCTTTTAGTGTAAGGAGGTGGAATAATGGTTTGCGGTACCTGCGGTTGCAGCAAGAAAAGCCCTAAGACCAAAAAGACAGCGAAGAAGAAGAAAAAATAACAGTCTGCGAAATTCACTAATACAAAAACCCTCAGGATTTTGCTGGGGGTTTTTTATATTCGTTATTTATGGCTTATCGCAAAGCAAAGCGGGAAAGCCTTCTCATACCATTCGTACCCGAAAAACCGGATTTGAAACTGGCAACGCAAACAGCAAAATCCAAGCAGGATTTCCAGCTTCTGCCTCTAAGATAATAACTGATAAACGCAGAAGCGAAAACATCCCCACAGCCAACCGTATCAACTGTTTTTTGCGATCCGGTGACAGAATGATGGCATCTTATTTTACCGTTTTCGCGATACATCACAATCGCTCCGTTTTTCCCTAAAGTCACAAGCAAAATCTTCGGACCTAACTCCAGAATCGTTTTTCCCCATTTTCTCATCTGGTCCTCATTTCTGATTTTCTTGCCCAAAAGAATAGAAAATTCCTCTTGATTTACCTGCACCATATCGGCGCATTTTATATATTCTTTCCAGAATTTCGGTCTGCAAGGGAATCGCTCACCATCCTTGTTTATTCCCAAAGCCAAACTGTGAATATCAATGAAGATTGGATTACTGTTGCTTCGTCGAGTTTTCTGAAGAGTTTCCAGACTCAAATCAAATCCGGAGATGAAGTTTATCAAAATAATATCCGAATTCAAATATGGCTTTATCTGCTTAAAATCCAAGGTCGGCACCAAACCCAAGAGGAACTCCTTTCGCTTGCCTCTTTTTTTGCAAAATAAAGTTACTTGATTATTCTTTCCCTTGCTTTTGTTTATGCCTTCGGTGATTATGTTTCGTCTTTTTCGTAAAAACCAAATTACTTTTTGGTAAATATCGTCGCCTAAGTTGCAAACCGGATATATTTTTGCATTTTGGGGATTAAGAAATGACAGGGCCAAAAGATTATAGAATATTCCGCCAAAACTTCTGATTTGTCTCTGGCTGGGCAGATTGATTATGTCCTGGGTGATACTGCCGATTATGGTTATCTTGGGCATCAGAGATATTTTTTGACGGCTTGGAAGGTTTCGTCCGGAGATATATCTTTCATACACTTGAAGTGAATCTCCGGGCAAACTTTCTTTCCGTGAATTCCGCAGGGACGGCAGTAGATATTTTTCTGAATAATGGTATGGTGCTCACCGTAAGGAGCGAATCCAAACTCAGGCAGAGTTGATCCGAAAATTACTACCACAGGCTTTCCCAAAGCAACTGACATATGCACCGGCGCGCTGTCGTTGGATAGGACTACTGAGCATTTGCTCACCAGGGCGAGCGATCTGAGCAAGTTCGTTTTCCCGATAGGTATGATCGGTTTTTCTCGCATGATGGAGGATATTTTCAGAAGAAGTTTCTCATCTTTGTTTGAACCTAAAAGCAGGACCTCCGCATTGGCTTCTTGTATGAGTCTCTCTGCTACATCTGCAAAACCCTCTATGGTCCATCTTTTAGTTGCCCAGGCGGAAGAAGGAAAAATGGCGGCCAATTTTTTGTTTTTATCTACTCCGCTCTGGTTCAGGAATTCATCCGCCCAAGCGAAGTCCTCTTCTGCGGGGAAAAGTTGCAGTTTGATATTTCGCCTGCTACATCCCAAAGGGGAAAGCAAACTCAAGTTTCTATCTATCTCATGTAGATTTGTCCTATAGGTTACCTCATCCGTATAGAGAAAAGAGCCGCTGGCAGAGTGAAATCCTATTCTCCGAGGGATCTTAGATAGATAGGCCAAGAAGGCACTATGCAAGGAACGATGGGGTAATATGGCCAAATCGAATTCTTCTTTTCTGACGAAATCGACCAGTTTAAGAAAGTTCCCTATTCCTTTTTGTTTTCCCTTTTTATCATAAAGGATGAGTTGATTTATATGCGCATTGTTTTTGAAAACTTCAGAAGTCTGGGGAATTAGAAGAACCGATATGAACGATTGCGGAAAGTTCTCCCTTACAGCTTTAACCAGAGGCGTAGTTAAAACAACATCTCCCAAAAACGCGGTCTGAATGATTAAGATTTTTCGGGGACTATTTTCCATCGAGGCTTGGAACCACCCCCCACATTTTATGCAATTCTATGCGTGAAAGTTCATAATCCAGCACAGCATTAAGGTACTTGACCTCGGTTTCCACAAATATTATCTGAGCATCCAGCATCTGCCCTTCGGAGAGAAGCCCCAGACCTTTTTTCTCTCGGGAATTATTCAAATCATCTCGAGCCAGATCCAATCCCTCTCTTAAGAGCTTTAATTTATCCCAAGTGGCGGAAAGTTTGCTTAGGAGATTCTCAAATTTGCTTTTGGCTTCGCCTTCGGCAAGTTCGGATTGCTTTTTTGCCTCTTCCAAAGACAGCTTAGCGCTCTTGACTGAAGAGGAGTGAGCTCCACCATCCCAAACCGGCACATTTAGAACCACTGAAGCTCCCCAGCGATTCTTGTCAAAATCCTGAAAACTCCTTTTTGCAACCGGGCCTCGTCCCAGAAAACCATAATAGAAGTTTATCTTTCCATCAATTCCCCCCGCCGACTTAGATTCTTCCAACTCTAGCTTCCTTCTTCTTACTTCGCCTTCTGTTTTTAAGACTTCCAAGCACTGCTGGATGCTGCGTTTTTGCTCACTTTCAAAGGAAAACTCATCCAGTTTTATATCCTGATCCAAGACTAAAGCAGTATTCTCATCCAGTCTGAGCATCTGCAAAAGCTTCACCTTAGATTCCTCAAAACTCTGTCTGCAGTCTATGAGCTCAAGTTTCCTGTCCACCCTGTCTGCTCTTTTTTGAGCAAATTCCATCCCACTGATAAGGCCTTCGTCTTTTTTCTTCTGGGATGCAGCATACTCCAACTCGGCTTTTTCCACTTTCAGCTCAGCTATTTCGACTTGTTTGCTACCGGTAAGATAGTGGATAAAATTAGTCGTCAAGTCTGACAGAACCTGATTAGTTTCTTCAAAATATGCCAGTTCGGCCAGATCATAATCCACTTTGGCTTTATCCAGGCTGATTTTGTTCTTGTTCCAGTCGAATATGGGCTGTTCGAAGTTGAACTGTAGATTTGTACGAATCTCGTCGTAGCTGGCAAAAACATTGGAAGTACGGCGATAGGAGTTGAATAGTCCCGAAACGGTCAGATCCGCACCGGTGAAAAACTTTTGCGAAAGACTAAGCGAACTGTTGTAATTGTAGTATTCCTCAACCGAATAGACCCGACCAGCTGCTCCGTAGTAATCCTGATAATCGCCATACCAAGAGTATTCCGGAGTGGTAAAATTCAAACTCAGATTGGGAACGTAGTAGCTTAAGCGTGAAGCATCGTAAGCCGCTTCAGCTGCTTCGAACCTCATCCGGGCAATATTGTATTCACGGCTGTTTTTGGCCGTCATCTTCAAGCATTCATCCAAAGTCAAGCGCAAAGCCTCGTTTGCCTTGGTTGGAGAAGCGGATAGGGACAAAGTCAGAACCATTGCGAAAATCAGGGTATGTTTTGGCATATTAAAATCCTAACTGGTAGTTTGGGAATCCAACTCAGGAATTACAAAGATCTTAGAGTAATATTTTTCGTTTATCGACCCGCGATCATAATCTGAATACCGCAAAAGTTCCATCATGGTAAACTCTTCTGCAATTCTCAGATAATTGCTTTATACCAGGATATAATATCTCCTCACCGTTATTAATCAAGATATATCTTACATTGTACTGTTTAAGTATGCCTCTAATGAAATTGAAGTTTCCCGAATTCAGAATTGACTCGTACTCGGTCAGCATCTTTTCAGAAAGGATCGGATCAAGCGAGTAGTAGCTGCCGTCACGATGCGCCACCAGATTGAAACGAATGATATTTCCGAAAATCACACTACGATAGATCTTCCCCGTGGCAAAAACGTACTCACCGAAAGAAGTTTTCGACTTGATAAATTCCAACACGTGCGTGGTCTCTTTTCTTCGAGCGTCATATCTAATCTTCGCTTCCATAACGTAACTATGGGCTTGATAAATGTTCCATCCGCTTGTGGACGCAACTACCAACACAACGAAAACTGTCACCAAGACCCGATACCTGGCCTTTAGTTGTGCCACCAGATAATAACCCGCCAGAATAACCAGTACAGTACTAAGTAACACTTGTACGCGGCGTGAATAGACTGAAGAAAAGACATAATCAACTACAGGCAAACTTATCAACATCAAAAAAAGAAAGTACCCCAAGAATTTCTTCTTTAAGATGGTTTCTTCTCGCAAGGAACGAAAACCCAAGAAGGCCGTGAAGATAAGAACAACATAAATCATGCCGAACAGAACTGTAACCCATTGTTGGTTCTGATCGAACCCTCCTAAGAGGATGAATCTTGCCGCAAAATCAGAAAACCAAGCGACACCTGGTATACCCTTGAATTGACCTATGCTATGATGTCCTAAGAGACCATGCTTAGACAATAGCAAGTACTGAGGCAGCCATACCATGATTGGAAACACCGAGAATGGCAAAACGAATTTTAGTAGATTAGTCGGACGCCACAGACCTTTCTGCATAGTCAAGAAGACCACTATAGGCAATGCTATGCCAACTGGCAAAAAAGCTGGCCAGATAGTAACTGCTAGTCCAGCCGCCAATCCTGCAAGATAAAGATACCAGCTTCTGCCTTGAAATCCAAGATAAGTTAAAGCAACCGAATTGATGATGACTGCTAGGGCCAAAAGGAAAGGGGTCGGAAGAAACATCCCGCTCCAATTCGGCATATCAAAAACGCCACAAAAGAGTAAGACGGACAAAAGCCCAACCACCGGAGTAAATAACAGTCTCCCAAGAAGGTAAACCGACATGAAAAGAAATACGAGCATCAGGACATGAAAGCGACAAAGTGTAAACCAACTGCTATCCGACCCCGACACACGCATTATCAATCCTGCCATGATATGATAAACCGGAGGATATATACTCGGAAATGAGGTAACTGGATCATTAAAAAAATGTCCGCTTGAGCTATATAGGATTTTGGCTACGTGGAAGTCGACATCAGGCAAACCTATTCCGGCAGGAACCGAAATCGTCCACAGCGTGGAGGTGTAAAGTACTGCGAAGCACAAAACCAGAATCGGGGAAACAGCATTTTCACTAATCTTGTCTTTTATCCAGAAATAAACCAGCGGAATAATCCATACCAAAAAATAAACAAAAAAGAACGCGGTTTTAACCACAGCGCGGTTTCGACCAAATACATGCTCCAAGTATATATTGGAAACGGTGTAGGCTATCAATATTCCAATGGCCGCAAGAACATATTCAATTGAATATTTTCTATGATGTGACATAGAAGGTCAGCTCGAAAATCTTGAGTTTGCTAAGCCTTAAACTGTCCTGTCCTACACTATACTATACTATTCTATTTACTTTATTTCACTCGTATCTCAACGCCTCGATCGGATCCAAAGTTGCAGCTTTCTTCGCAGGATAATACCCGAACCCAATCCCCACTGCGGCAGACACTCCAACCGCCAGGAAGATCGAAGTAAAGGAAATTATAGTCCTCCAATGGGCGTAGAAATTTATCCCCTTGGCCAAGACGAAACCCAGAACCGCTCCGAGAAGGCACCCCACGAAGCTTATTGTCACTGCCTCAAGAAGAAATTGTTGCATAATGTCATCTCTTTTAGCACCCACTGCCCGACGCACCCCAATTTCTCTTGTTCTTTCTAGCACCGTAGCCAGCATGATGTTCATTATACCAATTCCACCCACCAACAAAGATATGCCGGCAATGCATCCCATCACAATATTAAAAATCCTCTGTGTTCTCTGACTCTGCCTAAGCAATTCCTCGGGAATTATAATTTTGTAGTCTTTCACTCCCCGATGGCGTCTCTCCAGAATCCGTTCCATGATGCCTGCAACTTCGGTTATATTCTTTCCTCGCTTGATCTGCACTGCAATCTCGCCGATCTGGGTTTGAAAAGTCCCCCCTTCTTCGTCTATCTGAGGAATTTCTCCAACCTTCTTGAATACGAACTCCAGAGGGATATAAATTTCCTCGTTTATGTCTTTTATCTCCACTCCCTCGATCTTTGACTTGCCCATTTTCTTGTACTCTAAAACTCCGATGACTGTGAAATAGAAACTACGACCAGCTTTTATCGACTTGCCAATCGGGTCGGAAAAAGCAAAAAGCTCCTTTTTCACATTGTAGCCCAGAACACAAACCTGCCCGGCTCGGCCGTTTTCCTCATCCGTAAAGAATCTACCGCTGCCCAGCCTCAGGTGCATCAAATCTTTGTAATTGGGAGTTGTGCCAATTACCACTCCTTTGGCAATCCTATCTTCATATTGAATATCATCAACTTTGATCGAGATCTGAGGCACCACATTTTCCACCAAAGAACTAAAACCCTTGATGTTTTCCATATCTTTGAGATTGAGTCCTTCGGACAAATTAAGCTGGCTTTCTCCGGCTTTGGTCTTGGGCGGCTTCTTGGCCTTTATGATGATATTGCTGGTTCCCATCATTTCAATCTGCTCAAGAGCGTCGTGTTTTGCTCCTTCTCCTATTGAAAGCATGGCGATCACCGCTGCCACGCCGAACATCACACCCAAAGTGGTCAAAAAGGAACGGAACTTGTGAGTCTGGATTGCATCAAAAGATATGAAGAATGTGCTCCGAAATCGCATCACTGCCCCTTTTGTTTGCTGATATCCGTTTCCTCCAATTTAACAGTAGGGTCACGCAGAGCAACCTTCTCATTTGGCTTGAGCCCTTGGCTGATAACGATATCCGTATCGTTTCTTGCACCCACTTTGACTTGCCTTTCTTTAAATGCGTTTCCCTTAACCAAATACATCACTGTCTTACTATTCTTCTCAAAAACTGACTCTATTGGCACCCAGATTGAGTTAGGTATCTTGTCCACGATTATCTGGCATTTAGCAGACATGCCGGGCTTGAGCCGTTCGTCTGTTCCATTCATTAGTATCTCTATGTCGAAAGTATTCACATTCGAATTGTCATCCATTCCTTTGGCGGCTAAGCGAGCGATTTTATCCACCGTGCCGGTGAAAACCGTTTCCGGATATGACTCCAAGGTTATGTTGACTAATTGTCCAAGTTTTATCTTATCTATATCCACCTCGTGAACCTTAGCTTTAGCCAGCATCACCGAAAGGTCAGGCAGATTCATTATTCCCTGTCCCGGCCAGGGGGCATCACCTTCCTGTACCTTGCCCCACTGTCCACCTTTCCAATATTCCAAATAGACCACCAAACCAGGAATAGGTGCGGTCAAAGTCAATTGGGAGAGGTAATCTTTTGCCCTTTCCACTTCATATCTGGCTTTATCCACCTCAACTCTCAGTTTTCCGATATCCGATTCCACTGCCTTGATATTGGTTTCGTACTTGAGCTTGGACAATTCCAGCTTCTTCTCCGCTTCCTGTTTGATCAAAGGGGCATCAAACTGTTTTTCCTTAGCTTCCCTCTCCGCTTGATTCAATTCCAGCTTCAACTGCTCCTGCGAGAGCCTGCTGTCGCTTACGGCTTTCTGTAAATTGGCGTCTGCGATTTTCAGATTGGCTTGATAATCCACCAAGTTTCTCTGCAGTTCCAGCTTATCGAATTCAATTATGGTATCCCCTTTTTGTACGAGAGTACCTTCAGGAATGAGTTTGGTTATCAAGAGATTTGCTCTGACTCGGGGAGTGGAGATGGAAATCGATTTTTTGGCATCCAGTTTGCCGTTTTCCGTCAAGCTGATAACGAATTCCCCCTTCTCAGCCTCGGCTGTAGGAATATTCAGCTTGGTAAAGAAAATTCTTTTGACCAACAGAATAACGAGCAGTATCACAATAACGTAGATGATTATTCGAACGATTTTCATTGTTCTATCCATAGAGTTTAGGTTTTAAGTTTTTGCAGTTATCAAATATTTTCTGTTATTCCCGTGAATGCAGGAATGACAACAAACAAATTGTATCGCGTAGGGGTGGAGCTTGTCTCCACCCGTTGCTTTTTTTCGGGCGAAGATAAACTTCGCCCCTACGCGTAATATCCTATCGGACAGGTCTAAAGACCTGTTCCCACTTTTGTTTTCTCAACTTCCAAACTTTTGCCGAAGATAAATGCAATAACGACTCCGCCTAATGAACAACCTAACAAGTAACTGATGGCTTTAACAACATTAAATGACGAGAGAGCACTAAGACTAGACCCTCCTCCGAAAGTCGCCAAATGAGCGTCAAGACTAAAAGAAAACTCGATACCCTTTACATTATAAGGCAAGAAAAATAGCAGCCAGCACAATATCCCCAAGACCAACCCCTTAACGATGCCCTTTCCTGGAATACCCCGGTAGAGTATCACATAAAATAAGGGGAAAATCAATCCGAGGAACATATCAGGAGTTGCGTAATAGTAACCATGCTCAGCAAAAATTATCATCCGGGAAACCTGTATGGCAACGCTAAAAATGATAAGTACTACGCTCGCCAAAACCCATCTCCAAAACTTCCTCATAGAACCCCCTTTCTATTCATTTATATAACTCTTTAACCGTGGTCTTCCATCTTCTATGTGGCCAAAACCAATGGTCGGGATATCTTCTTATGTAGTTTTCCAGCATTGAGGTGTAAATCTGAGTAAGCTTACGAATATCCTCTTCTTTGTTGCTGGTTGTTTCCAAAAAGATCGGCTCTTCCACTTTTACCTTGTGGATATTTCCCTTTTCTCTTACAGTATATCCTACAATTATCGGAGCACCCACTTTTATGGCAAATGCGGCTGGACCTTTCGGGGTTGATGCGGGCATTTCAAAGAAATTCACGATCGTTCCATCTCCTCCTGCATCCTGGTCTGAAAGCATAGCCACAAATCTGTTGCCTTTAAGCGCCTTTATTACGCCCTTTGCCGCAACCCCCATCTTTATAATTCCAATTCCCATCAGCTCCCGATAGCCGTTCATTACATTGTCGATTAAAATGTTATGCTGCTCTCCAACTAAGAAATCGATTGGATAGCCGGCTTCGCTTATTGCCGCTCCCATAAGCTCCCAGCTTCCAAAATGTCCGGTTACCAGAATCGCCCCTTTGCATTTTGCCAGCGCCTTGTCGAAATTCTCCTTTCCTTCAAATCGAACTTTATTTAAGACTTTGTTTTTTAGCGATGGAAAAAGGATATAGTCTATAAAGGATTTGGTAAGTATCTGGTAGCTTCTTAGCCCTATTTTGTCCAATTCCTTTATACTGTACTCGTTTTTAAAAGTTGCTTTTAAGTTAGTCAGGGTAATTTTTCTACGCACCCCAAGAATACGATAGGAAAACCATCCCAGGAAGTCCCCAACTTTCATCGCAAGGCAGTATGGCAAAAGATTCAAAACGAAACCAATCATTCTAATAGCCGCATATTCAAAGTAATGGCTTATTCTTCTTTTTGCCAATGTTCTTCCTTTTCCCAGCCCTTAACTATCTTTTTTGTTTTGGATTTCTTTACAAAATAAAGCATCACAATCAAAAAAGCAAGCATCAACCATAAAAGGAGACTGTCGCTAAAGAAACTTGTCCAGTTATATTTCCTCCTCAAATGCCCAGCAAACTCATCTGAAAATCTCCGATAGTCTAAACCAATTGTCTTAACCAACGCCGAATTTATATTTTCCCCGCCAGCTAAATTGCTTATCAACTCTTTGAAGCTATCTCTGCCATAGATTTGGATAAAGTAATTGACTGCCAAATAGCTTTCCAGATAAGCTAAATGCGCCTTGGGTGAGTTAAAACTGTTTACCGAGTCGATCTCAGTCAAATTTACCAACGAACCGGTGAAAACCGCTTTGGCGACTGATAACACCACATCCCATCTCCGCTCCTGCGCAATATACATAGCAAAACCTTCGTCCAACCAGCGCGGCAGGTCCTGCCGATTGACTTTATTGCCCAAAAAGATATGAGCTAATTCATGGGTCAAGACTTCGGGTAGGCTTTTGAAGTAGTTATGTTTGGTTGGCGACTTGACTACTATTAGATATTGGCTCGGAATTGCTGCGCCAACTCCCCAGTCAGGGAAATTTTCTCCTACTAAGGAGTCAAATTGCTTATCGTTCTGGGTTACGAAAATGCTGACTGGAAAAGCCAAGCTATCCCCGAAAAAATCTGACAGCTCCACATAAGAAGAGTCCACCACTTGTTCTATTTGCTTTTCAAGTTTTGGATTTTCACAATAAATTTTAAACAGACCGGAATTCTCAAACGAAAAACATATGTTCGGACAAAACAACCATACGATCAAGGCAAACGTAAAGGAAATTTTGAAGAATTTATGCAATGTTTTTGTTTTAAATGTTTAACCTGCTTCTACGAGTAATTCTGCAACCAGTAGGGACAG
>Ga0299912_10004129_pt1 | contig 11856 bp, 10 predicted proteins | sample RVTome_2_FD_207667 | JGI IMG/M metagenome (GOLD analysis project Ga0299912, IMG submission 207667) | Soil microbial communities from uranium-contaminated site in the Upper Colorado River Basin, Wyoming, United States - RVT95D214 (version 2) ... | reverse complement strand
GGAACAGATCCGAGACGAACTCCAGAAAAAGGGAATCGAGCTCCAGTCCACGAGCTGGAAAGGGGTCGCCGAAGAAGCTCCGGCCGCCTACAAAGACGTGGACGAAGTGGTCAGGGTCTCCCATGAAGTCGGCATCGGCCGCCTGGTGGCCCGGGTCGTTCCCGTCGGAGTGATGAAGGGATAAGAAAGGTCAGGTAATGACCTTGTCGATGTCCTTTTCGGCGTAGTCCTCGAACTGCAGAGCCAATATATACTCGCTCCGCAGCATGAGATAGTGGGTGTTCTCGACCTTGCTCAAGTACATCAGCATTTGCCTGTTCGGCGCTTTGATCCTCTTGGCCAGGGAGGCATAGAACTCCCGGGCGGACTTCTCCGCGTTCATGGCCTGGTTCAAGACATCGGCCAGGCTGGAGGACGGCTTGATCGAGACTGCGGGGAGCAGGCGAGCGTCCACGGCCCTGGGGATATCCGGCTTTTCTCCACCCCACATCGAAGCGAACAGACGAAGGATAATGTCCTTGTGCTTCTTTTCTTCCAGCGCCAGGAGCTGAAATTTTTCCTTGAGCAGGGGATTTCTTACCCGGTCCGCCATCTTGGTGTAGGCCTTGTTGGCGTCGGCTTCCGCCCGGATGGCATATCCCAGCAGTTTCTTTACGGGCTGGTTGGCGATACTCACCATGAACAACTCCTTTCGAAATATACAAGATACACCAGTAGCGGATATCGTGCAAACATTCTTTCGTCGAACTCTATTTCAGCCTTTTCTGGAGCTGCCCCAGGCTGAGACAGTTGAGGATGTCTTTTTTTTCGAGCCAGGCGCGGCGGGCGATCCCGACCCCGAAGCGCATCATCTGGAGCCCCCCGGACGAATGGGTATCCGTGCCGAGCGAGATGGAGACGCCGAGCTCTTTGGCTTTTTTGAGATAGAACTCATTGAGGTCCAACCGGTCGTAATAGGAATTGAGCTCCAAGACTCTGCCCAACCGGCGAGCGCCTTTGAGCACCGCCTCCAGGTCGACGTCGTAGCCTTCGCGGCCCGAGATCAGCCGTCCCGAGGGGTGGCCGATGATGTCGAGGTGCGGGTTCTCCATGGCCTTGAGCATCCGGGCGGTGACGTTTTTCTTGAACCCGGAATGGATAGAAGCTACGACGACATCCAGTCTGGCGAGGAGCTCATCGGGAAGGTCGAGCGAGCCGTCGGCCAGGATGTCGACTTCGGTCCCCATCAGCAGCCGGACGTCCTTCCGTTTGTTGTTAAGAGCCGCTATCTCTTTCATCTGCCGGCGGAGACGGCCGGGCGTCAGGCCGCCGGCGTACCTGGCGGCCTGGCTGTGATCGCAGACGGCGAGGTAGCTGTAGCCTAGCCGGTGCGCCAGTTCGGCGAGGCCGGAGAGAGTGACATGGCCGTCGCTCCACTCGGAATGGACATGGAGGTCGCCGCGGATATCACCATAGCCGACGATCTCCGGGAGCCGTCCTTTGAGGGCCAGCTCGATCTCGCCCCGGTCCTCCCGCAACTCGGGGGGAAAGAGGGGGAGGCCCAGGGAGGCATAGACCTCTTCCTCATCCCGGCCGGCGATCTTTTTGGCTCCGCGAAAAACACCGTACTCGGATATCTTCAGTCCCTTGTCTTTGGCCATTCCGCGGAGCTTAATGTTGTGGGCCTTCGAGCCGGTGAAATACTGGAGGGCGGCCCCGAATTCCGAATCCTCAACGATCCTCAAGTCGACCTGCCGTTCGCCCGCTTCGGAGGCAATCACGACCGAGCCTTTGGTCGTGCCCTCCGCCAGAATCCTTGTCACCCGCGGATGGGAAGCGAAAAAGTGGATGATCGAGGCTCCGTCCTTGCCGCTGGCTAGGATGTCGATATCCCCTACCGTTTCCTTCATTCGACGCAGCGACCCGGCCGCCGAGATGCGTTTGATCCCGGGTGCATCCTTCAGATAGGCGAGGACCTCTTCGGCCAGAGTCAGAGCGATATAGATCGGAACGCGCTCCTGCGCCTTCTCGTAGCTTTGAATCCCCTTGAGGATATTATCCACCTTTTTTTCGCCCATTCCTTGGAGCTCGGCCAGAGACCCGTTCCGGATGACCTTCTTCAGGTCCTCAAGGTTCCGGACGCCCAGCTCCTTGTGGGCTAGCTGGACGGTCTTGGCGCCGAGGTTCCGGACTTCCAGGAGCTCGAGGAGGCTTTCCGGAATTCCGGAAAGCGCCTCCTCGTACTTCTTCATCTTCCCGGTCTTGAGGTATTCCTCGATCTTGGCGGCGATGCCGCTCCCGATTCCGGGGACTGTCTGGAGTTTCTCTTCGTCGGCCAGGGATTCGACGTCCTCGCCGAGGTCCTCCAGGATAGAAGCGGCCTTGCGGTAGGCGAGGACTTTGAAGGCCACCTCGCCCTTGATCTCCAGAGCATCGGCGATCCTGTAAAAGAGCGCCGCGATCTCCTTATTCTTCATCAATCTCAGCGGGATGAGCGATATGTTCCTGCTGCTATTTTATATCTGGCAGGCCTTTCAAACAATACTTCCTGGCAGAGATTTGGGGCCGTCCATCCTTCCGCGGATTGACATTTTCGCTCTCCGCTTTTATGGTAAGTCAGGCATGAGAGTCGTCCTCGCCGGATACAACGTCGATAAGGAGGTCATCGATGATCTGAAGCGGCACTCGCCGCCTCGGGATGACGTGACTCCGGAGACGCTTTCGGCTTCTTACGCCCGGATCTCCCGCGACCCCAGGCCGGCCGACGAGCTGCGTGCGGTCGCCCGCCGGGAAGTGGAGCGGGCGCGGCGCTCCAACCAGGCCATCATCTTCAAGATGGGGCACCACTCGGTCGCCGAGCACGCCGTCTTCAACTTCGATATCATCGGGGTGAGCCGCCTGGCCCTCGAAGAGATCGAAAAATTCCGCCTCTGTTCCTATACCGAGAAGTCCCAGCGCTATATCAAGCTGGGCGATGATTTTATCATACCCGAAGAAGTCAGGGGGGCCGGGCTGGAACGGGCCTATGTGCGGACGATCCGGGCGCAGAACTCGCTCTATCATGGGCTTTATGAAAAACTGAAGCCCTACCTATTTAATAAATATGGAGAGCTCGCCGAGAACCCCAAGAATCATCCGGTGATCGAGGGTTGGGCCAAGGAAGACGCCCGATACGTGGTCAGTCTGGCTACGGAAGGCCAGGTGGGCTTGACTATCAACGCCCGGAACCTCGAACTCCTGATCCGGCGTTTCGCCGCCAAGAAGCTGGCGGAGCTCCGGGAATTGAACAATCGGATCTTTGCGCTGGCCAGGGAGGTCGCCCCGTCGATCATCCTCTTTATCGAGGCGACCGAATTCGATGCCCGGACCTATGTGGAGCTCAAAGAGGCCGCCTGGCCTCTATTTATGGAAAAGGGAAGAGTCGGGGAGAAAAGAGCGCCTCGACGATCGGCAGGGGAGGAGGAAGTGGCCTTGGCCGAGGCGACGCCGGATGGGGACGACAGGATACTGGCAGCGCTTCTCCATACCTCGACGGCGATGCCTTACTCTCTCTGCCTGAGGCGGGTACGCAGGCTGACCCCGGCCGAAAAAAAGGAGATCATCAAAACGGCGCTGCGCCACATGGAGTTCTATGATTTCCCGCCGCGTGAGTTCGAGTATGCCGACATGACCTTCTCGCTCCTCGTTTCGGCCTCCTGCTTCGCTCAGCTCAAGCGCCACCGGATGGCCACTCTGACGGCCCAGGATTACGATCCGGCGCTCGGTGTGACTATGCCGCCTTCGATCGAGGCCATCGGTGCCGGCCGTGAGTTCCGCGAGCTAGTCGCCTGCACAAACGAAACCTACGCCACTCTGCTGCCCAAGACCGGTCCGGCGGCCGCCTACGTGCTGACCAACGCCCACCGCCGCCGCGTCCTCCTCAAAGTCAATGTCCGAGAACTCTATCACATCTCCCGGCTGCGGGAAGACCCCACGGCCCAATGGGAAATCCGGGAGATCGCCGGCCGGATGTCCAACCTGGCCCGGAAGGAAATGCCCCTGAGCTGTATGCTTCTCGGAGGCAAGGACCGATACCCCGCCTTGTATGAGAAAGTGTTTGGCCCGCCACCGAAACTCTCGCCGCCGCATTATCTCAAGTAAGGGACGAGATTCAAACCAATTAGAACTACTTCACGATAAACTTGTAGAACTTTCTCTTCCCGACCTTCAGCACATGTTCCTGTTTGTCCGTGACATCCACCTGGTAGTTGATATCATCGATTCTCTGGCCGTCAAGATAGACCCCTCCTTGCTGAATGACTCTTTTGGCTTCGCCGCGCGAGGGGAAAGTTTTCAGATCCATCATTATGTTTATGAGGGGTTGCCTTATTTGGATTTCTACCGAGTCAGTAATCTTCACCCGGTCGATCACCGTGACCTCAAGGTTGGCGGGTTGCTGGCCGTGCTTGTGGATGCGGTCGAACTCCTCCGCCGCTTCCCCGGCCTCCTTCTTCCCCCAGAAATCCGAGATGATCGACTTGGCCAGTCCCGCTTTGAGGTCCCTGGGGTTGACTTTCCCTTCCTTTGCCTCCCGCTTCCAGGCCTCGACCTGAGACATCGGTATGTCGGTTAAGAGCTCGTAGTAGCGGTACATCAGCGGGTCACTGATGGACATGATCTTGCCGAAAATTTCCTTGGCCGGATCCGTAATGCCGACATAGTTGCCCAGCGACTTGCTCATCTTTTCGACGCCGTCGAGCCCCTCGAGGAGCGGCACCGTCATAACCACCTGAGGCTCCTGCTTGAACTCCCGCTGGATGTCGCGGCCGACGAGCAGGTTGAATTTCTGATCGGTTCCCCCAAGCTCCACGTCGGCCCGCAGCGCTACCGAGTCATACGCCTGCATCAGGGGGTAGAGAATCTCGTGCACAGAAATCGGAATCCCCTCCTTCAGCCGTTTGGTGAAGTCGTCCCGCTCGAGCAGCCTGGCTACGGTGTACATAGCGGTCAGATGGATGATCTCGAAGCTTGTGAGCTTCCCCAGCCAGCGGGAGTTGAAGTCGATGATGGTCTTTTCCCGGCTGAGGATCTTATAGATCTGGGCTTTGTAAGTCTCGGCGTTTTTTAGGATCTCCTCGTGGGTCATGGCCGGCCGTGTCGCCGACCGTCCCGAGGGGTCGCCGATAAGGCCGGTGAAGTCACCGATAAGGAAAATGACGTCATGGCCGAGGTCCTGAAAATGCCTCATCTTCCGGAGAAGGACGGTATGGCCGAGATGGATGTCCGGGGCTGTAGGGTCGAATCCCACCTTTACCGTGAGGGGTTTCTTGTCGCGCAGCGAACGGGCGATCTTGGCCCGGAGCTCATCCTCCTGGATGAGCTCGACACATCCTTTGCGGAGGTAGGCCAGCTGCTCCTCGACGGCCTTGATCATGCTTCCCTGATGAACACGCGTCTTCCGCGGACTTCCAGCCTGCCCTCGAAGAAGAGCCGGACGGCTTCGGGATAGATCTTATGCTCTTCGACGAGGATCCGGGCGGCGAGTGAATCCTCTGTATCGTCCTGGCGGACGGGCACAGCGGCCTGGATGATGATCGGTCCCATGTCCACCTCTTCGGCCACGAAATGCACGGTCGCGCCGGTGAACCGCACGCCCCAGTCGATGGCCTTTTGCTGGACATGCAGCCCCGGGAAAGAGGGGAGAAGGGCGGGATGGATATTCATACAGCGGCTCTTGAACTCGCGGCAGAAATACGGGGATAGTATCCGCATATAGCCGGCCAGACAGACCAGGTCCACGTCGCGCTTCCGGACCTGCCGGACGGCCTCCTTATCGTATTCCTCCCGGTTGGGGAAAAGCTTGGGGTTGAGATAGAACGCCTCCAACCCCCGCTCTCGAGCGGTCAGCAGTCCCGGGGCCGTCTCGACGTTGCTGAAGACGAGCGCGACCGAGGCGTTGATCTTTCCCGCTGTGATAGCCTCATGGATAGCCCGGAAATTGGAACCCCGGCCGGAGAGGAAAACGGCGATCCTCCCTTTCTTTTTGGGGCTGACGAAAATCTCCTCCGCCATGGCTTGACCCTCGCTCGACGAATTCAGAATTTCAGGAGCAAACCTATTTTAATCGAATAGCCGCTGAAATCAACCACAGCCTCGCGGACGTTGCGGACGTTGGCGCCGCCGGGCTCTTCGGGGAGGACGTGCATCGTGGGACGCCAGAAGCCGGCCTGGGGAAGGTATTCTTCATAGGAATAGAGAATCCCCCTCTGCTCCAACCGGTTCTCCCCGGTGAACCCGTCCACGCGGGCGGCCCGGGCCACGGCTTCGATGAAGAAACCCAGCGACTGGTCGAAGGAATAGCTCAGGCCGAGCCCGCCGAGATAGGTCAGCCGGCTGGCCTTGGCATTGTCATAGGCCGGATATGTAAAGCGGATGTCCGCGACCTTCTTCTGCGCTTCCCGGGACACGTACCTGGCCTGGATCGCTCCCACTCCGGCGCGGAGGTAGACGTTGAATTTCCGGCCGAGAGGCAGGTTGAAGTAGCCGGAAACCAGAAAGGGAAAAGCGCTAACCTTGGTCGGTCGAGCCCGCTCGAACAGAGTCCCAGCCTGTTCGATCGTCAGAAGCGTCGCCTTCTCATCGAGGGAGCCATATCCGTATCCGGCGCTCAGGCCGAGCTTAATCCACCGGGAAAAAGAGAGAACCAGTTCGGCTTCGAAATCCACTCCGAGGCGAAGGCGGCCGCCGTCTCCGCTGACGAACTGCATGTTGGGGTCAACAGCGGCCGTTTGCTTCAGTCCGTCCCGCCAGCCTACCAAGGCGGCATTGACCTCGCCCAGGTTCATCTGCCATAGGCCGGAGGACAATCTCAGCTGGATGTCGAGTCCGCGAGAGGAGTGAGGGAGGAGAAGGAGTACCCCGCATAAAGCGGCGACGGCCAGTGTCTTTTTAATGCTAGGTGCGCCCACGTTTTACCGGACCGAGAGTGCTCCCGGGAGTGAGTTTTTCCAGGCCAAGAACAGCCGATGGACGGGAAGGCGGACGACCTCCCGGCCGCTCTGCCTGATGACAAGATCTTTCCCCCCGGCCCGGCCGATCACTTTTGCCGGGACGCCCTTTTCTGCGGCCAGGTCGAGGACCTTGGGCAGGCGGGTTCCGGAAGCGCTGAGCAGGATCCGAGACTGGGCCTCGCCAAAGAGTAGGGCGTCCGGCCGGATCTTATCATCCAGGTCGAGGACACAGCCGATTTCCGCGCGGTCCAGGATGCAGCCTTCGGCGGCACAGACGGCCAGCCCTCCTTCGGAGAGGTCGTGGGCCGACCGGACAAGGCCGCGGGCGATCGCTTCGATGCAGACCTCCTGGACGGCCTTCTCCCGTTCCAGGTCGATCCCGGGCGGCCGGCCTTTCTCCAGGCCGTGGATCACCCGGAGGTACTCCGATCCCCCGAGCTCTTCCCTGTTCTCACCCAGGAGCACAACCGCGTCCCCTTCCTTTTTGAACCCCGGGCCGACGAGCCGGTCCACGTCATCGATCAGCCCGACGATACCGAGCACCGGCGTCGGGTGGATCGAAAGCCCTTCGGTGTCGTTGTAGAAGCTCACGTTCCCGCCCGTGACCGGGATCTCGAAGGCCCGGCAGGCCTCAGCCATACCCTCGATGATCTTCTTGAACTGCCACATGATTTCCGGCTTTTCGGGGTTGCCGAAGTTCAGGCAGTTGGTGACGCCGATCGGCCGGGCCCCCACACAGGCCAGGTTGCGGCAAGCCTCGGCCACAGCGATGGCCCCGCCGGTGCTGGGGTCGAGATAGCAGTAGACCGCATTGCCGTCCAGGGTCATGGCCAAGGCCCTCTTCTGGCCCTTGACTCTGAGGACAGCGGCATCCGCTCCCGGCAGGAGAGCCGTATTCGTCTGGACCATGTGGTCATACTGCCGAAAAACCCATTCCTTATCGGCGATGGTCGGAGAGGCGATGAGCTTAAGAAGTGTTGCGCCGAGATCACTGGCCGGGGGAGGAAGGTCGAGCTTCTGGACAGTCCGGAGATAGGCGGGTTTCCGGCTGGGCCGGCGGTAGACAGGGCATAGGTTAACGACGGCGTCTACAGGGACATCCACGACCGTCTCCCCGCGGAAGCTCACCCGGAGGTTACGGCCGGCAGTGACCTCGCCGATGTTGACCGCATCCAGGTCCCATTTGGCAAAGGTCTTCTGGACCTCGGTCACGTTCTCCTTCTTGGCCACGAGGAGCATCCTCTCCTGAGATTCCGAAAGCATGATCTCGTAAGGCGTCATGCCCTCTTCCCGTTGGGGGACGAGGTCGAGGTTGATGGAGATACCGGTTCCTGACTTGGCGGGCATCTCCGCCGTCGAACAGGTCAGGCCGGCTGCGCCCATGTCTTGGATCCCTACGATCAGGCCCTTATCCATGACTTCAAGGCACGCTTCCAGGAGGAGCTTCTCCTTGAACGGATCGCCCACCTGCACGTTCGGTCTCTTCTGTTCGGTCTCCTTCCCGAACTCGGCCGAAGCCATGGTGGCGCCATGGATACCGTCCCGGCCTGTCTTCGACCCGACGTAAAGAACCGGATTGCCGACGCCTTCGGCCTTGGCGTAGAAAATCTTGTCCTTTTCCACCAGTCCCAGGCAGAAGACGTTGACCAGGGGATTTTTGGAATAGCAGTCGTCGAAGTAGACCTCGCCCCCGACCGTGGGAACGCCGATGGAGTTGCCGTAGGAGGAGATCCCGGCGACGACGCCGTCCATGATGGCCCTGTTCCGGGGGGTGTCGAGCGGGCCGAAGCGGAGCGAATCCAGCAGGGCGATCGGCCGGGCGCCCATGGTGAAGATGTCTCGGAGGATCCCGCCGACTCCGGTCGCCGCTCCCTGGAAGGGCTCGATAAAGGAGGGATGGTTGTGGGATTCGATCTTGAAGACGACGGCCAAGCCGCCGCCGATGTCGATGATGCCTGCGTTCTCGCCGGGCCCTTGGATGACATACTTTCCCTTGGTGGGAAGTTTTTTGAGAAACGCCTTGGAGCTCTTGTAGCTGCAGTGCTCCGACCACATCAGGGAAAAAATGCCCAGCTCGGTAATGTTAGGCTCCCGGCCAACGAGGGAAACGATTCTCTCGTATTCCTCGAGCGTCAGGTTGTGGTCGGCGAGCAACTTGGGGTCGATCATGGTTGAACCAGGGATTCAAAAATCAAACGGCCGTCTTCGGAGCCGAGCAAAGCCTCTGAGGCTCTCTCCGGATGGGGCATCATGCCCAGGACGTTGCCGCGCCTGTTGATCAGCCCGGCAATGCTGGCCGCCGAGCCGTTGACGTTGGCCGCCTCGGTCGGCTCTCCCGTCTCGTCGACGTAACGAAAAACGACCTGGCCGTGTTCTTCCAGATCGCGCAGGGCTTCCGGCGGGGAGAAATAATGGCCGTCGAAGTGGGCGATCGGGATGCGCAGGACCTGGCCGCGCCGGGTGCGCCGGGTGAACCGCGTCTCCGGGTTGTCGACGCGGAGATGGACGTATTGGCAGAGGAACTTAAGGTTCTTGTTCCGCAGCATCGCCCCCGGAAGCAGCCCCAGCTCGAGGAGCACCTGGAACCCGTTGCAGATCCCCAGCACCAAGCCGCCCCGGTCGGCGAATTCACGCACTTCCTGCATCAAGGGGGAGAACCGGGCGATGGCGCCCGACCTCAAATAATCCCCGTACGAGAACCCTCCCGGGAGCACGACGCAGTCGACGCCCCGGAGGTCATGGTCCTTGTGCCAGAGGAAAACGGTCTCCTGACGAAGCCCATTCTTGAGGACGAAAAACGTGTCATAATCGCAGTTCGAACCGGGGAAGATGACAACACCGAACTTCAAGGGATCAAACCTTCTTCTTTTCTGTCAGGATCTCCCAGGTGAACTTTTCGATAATCGGGTTGGCCAGGACCTTGTCCGCGATCTCTGGGATGGCCCGGCGGGCTTGCTCTTCCGTAATGCCGTCGAGTGCGATCTCGAAGACTTTGCCCTGCCGGACATCCTTGACGAACCCGTAGCCGAGGGTGAGAAGTGCGTTCTTCACCGTCTGCCCCTGGGGGTCGAGGACACTTTCTTTAAAGGAAACGAGGATTCTAACTCGCATGCCCGAGGACCCTTTCAAAGATATGATCGATCTTTTCGAGGTACGTGTCGAGTGTGAAGCAGGCCTCTATCTCTTGTGGCGTGAGGACGGCCATGACTTCTGTGTCCGCCAGCAAGAGCTCCTTGAGGCCGAGGTTTTCTGTCCAGACGCGCAGGCTCGACCGCTGGACGAGCTCATAAGCCCGAGGACGTGGGATGTCCTTCTCGGTGAGGGCGAGGAGGACCCGCTGGCTGAAGATGAGCCCCTTGGTCGTTTCGATGTTCTGTTTCATCCGGTCTTCGCGGACGACCCAGCTCCCGATGATGTCCGTGGTTTCGGAGAGCAGGTAATCGGCCAGGATGAAGGAGTCGGGGAAGATGACCCGCTCGGCCGAGGAGTGGGAGATATCGCGTTCGTGCCAGAGCGGGATGTTCTCCAGGGCCACGAGGAGGTTCCCGCGGAGGATCCGGGAGAGGCCGGAGACCCTCTCGGCGCGCACGGGGTTTTTCTTGTGGGGCATGGAAGAAGACCCTTTTTGTCCTCTCGTGAACGGCTCTTCAAGCTCCAGGACCTCGGTCTTCTGAAGGTGACGGAGCTCGGTGGCGAACTTGTCCAGGCTGGCGCCGAGAAGCGCCAGGGTGAAGAGCACCTCGGCGTGCCGGTCGCGCTGCAGCACCTGGGTGGAGACCTTGGCTGGCCTGAGTCCCAAGCGGCGAAGGGCGATCTCTTCCACGCGGGGTTCGAGATGGATGTATGTCCCCACCGAGCCGGAGATGCGGCCGACGCTGATGGCCTCGAGCGCCCGCTCGAGCCTGGCCTCGTGCCGGCCTATCTCTTCGTGCCAGACGAGGAGCTTGACCCCGAAGGTGATCGGCTCGGCATGGACGCCGTGCGTCCGCCCCATCATGACCGTTTTCTTATGGAGGAGGGCTTGTCCCTTGATCACGCCCTTCAGCCGAACCAGGTCGCGGAGGACCTTTTCCAGCGACTCCTTGATGAGCAACGACAGGGCGGTGTCGACGACGTCATAGGAGGTCAGCCCTTTATGGATGTAGTGGGCATCCTCGCCGACGTGCTCACCCACCGCCTCCAGAAAGGCGATAACGTCATGCTTGACTGTCCGCTCGATCTCCTCGATCCGGGAGACCGAAAAGGCGGCCTTTTCCTTGATCTTTTGAAGGGATTCGGCCGGAATCCGGCCGAGCTCGGCCCAGGCTTCGCAGACAGCCAGCTCGACGTCCAGCCACTTGCGATATCTGTTCTCGTCGGACCAGACGGCCCCCATTTCGGGCCGGGTGTACCTGTCGATCATTGCGGAGTCCTCGAAGGGAGGACAAATCATAACAGGGACAATATGACTTGTCAATTTTTGAAAAAAAACTCGCCTCTCTTGACAAAAAAGAGGGTTTCCTCTAAGATGCTGCGAGTAGAGATTTAATTTCTCTTTATATCTATTTTAAAAGAAATTCATTAGAGCCGGTAAAGAGAAAGTATATTCACCAATCCGCTTTAACCTTTCTCTTTTCCTTTAGGCGGGAAGCGCCTTATAAGTGCTTTTTTTGGAGAGTTATCTGCGCCAGCGTAGCTCAGTTGGTAGAGCGGCTGATTTGTAATCAGCGGGTCGGGGGTTCGAATCCCTTCGCTGGCTTTGGCTCGGGAACGGGCCCCATGAAGACCCTGCTCGCCCGGCTGGGACGATGGGTGAGTGAGCCCCGATATGGGCAGGTACCAAAGTGGCCAAATGGGGCGGGCTGTAAACCCGCTGCGGAAACGCTTCGGAGGTTCGAATCCTTCCCTG
>Ga0299912_10004126_pt1 | contig 11858 bp, 15 predicted proteins | sample RVTome_2_FD_207667 | JGI IMG/M metagenome (GOLD analysis project Ga0299912, IMG submission 207667) | Soil microbial communities from uranium-contaminated site in the Upper Colorado River Basin, Wyoming, United States - RVT95D214 (version 2) ... | reverse complement strand
CGCCGGCGGCTATCATAAAGTCGGTTTCGAGGGCGGCCAGATGCCGTTGCAGCGGCGCCTGCCGAAGCGCGGCTTCGTGTCGCTTGCCAGGGGCGACACCGCCGAAGTTCGGCTCGACGAACTGCAGAAAATGAAGGCGGATGTGATCAACCTCGCCGCGCTCAAAGCGGCAGGCGTGATATCCGTGCTTGCGCTGGCCGCGAAGGTGATCCTGTCCGGCGAAATCAAGCGCAAGGTCGTATTAAAGGGTTTGCGGGTCACCAAAGGCGCGCGCGCTGCCATCGAGGCGGCGGGCGGCTCGATCGAAGAGCCGGCCGAGGCCGAAGCTCCGATCAAGGCGGAAGCTCCCACGCAGGAAGCCGCCGGTGCCGGTGCCAAAGGCAAGAAGCAGGCCAACGGCGCGGGAAAGGGCAAGGCTAAGTAACCTTGGCTACCAACGAATCGCTGCTGGCTTCGGGCAAGATGGGCGACCTGAAGCGTCGCCTGTTGTTCCTGCTCGGAGCGCTGATCGTGTTCCGTATCGGGTCATTTATCCCGGTGCCGGGCATCGACCAGCTGCAGCTCGCGGAGTTGTTCAAGTCGCAGCGTGGCGGCATCCTCGACATGTTCAACATGTTCTCGGGCGGCGCGCTGTCGCGCTTTTCGATTTTCGCGCTCGGCATCATGCCTTATATCTCGGCGTCGATCATCATGCAGCTGATGACGGTGGCGTCTCCGGCGCTCGAGGCGCTCAAGAAAGAGGGCGAATCGGGACGCCGCAAGATTACGCAGTACACGCGTTACGGCACGGCGGGACTTGCTCTGTTCCAGGGGCTTGGCATCGCCATCGCGCTCGAGTCGCAGCGCGGGCTGGTGATCGAGCCCGGGCTCGTATTCCGGCTGACGGCGATGATCACGCTGGTGACCGGCACCATGTTTCTGATGTGGCTCGGAGAGCAGATCACTGAGCGTGGCGTCGGTAACGGCATTTCACTCATCATTTTCGCCGGCATCGCGGCGGGTTTCCCGCAGGCGGTGGGCGGCACTCTGGAGCTGGCGCGCACCGGCGCGTTTTCGATCCCGGTGGTGCTGTTCATCTTCGCGGTGGTGGTAGGGGTGACAGCCTTCGTATGCTTTGTCGAGCGCGGCCAGAGGAAAATCCTGGTCAATTACGCCAAGCGCCAGGTCGGGCGCAAGATTTACGGCGGGCAGACTTCGCACCTGCCGCTGAAACTCAACATGTCGGGCGTGATTCCGCCGATTTTCGCCTCGTCGATCATCCTGTTTCCGGCGACGCTGGGCGGCTGGTTCGGCACCAGCGAAGGCATGGACTGGCTCAAGAACATCGCGGCAACCCTGCATCCGGGGCAGCCGATTTACACGATTTTTTACGCATCGGCCATTATTTTCTTCTGCTTCTTCTATACGGCGCTGGTATTCAACCCGAAGGAAACCGCGGATAACCTGAAGAAAAGCGGGGCTTTCGTGCCGGGTATACGGCCGGGCGAGCAGACTGCGCGCTACATAGAGAAGATTACGATGCGGCTGACGCTCACCGGCGCGGTTTACGTGACACTGGTGTGCCTGCTGCCCGAAGCGCTGATTGTATGGAAAAACGTGCCGTTCTATTTCGGCGGCACCAGTCTTCTGATCATCGTGGTGGTAACCATGGATTTCATGGCCCAGGTACAGGCTTACATGATGTCGCACCAATACGAGAGTCTGCTCAAGAAGGCCAATTTCAAGGGTGGCGTGTTTCCAACACGGTAATGGCGAAAGAAGAAACGATACAGATGCAGGGCGAGGTCGTGGAAAACCTGCCCAACGCAACATTCCGGGTGAAACTGGAAAACGGTCACGTGTTGCTCGCGCATATATCGGGCAAGATGCGCATGCACTATATTCGCATCCTGCCGGGTGACAAGGTGACGGTGGAACTGACGCCGTATGACCTGACCCGCGGACGCATCGTGTTCCGGGCGAAGTAGAGATTGAAGGTTGTGAAAGGAAACAGACATGAAAGTACGGGCATCGGTTAAGCGGGTTTGCCGCAACTGCAAGGTGATCAAACGCAAGGGCGTGGTACGGGTGATTTGCAAGGATCCTCGCCACAAGCAGCGTCAGGGCTGATTGGCTGATTTTAAATTGAAAATTAGCCGGTTAGGCGTTAAAATTACAGGTTTTCCGTTTTGGGGTTAAGGGAATAACGACATGGCCCGGATTGGTGGCGTAAACATTCCAAATCATCAGCATGCGGAAATCGCGATGACCGCGATTTTCGGCATCGGCCGCAGTCGCGCGCGCGCGATCTGCGTCGCGGCTGGAATTGATTTTTCAAAGAAAATCAAAGACTTGTCAGATTCGGATATGGACAAGCTGCGCGAGCAGGTGGCGCGCTTCACGATCGAAGGCGATCTGCGCCGCGAAGTATCGATGAATATCAAGCGCCTGATGGATCTGGGCACCTGGCGCGGCAAACGGCATCGCGCAGGGCTGCCGGTGCGCGGCCAACGCACGCGCACCAACGCCCGCACCCGCAAGGGACCGCGCAAGGCGGCGGTGAAGATGCAAAAAGCAGCTCCAGTTTAAAGATTGAGTCAAAGGTAAAATATGGCAAAAGCTAGCACCCGGGTGCGCAAGAAGGTCAAAAAGAACGTGGCGGAAGGCATCGCCCATGTTCACGCGTCCTTCAACAATACCATCGTGACCATCACCGACCGGCAAGGCAATGCGCTGGCATGGGCCACTTGCGGCAGCAATGGCTTCAAGGGTTCGCGCAAATCGACGCCTTTTGCGGCGCAGGTCGCTTCCGAGCAGGCAGGCAAGCTTGCCCAGGAGTGCGGCGTGAAGAACATCGAAGTGCGCATCAAAGGCCCGGGGCCGGGCCGCGAGTCCGCGGTCAGGGCGCTCAACGCCGTAGGCTTCAAAATCACCAGTATTTCGGATGTGACACCGGTGCCGCACAACGGCTGCCGTCCGCCGAAAAAACGCCGGATATAAAGGAGATCCCAACGTGGCAAGGAATCTCGATGCAAAATGCCGTCAGTGCCGCCGCGAGGGCGAGAAACTGTTCCTCAAGGGCGAGAAATGCTTTACCGACAAGTGTGCGATAGAGCGTCGCAATTACCCGCCCGGGCAGCACGGCCAGAAAAACACCCGTCTCTCCGGTTATGGCGTGCAACTGCGCGAAAAGCAGAAGGTGCGCCGCATCTACGGGCTGCTCGAGCGCCAGTTCCGCAAGAACTACAAGGAGGCCTCGCGCAGCAAGAGTGTTACCGGCGAAGCGCTGCTGCAGATCCTCGAGAGCCGGCTCGACAGCGTCGTCTATCGCATGGGCTTCGGCGCTTCGCGCACCGAAGCGCGGCAGATCGTCCGTCACAACGGCATTCTGGTGAATGGCAAGCGCGTCAACATTCCTTCGTTCCAGTGCAGCCCCGGGGATGTAGTCGAAGTTACGCTGGCGGCCAAAGAGCAGTTGCGCATCAAGGGCGCCGCCGAGGCCGCGGAGTCCCGCGGTCGTGCCGAATGGCTGGAGGTCGATACCAAAGCGCTTAAAGGCACGTTCAAGGCGCGTCCGCAACGCTCCGAACTGCCGTCAACGATCAACGAGTCGCTCATCGTCGAGCTTTACTCCAAGTAATTTCCAAGAGGGTTTTGAGCCATGCAAAGCAGTGTGTTCCTTAAGCCTCGCATTATCGACGTGCAGAACATCACGCCGTATCACGCCAAGCTCACCATGGAGCCGTTCGAGCGCGGCTATGGCCATACGCTGGGCAATGCGCTTCGCCGCACCCTGCTGTCGTCGATGCCCGGCTATTCCGCAACCGAAGTCAAGATCGCCGGCGTGCTGCACGAGTACTCGACGCTCGATGGCGTGCAGGAAGACGTGGTCGATATCCTGCTCAATCTCAAGGGCATTGTGCTGAAGCTGCACAACCGCGAGGAAACGACGCTTACGCTCAAGAAGTCCGGCGAAGGCGTGGTGACCGCGGGCGACATCGAAGCGGTGCATGATGTCGAGATCGTCAATCCCGAACACATCATTGCGCACCTGGCTCCCGGCGGCAAACTCGACATGCAGATCAAGGTCGAGCTGGGCCGCGGCTATATTGCCGCCACCAGTCGCAAGGCCAATGGCGAAGAAGCCCGCAGTGTCGGCAGCATCATGCTCGATGCGTCATTCAGCCCCGTGCGTCGCGTCAGCTATTCGGTCGAGTCCGCGCGGGTCGAACAGCGCACCGATCTCGACAAGCTGATCATGGACATCGAAACCAACGGCGCGATCGAGCCCGAAGAAGCGGTGCGCTACGCCGCGCGCATCCTGGTCGAACAGCTTTCGGTGTTTGCCGATCTCAAGGGCATGCCGGCGCAGATCGAGGAGAAGAAGGCGACCCAGATCGATCCGATCCTGCTGCGGCCCGTCGACGATCTCGAGCTCACCGTGCGTTCGGCGAATTGCCTCAAGGCCGAGAACATCTACTACATCGGCGATCTCATCCAGCGCACCGAGACCGAACTGCTGAAAACGCCGAATCTTGGCCGCAAGTCGCTCAATGAAATCAAGGAAGTGCTCGCTTCGCGCGGCCTCACGCTCGGTATGAAGCTGGAGAACTGGCCGCCTGCAGGTCTCGAAAAAGTCTAAGAGGGCATCATGCGTCACCGTCACGGATTAAGAAAACTCAATCGCACCAGCAGCCATCGCCTGGCGATGCTGCGGAATATGACCAACTCCCTGCTCAAGCACGAGGTCATCAAGACCACGCTGCCCAAGGCAAAAGAACTGCGTCGCGTCATCGAGCCGATCATCACGCTCGGCAAAAAGCCCTCGCTCGCCAACCGCCGGCTCGCGTTCGACCGTCTGCGCGACCGCGACATCGTGGTCAAGCTCTTCGACGAAATCGGGCCGCGCTACGCCAAGCGCAACGGCGGCTATCTGCGCATCCTCAAGTTCGGTTTCCGCAAGGGCGACAACGCCCCGATGGCACTGGTCGAACTGCTGGACCGTCCGGAGCAAAAGGAAGAAACCGAAGTGAAGGAAACCAGGAAAGCCGAAAAAAAAGAAAAAGCAGCGTCCGCGGCCGGCGCTTAGATCGCAGCGTTTCCGTAAAAAGCCGGCCTTGTGCCGGCTTTTTTTGCTTTGGCGTTCCGGCGGCCCAAGGGTTTAGAATCTGCCTATGCTGAATGAACTGGAACTCACCGGCCGCGCGCGCACTCACGTCGTGCAGCGCGACGATCTGGGCGCGGCCTTGCAGCACGACACACTCGAACCGTTCCTCGCCATGAAGGACGCCGCGGCGCGCGAGGGCATCGCCATCGAGATCGTGAGTTCGTTCCGGGACTTCGCTTCGCAGCAGAGAATCTGGGACCGGAAATTCCTCGGCGAGCGGCCACTCTACGACGCGCGCGGCGGGATCATGGAACACGCGAAGCTGAGTGAAGCGGAACTGATCGACGCCATCGTGTGCTGGAGCGCGGTGCCGGGCGGCAGCCGCCACCACTGGGGCACGGAAATCGACGTTATTGACCGCGCGGCATTGCCGGAGGGCTATCGCGTGCGCCTGCTGCCCGAGGAAGCCGCGCCCGGCGGTGTGTTCCACCGGCTGCACCAGTGGCTGGATGAGAACGTGGCGCAATTCGGTTTCTATCGCCCCTATCGCACTTACCATGGCGGCTTCTACCCCGAGCCCTGGCATCTGAGCTACGCGCCGGTATCCGCCGTCGCGCTGCAGCTGCTCACGCCCGAGGTGTTCGAGGCAGCGGTGCGCGCGAGCAGCATACTCGGCAAGGATCTGGTACTCGCGCGCATCACCGCGCTTTACGGCCAGTATGTGGCCAGCGTCGATGCGCCGGACTTGCCGGGACGCCAGGCGACGGCATAGGCAATGCCGATTTTTCTGTTTACCGACTTCGGGACGGCGGATATCTATGCCGGTCAGGTCAGGTCGGTGCTGCATCAGCACGCGCCGAACGTGCAGGTCATCGATTTGCTGCACGAGGCGCCGGCATTCAACGTCAGGGCCGCCGCGCATTTGCTGGCGGCGCTGGCGAATCAACTGCCGCCGGAAAGCGTGACCCTTGCGGTCGTCGATCCCGGCGTAGGCAGCGCGCGCGAGGCGGTCATGTTGCGTGCCGATAACCGGTGGTTTGTCGGGCCCGACAATGGGCTGATGTCGGTTGTCGCAGCGCGGGCGCAAAGCGCGAAAATCTTTCCCATTACCTGGATACCGGAAAAGCTCTCTGCCTCATTTCATGGCCGCGATCTGTTCGCGCCGGCGGCAGCGCGTATCGCGGGCGGCGAACTGCGCGCGGCGCAATTGCCGGAGAAACCGCGGCTCGATGTCGAGTTCAGTGCGGGCGACCTCGCCGGGATCATTTATATCGACCACTACGGCAACGCGTTTACGGGGCTGCGCGCGGACGGCATGTCGCGTGATGCGCGCGTAGTGGTCAACGGTCGCAGTATCCGCTATGCGCGGGTGTTCTCAGAAGTTGCGGCAGGCGAAACATTCTGGCACGAAAACAGCTTGGGTCTGGTCGAAATTGCCGCCAATTCGGCAAACGCAGCGCGTGAACTGGATCTTGAAATCGAGGATATTGTCAGCCTGGGCATATAATAAAATATTCATTCATATCAATATGATACTCTGCGCAGCGCGTTGCCGCGCTAGAATTGCAGAAAACCATGGATAAACCCAAAGAACTCCAGATCCGGCAGACATTCAGGGTCCGCGCAGTGCTGCTCGGTGACCGGATCGATCTGAACGCGTGGCGGGCCGTGGATCAGCTCGCGTCCAACCCGCTCGCTATCGCCGTGCGCGGCGGCGGGGCCGCAGTCCTGTTCCGCTACGGGGTTGCGGTACTGTTCGATGTCACCGGACCGGAGGAAGTCGCCTTCCTCGAGCAGCTCAAGCCCTTTGTCGGCGGCCCTTACGCGACGCCCGAGACGGAATCCATAGACGTGCATATCGACCCCGGCGCGCGCGAAGGCATGGGCGAGAAAACACTGCTCATTGCCGACGGCAGCGTCGAGCGCATGCAGGTCATCGCCGACATTCTGTCCAAGAGCGTGATGCTTGCCTGGTACGAAGCACGCATTGCGGCGAGCTTCGAGCGCATCGAGCCGCTGGCCTCGGAATTGCAGCAGACCGGCAGCATCGGCGCGCGGGCCAAGGACCTGCTCAAGCACATCGGCACCATGCTGCTCTCCGAACACCTCATGGTGGGACGCATCGAGCTTGGCGAAAAACCGGAACTGCTGTGGGAAAGGCCGGACCTGGAAGGGCTGTTCATCCGGCTCGAGGACGAGTACGAAATCAAGGAGCGCCACGCCTCGCTCGGCCGCAAGCTCAATCTCATCTCGCATACCGCGCAGACCCTGCTGCAGCTCCAGCAGAGCCGTCACTCGCTGCGGCTGGAACTCTACATCGTGATCCTGATCGTGGTCGAGATTCTGCTCACGCTCTACGAGCTGTTCCTGAGACACCCGTAAGGGTTTGCCAGAATGAAACTCTACGCTTCTCCCGGCAGCTCTTTCGCCCGCAAGATCCGCGTCATGCTGATCGAAAAAAAGTCGCGCACGAGGTCGAAATGATCAACCTCTGGGAAGCGAACGATCTTAAAAAGACCAATCCGGTCGGCAAGGTGCCCGCGCTCAGGCTCGATGACGGGCGCGTGGTGATCAGTTCGCCGCTGATCGCCGATTATGTGGACAACCAGTTTCCGGTCCCGCGTTTCATCCCGGCGGACCCTGAGCGGCGCCTCGAAGTCAGGCAGTGGGAAGCGCTGGCCGACGGCGCCATGGAGGCGGTCGGCGCAAGCCTGTATGAAATGCGCTTCCATGACGAGGCGAAACGCAGCCAGACCTGGCTCGACCGGCAACGCGGCAAAGCCGACGCCGGCTTCGCCGCGCTCGAAGACATGCTGGGCAACCGCACTTGGTGCGTGGGTGATGCGATAACGCTTGCCGATATCGCCATCGCCTGCCACCTTGGCTTCATTACGCTGCGCGCGCCGCAGTTTTTCCCGCCGGACCAATACCCGGGCCTGACGCGGCTGTGGCGGAGCATGGAATCCCGCGAATCGATGAAGCAGACGGCGCCGCCGCCGGCATAGCAAATGACGCGACAAAAAACGCCCGTTACGATGGGCGTTTTTTATTCGTGCCGGCATCGTGTTCAGCAGGGATGGAAATATTTTGCATCATGGGCGAGGTTCCGCGTGACCGTCGAAAATTCCCGCGGCTGGTCGTCGGCTTTTCGTCATGTCATGCCGCCTTGGCCGGATAGTGAGTGCCAACCGTTGCGGAACGAAGGCGGGAATTTGCAAAAATATTAATCAAAAACAAATGGTTATAAATTAATGTGCCATGGCATTGGCGCTTGGCACGCCTATTGCACGATTCATGTCAGGAAAATCCGTTGGCAAGACCTGCCGTTTGACTGCGGAGTCCATTCACTGCTTTTTTAGGGAATATCAACATGCCGCTGCAAGAAAATGAACGGCGATCGGGCGATCAGCATGTTGCTCTGGACACGCTGACTTTGGCGGAAGCATATGAGCTTGCCGTGCAGGACAAGACCAGCTGGTGCATCGTGCCGCTCGGCTGGGATCTGACGGTTGCCAGGCTGGTTCTGGATAGTGAACTGCGCGTGGTCAGGATCCGGGATAATTCCGGAACACTGCTGCGCTTCCCTTCGATACAGGAGGCCCGTCAGTTTCTGCGCAGCACCCTGGGCGTCTTGCGCACGACGGTGCTGCCTGCCTAGCAGCCTGTCGGAGCCGGCTCCATTCATCGGAACACATAGCCGTCAACGGATCGCGGCTGATCGATGCTTCTGCGACCAGCTGCTTAAGTCCGACCAACTCCCGGCAGATGCCGGACGGCGTCGTGCGCCGCCGCATCGCATCCGGAATCACACGACGGGATTCACCAGAGAGCCGATGCCGTCGATCCTGATTTCCACGGTATCGCCCGGCTTGATGAGTTCGACGCCGAGCGAGGTGCCGCAGGCAATCACGTCGCCGGGCATGAGAGTCATGGTTTTCGCGACTTCGGCGACGATTGCCGGGGGCGGAAACACCAGGTCGGTGACCGGGTACTCCTGGCACTGCTTGCCGTTGACGTAGGCGCGGATGGTGAGCGTCAGCGGGTCCACATCGGTGGCAATCACCGGCCCGAATACGCCGAAGGTGTCGAAGCCCTTGCCCCGGGTGTACTGCGGATAGGTATCGTCGCGTGACACGACGTCCTGGGCCGTCACGTCGTTGATCACCGTATAGCCGAAAATATAATCCTTTGCCTGCTGTGCCGTCACGTTCCTGCAGCGCTTGCCGATGACGATGCCCAGCTCGCCTTCGAGCACCACTTTTTCGGTTTGCCCCGCCGGGTAGCGGATGGCCTGGCCGTGGGTGAGGAAGCTGCTGGGCGGCTTCAGGAACCACAGCGCTTCTTTCGGCGTCGCGCGCTTGCGCGTTTCGATCTGGATTTTCGAGTTGTTCCAGAGCGCGATCATCGTCGACGGTTTACACGGCGGCAGCAGCTCGACGTCGTCGAGCATCACCGTTGCGCCGGCGGGACGGGGGGAGGCGAACATGTCCCCTTCGTATACGCGAATGGCGCCGCCTTCCAGTACCCCGAAGCCGGTTTTGCCCCCTTTTTGGAAACGGACGAATTTCATGGTTGACTCCTTTACAGAATGACCTTGGCGATGAGCATGAAGCCGTTGATCACGAGCACAACGCCGATGATCTTGAGCATGGTTTCAGTGGTAATGTTGATGTGAATCCGGTTGCCCAGATACAGCCCTGCCGTCATGGGCAGCATGCTCCACAGAATGGCGCTTTGGACCTGCTCCTTCCACAGCAAACCGGCGCCCACCAGCAGCGCCAGCCGGAAACCCCCGTCGATGATGAACAGGCAGGAAAATGTGGCGCGCACCGATGCTTTGTCCACCAGCCGGTGCGTCAGGTAGATGACGTAGGGCGGCGCGCTGGTCCCGAACAGGGCGCCTGCACCGCTTCCCACCAGGCCGGCCGGCACCGCCCAGGCGGTGGAGATGAGTCCCACCGGCTTCACGCCCAGCACGTTGCGGAATCCGAAATAGATGACGAATACCGCCAGCGCAATCAACACCGGGGCAGGAGGAAAGCGCAGCAGCGCAAATACGCCGAGCAGCGCGCCGACCAAGCCAAACGGCACCAGCAGCTTGATCTCTCCCCAGTTGGCCTCTTTCCTGTTTGCCCCGCCCAGAATAAAAGAGGCCACGAAGTCAAGGGTCAGCACCACCGGCACCACGACCGGCAGCGGGTAGAACATGGCCAGCACGGGAACGGCAATGAGGCCGGAGCCAAAACCGGAAAGGCCGCGGATGAGATAAGCGACCAACACCACCGCTGCCACAAAAATCAGATCGAACTGCATGGGAGTTGCCTTTTCCGCCGTGGCGGTTTGGTTAACTTAGACGTTCATCGAGCCGCACCGGCTCCGGCAAGATCATGTGTCGGTCTTCTTCCTGCTGGAAGGACCGGGAAATTTCGCCAAGCTGCGGCAGCAGTCGCTTCATCTCATCCTTGAGCTGCAAGAAGAGCCGCCCGGCTTCGGGCATGTTGCCGCTGCGACCGGCGGATTCCAGGGCCGCGGCCAGAGACGCCGCGCGGAGGGCCGCCAGGCTTCCCAACGAACCTTTGAGTTTGTGGGCCGAGCGCTGAACTTTTTCGCCGTTCCCCGCTTGCATGGCTGCAGCGATCTCGGCGATGGATTGCCCGCAATCCGCCAGGAAAATGTCGATGATTTCGCGCAACAAAACGCGATCGTTGTCCGTGTGCTGCAGCGCGAGTTCCAGATCCAGAGTAAGGTCGGTGGTTTGCCGGGGGACAGAGGGCCCGCCCAGGGACGCGGCTTTTGGCGCGCTCGGGATTATGGTCTCGAGCGTGGATACCAGCGCGGCGATATCAATGGGCTTGGAAACATAGCCGTCCATGCCCGAATCCAGGCAGCGCTCCCGGTCCCCCTGCATGGCGTGGGCGGTCATGGCGATGACGGGGATGTGCGTGCCGCGACCCCGCTCCCAATCCCGGATCATGGCGGTGGCCGCCAGGCCGCCCATCACGGGCATCTGCAGATCCATGAGCACCACATCGAAGTGCCGGCTTTTCACTGCCGTCACGGCTTGCTCGCCGTTTTCCGCCAGATACACATGATGGCCGAGTTTTTCCAGCAGCCGCCGGGCAAGCTTCTGGTTCACCGGGTTGTCCTCCGCCACCAGGATGGCAAGCATATTCGACTCTGCCCGCGCCGAGCGCGAGCGTAACGAGGCAGGCTGGGCCGCCAGTCCGGCGGGCTGGGAATGTTCCGCGGGCAATTTGACGTGTATGGTGAAGCGGAAAACGCTGCCCTTGGCCGGCTCGCTTTCCACGGCAATGTTTCCCCCCATCAGTTCCAGCAGCCGGGACGAGATGGTGAGCCCCAGGCCGGTGCCGCCGTAGATCCGGGTCGTGGACATGTCGGCCTGGGAGAACGCCTCGAAGATCAGGCGTTGCTTTTCCGGAGGGATGCCGATGCCGGTGTCCCGCACCGTGAACAGCAGCCGCGCATCGGTTGCGCTGCAGGGTCCCATTTCCACCCGCACGCCGACTTCGCCTTGGCTGGTAAACTTGATGGCATTGCCGACCAGGTTCACGATCACCTGGCGCAACCGCACCGGATCGCCGATGACATAGTCCATGACGTCCGGCGCGACGTCCCACGTCAGCTTCAGCCCCTTCTGGCGCGCCCGCAACTCCAGGGACTTTATGGTCTGGTCCAGGCTGTCGCGCAGGGAGAAGGGGATGCTTTCGACATCGAGCCTGCCCGCTTCGATCTTGGAAAAATCCAGGATGTC
>Ga0299912_10004125_pt1 | contig 11862 bp, 21 predicted proteins | sample RVTome_2_FD_207667 | JGI IMG/M metagenome (GOLD analysis project Ga0299912, IMG submission 207667) | Soil microbial communities from uranium-contaminated site in the Upper Colorado River Basin, Wyoming, United States - RVT95D214 (version 2) ... | reverse complement strand
ACCCGGCCACGGAAAGGATCATTGACGCCGCAAACGACAGTTACGACCCGGACGAACGCCTGCAGATAATCGATTTTTGCCGCCACCAGGCCTTTCTAAAAAGGGTTGGGCGGCTTGAGAGGTCAGTTGTCACGAAGCGTTTGAAGGATCCGGGCGACGGGCTGCGAAACGAGTTGGAGGAAGAGTTCCAGTACTGCGCTGTGGGGATGATCAGGTCGTGGGAAGCGAATGACGGCCGCCAATAATGCGGCACCTCGCGGGCGAATTCTTGCGCGGCTCTTTGTGGTTTTCCTGTGTTCGGCGGCGTGGTCTGCATCCGCGTCAATGTCCTGCGCGGTGATTGGCGTCACCGACGGTGACACCATCACCGCGCTGTGTGCTGGAAACGAGCAGATGAAAGTGCGCCTCGCCGAGATCGACGCGCCGGAGAAGAAACAGCCGTTCGGCACCAGGTCAAAGCAGGCGCTGTCCGATCTGTGCTTCGGCAAGCAGGCCGAGGTCGCGCCGCACAAAACAGACCGCTACGGCCGCACGATCGCGCGCGTTCGGTGCGCCGGGCAGGACGCTAGCGAGCAGCTGGTGCGCAGCGGAATGGCGTGGGTGTTCGACCGCTACGTGACGGATCGCAGCCTGTATCCGCTGCAAGATGAAGCGCGGGCGGCGCGGCGCGGGTTGTGGGTGGATGCGGGGCCGGTGCCGCCGTGGGAATGGCGCAGGGGTGAGCGACATTGATTATTAAGCATTGCTCTACAATACGTTTATGGCTACGTACGCACTGAGGATCAAGGGGTTCACCCCCCAGTCCCTTCCGCTAGGAAGGCTGGGAGAGTATGTGTGCGCGCTTGCTGATCTCATTGGTGATGATGTCGGCGTCAGCTTTGAGCGCGTCACCAAGGGTAGCGCTCAGCTCAAGGTTTGGATTGACGATAACGACGCCCAACTCGTGGTCAACAGAGTTCGCCTAGCCCCGTCGGCAGATGAAGGGTCATCGTTGCGGCGCGGCTACGACAAAATTCAAAGCTTGCTTGCGGCGGACAAGACATCAGCTGAATTTAAGCCTCCAAAGGGAGCTGTGATTCTTAAATTCCCTGGCGGGCCAAAGAACGCGCTGCGTGTTGCGATCGTTAAGGAATATGGCGAAATCAGTGGCCGAATCATCAAGGTTGGTGGGCGTGATGACACTATCCCCGTAGCACTCAGGACGCCTGAAGGGGAGGTCGTCAACTGTACTGCCAACATTGAGATGGCCCTCAAGCTGAAGCCTTATCTCCTTGAGCCTATCGATGTGATTCTTACGGGTATGGGGCGCTGGAAGAGAAATGATTCGGGAGGCTGGGAGGCCCTTGAATTCAAGGTTAACGATTTCTCCGTGATGGATCTCGATGGACTCGAAAACGAGCTGGAGCGCACGCGTGCGGCGGGCTCTGGATGGGATGATGTACAGGACGTTGACCAAGAACTTTCACGCATACGCTACGGATCCTGAATGGCTACAGTAATCGATGCAAACGTGCTTGTGGCCCTATTCAGGACGGCTGTTGATGACTTGGAGAAAGTTCGAATTGATGGACTGGTTGCCGATGCCAAGGCCAGCAGAAGACGCCTGATTATTCCAAGCCCGGCCCTTTCCGAGTTTGCGGCGAAGGCGCTGCAGCATGAGATGGACTTTCTGCTTGGCCAGTCCGTATTCAAAATTGCTCCGTTTGATGCCAAGGCGGCTCTTGAGTGTGGCGAAATGCTGAGGGCGTGGGCGGCTGGCATGGACGGCAACAAAAAGGACCGTCACAAAGCAAAGTTCGACATGCAGATCCTGGCCATTGCCAAATCCAATGGCGCGTCGTTACTGGTCACCGGGGATGGGAATTTAAGAAGAAAAGCCTCGCGTGAAAAGATCGAAACTAAGCAAATTGAAGACCTGCCCATTCCAGACAGCGCTCGCCAGCATCGAATTGAGTTCCCTGGCTGATCACCTCACAGCGATCTGACTAAACCCGCTCCGGCGGGTTTTTTCTTGCCCGCCAAATCTGCGCGGGCTTTTTTCCGCCCCAAGCCGCTGCGGTTCAAGCAATTCCACATTAATTTGAATTCTGCGCTTGACGCAGTTCCATTTTCTGCATAATCTGCGTTCTGTAGTCTGCGATTTCCGCAGATTTGACAGGAGGCAGAGATGGCAGAGGCATATATCAACGAACACCGCCAAGCCCGGCTTTTTGCTGAGGACTTTCTGGCGGCCAATCCGAAAACCCACATGGCGGTTATCGCGCACGGTGGCGTCCGGCTGACGTTGGACCGCTCCGGCAACGAGCACGTCGACCGCGTGTGCACCGGCTGCGCCCACGACATCCCCGGCAGCTGCGCAGCCAGCACGCGCGACGAGGCCGGCTATCTGAAGTGGCCCGAAGAGCCTTGCTACCAGGCGAAGGAGGCAGCGTGAGCTTCAACACCATCCTCCTGATCCTGCTGGTCATCGCCGGCGTCGGTGCGGTGATCGCCGACATCCTCAGCGCCGACCGCGCGCTGTTCTTCCGGATGCAAAACGGGGAGGACGCCTGATGCGCAAGCTCTTGAACGACTTCCTCTACTACCTGCGCCGCGGCTACGGCATCCGCACGGCTTGGCGCCTGGCCCGAATCACCCTTTGACAAGGACAACACCGTGAACGCACCCGACATGATCCACATGGAAGCTGGCTGCCCGCTGAGCGGCGAGGAACAGCACATCGCCATGCAGCTCGCCGCCGCCACCCCATCGCTGACCGTCCGCGCCAGTTCCTGGGCCGGTCTGTTCGACTGCGCTTACCGCTGGGAGGGCATCCATCTCCTGAAGCTGCGCAACGTTGTCGGCCTGCGCGCCGCGCTCGGTACCGCGATCCACGCCGGCACCGCCGCATTCGACACCTCGCGCATCACCGGCGCCGGCGTCACCGCAGACGACGCGGCCGGCGTGATGGTCGACAAGCTGCGCGACCCCGAGAACGAGTTCGACCCGGCGCGCGACGACCTCACCGTGAAGGACGCCGAGCGCATCGGCATCGCCCTCACCGCGAAGTACTGCACCGAATGGAGTCCCAAGTTCGATTTCGTCTCGGTCGAGATGGAAACCAAGCCGCTCGACATTGATTGCGGCGGCGGCGTGATCGTGCGCCTGACCGGCACCATGGACCGCGCCCGCATCCGCAAGGGTTCGAAGGGCGTCGGCATCGCCGACCTGAAAAGCGGCTCCGCAGCCGTCCAGAAGGGCGCAGCCGTCACCAAAGGCCACGGCGCACAGATCGGCACCTACGAGCTGCTCTATGAGCACACCACCGGCGAAAAGATCGCCGACGCCGCCGAGATCATCGGCCTCAAAACCAAAGGCACGCCCGAGATCGCCACCGGCACGATCGTCAACGCCAAGCGCGTGATGGTCGGCACCGATGACCACCCGGGCCTGATCGAGTTCGCCGCCGAGATGTTCCGCAGCGGCCGCTTCTACCCAAACCCCAAGTCGTTGCTGTGCTCGGACAAGTACTGCCCGCGCCATGCGACGTGCCCATTCCACGACTGACCACAGAGGAGATACACAGTCATGAACGCACCCACCAACCTACGCGACCTCAAGAAAACCGCTGTGACGGTCGCCGCCGAGGCCGGCATCGGCAACGTGAAGGCCTTCTTCGAAAGCCAGAAGTCGACGCTCGCCGCCGTCCTGCCCAAGCACGTCGGCGCCGACCGCATGCTGAAGATCGCCCTGGGCGCGCTGCGCACCACGCCGAAGCTGATGCAGGCCCGCACCGACACCCTGCTGGGCGCCATCATCCAGTGCGCGCAGCTGGGCCTGGAGCCGAACACGCCGCTCGGCCACGCCTACCTGATCCCCTTCGAGAACCGTAGCAAGGGCATCACCGAAGTGCAGATCGTGTTTGGCTACAAGGGCCTAATCGACCTCGCGCGCCGCAGCGGCCAGATCGTCAGCATCGCCGCCCACGAAGTCCGCGCGAACGACCACTTCGAATACGAATATGGCCTCGACGAAAAGCTGGTGCACCGCCCGTCGATGGGTGAGCGCGGCGAGGTGATCGCCTTCTATGCGGTCGCCAAGCTGGTCGGTGGTGGCTACGCCTTCGAGGTCATGAGCCGGGCCGATGTCGAGGCCATCCGAAACGAGTCTCAGGGCTGGAAAACGGCCGTGCGGTTCAAGAAGGAGGCGTCGTCGCCGTGGGGCGCGCACTTCGTCGAGATGGGCCGCAAGACGGTGCTGCGCCGCCTGTTCAAGTTCCTGCCCGTCAGCATCGAGCTGGCCACCGCCGCCACGCTCGACGGCAAGGCTGCGGTCGGCGAGACGCAGGGCGCGTTCGAGGATGTGCTGCAGGGCGAATACACGGTTGCGCCAGACGATGGCCAGCCGGGCGACGACACTGGCATCGACACCACGACCGGCGAGATCACCGGCGGCGCTGGCGATCCGCCTGCCGAGTCGGCGGCACCCGCCGACACCAACCGAAGCGCCCTGACCGCTGAGCAGGTTCGTGAGCGCCTGGCCAAGGCCACCGACGTTGATGTGCTCGACGCCGACGCCGACCTCATCCGCGAGATCGGCGACCCAGAGCAGCGCGCCGGCCTGACCGATCTGTACCGAGCGCGCCGCGCCGAGTTGACTGGAGAAGCGCCCGCGCAGACCCAGGCCACCACCCGCCAGCCCCGCGCCCGTTCAGGAATGGGGATGGAGTGAACGTACTTGCCAACTTGCGCAAATTAGCAAACTGACCTGAAAGGAACCCAACCAATGAACGCTCAAAACGACTTCCGCCAGATGACCGCCGACACCATCGGTAAAGACCTACTCTCCGCCCTGGTGACGGAACTGAAGCTTCTGCCCAAACCGTGGCCCGAGCTCTCCAAAACCAAGCAGGACGACATCATCGACCGCCTACAGGCCCGCGTCGAACGCAACGTCGGAATGGCGGTGCACCTTCTCGCCGCCGAGGGGCGCGTCGTAGTGGCCGGCGACCTCGACCAGATCACCATCAAGGACGGCGTCAAGGCCGTGGTCAAGTTCGGCAGCAACGCGGCCAACCTGAACGAGCTCTACGAGCACTCCGGAAAAATGGTGCTGGTCGTGGTGGCCAACCCCGCCGATCACACCAGCGGCATGGACGAGATCGAGGGCGAGCACGACCAGCGCGCGATGGATCTCGGCCACGAGTACCACGACAACGATGGCGGCGGCATGGGCGGCCATGTGGTCGACGCGCCTGGCCTGCCGGCACCCGGCGACACCACCCCGACGCAGGAAGAACTCGACAAGGCCTACGACGACGGCTACCAGGCCGCAGCCGAAGGCAAGCCCGAGAGCGACTGCCCGGTGATGCGCGGCGAGCTGTGCATCCAGTGGGTCAAGGGCTGGAAGGACTTCATCAACGGTGTGGAGAAGGCAGCATGAAAATCACCGCCATCCAAACCAGCAACTTCCTCGGCGCCCGCGCCGTCGACGTAAAGCTGACCAAGTCCGTCGCCCTGTTCGCCGGCAAGAACGGCGCCGGGAAATCCAGCCTGCAGGAAGCCGTCCGCATGGCCCTGACCGGTGAGACCGTGCGCGTCGGCCTGAAGAAGGACTACGCTGCCCTGGTCAGCGAGGGCCAGGAGGTTGGGTTCGTCGAAATTCAGGGGATCGACGAAGGGCAGGACTTCACCGCCTCCATCGTGCTGCCGGCCGGCAAAGGCCAGCACAGCACGGATGAGGCTGTCCCGTTCGTCCTCGACGCCCAGCGCTTCGCCCGGCTCGACACCAATGACCGCCGCGCCTTCCTGTTCGGCCTCATGGGCCTGAAAACTGACGGCCCGGCAGTCCGTGAGCGCCTGCTGGCCAAGGGCTGCGACGCCGCCAAGATCGAGGCCGTCGCCCCCTTTCTGCGCGCCGGATTCGATGCCGCCCAGAAGGAAGCCCAGGGCAAGGCGCGCGAGTGCAAGGCACAGTGGAAAACCACCACCGGCGGCGAGGCCTACGGCTCGGTCAAGGCTGCCTCATGGGCAGCGGCAAAACCGGAAGTGGACACCGCCGGTCTGGATCAGGCCCGCACCGATCTGACCACGGTCGAGAACGAGATCGAGGCCGAAACAAAGCGCCTCGGCGAACTGCAGGGGCGCGCCCGGCAACGTGCCGAGCAGCAGGGAAAGCTGAACGGGTTGCGCCAGCAGGCCGGCATGTATGCCCGGTTCGCGGACAAGCTGGAGCGGGATGAAGCCGGGCTTAAGGAACTGGAGGAGAAGGTCGCGCGACTCAATGGCTCGAACCTCAGCCAGGGCGCGCTGCCGTGCCCGTGCTGCGGCGTGATGCTGGTTCGCAAGGACGACACCCTGGTCGAGGCCGCGCCGCTCGCCGTTGGCACCGAAGATGACCTTGCCGCGCTGCCCGAGTACGAGCGCGCCCTGAAGCTCATGCAGAGCGCCGTCGCCAACTGTAAGCGGGATCTGGCAGCCGCAGACACCGCAGCGCGCACGCTGAAGGAGCTGGAGGACGAAGCCGGGGAGCTGGAGGACGAAGCCACCGACATCGCCGCGCTCGAGCAGCGCATCGCCGCCATTAAGCATCACCGCGGCAACCATCAGGCCGCAATCCGCCTGGTCGAGGAAGCCGAGCGCCGCGCCGCCGAGGCCGACGACAAGACCACGCGCGCTGCCGCGCTTCACCAGGACGTGCAGGCATGGGAAGCCATCGCCGCCGCGCTGGCACCGGACGGCATCCCGGGTGAAATGCTGGCCGAGGCGCTGGGGCCGATCAATGCGCGGCTGGAACAGTCGGCAGCAGATGCTGAATGGCCGCGCATGATGATCGACACCGACATGAGCATCCTGAAGCGGCACAAGGATCGACCGCCGCGCCCCTACGCCCTGCTGTCCGAGTCCGAGAAGTGGCGCGCTGACGCCATGATCGCCGAGGCCATCGCGCACCTGTCCGACGTCCGCCTGCTGGTGCTCGACCGCTTCGACGTGCTCGACCTCAAGGGGCGCGAGGATCTTCTCGTGTGGCTGGACATCCTGGCGCAGGACGGTGAAATCGACACGGCGCTGATCTTCGGCACGCTCAAGGCCCTGCCGGCGCAGCTGCCGGAGACGGTCGACGCGTTCTGGATCGAAAACGGCGTGGTCGGGCAGATGGAGGCGGCAGCGTGATCCGCCGCCTGCTCTACGCAATCTCCGGCCGGCTGCCGTGCCGCCTCATCAACGACGGCGACCGCCCCTACCTGGAGCGCTACTACGTCGGCCGCGCGTTCGGCTGGACGTTCTACCTGCACCGCTTCGTCGCCAGCGACCCGGCGCGCGGACTGCATGACCATCCGTGGAATCGCGCGTATTCCTTCGTGCTGTCCGGTTCCTACCTTGAGGAAACCCGCACCGGCACCCGCCGCGTGCGCTGGTTCAACCGGCTCACCGGCGACAGCTTCCACCGCGTGTTGCTGCGGGACGGCGCGCCGCACGTCTGGACGCTGTTCTGCCATGGCCCATACGTCAAACCGTGGGGATTCATGCGCCCGCTGGACACCGTGGCGGGCGTGCCGCTGCTGTTGTGGGAACCGCACGCCTACCAGACCGACGAGGCGAGCGGTAAGCAGCGGTGGTGGGATACAGCGCCGCATGGGGTTGATGAACACCGGAGGGCGCCAGGATGAAATAGAGCCACCTTCCACGCCATGAAATGCAACTCAAATCCATCATCGAAAAGGAGCAACCATGAAATCCTCCACCGCAGAAATCTTCCCCCTCATCGGCACCACCATGGACGGCGGCTTCTACGTCGGCCGCATCCTGGTCGACGGCAAGCCCTACGCCCTCATCGTCGTGCCCAAAGACGAAGGCGAGCGCACCGACGTCGAGTGGATCGCCGACTACAAGGATGTTCCAGGCGCCAAGTCATGGAACGACGGCCTCGCCAACACCGATGCCATGGCCGCCGCCGGCAGCAAGCTAGCCCTGTGGGCTCGCGACCTGCGCATCGCAGGCCACGCCGACTGGTATCTGCCCAGCCAGGACGAGCTGGAGATCATCTACCGCAACCTCAAGCCCACCACCGAGACGAACTGGTGCTACGCCCGCAGCGGCATCAACCTGTCCGCCATCGCGCCGACCCGTCCCTACACGCCAGAATTCCCCGTGCAGACCCAGGCCGAGGCATTCCAGAAAGGCGGCGCGCAGGCGTTCGAAGAGGCATGGTACTGGAGCTCGACGCAGCACGCCGCCACCTCCTACTACGCCTGGATTCAGCACTTCAACAACGGCTACCAGGACGACATCGGCAAGAGCTACGAAGGCCGTGCCCGCGCCGTCCGCAGATTGCCCCTTTAATCCTTTATCAATTTCACAGGAGCGCATCGATGAGCACTATCACCCTTGACGAAATCAAGGCCACCCAGACCCGGCTGAGCGAAATGATCGCCGCCTTCGAGGCGCAGGCCTCGACAGCCTTTCTTTTCCCAGAAACCCAGATCGACCTCGCGCCCGGCGAGCACTACGCCGGCATCATCGTCGGCCACGACGGCGAGCCGAGCCACCACGTCATCCTCATGACCGAGCAGCCGACCGACGAACTCAACTGGAAGGCCGCACTGGACTGGGCCAAGCGCATCGGCGGCGAGCTGCCCACGCGTCGCGAACAGGCGCTGCTCTATGCCAACTGCAAGGACCAATTCGAGGGCACCTGGTACTGGTCGAGCGAGCAGCGCGCCGCCGACTCAGGCGGCGCCTGGATTCAGCACTTCAACAACGGCAGCCAGGACTACTACGGCAAGAGCTACGAAGGCCGTGCCCGCGCCGTCCGCAGATTAACCATTCAATAATTTAACCCTTTCAATCAGCATGGCACTCCATACCAACCTGCCCATTTACAAGGTCGCCTACGACCTTCTCGACGTCGTTACCGACCTGGTCAAGAACATGCCGCGCGATTTCAAGTCATCGATCGGCGGCAAGATCAGCCAGGAATGCGTCGAGATCGTCGTGCTTATCTTCCGCGCCAACTGCGCGCGGGATAAGGCACCGCACCTTGGCGACCTGATCGAACGGCTGCAGGTCGCTGAGCTGCTGTTGCGCCTCTCGCGCGACAAGCGACTCATCTCGACCAGCCAGTACGCCAAGGTGATCGAGCTGACCAACAGCGTCGGCAAGCAGGCCAATGGATGGCGCCGTTCCGCACTTTCGCCCGCTTCATGATGGTCAAGGCCCCCATGACTGAGCGAACTCTTAATCTGGTTGTGCCGCTGGCTCACGAGGCCACCGCCATGCGCACCACGGACACCGACGGCAGCAGCCGTGCCAGGTCCGGCGCAGTTTCCCCGCTGATCGGCCCCGGCCTTCGGCAGGGCGACGTAGATAGCACCACACGACGCAGCACGCCGCCAACTCAAACAACGCCTGGAATCAGAACTTCAACAACGGCAACCAGAACAACAACAACAAGAGCTACGAAGGCCGTGCCCGCGCCGTCCGCAGATCAAGCCGCGCGCCACCATGCTGATTTTTCTTTCACCGAGCTGGTCGAGGCCTACTTCGACTGCCGCCAGAACAAGCGCAACAGCGCCAGCGCGCTCGCCTTCGAGCAGAATCTCGAGCGCAACCTGTGCCAGCTCGACGCCGAGCTGCGCGCCGGCGCACCTTCAACGAAGCCATTCGCCGCGTGCGCAGCATCGAGCCAGACGAGGTTTTCGAGTCTGTGAACAGCTACTTCGGGCTGCTGCGGCAAGCGACAGGTAGCCATCACGACCGCGCCCAATTGGCGAATGTTGCGCGCCGACGCGGACATGCGGTGAAAGCCGATCTGACCAAGATTTACAGGAGAAAAAAAGCATGATCCCACTGCTGATGAAACCGCTCTTCATCCCGCTCAAGGCCGAGTTCTACGACGCCTTCTGTGATGGCACCAAGGACACGGAATATCGGCTCTATGGCCCGCGCTGGAACGAGAGGACGTGCCCCATCGGCAGGCCCGCCGTCATCAGCAAGGGTTATGGCATCCGGCACCGTCGAACAGGGATTGTGGTCGGCTTCGAGGCCAGCAATGAACCGACCAAGACTGATGCTTGGCGAAAGTGCTACGGAGATTCGAGCGCTGGCAAGGCGGCGTGCATCCACATCAAGCTGGATGAGGTGATGCCGTGAACGCACCGATCCCTGGAACATTCATTCGACCGGTTGGTGCCAGCTACTGCCTCGAAGTCGTGCGAGTCGTGCCACTCGACGATGAAGGCGATGAGCAGTGGCAGTGCAAGCGCTGGGGCATGGATGAGAACCGCCAGCCGATGAAGGACGGCCACAGCGACATGCACTATCTGAGCGGCCTGAAGCAGATCGCGCCGGGCGTGTGGAAGGACGAGTGGGAATTCGACACCCCACGCTGGATGTGCTGCCCGCTGTATTACCGCAGCATCGATGTCGGTGGCCAGATGGGACTGTTCTCATGAGCCCCGCCCAGCGCGTAGACCGCATCCTGGCCGAGGCCGTCGGCAGCGACCTTTCATCGTGGGAAAAGCATGAATTTCTGCCAAGCATCCGCCAGAGCACGACGCTGAGCGAGAAGCAGGAGAAGGTGCTGGCCGGTATCGAGAGCAAGGTTTTTGGGGGTGGCGATGAATGACCGCGCCTCCAACATCCACACAGCCCGCGTCTACCTCGCGCAGTCGCGGCACTTCACAGGCCGCGCGCGCGGCTTCAGCTTCGTCCTGCTGCAATGGGCTGCTAACGCCCGTCGCCGCGCGATGGCAATCAACACCAGCCCGGCTCAGGGCGATCTATTTGGAGGGAAGGCTTAATGCCACTGCCATACGAAAACAGCACCAGCGGCGAACGTGCCTTGGGTGAAATCCAAAAGCTGCTGCGCGGCTTCGGTTGCTCCAAGTTCGGCAGCATGACCGACGACGGCGCGCAGGAAATCATGGTGCAGTTCGAATTCCGCGGCCAGCCGGTGAGCGTGCGCGCGTCGATTCGCGGTTATGCCACGGCGTGGCTGAAGGAGCACCCGCACACCAACCGGACGCGGGCCACGAAAACCGACCACGAGCGCAAGGCCATGGAGATTGCGAGCACGGCGGTCTACTCAATCCTGCGCGACTGGATCAAGGGCCAGGTGACGGCGATCGAGACGGGCATCCTGACGTTCGAGGGTGCGTTCCTTGGCCAGCTGATGCTGCCAAGCGGGAAGACATTTTTAGAGCATGCGCAGGCGGCCAAGATGCTGCCGGCGCCAAAGGAGTAATGACGTGGCATCAGTGAATAAAGTAATCATCGTCGGCAACCTCGGGCGCGACCCCGAGATGCGCTATCTGCCGAGCGGGGAGGCCGTCGCCAATCTGGCCGTGGCCACAACCGACAAATACAAGGACAAGACCGGCCAGATGGTCGAGCAGACCGAGTGGCACCGCGTCGGCTTCTTCGGCCGCACCGCCGAGGTGTGCGGGCAGTACCTGAAGAAGGGCAGCCAGGTCTACATCGAGGGCAGCATCCGCACCCGGAAATACACGGACAAGGAGGGCGTCGAGAAATTCGTCACCGAGATCCGGGGCGACCGGATGCAGATGCTCGGCAGCGGAGAGCGGTCGGCCGGTGGCGACACAGGAGGTTATGAGCGCCCGGCAAGCAGGCCAGCACCAGCTGCGCAACGGCCACAAGGAGGCGCCGCGTCGTCAGGCTTCGACGACATGGATGACGACATCCCGTTCGCCAGCTGCGCGATCGAGCATGACGTGATTTGGAAGAAATTGACGAAGGAGGCAACGAAGTGAGCCAAGTAAACCAAGAGGACAAAATCCTGCGCCTGCCTCAGGTGATGGAGCGTGTGGGCCTGAAGAAGTCGGCGATCTACAAGATGATCGCGAACAAGGAATTCCCGGCGCAG
>Ga0299912_10004123_pt1 | contig 11863 bp, 8 predicted proteins | sample RVTome_2_FD_207667 | JGI IMG/M metagenome (GOLD analysis project Ga0299912, IMG submission 207667) | Soil microbial communities from uranium-contaminated site in the Upper Colorado River Basin, Wyoming, United States - RVT95D214 (version 2) ... | reverse complement strand
GGCCATGATGGCCAACGAGCCAGACCTTCTTCGCCGACACCAACTGGATGAGTTAGAGCGCAAGATCACCGCCACCGCCAATGAGGAGCGGGCAGCACGACTCAGAAGCCTCCACGACAAGGCCAGGGAACTGGGCTTCGAGAGCTATGCAGAGCTGTGTGATCAACTGCGGGGTCTCGGGCTCATCGCGCTGACACAGCAGATGCAGGCCCTGCTCGACAAGACGCGAGAGGTGTTCTTCCACCGGCTGGAACTGTATCTCCACGACATGCAGGTTCCGCTGCCCGAGGCCCGCACGTGCGACATCCTCGCCCTGTTCCGCGGCAAGCGATTCGATCCCCTCTTCCCCCAGGAGTCGATGCTGCCTGCCCTGACCAGTACCCTGTTGGGGCTAGGCATCGATACCGCCAGGCAAGAGAACCTGGAAGTGGACACAGAGGCCAGAGCCCTCAAGACGCCGCGGGCCTTCTGCGCTCCCATCCGCATCCCGGAAGAAGTCAAGCTGGTCACCAAGCCCATCGGCGGTCCGGATGACTACGCCAGCCTCTTGCACGAGGCCGGACACGCGGAGCACTTCGTGCACGTTGATCCAGGGTTGCCTTTCTCCTACAAGCGACTGGGAGACAACTCAGTCACGGAGGGATACGCCTTCCTGTTTCAGTATCTGCTGCTCAACAAGGACTGGCTGCGCCGGTCGCTGGATGTTGAGGATAGCGCGGAATACGTCAGGCTCGAGCGGTTCCGGAAGCTTTGGCTCCTCCGCCGGTACGCCAGCAAGTTGCTGTACGAACGGAAGTTGCACACCCAGCTGGAGGGAGTCGAGCGCGAGTACGTCAACCTCCTGGGCGAAACACTGGGGGTAGCCATAAGCGCCGAGAACTACCTCGCCGACACCGACGATGCCTTCTACTGCGCTCAATACTTGCGTGCTTGGATCTTCGAGGCTCAACTCAGGCGCTGGCTCGAGGATCAGTTTGGTCCTGAGTGGTTTGCGACCCGTGACGCCAGCCAATACCTTGTCTCTCTGTGGAAACGAGGACAGGAACTCCGGGCCGAGGAACTGGCCCGAGAAATGGGATACGACGGACTCCAGCCAGAATACTTGATGGCGGAGCTCATCAAGCACGAGGACGACTGATCGTCTGCCAGGCGAAGAGGCATTCGTTGCTGTGCGTTAAGGAGTGACTATTGGAGATCACCTTCTGGGGGGCCGCGCGAGCGGTGACGGGGTCGCAGCACCTCATTGAGGTCAACGGTAGCCGGATTCTGCTGGATTGTGGCCTGTTCCAGGGCCATCGCGCTGAGGCCTTTGAACGTAACCGCAACCTGCCCTTCGATCCCCGGAGCATCGACGCCGTGATCCTCTCCCACGCCCACATAGATCACAGTGGCAACATCCCCACTTTGGTTAAAGGGGGCTTTCGAGGTGACGTCCACTGCACCATGGCCACCGCCGATCTGGCATCGATCATGCTCCGGGACAGCGCGAACATCAACACCAAGGACGTGGAATACGTCAACAAGAAGCACGGCCGGCGGGGGTTCCTGCCGGTCGAACCTCTCTACAGCGTAGAAGAAGCCGAGAACGCACTGGCGTATCTCGTAGCACACAAGTATGGCCGCAGGTTTCCCGTGGCCAGAGGTGTGGAGGGTGTCCTCTTGGATGCCGGGCACATCCTGGGCTCGGCGATCACAGTTCTGGACACCAACGACGATGGACGCAACGTCCGCCTAGGTTTCACAGGCGACCTGGGCCGGCGCAACCTGCCGATCTTACGTGACCCAGTGATGGTGCAGGACCTAGACTACTTGATCACAGAGAGCACATACGGCAACCGTCTCCATGACGACATCCGTCTGGTGGAGGACGAGCTGGCCGAGATTGTGGTGAAGACACACTCGCGGGGCGGAAAACTCATCATCCCCGCCTTTGCCGTGGAGCGGACGCAAGAGGTGATCTACTCGCTCCACCGCCTCAAGAACGCAGGACGGATACCTGCCATTCCCGTCTACGTTGACAGTCCCCTGGCCATAGACGCCACGGAGATCTTCCGCCTGCATCCCGAGTGTTTCGACGAGGAGACGAACGAGTTCCTGCTCCGGGAACAGGACCCCTTCGGATTCAGAGGTCTCCACTACCTGAGGACAGTGGAGGAGTCGAAGCTCCTCAACGATCTGGAAGGCCCGATGATCATCATCTCAGCCTCTGGGATGTGCGAGGCCGGCAGGGTTCTGCATCACCTCAAGAACAACATCGAGGACCCTCGAAACACCGTGCTCATCGTCAGCTTCCAGGCTGAACATACACTGGGGCGCCGCATAGCGGAGAAACAGGAGAAGGTCCGCATCTTCGGCGACCAGTACCGCCTCCGCGCGCAGGTGAATGTCATAGACGCTTTCAGCGCGCATGCTGACAGGGACGAGCTGCTATCGTGGATCGGCCGCACAGCGCCCCATCTGAAAGGGGTTTCCGTGGTACACGGCGAGGAACAGCAATCGCTAGCCCTGGCAGATGGGATCAGCAAACTCGGAGTCGGCCCGATCTCTGTGCCTCACCATGGAGAAACACTCAGCGTGTGAAGGCCCGCCCGCCTACGGTTTGTGATACCTGATTACGTCTGCAACCGGCAGTCTCTCAGGTGCCTCGACCTCGGTGGACGCAGGCACGCCCATGGGGATGAACATCACGAGATCCAGGCCATCCTCGATGCCCAACATCTCCCTCATGGTCTCTCCCACGGCGAGGGGACCATCCATGGCGCAGGTTCCGTATCCCAGGGAGTGCGCCTTGAGCAGCATGTTCTGCACAGCCATAGCCACGCTCTTCTGCACCGTGTCTACGACAATGGGCTTCACATCAAGGCCGACATCCCCCAGTGCTCTGGTCTTCTCGATCACCGTACTCATGGGCATCTTGAGCACCGGATTCTCGTATGGTTTGGTGCAGGCCACGATCACCAGCGGCGCGTCCGCGAAAAAGCTGGTGTAGCTGCGCAGGAACCGGCAAAAGGCAGCGATCCTCTTCTCTCCCTGGCTGAGAGCTTCCTTCGAAAGCGCCTGGAACTTGTCATAGACCACCTGGGCCATCTTGGCGATCGTCTCCCTGTCCTCCACGACGATGAACCGCCACGGCTGGATGTTGGTGCTGCTGGGTGCCCAGCTGCCAGCCTCAATGATCGCTTCGATGTCCTCCCGAGGGATGGGTACATCGGACTTGTACTTCCTGATGCTGCGTCGCTGTCTTATGGCATCGTCCAGGTCCATGCTATCCTGCCCTCCTCTCACGTCTGCACCATACAACACCGGCGACTGCCGGTCGTCACGCACTCCGGACTGGCTTGAGCTTTCTGGCGTCTTCACAGCCACGATCACACCGACCGAGCTCCATCCAGCCTGGACTTCTCGTCGCTCCACAGTGAACAGCGGATGGGTGAACAGCTTCTGGGTCTGCTTCCAGGTCCGTGGCGATACCGTGATCCGAAAGGCCCAGTTCAGAAGGCGACTCCAGACATCCTCCTTGAGGATATGCCCTCCCTCCACCACGACCAGTCGTCCTCCAGGCACCAGCACCCGTGCCATCTCTGCCTGGGCCGCAGGATCCAGGATGAAGTAGTCAGGGAAGGTGGCTACCAGAGAGTCGAAGATCCCGTCGGGGAAGGGCAGATCCTGAACGCGCGCTCGGCAGATAGGTGCCTTTCCTCCCCTGCGGCGGAACTTGCGCGCCGTGATACCTGCCATGTAAGGGGAGAGCTCTACGCCCACGGAGCGGTAGCCGTTGGTCACCATATCCCACAGTAGATTGCCAGTGCCAAAGGCGACCTCCAGCACCCGCTCTCCTCGCAGTTCCGGCAAAACGGCTAGTTGCCAATCGTGCCACCTCCCGCGTGACACGATGCGGCTCACCCCATCATACGACCAGGCGAACTCTTTGTAGAAATGGCTGAACGCGAACCTGACGAACCTGTACCAGAGGCGCAAAGGCGGAGTCCCCTGACCCGTATTGTAGGTGTTTACTTCTGCCCGAGCAAACGGTGACATGGCAGCGCAAGCCTACCCGCGCTACAATTGCGGGAGCAGGCAGCTGAGCGGAGGTGCTATCATGAGAACAGGTATCAGGGCCCCACGAGGGACAGAACTCACCTGCAAGGGCTGGGGACAGGAAGCAGCCATGCGTATGCTGATGAACAACCTGGACCCCGAGGTGGCAGAGAAGCCTGACGAACTGATCGTCTATGGAGGTCGGGGCAAGGCCGCGAGGAACTGGGAGGCTTTCGACGCCATCGTAGCCGCGCTGAAGGAGCTGGAAAACGACGAGACGCTCTTGGTCCAGTCAGGGAAACCGGTCGGCGTCTTCCAGACCCACCCCGATGCGCCTCGGGTTCTCCTCGCTAACGCCAATCTCGTGCCTGCTTGGGCAAGCCAGGAGTACTTCAACGAACTGGACGCCAAGGGCCTCATCATGTACGGCCAGATGACGGCGGGCAGCTGGATCTACATCGGCACGCAGGGCATCCTTCAAGGCACCTATGAAACATTGGGAGCGGCAGCTCAGAAGCACTTCGGTGCCAGCCTCAAGGGCAAGTTTGTCCTGAGCGCCGGACTGGGAGGCATGGGAGGCGCGCAGCCCCTGGCCATCACCATGAACGAGGGTGTGGGACTGGTGGTGGAAGTGGACCCGGCCCGCGCCCAGCGGCGACTGGAGACCGCCTACGTGGACGTGGTGGTGGACGACCTGGAGGACGCGATGACGCTGGTGGAGCAAGCGCTCTCCAAGAGAGAGGCAAAGTCGATCGGGCTCATCGCCAACGCCGCCGATGTCTATCCCGAACTGGTGATCCGAGGCGTGGTGCCAGACCTGGTGACCGACCAGACACCAGCCCATGACCCCCGCAGCTACATACCGCAGGGACTGTCAGTGGATGAGGCCCAGAGACTGTGGGACACAGACCCCGAGGAGTATACCCGTCGCTCCATTGAGTCCATGGGGCGACAAGTCCAGGCCATGCTCGATTTCCAGAAGCAGGGCGCCGTCGTCTTCGACTATGGAAACAATATCCGACAACGCGCCTACGAAGCCGGGGTGAAGAACGCCTTCGACTTCCCCGGCTTCGTTCCTGCGTACATTCGACCCCTCTTCTGCGAGGGCAAGGGCCCCTTCCGCTGGGTAGCGCTCTCGGGAGATCCCGAGGACATCTACAAGACCGACGAAGTCGTGATGCGAGAGTTCTCCTACGACGAGCACCTGGTGCGCTGGATCAGGATGGCCCAGGAGAAAGTCAAGTTCCAAGGGCTGCCCGCACGTATCTGCTGGCTAGGGTACGGGGAGCGGGCCAAGTTCGGGCTCATGATCAACGAGATGGTGGGGAGTGGCGAGATCTCCGCGCCCATCGTAATCGGACGGGATCACCTGGACGGCGGATCGGTGGCCTCTCCCTATCGGGAGACAGAGGGGATGAAGGATGGAAGCGACGCCATCGCTGATTGGCCGTTGTTGAACGCTCTTCTCAACGCCGTAGGCGGAGCCACGTGGATCTCTATCCATCACGGTGGCGGTGTGGGAATCGGCTACTCGATTCACGCCGGACAGGTCACCGTAGCCGACGGCACGCCTGAGGCCGCTCGCCGCCTGGAGCGGGTACTGACTACCGACCCCGGTTCCGCCATCATGCGGCACGTCGATGCCGGCTACGAGGAGGCCAGAGACGCCGCCAAGCGCCACGGCATCAAGATCCCCATGATGAAGTAGCCCTCGCGCTTGCGCGTGATCTCAAGATCTCTGGGGAATCAACCGCCAGCTTGACACTCAGCTTACAATCTGTTAGTCTTGCAGTAATACTGGCTTACTTTCCAACAACTTGGTGATAAGGAGTCCCCTATGGCCAAGGTGATGCTGGCCAAGCTAACCTCGAAAGGGCAAATGACTATCCCTCAGGAGTTTCGCTCCAGGCTGAAGCTTGGAGCAGGCGACTATGTCGTGCTGCGCCCTACCCTGGGGGGCATATTCATCTCCAAGGCATCTGTGCAACCGGAAGCGGATGCGGAAGCCGCACTCAGACAACTAGCCTCGGAAGTGCTGGCCTCCCCGGTAGAAGAAGAGAGCTCCACGGCGAGCCCCTCGATCGATAGCGCGGATGCGCAGGAGGAAAGTACACGCAAGAGCCTGCCCGAGGATGCCCAAAGAAGGATAGCTGAGCTCACTCTCGCCTATCTGGGGCGCAAGCTAGAGCAGCACCCCGAGGACAGCGACACCGAACTCGACTCAGACGGGATCGCCCAAGCCATCGCCGATCACTATGGGACGGACGACATTCTGGAGATCATTGACGGAGTGCGAGGCCGTGGAGGGAGCTAGGGCTTGATTGCTGTCGACACCGATGTTCTGGCCCTCCGCCACATCTTCAAGCGAGACGAACGCCACACAGTCACAGCCCGTTTCATGGAACAGGCCGAAGAGTCAGGTTGCGGCGTGCCCATTTTCAGCCTGCTTGAGCTATGTGGCCTCATAGCCACCGCATCAGAATCCAGCGAGGCCGTCAGGGTGTTCGAGATGTATCTTGCCTCGGCAAGCACGCTGCTCTTGTACCCTCACGTTGAACTGCCCTCCGCGCACCAGTTCTGGGCCCAACAAAACGCCGCTCTGCTACAGCGCATTCAGAGGGGGTTACGGCTCGGAGATGCAGCCATCCTATGGACTGTGGAGTCTACGGGTTGTGACACGCTCGTAACCTGGAACACCAGGCACTACCTTGGCAAGACATCAGTCTTGGTTCAAACCCCAGAGTCCTGGCTTACAGAGGCAACCGGGAATGGGCTGTGATTTGATCATCCACAGCGCAAAGGAACTGCTCACCCTCGCCTCAGCCGAAGGCCTGCGCCGCGGTCCGGGCATGGACGAACTGAATATCATCGCTGATGGTGCCGTCGCCATCCAGGGCGACCGCATAGTCCTCGTGGGCAGTACCCAGGGAGTCATCGCTGCGGCGGGAAGCGGCTCCAGGCTCATCGATGCCTCCGGGAAAGTAGTCATGCCCGGTTTCGTGGACCCCCACACCCACGTGGTCTTTGCGGAGGATCGGGCCTCTGAGTTCGAGATGCGCCTCCAGGGTGCTTCCTACATGGAGATCTTGGCCGCTGGCGGCGGGATCATGGATACGGTCGGGGCCACGCGAGAAGCCAGCCTCGGGGAAATCGTAAGCCAGAGCCGCAAGCGACTGGACAGGATGCTGGCCCACGGCACCACCACGGTCGAGGCAAAGACCGGCTACGGCCTGGATACCAAGAGCGAGCTGAAGATGTGGGAAGCCATCCGCCTGCTTGACGAGAGCCATTCCACGGACCTGGTGCCCACGTTCTTCGGGGCTCACGCCATCCCCGCAGAGTACAAAGGATGCGTGGACGAGTACGTCAACCTCGTGGTCGACGAGATGATGCCCGCCCTGGAGCCGGCAGGGTACCTTGATCACCAGCCACCTCTCTTCTGCGACGTATTCTGCGAAGAGGGAGCCTTCTCCGTGGGGCAGAGCCGGCGCATCCTGCAAAAGGCCCAGGACCTGGGCATGAGGCTAAAGATCCATGCCGATGAATTCAACTCCCTGGGCGGCACCGCCCTGGCGGTGGAGCTGGGTGCCACTTCGGCAGATCACCTGGCCTGCGCTTCAGAGAACGAGATCAGATTGCTGGCGGAATCCGATACCATCGGTGTGCTCTTGCCTGGCACCCCCTTCGGGCTGGCGGAGGATCACTATGCTCCGGCGAGGAAGATGATTGACATGGGAGTGGCGGTGGCTCTGGCCACGGATCTGAACCCCGGGACATGCTACTGTGAATCCATGCCCTTCATTTTGGCCCTGGCCTGCCGTCACATGGGCATGACTCCGGCGGAAGCGATAGTGGCTTCCACCATCAACGCCGCGCACGCCGTCGGTCTTGGCCACGAAGTGGGGAGCCTGGAGATTGGGAAGAAGGCAGACTTGCTCGTCTTGGACATCCCCGACTACCGCCACTTGAGCTATCGGTTCGGCACCAACCTGGTGCAAACCGTGATCAAGGCTGGTCGAGTAGTATCGTAGCGAAAGCGAGGCCTCGCCTTGGAACTCTACCCTCTGTCCGATGCTGACAAAGTCAAGATGCTGCGCAAGCTGGCGCTCTTCTGGGACGGCCAATGGTTCCTGCATAGCGCCGAGATGTTCGGCCTGGAGGAGGCGATCGCTCTCAACGCCGCTGTGCGCACGGCCTTCGGCCGAATCGAGATGCGTACCATGCTCAAGGCATTGGGCAAGAAAGAGGCAGACAACCTGACCGACGCTGTGAGGATGATCGCCACCCACTCCGACCTGCTGCTCGGCCCGGGAGTGAGCGCTGAGTACGAGGTTTCAGACCACCAGGCGCGGGTTGTGGTACGGCGCTGTGCCGCCTATGAAGGCGCAAAACGAGCTAACCTGTCCAGGCAGGACCAGGCCTGCGTCACCTGCGAGACCCTGTGGGACGCCTGGTTCAAGGTCCTGCTCCCTTCGACGAAGATTTGCGTGCAATACCCTCAGCGGCAAGGTAGAGGAGATGCCGTCTGCGAGTTCGTCGTGGAAGAGGTCGCCTGAGCCTTGCGATGCCTGCCGCAGTGTGATATGCTTAACAAAGAAGTTGAGAAGCTGTGGTGGACGTAGCTCAACTGGCAGAGCACTGGACTGTGGATCCTGTGGTTGCGGGTTCGATCCCCGTCGTCCACCCTCTCCACGAAAGAGGAGCCGCGGCTAGTCCGCCTGCGCTCCTCTTTTGCACTCTTGGGCCTGCACTGCGGACCGGACCACCTGGCTAGCGCCGTGGCGACAGGAGACGAAATGACGCACCAATCAAAGGACGAACCCGACCATCAAACCACTTCGCTACTCATCGACGGACAAAACCTCTCCATCGACGATGTGGTCACCGTCGCGCGCCACCGCGGGCAAGCAGAGCTGTCTACCACGGCCCGGGAACTGGTGAAGAACTCTAGGGCATGGGTCGACATGGTCGTGGATGAGGGCAAACTCACTGTATACGGACTGACCACCGGCTACGGCTCTCTGGCCGAGGTGAGGATTCCGCCGGAGGACATAGAAAGCCTGGTGCGCAACTTGATCATGAGCCACGCTGCAGGCGTGGGTGACGCTTTGGACGAAGAGGTGGTAAGAGCCACGATGCTCATCCGCGCCAACGCACTGGCCAAGGGCTATTCTGGGATCAGGCCGGAGGTCCTGGACACGCTCTTGGCAATGCTGAACGCGGGCGTGCACCCTGTTCTGCCGGCGAAAGGCTCCCTTGGTGCCAGCGGCGACCTGGCCCCTTTGGCTCATCTAGCCCTGGTGCTGTGCAGGGACACGGACGGAGGCGAGGCCTTCTACCAGGGGCAGCGGATGACAGCCGAACACGCGATGCGCCAGGCCGGCATCCAGAGAGTGTCTCTCCAGGCGAAGGAAGGCCTGGCACTGATCAACGGCGCCACCGTCAGCGCGGCCCTGGCGGCTTTGGCCTTGCACGATGCAGAGTCGCTCGTCAAGAACGCCGAGATTGGCCTGGCGATGAGCCTGGAGGCGATGCGCGGAGTCTCCGACGCATTTCACGAGAAGGTTCACGCGGCTCGCGGACACAGCGGCCAGATCAGATGCGCCGCCAACGTCCTTCATCTGATTGAAGGGAGCGAGCTCATAGACTCGACCAGCCGGGTGCAAGACGCCTATTCCCTTCGCTGCGCTCCCCAGGTCATCGGCGCGGTACGGGACGCCCTGGCCTTCGTGCGGCTCCTGGTCGGAACGGAGATCAACGCCGCCACGGACAACCCGCTCATCTTTCTCGACCTTCCTCCGGGCAGGGAGAACAAGGCCATCTCCTGTGGCAACTTCCATGGCGAACCCCTGGCCCTGGCCATGGACATGCTGAGCATCGCAGTGGCCGAGCTGGGAAGCATCTCGGAGCGCCGGGCCTTCCGACTGCTCGACAACACGCTGAGCGCAGGCCTCCCGGCGATGCTGGTCGAGGATAGCGGACTGAACAGCGGGCTGATGATGGCCCAGTATACGGCCGCAGCGCTGGTGTCCGACAACAAGACGCTGGCCCATCCAGACAGCGTGGATTCCATCCCCTCCTCCGCCAACCAAGAGGATCACGTCAGCATGAGCGCCAATGCGGCGAGGCACGCCAGGGAGGTAGTGCAAAATGTGGAGCAGATCGTGGCCATCGAGATGCTCTGCGCAGCCCAGGCCCTCGATTTCAGGCGGAGGGGACTGGAGTTCAGCACAGTGGCGTGGGAGGAGGATGAAGCCCTCCAAAGACACAAGAAGGTGGTAGAATACGAGCTAAAGAAGGGAAGAGCGGTCAGCAAGGCCCGCTTGGGCAAGGGGACTGAGGCCGCTCACCGGGCCATCAGGGCCCAGATCGACTATTTCGAACGTGACAGACCCCTGTATCCCAACCTACAACGCGTTGCTGAGATGGTCCACAGTGGGGAGATCGTCAGCAGCGTCGAGACAGCTCTGGGCGGTCCTCTGGCAGGGGCGGCGGAGATGGTGGTCAAGCCAGCCTAGCAACGCCCCGTGCGGCGGCTTCGAAGTCGGCCGGGCATCCACCACAGCGACATCAGAAAGGGTAGTACGAAGTGTCAGCGACATTGAAACCCAGACTCCCCAGAGGTATGCGGGACATTCTGCCCCAACAGATGATCCATCGTCGGTACGTGATGGACATCATCCGGGAGGTGTTCGAGCGCTTTGGCTACGAACCTCTCTCTACACCCTCTGTGGAGCTGCACGAGACGCTGACCGGCAAGTATGGCCCCGACGCTGAACGTATGATCTACGACGTCTCACGAAAGGGCGGCAAGGAAAAGCTGGCCCTGCGCTTCGACCTGTCCGTGCCGTTGTCACGGGTGGTGGCCATGTATCCGGACCTCCAGCGACCGTTCAAGCGGTACCAGATATCACCCGTATGGAGAGGCGAGCGGCCGGGCAAGGGTCGGTATCGCGAATTCTACCAGTGCGACGTTGACACCGTGGGCACGTCCAGTATGCTCGCCGATGCGGAACTCCTGAACATCACCCACGACATCCTGACGCGTCTGGGTTTCCAGGAGTTCGTGATGAAAACCAACAACCGCAAGATCCTGACGGGGATTGGGCAGTTCGCCGGGATCCCTGAGGATCTGCTGGGAGGGCTGTACCGCTCCATAGACAAACTGGAGAAAATCGGGCTGGAGGGAGTCAGAGAAGAGCTCAAGTCCAACCAGATACCGGAGAACGTGATCGAGAGACTCCTGGAGCTATTACAGATCTCGGGAGACAACGAAGCTGTCCTGAAGGAGCTGGAAAAGCAGCTCGCCGATCAAGCCATAGCCCTGGAGGGGATAAGGGAGCTACGCGAGATGCTCTCCTACCTGCACGACATGGGCGTGCCAGCCGAACGGTGTCAAGTCGATTTTTCCATGGTCAGAGGCTTGGATTACTACACCGGGCCCATCTACGAGTCGGTGGTGGAGGAGCCACGTGTGGGAAGCATCTGCGGCGGCGGAAGGTACGACGAGTTGATAGGCACGTTCGGCGACAGGAGCTATCCGGCCACGGGCATCAGCTTCGGCATGGAGCGCATCATTGACGTGATGGAGGAACTGCACATGTTCCCTCCGGAGGTGGGCATGACCAATACCCAGGTACTGGTCACTGTGTTCGGCGAGGATCAGCTTCACGCCTCCGTCCAGGTGAGCGAAAACCTGCGCGATGGAGGTCTCAACACCGAACTGTACTTTGAGTGCGACCCCCTGGGGCATCAGATACGGTACGCCCTGAAGAAGGGCATACCCTTCGTCATCATCGTCGGTCCGGACGAGGCAGCGGCGGGC
>Ga0299912_10004122_pt1 | contig 11863 bp, 11 predicted proteins | sample RVTome_2_FD_207667 | JGI IMG/M metagenome (GOLD analysis project Ga0299912, IMG submission 207667) | Soil microbial communities from uranium-contaminated site in the Upper Colorado River Basin, Wyoming, United States - RVT95D214 (version 2) ... | reverse complement strand
GTCGCCATCCTGGAAGCGGTGGTTCGCTCGGCGGAGAGCGGCAAACCGGAGCCGGTCGTCCAGTACACCTGAGGCCGCGAGGTCATCTGCCCACGTATGAGGCGATGAACCGGACGTACGGGAACGGGCAGATCCCGTTGGAGAGCTGGAACAGGTGCCTCGTGGCTCTCAGGGCTCCATCCCGAACCAGTGAGCGAGAAGGGCGGGCCATTCGGTGGGGGTCACCGGCTGTTCGCTCCAGACGCCGTCGGACCTCGTCTTGAGCCGGTCGTGGAGCAGCGTCACCCTGCCGGGGCCGCCCCCGAGCAGACGGGTGACGAACGGCGCACGAGTGAAGTCGGTGGTCAGCGGTGTCTGCAGGTATTCGTTCGATGGGTCGAAGTCCGCCGGTGTCACCGGATCCAAGGTGAAGCGATACTGATCGGCCCACCTGTCGCCGTCGAGGTGGCTGAGGGTGATCGGGCCGCCGTCGCGCCTGAACTGATACCGGCCGGTGCCGCCATCCTGGGGTCCGTCTTCGTCGAGGCGCAGGGGGCGGATGAACGAGTCCCCGAACCCGACGTCGACGAGATAGGGATGGTCGAGGTCGACCCGGATGGCGGCGTGGCTCGGTTGGGGGCCAGCCGTGGGCTGTCTCAACACGACGGTGGCGCCGAGGCGGGTCACCGCGAACCCGAGCGCCTCCAACAGGGAGGCGAAAGCGCCGTTGAGCTCGAAGCACCATCCGCCGCGTCGGCCCTCGACGATCTTGGTGACCGCCCGGTCCGGGTCGGTCGACACGCCGCGTCGGTGGTAGACGTCGAGGTTCTCGAACGGGACGTGGGTGAGATGGGAGCGCTGAAGCGTCTCGAGGCCGGCATGGTCGAGCGGGGGTGCAGCTTCCAGACCGATACGGGCGAGGTAGGCGGGGGCGTCCATGGAGGCGAGGCTACGGCGGGAAGGGTTGGAGCGTGGGCGACCGGAAGGAGCGCCCTGCGTGCTCGATCCGCGGATCGTGCGGTTCGGCTACGTTCGATCCGTGTTCGGGCTTGCCGGTGTGGGGAGCGTCCTGATCGCGGTCGCCGCCGGGCTTCTCATCGCGTGGGTCGGCCTGGTTGTCATGCTGCTCGCCTTCCGGCCGAAGGGTTCGGTTCTGAAGGAGGCATTCCGAATCCTGCCGGACACCGTGCGGCTCCTTCGACGAATAGCGGCCGATCGCACCGTCCCGCGGAGAGTGCGGATTCGCATCTACGCGCTGCTTGCCTACCTCGCCTTCCCGATCGACCTCATCCCGGACTTCCTGCCGGTGGTCGGCTACGCGGATGACGCCGTCATCGTTGCGGCAGTGCTGCGGTCGGTGACTCGTCGGGCCGGTGCGGACACCATCCGGCGTCATTGGGTCGGGACCGATGAGGGCCTGGTGGCGCTCAGCCGGATTGCGGGACTGCCGTTGCCTTCATGACGGCTCTGCCGGGTTCGAGGGTTCTGGAGTGGGCCTGAGAGGACACGGCGCGAACCCGTCGAACCAGGAGGGCCCACGGTCGGCCGGGTATGGGACCCGGCCGACACCGCGATGAGGCGCAGCCGAAGAGCCACCGGTGGAGTGGGCCTGAGAGGAAGAGACGCGAACCAATGCGGCGGCTGGCGTCGGCGGGGAGGTAGCTTCTCGACGCAATGCATCCGCGTACCCCCGACCGCAACGATTTCACCGCACGCGAGCGCCGACTCATCGACGCCCTGCGAACGCCGCGTCAGGTGCAGCGCTTCCTGCGCCGGTTCCCCTACAACTGGGAGAAGACGCTTCGCACCTTCCGCGGTGTCGTGTCGGTTGGCCGGGCTTCGTGCCTGGAGGCGGTGCTGTTCTCGGCCACGGTCCTCGAGCAGCACGGGTACCCGCCGCTGGCACTCGACTTGGCGTCAGAGGACGTCCTCGATCACGTGTTGTTCATCTATCAGCAGGGAGGTCGCTGGGGAACCGTGGCACGTTCGCGGGACGAGGGTCTGCACGGCCGCAGGCCGGTGTTCCCGACCGTGCGAGCGCTGGTTGCCAGTTACATGGATCCCTATGTGGACGCCACCGGGCGGCTGGTGGGGTACGCGGTGGTGCCGCTCGACGAGCTGGTTGCCTCCGATTGGAGGCTGGCCTCGACCAACGTCTGGTCGGTGGAGCGGGCACTGTTTGCTCGGGAGCACCGAACGATCCGGATGGGCGAGCCACGGTATCACCGAGCCCGGCGTCGCTACGCCGCCTTCCGAGAGGCGCATCCCGAACCCACGGCGCGGCAGTGGCGGCAACACACGGGGATCAGACCGCGACCTGGCTGTGAGCCATCGGGGAAGTGGGCCTGACCGAGTTCCACCCCACGGCCTTGCGCACGTTGGGCACGGTACGCACGATGGGCGCGTTGAGGCGGCGCCCGACGTCGCGTTTCCAGCCCGGCATGGCCGCGATGTGGGCCTGCACGGGGGCGTTGCCATCAGCCTTGGCGATCTGAGGGTTGCCGCCTGTGAGGGAGGATCGGCTTCACGACCTCCGCCGACTTCTTGGACTCAGCCACATACACCCCTGAGACGACCGGCCGCCTGGTCCCCCGGTTCATCACATCGAGGCGAGGGCCGAGTCACCGTCCCGGCGACCTCGCATTGTCACCCCGTAGAGCCCGATCGCACTCAGAACGCCTAGCCACGCGACCAGGGCCCACGCTGCGGGACGAGACCACTCCACCTGTTCTCTGAGGCGGAGGAGCGCCAGCAGCATCAGGGCGCCGAACACGAGATAGGCGGCGCTGGGCACGCGCAGGCGTCTGAGATCGACCTCACGGATCGCCAAGAGGGCTGCCACTCCGAGCCCGACCAACCAGCCGGCAATCGCCCTCGCCACGAGAGGCGAGAGCGACCACGGCCAAATGCCGGTCGTGCTTTCGGGGGCGACGAACAGTGCGACGCCGACGCCAACGGTCACGATCCCGACGACGCCGAGCACGACCCTCAGCCACATCGGCATGGGAGCAGCAACGGGAGGATCGCCTCCCTCGGCTCGCCTCTGCCGGGCCAGCAGGAGCGCCATGGCGACCGGAAACACGACGTACACAACCAGCCAGACCCAGGCCGCCATCTCGGCGACTCCCCCGTCACCGAAGTGGAAGCGGTCTAGGTGTATGAGTGTCGCTGCCAGTGTGACGACGGAGAAGGCGAACACGGCCAAGAAGGAGAGCCGGACTACAGCCCATGAGGTCTCGCGCCACATCCCCACCATGAGCACGGTGCCGGCGCCGAAGCCGGCACCCATGAACGCGGCCGAGATCGGGGGGTTGATCGTCCAGGCGAAGAACCGGTCGGTATCTGCGGGGAACAGGTAGAGCTGGCTGACCGCGAGAAGGGTGGCGGCTCCGGCAACCCACAACAGGCGCCGAGTCCAGGGCAATGCGGGCTTGATGGCTGAGCTGCTCATGGCGGGAGATCATCGCAGACGAGGAGGCCGGGCGGATGGGAATCGAACGGCGGTGAAGGGTCGGCACGGTGGGCCTAACTCGACAGAACGCGAACCCGTCGACACGGAAGGCCCACGGTCGGTCGGGCATGGGACCCGGCCGACATCGCGATGAGGTGCAGCCGAAGAGCCATCGGCGCAGTGGGCCTTACCGGACAGAACGCGAACCAGGGCGGTCTCGGCTTCCTTCGAACGTCAGGTTGCGGGTACGAGGCTGGTCATCCCTGATCGGGGACTGGTGCCGGTCCTCGACGGGGCCACCGACTCCTCATCGTGCCCGAGTCCTCGGCGCCGAGTGCTTCTTCTTCCTCCTCATCCACCATGACCCGGCGGACGAGCCCCTGTGCGATCAGCGTCGGCACGATCGCCGACAGGATCACCACCGTCACCAACTGGGAGTACTGGTGCTGGGAGATGAGTCCATTGGTCAGTCCGAAGAGGGCGGCGATCGAGCCGAAGGTGAGACCTGTTGCCATCAGCAGCGTCAGGTAGGTGCGCTGGGCTTTCGGCACCCCGAAGGCGGCCGCGGTGGGCCAGACACCCAGGGCTTTGGCGGTGACCTTCGCGGCGAACAGCAGCGCGATGGCGCCCGCACCCGAGATGAGTGCCGAGCCAGAGATCAGGAGACCGGCGCGGAGGAAGAAGAATGGAGTCAGCAGCGCGAAGACAATCGAACGCATCCGGTCAATGAGCACCCGGTCGTTGATGAAGATGCCGGCGATGACGAGGCCGGCGACATAGGCGGGGAGCACAGCCTCGCTACCCGCAGCCGACGCAAATGCGCCCAGGCCCAATAGCACGACGAGCAGGAACTTGATTTCCGGCTCGCTCACCCGGTGACCCAGCGTGCGAATGACGAAGCGGGTCGCCGTCGGCAGCAGAGCCAACACGCCGGCGCTCACGGCGACGAACACCACGAGCTGCCGGTCGAAGTCGGCGAACAGCCCGCCGAGAGCAAGCACGGTCCCCAGGTCGGTCACGAAGCATGCCGCCAGGATGAGCTTTCCGAGATCCTCCCGATTGAGCCCCGTTTCCACCAAAACCGCATAGACCACGGCCACCGAGGTCGTGCTGAGCGCGACGCCGCCGATCTCGGATGCGTGCAGGGTCCAGCCGAGTATCCAGTAGCAAACCCCGAACGCTCCAACGAACGGGAGGGCGAACGAGACGAAACCGATCGACAGGCTTGCCTTCCAGTGTCGCCGGAGCGACACCGGGTCGATTTCCGCGCCCGCCAGGAAGGTGAGCACTATGGACCCGAGACTCGCCAGGAACACGGTGAACTCGGTCTGTTCGACCTGATGGGCGATGGCAGGAATGTTTCCGGCCATTGCCCCGACGAAAATCTCGACCAGGGCGACCGATATCCCAAACCGGATACTGACCGTGGCGGCGACGAGAGCCAGCGCCATCCAAACGAACGCGACCAGATAGATGTTCACTCCTCCACCTCCTACCGGGCTGGCAGGAGGCGAAGACCACCGCTACCAGCAAGCTGCCGTGGTAGAGGCCATCAGCCTGGAAGCCAGGCGATTCAAGGAGCGAGCCTCATCGCGCCGTAAGGCCGCCAAGCTACCACCGGACCACAGGGTGAGCGCAACCGCTCTCGAGCCGCGCGTAGCGGGAATGGCCCGCCGACTCCGTGTCGCGAGGATCGAGCTGCCAAGCGGGTCGGAGCATTGGCGTTGTGTTCGCGACGACGTTCTGTGGGCCTAACTGGACAGAACGCGAACCATAACAACGCCTCGAGCCTTGAGGTACAGGCGCTTTTCGAGGCTAAACAGGCGCGGTTCGACGACTAGGCCCTTCAGGCTTCTGTCCCTGGCTCGCCGCCTTTGGAGGAAAAGCGGCAAGGAACGACGTGCACGAGCTCGACGTCTGACCGTCAGGCGGAGTTCGGAACGGCAGGATCGGGCACACCGATTTCCCGTTCACGTGGCCCCGGGCGGCGCCGATACCACAACATGCCCCCTGCGCCGGAGCCTGCATTCACATGACGCTGACGCGGTACGAGCCGCTCGTCGAACTGATCCACGACCGTTCCCGACTCGGCGAACTCGCGCCCGAGTGGGACGAGTTGGTCGTGTCGTCTTCGACCCCCACCGTCTTCCTCAGTTGGTCGTGGGTCTCGGCGTGGTTCGACACTCTCGGTAGCGATCACAGGATCATGGTCGCCACGGCTCGTGAACCGGCGACGGGCCGCCTGGTCGGCCTGGCGCCGCTCGCCGTCGAGACGCGACGCGCCGGTCCGCTGCCGCCTCATCGGGCCCTGGTCATGGTCGGGTCACGCCCCGCGGCCGCCGACCATCTCGACCTGGTGGCCCGCACCGGTCACGAGCACGTGATCTCGGTGTTGTGGTCCGTGGTCTACGCAGTCAGGGACTGGGACGTGGTCGACCTCGATGGTCTGCGCCCCGGGGCGAATGTCGCTGACGCCGTTCTGAGTGATGGTCAAGGCGGCGGTGTGAGCGTCCGCCTGTCTCCGTGTCCATTCCTCGTACTGCCTGCCACCTGGGAGGAGTACGAGTCAGGGCTGGGTCGCAACCTGCGTCAGAACCTCAGACGCTACCGCCGGAGAATGGATAAGGAGCTGGCCGGGACCGTCGTCGAGCGCCAGGTTGCGGGAGCGGACGAGGCGGAAACGACATTGTTGCAGCTCGCCGAGCTGCACCGCAGAGCTCGTAGGAAGGGGCGGAAGTCGGCGGCCTTCGCCGACGAGGGAATGGTGGAGTTCCACCGTCGGGTCGTGCGATCTCTTGCAGACGAGGGACTCCTGCGCATGCACCGACTCGACGTCGCAGATCGACCTGCGGCGATCATCTACTGCATCCGCGACGGGGCGATCGTGTCCTTCTATCAGACCGGGTACGACCTCGACCTGGCTCGGTACGGGCCGGGACGCCACATCATGGCGTGGGCGATCCGTTCTGCCATCGAAGAAGGCGCGACCGGTTTCGACTTCCTGCGAGGGGACGAGCAGTACAAGGCGGGTTGGGGGGCACGGGCCCGAGCTGATCGACGACTGGTGTGCGGGACGTCCGTTCGCGGTCGCGCCGTGGCTCTGGCAATGCGCACTGCATGGCGAGTGCGCGCCGCCGGCAATCACTGGAGCCGGTGGAGGTCCACACGATGAATGCCGTTCGCCGATTGGTGTCCAAGGTGAGGGAAGTGGGACCGATGTACGCCCTGCAGTTGTTCGTCGAACACCACGTGCCGCGGTGGCTCTTCGACATCCGAGTGGTCTACCTCTGTGAGCGCCATGTCGCAGACGGCGGATTCGGTTCGAGCGATCCTGAAATCCGTCAGGCTGCACCAACCGAGGTCGACGAGCTGATCGCCGGTCATCCGGTGATCACGACGATGCGCGAGAAGCTTGGGCCGGGAGTCCAGCTGTGGCTGCTCCCCGGCGGAGACGGTGTCGACGCGTTCATGTGGCTCGACACGGACCTGCTAAAGCCTTCGCACTGGATCAGGTTCGAGCTCGCACCGGATGACATTGCCGGGATCTTCCTGTGGGTGTCTCCGGACCTACGCGGGCAGGGGCTCGGGCCACGCATGAACCGCCATATCGCCAATGAGGTCGCGGAAGCCGGGTTTCGCCGCATCGTGAGCACGGTCGACGTCCTGAACCGCAACTCCCTGCGCGCCGACGAGAAGGTCGGGTACCGCCGGATCGGGAGATTGTTCGCGATGCGAGTCCTCGGAATCGGCTTGGTGGTCGGGCGGCGCATGGTTCGCTTCGGCGTGTGGAGCGGTGCCCGACCCCTCTCCCTGACGGTTGGCGCCGTCGAGCGGTCGGTCCAGCGGGCGGCGTGACCCTCAGGAGATTGGTTCGGTCGGTGGCGAAAGCCGGGTGAGCGCGGACGCCACGCGGGCAATCGTCGCAGTGGACGAGTAGCAGGGCACGCCCGCCTCCTGGAGCATCTGGCGGTGTCGGCGACGACCCGGGGGAGCCACCCAGTAGACCAGCACCGGTTTGGGTGCCGCGCTCTCGGTGCGATGTTCTTGGACCGAGGACACGACAGCCTCCATCAGAGCCGGCAGCGCCGTCGCCATGTCGATGACGGTGACGATCAGCGAGTCGATCTCGGTCGAGTCGAGGAGCTCCTTCATCAGCGGTGGGTACATCACGGGGTAGTCAGGCCATGCCGGGGTCAGGTCCACGGGGTTCCGGAGACCGGCGAACGAGGGAAGGTGCGGTCTGAGGCGCTCCTGGAGTTCATCCGACAGTTCGGGAACCTCGAGCCCGCTGCCGATGCACAGATCGACGAGTTCGATGCCGATACCTCCGGAGCCGGTGAGGATGGCGACCCGGTTCCCCCTTGGGAGCGGCTGCCACGTAAGCGCCTTTGCGATCTCCAGTATCTCGAGTCCAGTTTCCGCTATGACGACGTTGGCGACCGGGGGAGGCGACACGGGGTACGAACCCGGGGTGGGCCCGAGATGGGCCAGTGTCGCTCGTCTTCCCGCCGGACTGTGGCCCAGGGAAGTGACGATGACCGGTTTCGTGTGGGCCACGTCGGCCAGCGACGATGCGACCGGCTCGGGGTGCGATTCGAGAAAGGCACCGACGATTCCGGTGTCGGAGTCGTGTTTGTAGTGGGCGAGGACCTCGGCGATCGAGACGTCTGCGGTGTTGCCGAGGTCGCAGAATTTGGCGACCTCGAGGCCGTGTTCGACCGCATACATGTACACCGCCATCCCGAACCCGCCGCTCTGGGTCACCACTGACAGCACCCCTCGACCAGCCGGGAGCGGTGGAGCGAGCGACGCATTCAGCGAACGGTTCCAGTTGGTCGCTCCGAGGGTGTTGGGTCCGACGACGCGCATGCCCCGCACCCGGGCTGCGTTGACGAGTCGTGCTTCGAGATCCTCACCGTCGCGGGACACTTCGCCGAACCCGCTGGGAATGGCGAGAAGGATCTTCACCTTCCCCGGGGGGCATGCCTCGACGAGTGGAAGCAGTCCCGCTGCCGGTATCAGCGGGATGAGGAGGTCGATCGTACCTGGCACCTCTGCGATCGAACGGTGCGCGGCGAGCCCGACGATGGTTGACTCGGTGGGGTGTACCGGATACACGGTTCCCGGGAACGTGTCGAGGAGGTTGCGAAGGACGAGATGGCCCTTCTTGCTCTCGTCGTTCGAGGCACCCGCCACGGCGACTGTGCGTGGGTCGAAGAGAGGATCGAGTGGGCGTTCCTGGTCGCTCACGGCAGTTGCTCCCCAATTCGACCCAGGAAGGCACGATGCACTGCGGGATCGTTCGACAGGTCACGCCCCGATGCGGTGTGGCTCACCGTTCCCCACTCCAGTACGTAGCCGCGGTCGCTGATGCGCAATCCCTGACGCACATTCTGCTCGATCATCAACACGGTGAGCCCGAGCTCTCGGTTGAGGCGCACGACGGTCTCGATCACCAGGGTCGAGACCTGGGGCTCCAATCCGGCCGAGGGCTCGTCGAGTAGCACGAGCCGTGGTTCCCACATCAGGGCGCGGCCGATCTCGAGCATGCGTTGTTCACCGCCGCTCATCGTGCCCGCTTGCTGTCTGACCCGGGCGGCGAGCTCGGGGAACAGCTCGAGGACGAACCCCTTCCGCTGCTCGATGCGTGTGCGGTCGCGTTCGAGGTACATCCCCATTTGGAGGTTCTCGTCGACGCTCATCTGTGGGAAAAGGCTCCGCTGTTGGGGAACGATCGTCATGCCGCGGGCGAGCAGCTGGCGCGGCGACTCTCCGGTGATGTCCTCGCCAAGGTAGGTCACCCGCCCGGCGCGGGGCCGCAGGAACCCGTACACGGCGGAGAACAGCGTCGACTTTCCTGATCCGTTGGGACCGATGACGCACACGATCTCGCCGCTCCGGACTTCGAGGTTCACCCCCCGCACCACGTCGCGCCCGTCGTATCCGGCATGGAGGTCCGCGACCGCGAGGAGTGGTGTGCCGCGCTCGCTCATTCCACGATCTCCTCCCTGCCGAGATAGGCCTCCACGACCGTCGGATCCCGAAATACCGCGTCGACCGGCCCATCGGCGATCTTCACCCCGTGATCGAGCACGATTACCCGCTCGCACAAATCGGCGATCACCTCGACATTGTGTTCGATCATCAGGATCGTCTTGCGATCTTCGCGATTCAGCGAGTGGATCCGCTCCTTGATGACGTGGATGAGTCCAGGATTCACCCCGGAGGTGGCCTCGTCGAGGAGGATAAGCTCCGGGTCGGGCATCAGCACCATGGCAAGTTCGAGCAGCCGCTGCTGTCCCCAGGAGAGCGAGCCCGCCAGCTCGTTCCGTTGTTCGGCGATGCCCAGCAGCGCGAGCAACTCCGTAGCGCGCTCCGTGGTCTCGCCCGAGGGCCGCCCGAGGACGCCGGGCAGCTCATTGTCGCTCCAGGCACGGCTCAACATCACGTTGTCCAGCGTCGTCATGGCTTCGTATACGCGAATGCGCTGGAACGTGCGCGCGATCCCGAGGCGCCCAATGCGATGAGGCCGAGCACGGGTGATGTCAGCTCCCTCGTAAGAAACGCGTCCCTCGTCGAGAACCGTCATGCCGGTGAGGCAGTCGAACAGGGTGGTCTTGCCGCTTCCGTTCGGTCCAACGAGCCCGACAAGCTCGCCGGCTCGAATGGCGAGGTCGACGCCCGCCAGCGCCGTGAGGCCCCCGTAGCGCTTCACGAGTCCCTCGGCCACGAGCAGTGGAGCCGTGGAACGGTTGATGCCGAACCGGGTACTCATCGACGCGTTCGCCGGGCGAACAGCCGACGTGGATCGATCGCCGACCGGTTTCCGATCAGACCCATGATGCCCCGTGGCATCGCCAGCACCACTGCGATCAGGATCAGGCCCTCGAGGACGAGGTGCGATCTGAGAAACCCGGCCCACAGGAAGTCTCTCAACCAATAGAGGATGGCGCTCCCCACGATGGGGCCGGCGATCGTGCCGAGACCACCGAGCACGCTGGCGAGTGCCATCTCGATCGTACGGGCATCGCTAAAGACGATGTCGGGATCGATGAAGGTGTTCTGATAGGCCCACATGCTCCCGACGAGGCCGGTCGAGGCGGCAGCGAATGCAAACGCGCTGAGTTTCACCGCCAGCGTGTTGATTCCACGCATCTCGGCACCGGGCTCGTTCTCGCGGATCCCGACCATCATCGCTCCGAACTGCGAGCGTCGCAGCCACTGGTAGAGCATGGCGATCAGCACCGCCTGTGCCAGCGCCAGGTAGTAGAACAGCGGGCGATTCAGATAGGGCGGGAGGGTCATCCCGGGTCCCCCCCCGGTGAGGGGGCGCCACACTCGCACAATCTCCCGCATCGCGGCGAAGGTGCCCAGCATCGCGATGGAGAAGTACGGGCCTTTGAGGTGCATCGTGGCGCGACCGACGAGGACCGCGGCCACCGCTGCCACTGCGGCACCGACACCCAAGGTGGCGAAGAAGGGCCAGCCCGCCTTGGTCATGAGGATACCGGTGGCATACGCCCCCAGACCGAAGAACGCGGCGTGTCCGAAGTCAACGTACCCGGTGAGTCCGCTGATGAAGTTCCAGTTGCTCGCCAGCGTCACGAGCATCAGCATTTGGGTGAGCGAGAACAGCGTGGAGGTGTTGACCCAGCGCTCACCGGCTTCGAAGAGCGTCAACGCCGGCAGCATCGCCAAGACGGCTACGGGCATCGCCAGCAACCAACGACGACGACCGGTGTGATCCTCGACGGCGGTGGGGGAGAGCCCGGGGGTCATCGGTCTTCGACAGGCGCCAGGCCGCCGAACAGGCCCTGCGGGCGAAGTGCAAGAACGGCGACCAGTACGACGAAGGTGGCCACCAGGCCGAGGTTCGTTCCCACTCGGGGGACATATGTGGCGATGAACACCTCGATCCCGGCCAGGGCGAAGCTCGCGAGCAGCGCCCCTCGGATGTTCCCCAGTCCCGCCATGGTGGTGATGGCGAAGGCGCGGAGGGTCAACGGGAGTCCAGCGAACGGAGCGATCGGCTGCGTGAGCGCGTAGAGGGTTCCGGCGGCACCGGTGAGGGCGATACCGATGCCGAACGTGATGGCGAAGACCGCACCGATCTCCACCCCGACGATGGCGGCGGCTCGGCGATTCTGCGCCGCGGCGCGGACCGCCATGCCGAGGCGGGTGCGTGTCAGCAGCAGCGACAGCGCGCCCATCATCAGGAGAGCCACGGCCAGGTCGACCGACTTCACGACCGGCACGGTGATGTCGCCGACACGCCAGAAACCACCGAGGGCGGTGGTGACGCTGCGAGGGGTGCCGGTGAAGGCCAGCTTGAGTCCGTTGGCGATGGCGATGGCCAGTCCGTAGGTCACCAGCAGCGAGACGAGGTGGCGGCGGTCGATGACCCGATTGATGAGCGTCCGCTGCAGCAGATAA
>Ga0299912_10004121_pt1 | contig 11864 bp, 10 predicted proteins | sample RVTome_2_FD_207667 | JGI IMG/M metagenome (GOLD analysis project Ga0299912, IMG submission 207667) | Soil microbial communities from uranium-contaminated site in the Upper Colorado River Basin, Wyoming, United States - RVT95D214 (version 2) ... | reverse complement strand
GTCCTTCCGGTAAAAAGGATAGATGTTGTAGAGGGCGAGGGGGCCTTTGAATAACTTGAGGCTCTGGGGATTCAGGCCCTCTTCCGGGAGCAGGGAAACCAGGCTGGGACGCTCTCCACCTCCTCCCAGCTTCTTCTCGACTAGCCCGGCGAGAGAAACGAGGCCGTCCCTCGGTGTGGAATCCTGGTCGAGGCCGGTGATAGTGACCAGATAGCGGCCCTTGCAGAGGTTCAGATAATAATCGGCCAGCTGGCATTCATCGCCCAAGGCCAGCGCCTTGCCCCGCGGGCTGCTTTTAAACGTGAACATTCCGTAGGCGCTTTCCGGGGAATTCATCTCGAAGATCTCGAGGGAAAGGCGGCCGCCGGCCTCGTCCCTGTAGTCCTGGACGATCACCCGCCCAAAGCCGTACTCAAAATAGATCTCTGCTCCTCCGTCGATGTAGATGAAGAGGTCCTCACCTTCGAAGAACTGATGGTCGCCCTCTTTAGCCCAGCCCTTGAACTCCGACCGGTCCGGGAGGAACGATAATAGAGGGCTTTCCTTAAGCTGATTCCCTGCCTGACCGGCAAACGCCGCGCAGGGCAAGGACAGGTAGAGCAGAACGGCTGCGATCGACAGTCGCCGGGTCAGACTCTTATCTCCTTGATCTTGACCTTCTTGAGGTCGAACCGGCCCAGGCTGTGTTCCTGGCCGCACCTGATCATGACGATATCTTGGCCTTTGAGGCCCCACAGCGACGCGCAGTAGGCGTCGATGGCCACCCGGTCCACGCCGGCGACGACTTTTTGGGGTTTGATGATCTCGCCCGGACCGAACGGTCCGTTGGTGGTGATGAACTCTGTGGCGTCGACCAGGTTGAGCGTCGGCTTGACGGCCATGTTGAGGTCGGCGATCGACTGGTCGAGATGTTCTATGGCGCTGCTGTCGGTCTGCCAGTTCTCCTTGTGGAAGGTACGGTTGTTCGCCGGGGAATTGATTCCCATCAGGTTTTTCATCGTGCCCGTGAACTTGTTGCCGGCATGGTCCTTAGTCACCGGCAGGTTGATAAAGACATCGTGTTCAAAAAGAACGGTCAGGATCCGGGCCTCGGTGAGGGCCTTGCCTGCCGGGACGGGCACTGGCTTGAAGTTGGCCTCGTCGCGCTCGATCAGTTTCAGGCTGGCGCCCTCCTCGGCGGCGACCTGGGCTAGCCCCGTGGATTCCCAATTCTTGAGTGCTTGCCAGCTCACCAGGTTGATCTCCTTGGCTCCGGCCTGCCGACAAAGCCGCAGGACAGACCTGAGGACTGTGGGACTGGTGAAGGTGCCGGGATGGCTGCTTTGGACATTGGCCAGGATGGCGACACGCGAGTTCTTGGGGACGAAACGCTCGATTCCTCCCAGGATCTCCACGGCCTTGAGGGCGTTCCGCCCGTAATCGTCTCCCCCAACGACGGCGATGTCGGGCACGTCTTTGGCCAGGGCAGAAATCGGATGGCCGGCGAATGGACGGAGGAGCGGACCAGCCACCGCCGCCGTCATTCCGACCCTCAGGCCCTTCTTGAGGAACTCTCGACGCTCGATGGATCTTGTCACAGGAAGGCTCCTTTCCCGCCCCGAGAAAGACGGTTCAACCTCTTTTTTTGTAGGTGTGTTCGAGGAGGAGCATCTTGTCATCGGGAGAGATCTGGGTGAACTCGATCCCGATCTCAAAGAGCTCCTCTTCATACATGCTATGCGCCCACCGGACCACTCCCATGGCGTGGACCTGGCGGCGGCGTTGGGACAGGACGATCTCCATCTTGAGAAGCGTGTTGACGGGCAAGAGCACGTTGGTAAGCAGCCGCACTCCGCCGGGCGACACGTCCTTGGTCAGGGCGTTGATGATCGTCTGATCGGCCGGCGGACGGCCGTTGGTCAGAAGCTCGATAAGAACCTTGTCTTCTTCGTTGATCCGGCGATCCCTGCGCCGTTCCCGAGCTTGCCGGGCCGCTTTCTTTTTTTTGCGCATCTCACCCTCTAGGGATTTTAGTCGGGCGGCCTCGACCCCTGACGGAGCTTTCTTCTGATCTTTCTTACGCAACCTGGGCATCGGGAAAGAATATAGCAAGAGGGAGCGGGAATATCAATAGGATTTTTCGTTCGCCACGGCCTCGAGCAGGCGCTGGATGGTCAGAGGTGCGCTTCCTTCGAGGTGGTTGTTGACGTTGACATATGTGAGGACACGGCGGCGGGCGTTGGCGCGCACGATCCTCGCCGCCGCCCGGATGGCCTCGGGTTTCGGGGAGATGAGGCGGTCCCAGACCTCCCCGGCATCTCTTTCGATCTGCTGTCTGTCGCCGCCGTGGAGGCGGATGATCGAAAAGTCGGCCGTGTCGGGAGCGAATCTGTCGAAAATGCCGCCGATCGGCGGCATGTAATATCCCTCGAGGCAGACATACCCGCAGCCGAAGTCTTTAAGGGCTCGGAAAAACTGCGGAGAGAGATAGTTCGGGTTGCGCGTTTCGACGGCGTACCGAAATTCCAGGGGCGCCCGCGAGATGAAGGCTTGGAAGCGCTCGAGAAACATGTCCCGGGAAGGCATCTTAGTCCGGTTGAGGTATTCAAACTGGAACATGATCGGACCGAGCTTCCGGCCCAGCGGCGCCAGGCGCTCGAGGAAACTCTCGAGAAGGGCGACGTCCAGGAAATGGGGGTTCGGCGCGCCGGCGGAGGCGGCATAGGCAGCCGGCTGCTTGGAATAGAAATGGGTCAGGGTTAGAGCGTTGGGAGCCTTGACGGTGAATACAAAATCGTCGGGGACTGCTTCGGCGTACTGCCTGACGGTCCGGACATCGGGAAGACGGACTTTCTCTGGGAAAAGGCTCCAGAACCACTGGTCCACCTCGACCGAATTCAGATGCCTGGCATAGTCACGGAGGTAGTCCTGAGGACGATATCTCTTCTCGCTTTCGTAGAGCAGACCTTTCCAGGAGTCGAATTTCCAGGAACAGGTGCCGACGCGGAGGTAGGGCCCGACCTCGTCAGGTATGTGGGCGGCGATCATTCGTCTGGCCTAGGGAGACCGCGAACTCCGTGCCTCTTCATGGCTCGCTCCATCCCGGCTCTGTGGGCACGGGCATTCCAACAGAATGCCCGCTCTTTGTCAAACTTGATTAAATTTATAAAATCTATTGATTATATAGAATTTATATGTTAACATAGATATGGATTTCCGTTTTGCTGGCTGGGCGGAAACCCGCCATCCCAAACCCCTCCTTTTGCTAATTCCCCGAAAACAGCCAGCACACTCCATCCGCCCGATAAGGAATGCAACGCCCTTGACACTTCCCTAGTTATCCTATATGAATAGTAAAGTATAAGGTGAAGCCCATGTCTATCATATACGGATCAAGGGACGGATTAGGATACGCACCCAGTTTTTCCGACGCGGAGGAAGGAATTTCGCTTTTTGAGGAGCGATCAGCTCCTGGGAGTGCCGGCCAGGACGGCCTCCCGAGCCGAGCCGCCCGCATTCCCGCGTCTGTAGGGGGAATCGGCTCGGGTGGAGGCAACGGCACCTCAGATGTGGATTTGGTGAGGGTCTACCTCAAGGATATGGGGCGGGTGATGTTGCTGACGAAAGACGGAGAGGTCGGTCTCGCCAGAAAAATCGAAAAGGGCAAGCGCAAAATCTTCAAGGGGCTTGTCCTTACTCCCGTTCTCTTAGAATCCCTCCAAGACCTGGAAAAGGCAATCCGGAAGTCCCCCCGAGCGCTCAGGGAGATTTTCGACCTCACCGAAGAGGAAGTCGAAGGCGGGAATCTGCGGACCGCTCTGGGCGAAGCTCGCGCCAGGATCAGGGAAATTAAAAGCCTGGGAAAGCGACTGGAGGATCTGCCGCTAAGAAAAAAGACCATATTCCGCCGGGGGCGGCTGGTCATCCGCCTGCTGCGGCTTTTCCCCGGACTGCAGCTCCGGCCGGAAGCCTGGGAAACCCTAGTCGACGATGTCATGGAGGGCTGCCGCGCCGCCATGCGGCGCGCCCCGAAGAGACGGGCGGCCGCTTGCCACAGGGCCAATGACCTCATGCGAGAGGGGAAGAAGCTGCGCGACGAGTCGAAATCAGAGCTCGCCGCCGCCAACCTCAGGCTGGTCGTCTCCATCGCCAAGCGCTACCAGAACCGGGGCCTCCATTTTCTCGACCTCATCCAAGAGGGGAATATCGGGCTGATGAGGGCGGTTGACAAGTTCAACTACCGGCTCGGCCATAAGTTCTCCACTTATGCGACTTGGTGGATCCGCCAGGCCGTCTCCCGGGCGATCTCCGACCAGTCCCGGACAGTCCGCATCCCGGTCCACATGACTGAGACGCTGCAGAAGCTGGCCCGTCTGAGCCAGTCGTTCATCAAGGAGAAAGGAAGGGAGCCGTCGGTTGAAGAGATCGCCCAAAGGACCGGTCTCTCACCCCAAAAGGTCGCCGAGATCCTCCAGACCACTCAGGAGACAGTCTCCGTCGAGACTCCTGTCGGCGATAAGGGCGAAAGTTCCCTGAGCGAGTTTCTCCGGGATAACGATGTCCCCTCCCCTCCCGACACCGTCATCCATTCGAGCTTGAAGCGTCAGATTGAACAGGCCCTTCAGAGCCTGACGGAGAGAGAGGCCGAGGTCATCCGCTTAAGGTTCGGCCTGGGGCAGACCGGCGACCATACCCTGGAGGAAGTCGGGGAGCACCTCCGGGTGACGAGGGAACGAGTGAGGCAGATCGAGACCAAGGCTCTGCGCAAGCTGCAATCTCCCGAGCTCAACGGAAAGCTGAAGAGTTTCGCCTGATAGCCGGCCGTCCTCAAGCTTGTCTACGGACGTATGAGATCGCCTGCATGGCGGCGACCGCACCCTCCGCGGCAGCCGTCACCACCTGCATCCCTCCGCAGGTAATGTCCCCGGCGGCGAACACCCCTTCTATGTTGGTCCGCTGAAACCGGTCTACGGCCAGGCATTGCCTGTGATCGAGAGAAAGGCCGGCCTTCTGGAAAAGGGGCGAGGTCAGGCTTTCTCGAAAAATGAACAGGGCGGCCACCGGAAGCTCCTCTTCCCGGCCCTCTCTCTCGATCGCCAGCTTCTCGACGCCCTGCTCGCCTCGTACCTCCGTGATCCGGGCCATCCGATGGATGGGAATTCCCTTATCCTCAATCTCCTTTGCCTTTGGAGGATCCGCTTTTCTATCTCGGGTTTCGCCCGGAATCCAGTGGACATGGCATCCCATCCCATGGAGGGCCAAGACCTCCTCGGCCGCCTCCTCCGAGGCTCCGAAGGCCGCAACGGTCAACCCCTTGTAGAGAGGGCCGTCGCAGGTGGCACAATAGCTGACTCCCTGACCCACAAACCGCTCTTCGCCCTGAATCAGGCGTTCGCGCGGGACAGGTTTTCCAGTGGCCAGGATCACGGCCGTGGCTTCATACAAATGTTCCCGCGAGACCACGTATTTCGTCGGGCCGGGCAGGTTGAAATCGATGGCCTCATCCGAGAAGAGTTGGGCCCCGAAGTGCTCGGCCTGCTTCCTGAAGGTCCGGAGAAGCTCGGCGCTGTCGATCGAAAGAAACCCGGGATAGTTCTCAAGTGCATAGCCTACGGCGAGGCGCGACCGCCCCCGCCCTTCCAAAATGGCAGTCTTTCGGCTCGCCCGGGCGGCGTAGATCCCGGCCGTATAGCCCGCCGGGCCGCCCCCGACGATGAGGATTTCAGTGTTTCGTGTTGTTGAGTTCATAGCTCACCTCGTCCTTCAGGTTTTTTTGGAGACTGTCAGTCGGTAGGTTTTCTCCTTTTCTTTGAACGATTCCAAGACGTTTCTTCCTGCGGCCGAAAGTTCATTTTCAGCTTTCAAGACCCGATTGAGGGCATGCGGGTCCAGGTCGGCGACCCGGTCCCAGAGGCCCAAGTCTTTCAAGGCTGCCGTCAGCCGGCCCCTGTCTTCCGTGCTCTTGGCCGGCCACTTGACCTGCTCGACCTCTTTGACCGTTAGCCTGTTCTCTGAGCCCGCGACGACCGATACCTTCTCTTTCTGAAGGTCTTGGCTGCACAAAGCGATCAACGCCTGCTCCAGCATCCCGAGCTTTTCTTCCGCCTCCCTCCGGTAAGCATCGGCTTCCGCTTTCAGCCTGACGTATTCATCTACGAGCTTGATACTTGGCTCATTGAGGTATTCGTTCTCGGGAAGCCGGGCCGTCTCGGCTTCGTGCCGCCACATCGGGCACAGTGACCGATACAGGCACCAATCGCAGAGCTTCGATACTCTGGGCGCAAAATCAGTGGCCTCTTCGATCACCCGAATCTGCTTCAGGAGCTCCTGCCTGAGTTTTTCCAGGTCCTCGTCCGTCCTCCAGGAATCCAGCTCTTTGTCGAGGGCCAGATAGTGCCAGACCAGGCGCACGCGCTGGAAGTCCTTGAACCGGCTGCGTACCCAGAGTGAGTAGGCGGCGAGCTGGACATCCTGCTCCAGCTTTTCTTGCCCGGGAAGCTCGGAGGAAGTCTTGTAGTCGTGGACCTCATACAGCCCGTCGCCCATGTCGACCAGCCGGTCGATGCGGACGTGGAGTCTGACCACTCCCCCATCGTCCAGGGGAACGGTCTCCTGAGTTTCGAGCCCGATCACCCTCCCCTGTTCGAACGGCTCATAGCGGCGGTAATAATTGCTGAGAAAACGCTCTCCCATAAGGCGATAATTCTCGGCCGTATAGTCTTTCCGAACGATGAGGGTTTTTTCGCTCCACTTGTCGGACCAGGCCCTATTGAAGTTTTCCAAGAGTTCATCCAGGGAAAGCTTTTTTTCGTGCCGCTTATCCCGGTAGAGCTTCTCGAGGGCTTCGTGTACCCGGGATCCGAGGAAGGCCTCGACTGTGTCTTTGAACTCGACCTGAGGTCGTTCGATGTAGGCGAATTTGTACTGCCGAGGGCAATCGCGGTAGGTCCCGATCCGGGAGATGCTGAAAGTGATCATCGGGGGCGTTACTTCTTTTTGCGATCCAGGCTCAGCGGCCAGGGCCTCGGTATCTTCAGGAACATCAAGGCGGAGCCCAGGAGGGCCAAGTTCTTGGTGAACTGGACGGTCTCCATCATCTTCTGCTCGGCCGCCACAGCCCAGAAATTGTGCATCAAGAAGGTGACGGGGACAAAGAAAAGGACCAGCGCCGCGACTCCGACCTTGGGTTCAACCCCGAGCAGGATCGTGATCCCCGCCAGGAGCAGCAGCAGCCCAGAGCCGGCGACGGCGATATCCGGAGCCGAGACTCCCTTGGACTTGGCGTAGACGGCCAACTGCGAGAACCTCAGGAAATGGTTGATCCCGTTGTAGAGATAGTAGGCGCTGACAATGAGGCGACCGACCAAGAAAGCCATTGACATGGAGCACCTCCCTCGAATCGTTCTGAGGAGAACCGATCCCATTATAACAAAAAAAGCGCCGGCTGGTTTATTCGGCGGGCTCGGAGCCGTCCCAGCAATATGTGCAGAGCCTCTCCTTGGGGAGGCTGACGGCCTCGACGAGGTCCTCCAGGCGCTGATACTTGAGCGTCGTCAAGTTCAGCCGCCGCCGGATCTTCTCCTCCATGGCGTTGTACTGCTCTGTGCCGTGGACCGCGTAAGGGGCAAGGTCACGGGGATGGTCCCCTTCGAGTTCACGGATGGCCCGGCGAGCGGCCAGGTCGAACTCCGAGCGGGAGATCGAGAAGTTCAGAAACTTGCAGGCATAGACGAGCGGCGGGCAGGCCGGCCGCATATGGACCTCCAGGGCCCCGACATCATACAGTCTTTGGATCGTGTCCTTGAGTTGGGTGCCGCGGACGATCGAGTCCTCGCAGAAGAGGAATCTCTTGCCATCGATGAGCTCTTGGATGGGAATGAGTTTCATCCGGGCCACAAGATCTCTCAGGACCTGGCTCTGGGGCATGAAGCTCCGCGCCCAGGTCGGGGAGTACTTGACGAACGGTCTTTTGAAGGGGACCCCGGCTTCGGCGGCATAGCCCAGGCCGTGGCCGATCCCGCTGTCGGGGATGCCGGCGACGAAATCGATGGCCATGGGGTTCCTTCGGGCCAGGAAGGCGCCGCAGCGATTGCGGGCCCACTCCACGTTGATGCCTTCGTAGCTCGAGGCCGGATAGCCGTAGTAAACCCAGAGGAAGGCGCAGATCTGCAGGCGATCACGGGGCGGTGTCTTCTGCTCGTAGCCCTCGGCTGTGAGGAACACCACCTCTCCGGGCCCCAGGTACTTCTCGGTCCTGAAGCCGAGGTTGGGAAAGGCACATGTCTCCAGTGTGACGGCCGTGCTTCCGTCCTTGCGGGCGACCACGACCGGCGTCCGGCCCCATTTGTCCCGGGCGGCATAGATACCCCGCTCCGTGAGCAGGAGCAAAGAGCAGGAGCCCTGGATCGCATCCAGGGCGCTGGCGATCCCCTCCTCGTATGTCCCCTCCTGGTTGATCAGGGTGGCGATGAGTTCGGTCGGGCTGATCTCGCCGCCGCTCATCTCGGAAAAGTGGAGCCGCGTCTCGAAGGCGCGCTTGGCGAGGTCCTCCTTGTTCTTGATGACGCCCACGGTCACGATGGCATAATTCCCCAGATGGGAACGGATGAGTAGCGGCTGGTCGTCGGTGTCGCTGATGACGCCGATCCCGGTTCTCCCTTTCATGCCCGCGACATCGTCGTCGAACTTGGAGCGGAACTGGTCGTTCTCGATGCTGTGGATGACCCGCACAAAGCCCTCCGGCCCGCACACGGCCAGCCCTCCCCTCTTGGTCCCGAGATGAGAATGGTAGTCCGTCCCGTAAAAAAGATCCCCGATACAATCCTCTTTGGAAACGATGCCAAAAAAGCCGCCCATCCTCTTTCCTCCGCCGACACTCTCAGTTTTTCTGGTAAAGAACCCGGCCGCCCACGATGGTCAGCCGGACCTCTGTCGTAGGGATCTCTTCCTCGGCCACCGTCATGATGTCCTTGGAAAGAACGGTGATGTCGGCCAGTTTTCCCGGTTTGAGCGACCCCAGCAGGTTTTCTTGAAAAGCGGCGTAGGCGCCGTTGAGGGTATAGGTGCGTAGCGCTTCTTCCCGGCTCAAACGCTGTTCCGGGAAGAAGGCCGTGCCGTCCTTCATTTTTCTGGTCACGGTCGCATAGAACGACGGGATCGGGGCGACGTCCTCGACGGGGGCATCCGTGCCGTTGCAGATGATGGCCCCTCCGTCCATGATCGACCGCCAGACATAAGCTCCCTCCTTCGCCCTCTTCTCGCCCAGCTTTTTGACAACCCACGGACCGTCCGAGGTGCAGTGGACTCCCTGCATTGCCGCAATGACGCCGAGACGGCCGAAGCGGGAGATATCCGACGGAGCGAGGTGCTGGGCGTGCTCCACCCTCCAGCGCACGTCTTTCTTCTCCGGATGGGCCGCGAAGGCTTGTTCATAGATGTCGAGCACTTCGCGGTTGGCCCGGTCGCCGATAGCATGGGTGCAAAGCTGGAAGTCATTTTCGATGGCCAGGCATGCGGTCTCCTTCAATGCTTCGACCGGCATCGTGTTGAGGCCCGTCGAAGTGGGCAGGTCGACGTAGGGTTCTAGAAGCCACGCCCCATGAGCCCCAAGGGCGCCGTCCATTAAGCGCTTGATGGCCCGCACAGTCAGATGGTTCTGACCGGCGCCGATGATCCGGTATTGGGCGAGGCGCTGCTGGAGCCCGGAGTTGTCCTCGCTGATCATGGCATTGATCCGGACACCGAGCTTCCCCTGCTCGGCCAGTGCCCTGTAGAGGTCAATCGTCCCAAATGAGGCCCCGGCATCGTGGACACTGGTGATGCCCTTGGACAGGCATTCCTGCACAGCCAGTTCGATGGCCTTCCGTTCCTGTTCGGCTCTCTCGGCTTCGGACTTCTTCGACTCAGATCCATACAGCGGGCGCCCGATTAGGCCTTGGGCGGTTTCCCGGAAGGCCCCGATCGGATTTCCCCCCGCGTCGCGGACGATCTCGCCTCCGGCCGGGTCGGGAGTCTTCTTAGTGACGCCGCCGAGCTCCATGGCCTTGGCGTTGGCTAGGCAGGAATGGCCGCTGGCGTGCTCGAGCAGAACCGGGTTGTCAGGAGTCACTCTGCTCAGAGCATCATGAAAAGGCAGCCCGTCCACGCTGGGTTCCGGCCTCTTGTCCCATTTTTCTTGGTGCCATCCTCTGCCCCGGACCCATTCTCCGGGCTTGGCCTTGCGGGTCGCCTCTGCGACCAGTGCAACGATCTCGTCCCAGTTCTTTGCCCGCGTCAGGTCAAGGATCATCTGGGCCTCGCCCACTCCCGTGAAGTGGGCGTGGCTGTCGATAAAACCGGGGATGGCCGTTTGGCCCTGGAGGTCAATCACTCGGGTCGAGCTTCCGACGTACGGTTTAATCTTCTTGGCGGTTCCGATGGCGACGATGCGATCGCCCGCCACAGCAAGGGCCTCGGCGGTGGGAGCGATTTCTTCAAGGGTGACGATCTTCCCGTTGGTCAGGACGAGGTCAGCCGGCTGTTTCTTGACGCAGCCGGAAAGCCCTCCTATGACAAGGACGGCCAGAGCAAGAAAGGTCAGTCGTGCCGGGCGTTGGTGCGGCATCTCGGATTCCCTCCATTGTTCAATAGGCCTTATCATATTTTTTATATCCCCATAATGCAACGGAATAAGGCTTCCTCAGCGGAAGTTGGGGTCGGGGGCCGGCCTGTTGCCCAGGATCGTCTCGATGCCCTCCATGATCTCGGGCGAAAGCCGGTCGACCGCCTCCAGGGCCTTCATGTTCTCGACCACTTGTCCGGGGCGCGAGGCACCGGTTATGACCGAGCTCACATTCGGGTTCTTCAGGCACCAGGCTAAGGCGAGCTGGGCCGATGTCATCCCAAGCTCATCCGCAACCGCGCGGAGACGGTGGACTTTTCCGATCCTGATGTCCGCCTCCGGACCCTCGTAGCGCTCGCGGAGCCATTCATATCCGGGAAGCGAGACCCTTGTGGCCGGAGGTATCCCGCCATCATACTTCCCGGTCAGTAGACCTCCGGCCAGCGGACTCCAGATGGTGGTCCCCAGACCGAAATCGCGGTAGAGCGGCGCGTATTCCTTTTCCACCCGCTCCCGGGTGAACATGTTGTACTCGGGCTGCTCCATCGTCGGAGGGATGAGGTGCTCCTGCCTGGCGAAAAAGCAGGCTTCCGAGATCTGCCGGGCGCTCCATTCACTCGTCCCCCAATAAAAAGCCTTGCCCTGCAGGATGACCTGGTTCATCGCCCAGACCGTTTCCTCGAGCGGTGTCTCGACGTCGGGACGGTGGCAGTAGATCAGGTCGACATAGTCCAGCTGAAGGCGCGAGAGAGCGGCATCCGTGCCTTCGCTGATGTGCTTGCGGGAAAGGCCGCGGTCGTTGACGCCCCGCCCGCCCCAGAAGATTTTGGTGGAGATGATGAGGTCCGAGCGCCGCCAGCCGGATTTCTTAAGAATGTCCCCCATCATGATCTCGGCCCGGCCGCGGGCATAGGCCTCGGCGTTGTCGAAGAAGTTGACGCCGGCGTCGTAGGCCGCCTTCATGCAGGCGCTGGCGACGTCTTCTCCCACTTGATCGCTGAAGGTCACCCATGCGCCGAAAGAAAGCGCCGAAATCTTCAGTCCCGACCGGCCCAACGAGCGGTATTCCATGGTTGCGGCCTCCATCCTCCGGTTGAGGAGGTCAAAGGATATACTAGAAGCGCTGATCGCGCAAGCAAAGGCTCGGGGGAATCCCTCAGAAAGACGCGAATTTTTCCTGGTAAGAAAAGACGCAATCAATGCTGCAGGGCGTCTTCGCTCAGGACCTGGTCGAGAACTTCGATGAGCCGGTCGGCGTCGGCCTTTTCAATGACCATCGGCGGCC
>Ga0299912_10004120_pt1 | contig 11865 bp, 9 predicted proteins | sample RVTome_2_FD_207667 | JGI IMG/M metagenome (GOLD analysis project Ga0299912, IMG submission 207667) | Soil microbial communities from uranium-contaminated site in the Upper Colorado River Basin, Wyoming, United States - RVT95D214 (version 2) ... | reverse complement strand
TTATCCACATTCACAATCACCACTTCTTTATACTTGAGGTCGTACCCGCCTCTAATCAGCATTTCATGGATGGCAATAGCCACGGCTGGTACGAAAGCGGATTGTCCCAGCCAGGCCCGGCCCACATTTACCTCACGAAACCCATCAACATCCTTTTCGGCCATGATAGCCGCCAAAGCTTTCTCTTCAGACAGATGCTTCGGTAGTGGTAGCTGGATAAAAATGGCGTGGACTTTCGGGTCTTTGTTAAGGCTTTCGATGTTCTTCAAAAGTTCGGCTTCGGTCACCGTCTCCGGCAACCGGCACATCATCTCCGTTATGCCAATCTCTTCACACGCCTTACTTTTAAGTCCGACATAAGTAACGGAACCGGGGTCCTCGCCAACAAGCACGCCCGCAAGACCCGGTACTATCCCTTTCTTTTCTTTGAGAAGCTTCGCCTCGCTCTTAAGTTCTTCTCTTATTTCAGCCGAGATTTTTCTCCCATCTAATACCATGGCTGGCATGGTTTTACCCTCCTGAGCACGCTTTTCCTCCGACTACTTAGTCAATGTCTCTGCGGCTCTAACCGTATTAGCCATCAGCATAATCGAGGTTACCGCGCCCGTACCTCCCGGAACTGGCGTTATGGCCCCGGCCTTCTCCTTCACCGCCTCGAAATCAACATCCCCTACCTGCTTGTTCTTCCCGGTAGCCGGGTCCGGTATGAAGTTTACCCCGACATCAACCACAATTGTGCCGTCTCTTACCATATCGGCGGTGATGGCTTTTGCTTTCCCCATGGCCGCCACCAGAATATCGGCTTGCCTGGTGATTTCTGTCAGGTTCTTGGTTCCAGTGTGGCATACCGTTACGGTGGCGTTAGCGCCCTTTTGCTTTTGAACCAGTATGCCTATCAAGGGTTTCCCCACAATGTTGCTGCGACCAACGATGACCACATGCTTTCCTTCAGGGCTATGCCCACTGCGAACCAGCAATTCCTGAACACCATAGGGAGTTGAGGGGAAGAAGGTCTCCTCTCCCAGCAATAATTTACCCGCGCTTATCGGGTTAGTCCCGTCCACATCCTTATCCGGGGAAATGGCGCTTTCGGCTTCAAGGGTATTTAGGTGTTTGGGCAGGGGTAACAACAGAAGAATACCATGGACTTTAGAGTCTCGGTTGAGCTCGCCAATCTTACCCAAGAGTTCTCCCTGGGCGACATTCTGAGGGAGCTTGGTGGTTTCAGTAAGTACACCAATCTCACCACAACTCCGGGCGATACCACGGAGATAAGACAGAGAGGCCGGGTCCTCACCCACCAGAATGGCCACCAGCTTCGGGGTTACTCCCTTCGCCTGTAAGTGGCTTATCCGTTGTTTTAGTTCTCCCTGGATTTCAGCGGCGATTTTTCTGCCATCAATTATCTCGGCCGGCATTTCTTAACCTCCTATGTTTTTATGTGTTCCTGTCTGGGCAACCCCCGGTAGTTCCTTTCTTTTTCCCAGAATCCTGGCCATCAATTCATCAACTGCCCTCACCGCCTTGGATGTATCGGGCAGGTCTAAGAGCGGCTTGAGCTCAAGGTCATACTGGTATATCATTTCGTCCTCGGGAACCAGTGCCGCCGGCTCAATTCCCAGCCGGGCCAGTTCTTCGCTGACCCGAGGGTCAAGCTGTGGTGGGGCCATATTGATAACCACCAGTTCCTGACCCACGACCAGCTTGAGCTCAGTTACCAGCTCTCTGATTCTGGCCACAGTGCGGACACCCTTGACGGAATGGTTGGAGACAATGAGCAGAGCATCCACATTATCCGTGGTCCGGCGGCTCAGGTGTTCCATCCCTGCCTCATTGTCCATGACCGTAAAGGCGTAGTTGTCCATAAGGGAGTCGGCAAACTTGCGTAAAATCAGGTTTGGATAGCAGTAACATTCCGCCCCCTCGCCCCGACCCATGGTCAACAGGTCAATGCCCTGGCTTTCAACCAGCACATCATTGAGTCGGACTTCAAGAAAGGCCTCTTTGGTCATTCCCGATGGAATGTTGATTTTCTCTTCGTTGAATGAAGCGATTATTGAGCCTACCGTCTGCCTGCCTTCCAGCCCCAGACTTTCCCCCAGATTAGCGTTGGGGTCAGCGTCAATCGCCAGAATCGGCCCTGTTTTGTTCTTCTTCAAATAACGAATAACCAGGCTGGCCAGCGATGTCTTACCGCTACCACCCTTCCCCGATAAGGCAATTGAGAAGCTCAAACCGTCACCTTCCGCTCCGATTTCGGCTTCGCCAGTCTGGCCAACCGTTTGGTTAACGAAGGAAATTCATCGGCATTGGTGTGCGGCAGGAATAAGGCCGCTACATAGTTGTTCATGAAATCAACATTCTCGCTCAACTCAAAGTTGGTCATCACCTTGGCGACTCTTCTGACCTCGTCGATTATATCGGTAGAATAAGAGCTTAGTCTAGCCCCCATGAGCGAGCCATTGCCAATGTATACAAACTTCTCTAAGGGGAGGTCAGGTAAAAGACCAATCGCAATCGCCTTTTCAATATTAATATAGCTGCCGAAGGCCCCGGCGATAACTATCTGCTCGATATCATGGCAGGTCATCCCCACGCTCTTAACCAGCGTCTGGCAGCCGGCGTACATGGCCGCTTTGGCCCGCATCAGATTGTCAATATCAACTTCAGTAATAACTATATCCTTGCCGGTTTGAGTCTCCTGTGCCCAGGCGAGGATATATTCGTAACCATCGCCGCCTTCTCTGACCCGCTTGGTCGGTAGGTCACTCTGAAACTTGCCCTTCGGGGTAATCAACCCCGCCTCAAGCAGGCCGGCGACAATATTGATGAGTCCGGAACCGCAGATGCCCTTCGGTTTCTCATCACCGATGGTGCCAATCGTTGGTTCGAGAGTCGTGGAATTGATGTCAAACTCCTCAATGGCGCCGTTGGTGGCAATCATGCCATGTTTTATCTCACCGCCCTCAAAGGCCGGGCCGGCCGAACAGGCGGCCGTGACCATCCAATCTGAATTACCCACCACGATTTCCCCATTGGTGCCGATATCCATATAGAAGGTCAGTTTCTTGGTCTGGTGCATCCCGGCCGCGATTACCCCGGAAATGATGTCACCACCGACATAGCTGGCCACCAGCGGAAAAGTGAAAAGGTAGACATGGTCGCCCACCTTGATACCCAGAGAATTGGCCTTGACCGGCGGAATATAGGTGGCTACCGGCGTGTAAGGGGCCAACCGGATATACTTGGGGTCAAGTCCAAGGAGAATCTGCATCATGGTGGTATTCCCCGCTACCATCACATGACCGATGTCCTGCCTATCAATTTTGCTCCGTCGCAGAAGGTCACTGATAATGCCATTGATGGTGGCGACAACGGCATCCTTGAGACGGTCGCAACCTCCCCTCTGGCAATAAGCGATGCGACTGATGACATCAGCGCCATAGTCAATCTGGCTATTGTAATCAGCGCCCTCAGCCACCACCCGCCCGCGGTTCAGGTCGAGCAACTGAGCTTTGACCGTGGTTGTACCAATGTCAATGGCCAGCGAGTAGTGTTTCTCCCGGCTATCTCCCGATTCCACATTTATCACTCTTGGCCGGCGCCCGGCGGTGGCCGGGGCTTCAATTGCAGTTACCAGAGTGGCCACCGTTACCTTCCAGTTGCCGTCCCTCAGTACCTTCGGTAGTTTCCGGACGACATCAAAGTCCACGGTCATGTTGCTGAGCTTGTAGCCTTGTTTTAAGCCTCTAAGCAACCGGGACAGGTCACTAATGTTATCGACCAGGGTTGGTGGCGGGAGCTCGACATAGTACTTGCTGAGGGGAGGACTGAACCTCCAGCCGGTAGCCAGAGTTTCCGCCCGCTTGACGCGAGTGGCCAGGCCCTTTCTCTCGCGGGCCAGAACGGCTGTCTCCAGCCGGGATTCAACCGGTACATAGACCTTCAGGTCAGTAACAATCTTGCTTTGACAGGCCTGCCGGATACCACGCTGGTACTCATCGTCAGATAGCCTGGCCGTCCGGACAGTCTCCACCTCCCCTTCTTCCAGCAAGACCTTGCAGGTACCGCAAGTGCCGGCACCACCGCAAGAGGCGATGAGGCGCACGCCCGCTTGGATTGCCGTGTCCAGGAGATTGGCTCCCGCCTCCACGATAATCTCAATATTGCCGGGTTCGAAATGCACCCTTCGTTTCTTTTCTGCCGAGTTCCTCGCCATTCAACTCCCTGGGTCATTTCAATCCAGGAGTATATTAAAACAACCCTTTGACCTTCCTGCTTTACCTCTACCTGAACTCTCTCAAAATATCTTATCCGTCACTACTCTACTTCGTGAAGCCCTTTGACCTTCCCGGTGCTGACATCAACATCAACCTTTCTGAAGGCTGGGTCCGAACCGGTTCCCGGCATCAGGCTGATGGTTCCCGCCATCGGACAGAGGAATTTGGCCCCGGAATATATCAATATATCACGAATGGGCAGTGTCCATCCCTTAGGCGTGCCCTTGATGGACGGGTCATGGGTGAGCGAGAGGTGAGTCTTGACCATCATGGTAGCATACTCATCGTATTTCTTGTCAGCCTCAAAAGCTTTAGCCTTAGCTTCGGCTTCCGGACTCCAGGACACACCATCAGCTCCGTAGACCACTTTGGCAACCTTAGCTACCCTGTCTCTCAGTTTCATCTCATTGGGATAAAGGAACTTGAAGTCATTCTTTTCGTTGCAGGCTTCCTTGACGGCATCAGCCAGTTCCAGAGCACCAGCGCCGCCGTTAGAATAATGAGTCGATACGGCACAGCGTGCTCCCGCGGCTTCGGCAGCCTTGCGGACTATGGCCACTTCTTCCTTGGTATCGGTAGGGAAGCTGTTGACACACACCACCGGGTTGATACCAGCCGCCCGGATGATATTGATGTGGTGCACCAGGTTGGTGCAACCCTTCTCGACTAACTCGGGAGCCGGTTTCTTGTAAGCATCAGGCAGGGCTACACCGGCGACAACCCTAGGTCCACCACCGTGCATCTTCAGCGACCGGACGGTGGCGACGAGTACTGAGACATTCGGTTTGAGACCACTAAAGCGACACTTCACATTCCAGAACTTCTCGAAGCCGATATCAGCCGCAAAGCCGCTCTCAGTGACATGATAGTCAAACATCTTCAGCCCCAGACGGTCAGCAATGATAGAAGACTGTCCCACGGCAATGTTGGCAAAGGGTCCGGCGTGCACCATGCAAGGCTGGTACTCTGCCGTGCAACACAGGGTCGGGTTGATGGTGTTGCGCATCCAGGCGGTCATGGCGCCGGCTACCTCCAGGTCAGCGGTAGTAATGGGTTTACCCTTCTTATCGAAGGCTACGGTAATGTTATTCATTCTTTCCCGCAGGTCAGCCAAATCCCTGACAATGGATAACATCGCCATAAGCTCGGAACTGACGGCAATAGCGAACTTGGACTGCATCACAAAGCCATCCATACGGCCACCGAGGCCGATAATGATGTTACGGAGACTCTGGGCACAGAAATCCATCACCCAGCCCATCTCTACCCGGTTGGGGTCAATATCCAGGCGGCGCATCCGGCTGAGCTTGGCCAGCTGGTTGTCATCATAGTTGCGCTCGTGCATCATTCTGGAGGTAAGGGCGACCATAGCCAGGTTGTGGGCGTTCACGAGGTCATTGATATCACCGGTAAGACCCATGGAGAATTCGGTATGGGGGATGAGTATGGCATTGCCGCCACCGGCCGCGGTGCCCTTGACATTCATGGTCGGCCCGCCTGAGGGCTGGCGGATGCAGCCGCCGACATTCGCCCCCTGCTTGCCCAGACCCTCCATAAGACCCATCGTGGTCGTTGTTTTCCCTTCACCTAGCGGCGTCGGGGTAACCGCCGTCACCTCAATATACTTGCCGTCTGGCTTGTTCTTCAGGCGGTCTATTATCTTGAGGAAATCAAGCTTGGCCACCTTCCCGTAAGCCAGTACCTCATCCTTTTTAAGACCCAGTTTTTCCCGCCATGCATCCGGGGTTGGCATGTGTTCTTCCGCCGCATCGGCAATCTGCCAGTCCGCCATTTTTGACACATCGTAGGGCATAAAACAATCTCCTCCTTACTATTTATTGTTTACTTTATTTTTTCACCTTAGTGCTCGGTGCCGTCTTAATGGAGAGTAGAGCCTGATATATGTCTTTCACTGTTGAGAAAACCGCCGAACTGGCCTCCAGAATCGGCCGATTAGCCAGGTCAGCGTCAACAATGGCCTGGTCATAGGGGATAAAGCCAAGAAACTCAAAGCCAGGTAGACTGGAAACGAGAAAATCTTTGTCTGACTGGCTTCTAATCTTGTTGCCCACCACGGCTAGTTTCTTCAAACCAAGCTCAGAGGCGAGCTGTTTTATGCTGAAGGCAGTTTCAATGCTCCGTCGCCCGGGCTCTACCACCACGATGAGAGCATCTACCGCTCCGGCTGTTCCCCGGCTCAGATGCTCGATGCCCGCTTCCATATCCAGGATAACCACCTCATCCCGGGCTAACAGTAAGTGGGCGAGGAGACTCTTGAGCAGGGCGTTCTCCGGACAGTAGCAGCCGCTCCCTCCCGGCTTGACATTGCCCATCCGCATCAGTCTGATGCCATCCAGGCGGTGGGCATACTTTTCCGGTATATCATCTACCTTGGGGTTTAATCTGAAGTAAGGGGCGGACTTACCGGGCCGGGCGCCCGTCCGTTCCTCAATGAGGTCACTCATTTCCGATATGGGGGTAATCTTTTCGGGGTGAGGAAAACCGAGAGTAGCGGCGAGGTTAGCGTCCGGGTCGGCATCAATGGCGATGACAGAATAACCAGATTCAGCGAATATCTTGGAAAGGAGAGCGGCTAATAAGGTCTTACCTACTCCACCTTTGCCACTAATCGCGATCTTCATTGGAATGTTGTTCTGCCACACCTCAAGCCGTGCTTACTGTGGAAAAACACTCAGCTTGGCAAACTACCCGTCTAGCGCTCAATCTGAAGTAGTATAGCTGATGTGTAATAAGAAGTCAAGTAAGAATGAGGGGTCCGCCATCGTGTTAAATACCTAATTTCATACCGTATAAAGTCCTAATTTGTGGTGTGGTTGGTCGGCCAGAAAGGGACCAGAATGTGGTGTCGCTAAAGAAGAATCCCCGAATCACGCTACTCTACTGTGACACTCTTCGCCAGGTTCCGGGGGTAATCTATGGGACAACCTCGCTCTTTGGCCACATAGTAGGCCAGTAGCTGGAGGGCTACCGTATTGACTACCGGTGAGAAGATGGGGTCAACATGTGGCACGGTGATAGTAGTATCGACCAGTTCCTCGGCTGCCTCATCACCCTCTTCGGCCAGTGCCATCAAGGGTGACCCTCTGGCCTTGATTTCCTTAATAGTGGTCAGCATCGCCTCGTAAGTGTTATCTCGGGCCAGCAGGGAGATGACCGGGGTATTACCACCGAGCAAAGCGAATGGACCGTGTTTGGTCTCACCCGCAGCATAGCCTTCAGCGTGGATATAGGAAATCTCTTTTAATTTGAGTGCGCCCTCCAGAGCCACCGGGTAGTTTATCCCCCGCCCGATGAAGAAAGCATTGTTGTACTTGGAAAGGTACTTAGCGTATTCGGCAATCTCGGCTTCGTCATCCAATACCTGCTGGACTTTACTGGGCAACTGTCTGAGTTCCATCAACAGGGTGGCCAGTCTCCTGGGGTCGGCTTTGGAATAGGACATGGCCAGCCAGTATAGTACCATCAGCTCGGCGATGAAGCTCTTGGTAGCCGCCACGCTTATCTCCGGACCAGCCCGGGTATAAATAGGCTGGTTGGCCAGGCGGCTGGCGGTGCTACCCACAACATTGGTGATAGCCACCACCCAGCACCCCGCCTCCTTGAGCCGTTTCATCGCCTTCAGGGTATCCGCCGTCTCTCCTGATTGCGTGATGGCAATAGCCAGGGTTCTGGCCAGGACATGACTGTAGTAGTTGAATTCCGAGGCCAGCTCGACCCGTACCGGGACTCGCAATAATTCCTCGATAGCATATTTGCCAACCAGAGCCGCGTGATAGGAAGTGCCACAGGCCAGCATGAGCATGGACTCAATGCCAGTATCTCTGACCCTGGGCAGGTCGGCTACCAGCTCGGTGGCGCGACTGTACTCCCCCAGGGTGTTTCGTATCACCCGCGGTTGCTCATGAATCTCCTTGAGCATGAAATGCTCGTAGCCACCCTTCTGCGCCTCTTCCACTGTCCACAGAATCTTCTGTTCTTCTCTCTTGACCTCCGAGCCATTGCTCCTTATCCTGATATCCTGTGGTGTCACAACGCCAATATCCCCATCCTCAAGATAGACAACTCTATTGGTGTAGTCCAAAAAAGCCGGGACATCGGAGGCAACAAAATTCCCCCTGTCACCTAAACCAACAACTAGCGGGCTGTCCTTACGGGCTACGACCAGTTTTGGCTCTCCGGCCGCCAGCACAATAATAGCGTAGGAACCTTCAATATCATGAAGGGCCGCCGCCACTGCCTTCTCCAGATTTCCGGAATAGTACTTCTCAACAAGGTGGGGGATGACTTCAGTATCTGTTTCGGAGATGAATTTGTGCCCTTCAGCCACCAGCTGCCGTTTCAATCCTTGGAAATTGGTGATGACCCCGTTATGCACCACGGCAATACTTTTGTTGCAGTCCAGGTGCGGGTGCGCGTTAATTTGCGATGGACCCCCATGAGTGGCCCACCGGGTATGACCAATACCAGCCACGCCATCAAAGTTAGGTGCCGTCCTGCTTAGCGCCTCAATTCTGACAGCATCCTTATATACCTCAATACTACCCACAGCCACGGCAATGCCGCAGGAGTCGTAGCCACGGTACTCCAGTTTCTTCAAGCAATTGACCAGTATGGGTTGAGCTTGTTTATCACCAATATAGCCGACTATGCCACACATTTCTAAAACACATGACTCCTCTCTGGAATTCGGCCGCTCAGCGTCTTCATCGCCTGGACCTGGCTATAGTTACCGACGATAACCCCCGGTTGAGCCACTACAGAGCTCCCCAGAGAACAGCCGACACCGAGCATGGCTCCCACATTCACCCGGTGGTATTCATCGTTAACCTTAATATCAGTCTCGCCGCTGCAGGCCGTAAAATGACCCTTGATAACACAACCCTTGTCAATAACCGAGTCCTGGATTATAGAAGTGGGACCAATACTCACATCATCACTGATAACGCTGTTTTCTACCGTGGTGAATGGGGAAATAACGACATTATGGCCGATGCTGGTGGCCGGGAAAATGCACACATTGGGACCGATATCGCAGTTCTCGCCAATAACTACCGGACCAACGATGTAAGAGTGCGACCGTACCACTGTCTCCTGGCCGATAGACACCAGACCTTTGACCGAAACGCCGCTTTCAATGATACCACCCAGATTAGCCGGGGTTCGGTCGAGAACCGCCGCATTCAGAGTTATCATGTCCCAGGGATAGGCTACATCCAGCCAGGTACCATCCGTCTCCAAGGCATGGACAATATGACCTTGGGCCAGCATCTTGTTAACGACATCGGGAATATCCAGCTCAGCACCAATGAAATCAAAAACCTCCCGACTCAGGGCGTAAATTCCAGTGTTAATCGTGTCGCTCTGAGCTTCTTTGGGCTTTTCCACCATTTCCTTGACTAAATCATCTTCAACCGTAACCACGCCATATCGGGCTGGCTTATCCACCTTCTTCACCAGCACCGCGTTTGGCGCTGTCGTCATAAACTGGGCGATGGTCTCAGCTTCAATCAGGTTATCACCCGGCAGAACCAGAAACTCACTTTCTACCGTGTCTTTTACTTGCGCCAGAGCGTGAGCTGTGCCCAGTTGTCTCTCCTGCGTTATGTAAACTATATCGACCCCGAACTTCTCCCCAGTGCCCAGGTAGTTGAAAATCTGCTCCTTCCGGTAACCGACCACGATAACAATCCGGCGGATGCCATTCTGGGACAGAGCCTCGACCACATACTGGAGTATTGGCTTACCGGCAATGCCCAGCATCACCTTGGGCCTGGTTACAGTAAAGGGCCGCAGCCTCTGCCCTTCACCGGCGGCCAGAATAACTGCCTGTTTCATATCTCACACCAATAACTAAATTCGTTACTGCCCAGTATGATGTCTAAAATATCGCCCCTAACTTGTACGGCTTTCCCGACCCTCTCCATCTTCAACAACTCTGCTTTCTCCTCTTTTTCTTAACCGAGCCATAGATTTTTCAAAGAGGAAGAATACTCCCCTCCTGTATTGCACAAAAAACCTCGCCAGGTCAAGGAACCGGAAGTTTCTCAGATAGAAATGTACCATAGCCCAAGCCTGCCAGTAGCTGAGTTGCTGAAAAGTCAGGTTCCCTACTTCCAGGACTCTACCGCCATATTTGTCATACTGTAACCAATCCTCGGTCAGCAGGCGGTATCCCCCCTCTCCGCGATGGGCCATCTCATAGACCTTTGTGCCCGGGTACGGAACCATCAGGCCAACGGCAATGGTATCCGTATTGAGCTCCGCGGCGAGATTAATGGTCTTTTTCATTGTTGCTGAGGTCTCATTAGGATGGCCCAGGATGAAATAGATACCCAGGATAATACCCGAATCTTTAATTATTTTAACAGCGTTTCTTACCTGCTCCACGGTTATGCCCTTGCTAATCGCTTTCAATATTTCGTCGTCTCCTAATTCCACTCCCATCTCCAGGCGAAAGCACCCCGCTTTCTTCACCAGTTCTATCAACTCCGGGGTGACCAGGTCGGCGCGAGTCAAGCCACTCCACCGAATCCGGTCGGGTAGAGACCTATCAATCATTAGCTGGAGCAGCTGACGAGTCTCCCGATTATTGAATAAAAATATCTCATCATCAAAGCTGAATGTATGGGCACCATAGTTGGATATAGCGTATTCTATCTCCTGAATAACATTCTCCGCCGAACGCCGCCTGACCTTCCGGCCCATAACCTGCATGCAGAAGGCACAGTGGTAAGGATAGCCTCGGCTACTAAGCATCGGGTAAGATGAATTTTTACCAGCCAATGCCCGGCGTCCATTGTAATAGTCTTTAAGGTCAGGGTATGGCAGCGTATCTAGCTCCACGGATGTCGTTGGCTCGCGAGGTTCGTTAACACGGACATTGCCCTCTGTGTCTCGCCAGGCTAGCCCGGCAATGTGAGATAGCTCTGATACCCCACTATATCGCCAGAAGTCCATCAGTTCGATTACAGTTTTCTCGCCTTCCCCATATACTGCATAGTCGAAGACAGGGAACTCCTTAAGAGTCCTCTCCGGCAAAGCCGTGACATGACAACCTCCAACAATAATCGGAATATTCAGTCTCTCTTTGAGCTGAGATGCAATACAAGAAGCCGGAATACTTTTATGGGTCATGGCCGTCAAACCTATAACATCCGGACTGTATTCAACCACCCTCTCGATAGTTTCCTTTTCTGACCAAGAATTGTAATAGGCGTCAAAAATTCGGCAATCGATGCCAGCCAGTTTAAGGCAAGCACTGATGTAACATATGCCGAATACCGGCCTCTTGTACCAGTCGGCATAAGTCGCCGGCGGTTTGACCAGCGCCACCTTCATTACTTATCTTACCTACCCCTAGAAAATCCTTGAATTCGGTGAGATAATCCCGCTGACTATAGCCCCCGGCCCAAGGTAGGTATTATTGCCAATCATTGTACCGACATCGATGGACACATTGATTCCCGTCTTGACCCCATCCCCGATAATTGCTCCCAATTTCCGCCGTCTGGTATCATTGCCTGCTACCCGAATCTCTTTCTCGTCCAGCCGGAGGTTGGCAATT
>Ga0299912_10004119_pt1 | contig 11865 bp, 11 predicted proteins | sample RVTome_2_FD_207667 | JGI IMG/M metagenome (GOLD analysis project Ga0299912, IMG submission 207667) | Soil microbial communities from uranium-contaminated site in the Upper Colorado River Basin, Wyoming, United States - RVT95D214 (version 2) ... | reverse complement strand
TCTGCCACTTGCCTCTCGCCTGAAGCGATTCAAACCATCTATCTCTCTCGAAAACTTTCTCCGGACTCAATTATCGTGGCAGGTGGAAGCCATTTCACCCTAATGGCTGAAACCATTCTTGGGGAATTGAAAGAATTGGATTACATCGTCCTGGGTGAGGGAGAGATTTCATTTTCTCAGCTTCTCCAAGACCTGTCCAGAGGCGGAAAGCCGAGGGAGGTGAAAGGCATTGCCTATGCTGATAATGGGAAAGTCATCTTCAATGGACGGCTACCCCTTGTGCCCAACTTAGACGCTCTCCCTTCCCCTGCTTACCATCTGATTAACATGGAGAGCGAAGCTTACTACTGGCATGGTATGGGAAGGAGGGCCTTCGGCCTTTCTACCAGCCGAGGCTGTGGGGATCGATGCGCTTATTGTTCGGAGACAAAGTTTTGGGAAGGGGTTTGGAGGGGACGGAGCGGAAGGAAGGTAGTTGAAGAAATTACCTATCTCCATGAACATTATGGAAAGAGCCTATTTGTCTTCAACGAGAATACGTTTAACTGGAATCGGAAACGGGTGGAGGAGTTCCTTGGGGAGTTGGGGAGGTCAAACCTCCATATCCACTTCTGGTTCCAATCACGGGTCAAGGACATTCTTCGGGACGCAGATTTGATCCCTGAGATGAAACGCCTCGGTCTTTATGAAGTGATGCTTGGGATCGAGAGCATCCAACCTGATGTGCTCGCCCGATATGAAAAACAGCAATCGAGAGAGATGGCTCAAATGGCGATCGATATTCTTAGGAGAAATAAGATCATGGTCATGGCCAATGTCATGTGCGGCGATTGGAATGACTCCAAAGAATCTCTCAAAGAGATCTTCCAATTTGTCAAGGCTCAGAGCGACTTTCTCGTTCTCACGCTGACCACCCCCCTTCCTGGAACAAGATACTTTGCAGAGGCAGAGCGACTGGGAAGGATCAAGGAGAGGGACTTCGGAAAATACGACTTCATGCATCCCATCATGGATACCCAGTTCTTGTCTGTCAAGGAGGTTCATCACCTCCAGCAGGTCTACCTGAAAAAGTATTATACCCAACCGAGGATCCTCCTCGGTGCATTCTTCAATCCGAATCCCTTCAAACGGATGGCCTACCGACTCATCCTCCGATATGTATGGGAACAGGCAACCCGGAGGCCTTGGAAGCAACCGAATTTGGCCGATAGCTAATAGCCGATAGCTTGAGTTGAAAACGACATGGAACAGACAAAAGACAAATATTTAGAATCTTCTTCTCGCCATAAGCCATCAGCGACAGACCATCAGCTATCAAAGAAGGTTCTCCTCATCTTTCCAAGAGAGAAAGGAATCAAGTTTTCTAATGACACCCAGTATCCGTTCCCCATCTTGGGCCTCACCCTTCTCGCCTCCCTCTTTTCCAAAAACTATGAGGTCAAGATTGTCAACGAAGCGGTTGAGAAGATCGATTTTGATGCAGAGGTTGATTTAGTTGGGATCACGGGCCTGACCTGTGTGATCAAAAGGGCCTATGAGGTTGCCGATCGATTCCGAGCAAGAGGAGTGAAGGTCATCCTGGGGGGCGTTCACCCAAGCCTCCTACCTGAGGAGGCAAAAAGACATGCAGACTCTGTCTTTATTGGGGAAGCGGAGGGGATGATTGAAAAACTGATAAGGGACTTCGAGGCAGGAGAACTCAAACCCTTTTACAAAAATCGTGAATGGTCAGATTTAAAGGGAATGCCTCTTCCAAGAAGGGACCTTCTGAGTAAACGTTATCGGCCCTTTTTCAAGGTTATCGAGACGACCCGAGGATGTCCAAACCGATGCGAGTTCTGTTCTGTTCCAACGATCAATGGGAAACGTTATCGGGTCCGTCCCCTTGAGGAGATAGACAAGGAACTTTCGCAGATCATTAAGAAAAAAGGAGAATACCTCTTTTTAGCTGACGATAATGTGACCGCAAGGGAGGACTATGCCCTTGGGCTTTTCGAAATCTTTAAACACTATCGGATCAAGTGGATGGGATTTACGACTATTCAGATTGCAAAGAGTGAGAAACTTTTAAGAAGCGCCCAAGAAAGTGGGTGTGTCTCTCTTTTCATCGGCTTCGAATCTCTCCTTCAGGAAAATTTAGATGGCGTTTCAAAGCGATTTGTGAATGCGAAGGCATTATCCGATTTGATCAAGGCCATTCAAGGCCATCAAATCGGCATCCACGGTTCCTTCATCTTCGGTTTCGACGGGGATGATCCAAGCATCTTTAGAAAAACGGTCGAATTTGTCCAGAGGAATAACATCGAGCTTCCCACCTTCTCGATTCTCACACCCTTTCCAGGAACTCCCCTCCAGAACCGGCTGGAGGGGGAAGGGAGGATCTTCGACCATGACTGGTCTCATTATGATATGAGCCATGTCGTTTTCAAACCGAGAGGGATGAGCGTTCAAGAACTCCAAGAGGGTTACCTCTGGGCACAGAAATATATTTGCGCTCCTCGATCTATATTGAAACGCCTTCTCTGGGGCCCCAGACATCACTTCTCCTATTTCTTAATATCAAACTTCGTCCTTCGGGGGGCTCAAATGGAGGTGATTCATAGGGTTAAAAAGGAGAGGTTCTCTGTACTTTAACACATTGCAAATTATAAATTGCAAAAGTAAAAAATATTGATTAAGAACATTTGCATTTGATAGTTTCGTAAAAACCAAAAATAGCAGGGAATGTCATACTGAACTCTGAAAGTGTCATGCTGAATTTATTTCAGCATCTAATCAAGGACTTAGGGGTCCCTGAAATCGATAGACCCTGAACTTGATTCAGGGCAGGGTTCAGGATGACATTACTTGATTCAGGGCTAGGGTCAGGGTAACCAATCTGGACTTTTTGCGAGACCATCACATTTTGATTTTTAATATTTTATATTGCATTTGAGCAAAGTCCGCCATGAAGATTCTTCTCATCTCTGTCAACCGTGAAAAGATGCCCTATCCTGTCTTCCCATTGGGATTGGCGTATCTTGCCAGGACGTTGAGAGAAGGGGGACGTGCGATCGAGGTGTTGGACCTCTGCTTTTCTAAAGCCCCATCTGCGGATTTAAGAGATATCCTCCAGCGATTCGAACCCAACTTGATCGGTCTCTCTTTGAGAAACCTGGATAATCTGACCTATCCCTCCTCACTTTCCTATCTCAAAGAGGTAGAAGAGGTCATTCAGGTTTGTCGGCAATTTTCCTCATCGCAATTGATCATCGGCGGCTCTGGATATTCCTTGGCCCCGAAGGAACTTCTTCAGTATTTAAATGTCGATTTTGGAATTGTGGGGGAAGGTGAGGAAGTCTTCCTCCAGTTGATAGCGTCCCTCGAAAGGGGAGATGCTATCTCCCCATCTCCTTGCCTCCTCATCAAAGGGAAGCCCTTTCCTCATTCGGTTGAAGGGGCGCGGGTCTTTCCCATTAAGGCTCCTGATAGAACCCTTTTTGAGACGCGTCGCTATTTGGAAGCGGGAGGGATGGGAAATATCCAGACAAAGCGGGGCTGCCCCTTCTCGTGTATTTACTGTACCTACCCTTTATTGGAAGGGAAAGGGATAAGGCAGAGAAAGATTGAGGAGGTCGTGGAGGAACTCCGGTATCTCATCCAGGAAGAGGCGTTGGATTTTATCTGCTTTGTTGACGACATCTTCAATTATCCTACTTCTTACGCCGAAGAGTTATGTCGCGCAATGGTGCGAGGCCAAGTGAAGGTAAGATGGACGGCCTTTGTCAACCCTGGCTTTTTGACCGAAAATCTGCTCAAATGGATGAAAGAGGCAGGATGCGTCGGAATCGAATTTGGAACCGATTCGGGCTCTGCTCGAATGCTTAAGAATTACAAGAAATCGTTCACCATAGAAGATGTCATACAGGCCTCCGAGCTCTGTTCATCATTAAGAGTCAATCAATGTCACTACCTGCTATTCGGGGGTCCTGGAGAAGAGGAGGAGACGATTGAGGAGACCTTTCGATTGATGGATCGGCTCGATCCGACAGCCATCATCGCTATGTTGGGTATCCGAATCTATCCGGGGACGGAGATGGAGCGGATCTCTCTTTGTCAGGGTGTGATTGGTCAAGATTCCAACCTCATCCATCCCCATTTCTATATCTCCCCGATGTTGGGAAGAAGATTGGAGGAGATTATCCGTGAGAAGGCCCTTCAGAGGAATCGATGGATTGTCCCGGGCTTAGAGATCAACATCACCCAGAATCTAATGGAGGGAATCCGGAGATTTGGAATTCGAGGACCCTTATGGGAGCTGGTTGGAAGGATGAAGAGACCAAGGGTAAGGCCCTTAAGTGAACTAAAGTGACTAAAGTAATAAAGTGCCTAAAGTTATCAGTGACTGAAGTGACAAAAATTAACTTTAGTTCACTTTAGCTCACTTGACATTTTAGTCACTTGAATCACCCAACTGGCTGAACTTTGTAAATAAGGCAATGTTTAATTTCGGAGGATGAACATGCTATTGGAGAATCAGGTGGCTATTGTTACAGGGGGAACCAGAGGAATTGGAAGAACCATTAGCCTCGTTTTGGCACAGGAGGGGGCGGAGGTCATTGCTAACTTCTCAAAAGACATAAGTGCAGCAGAAGACTTGATGACCGAGGCAAAATCTCGAGGGTTAAAGATCAGACTCTTTAAGGCCGATGTCACTCAATTCGATCAAGTGAAAGAGATGGTAGAAGAAACTTTTGGCCAATATGGAAGGATTGATATCTTGGTCAATAATGTAGGTCTCATTCGGGATAATTTCCTCATGTTGATGAGTGATGAGGATTGGGATTCCCTTGTGAAGACGAATCTGACGAGCCTCTTCCACTGCTGCAAAGCAGTGATTCGGAAGATGATCCCTGAGAGAAGAGGGAAGATCGTAAATATTTCCTCTATCAGTGGAATCTTGGGCACTGCAGGCCAGACCAACTATGCGGCGACCAAAGGAGGGGTGATCAGCTTCACTAAATCCCTCGCTCGTGAATTGGGCCCCTTCAACATTCATGTCAATGCAGTGGCTCCAGGCCTGATCGAATCGGAGGTTGTTTCCAAGATGCCTAAGGAGAAGGTTGAGACAATCATCAAGTCTTCCAGCCTAAGTAGAATTGGGAAACCAGAGGAAGTGGCCAAGGTCGTTCTCTTTCTTGCATCGGATGATTCAAACTACATCACCGGACAAACCATTATTGTGGATGGGGGAATCATCTAAAAAAATTGCGGATTGCGAATCGTGGATTTAGGATACAAAGAAATAAGCAAGAATCCTTTCTTGCAAATCCTCTTACCCTCCCTTTCATCATATTAAAGTTCATGGAAAATATATAAAACCTAAATTGAGCGATTTTTCATTTCTTATTGTTGAAAATCATAACGTAGGGGTTCGATTTATCGAACCCTAAAGGTGGAAATGATCAATTGTGTAAGGGCTTGATAAATCAAGCCCCTACAATGAAATTTGAAAATAAATCGCTCAATTTAGGTAAAAGAAATAACCTCAGGGCTGGTTGGCTATGAGCTGGGATATTTCTGACATAAATTGATCAATGATCTTCAGACTATTCTTAGTCTCGATGAATAATCTTTGGTCGTCTGTCTTCCAATAACTGTGGATAAGTTGATGTCTTAATTTGGTCAAAGGGATCAGTTGGTTTGCGTTCTCTTTTGAAAGGAACCCTTTCTCCTCCATTTTGAGAATGGTTTCCAAATATTCTTCAACAACAGTATGAGCTTTCTTTGCCAGAATGTGGCGGCATAGGTTGCAAATAGCCTCTACCAGAGTGATTAACGTATATTTCATAGCCCTGATCTTCAGGGAATCGCGGGTGTATTCGCCTCCACTCTCAGAAACAATCTGAGCCAAGACATTCTGTGCTTCTTTAATTTCGACTTGGTATCGCATCATTCTATCTTTATCCAAAGCAGCCATTTTAGTTTTCCAATAATTCTCGGAGAGCTTCCGATCGGAAATGATAATCAGCAGATGATTTTTTGCCAATTTCCTCGATAAAATCGGTCATGACCTCTTCGGTTTCTTTTACGACGATGTAGGGGCTTTTAAATAGCTTCACCAGGAAGGAGTTTGGAGCGTTGTTAATGATGAGGACCTCAATGGGAGGGAAATCTAATCCCTTGGCTGAAAGGATTCGGGAAGTCTGAGCCTCTATTTGGGATTCTAAGATATATTCTGATGACTGAAGGTTTTGAGAATTTACGAAAAGAGCTATGTCAATATCGCCGTACCTTTCAGGCATCAGAGGATCAACCATCGATCCGTAAAGCAAAGCAAATATTACTTCCTCATGAGTATTGAGAAGGTTCTTCAATTCCTCTAAAATCAAAGCTTTGTCATGGTCTGAAATCTTTTTCAATCGCCTCAGAGCCACCTTACCTTCCTTTCTTTGGATTAAAATGGGGGAAACATCCCACTTTGATTTTAACCCTAAAGGCTGATTTTGGGTTATTTAAATTATCGATAATTAAAGTCTACTAACTTAGTGAAATAAAATCAATAATAATTTCCCAGATTTCCTGTTCCTTTACAATAATCTCAATTTTGGAAACCACTCATCAAGCCACCCGCTTTGCGGGGAGTGTCTGACTATTCATTAAATTTTGTGACAAATTTATACATCATAATTTCATCAACATATTTTCCTGGGAACAACTTATAGGATCGCGGCCGTCTCCCTTCTTCCTTAAACCCGAAATTTTTATAAAGGTTCAGCGCTATATGATTATTTGCAAAAACAGATAGACATACTTTCTCAATACAATCATTTACTTCAGCCCAATTTAAAAGAGAAGTGAGTAATGCCTTTCCAATTCCTCGCCCCCTCCAATGCTTTTGAACTGACATTGCAAAATTACCTGTGTGGGAATTTCGCTCTCTATGCCCATTTTTAAAGTCTATCATTCCAATAATATTGCTGTTATGAATGGCTAATAATATTAATTTGTTTGGAGAGTCGCTAGAGTTCTTTATCCAAGAAATATTTCCTTCAATGGTGGGGCTAATTTCATGTTCTTGACTCAACATAACCTTTGACGCGGACAACACTTCTTTTAAATATTTTATAATCTCTAGCGCATCAGATTCTTCTGCAGGCCGGATGTATACGATTTCTCCACTAGATAATTTAAGCTCAAGTGGTTTAATTATGGCCATAGCTCTTATCAATTCGAATAGGCATAACACCAAGCTCACCGGGAGCCGGATTTATTGGCGATCCGGTAGTGATTTGTTGTGTGGAGAAGTTCAGGTTGAAAGTTACTAGTCTGGTCAGTATTTCCAGCTCATGATAGACCAAATATTATTTTCCTTAGTTAGGTAGAAGGTGGCTGCTATTTGAATATTCCCCATTGGAAAGTAAAAGCTGACCTCAGCTTTATTCCCAGAGACCTTAATATTAGGGATTCCAACACTGAAGCTTGGGAAAGCCCTCATTCTCTCCGGTAAAATACCAGCATATTCTTTTTTAGAGGCAATCTGCCGGTTACTTCCATACATAATTTGAGCATTTTCATTCCAAAGGGATAAGTGGCCTAGAACGTCGCGACTGTTCCAAGTGTTTTCCCACTTCAAGAAAAGCTCTTTGATTCTCAACTCCTCTGGGTCTTTTGGTTGATAACTTTGAAGTGTCGTGGCACATCCAGTAAGAGCTATAAGTATGATTAACACAAAGGTAAACGAACACAGTTCTTTTTGAGCCATGGTGCGGCTTCCTCCTTTCCAATAGGGTAATAGTAAGTCTCCTCCGCACAACAATTGCTCTGTGGACTTACCTTTTCCCCAAAAATGGCATAGCCCTTGTGGAAAGTCAACAAGAAAATTCCTTAAAATGGGTGCATCATCCGATACCTACCATGCCTCATTGCGTCTTGCGAGTTCATATTTGAAAGTGATATACGTAAGTGTCTTAGAACAATCTGTGTAATTTAGAGAATTAAAATGAAATCCAAGCGGGTTGTCATTACAGGAATCGGGGTATTTTGTTCTGTCGGGCGAAATACGGAGGAATTTCTTCATTCCTTGAAAGAGGGCAAGACTGGAATCGGGCCGATTACCCTTTTTGATACCTCAAAATATCCTTCGAAAATTGGAGCAGAGATAAGGAATTATCGACCAGAAGAATTCTTTAAGAAGAAAGATCTGAAAAGGCTTTCTCGGACCGACCAATTTGCTCTGATCGCCTCAGAGGAAGCAGTCAGTGCCTCCAGAATCCATTCCTATCCTTCAGAAGAAGTGGGGGTTTGTCTGGGGGCTGGGGCAGGTGGGATGTTCGAGGCGGAGACCTATCATCGGGAAATTCTTTTCAAAGGAAAGTCCAGACCTTCCCTCATTCTTCCATTCATTCCAAGTTTTACGGCCAGTCGGGTTGCAGAGCGATTTGGATTTTCAGGTCCAAAGGCTACGGTCACCACGGCGTGCAGCTCATCAGCGACCTCAATCGGCTACGGAGCCGATCTGATCAGGAGAGGTCAGTCAAAGGCTGTTCTTTGTGGAGGTAGCGACGCATTGAGCGAACTCACCTTTGGGGGATTCAATTCCCTTAAGGTCATGGATCCTTCCCCCTGTAAACCTTTCGATAGAAGAAGGGCTGGAATGTGCTTGGGCGAGGGGGCAGCTATCTTAATTTTAGAAGATCTTGAAGAAGCGAGGAAAAGAGGGGCTGAAATCTTTGCTGAATTTTTGGGATATGGAATAGGAGGAGAAGCATATCATATTACTGCACCTGAGCCGACAGGGATTTCGGAGGCTCGAATTATGAAAGAGGCCATGGAGGAGAGTGGCATTACTCCTCTTGAGGTCGATTATATTAATGCCCATGGAACCGGCACACCTCTAAATGATAAGGTCGAAACCCTCTCCATCAAGAGTGCCTTTGGACAGAAAGCCTACGCCATTCCTGTAAGCTCTATTAAGTCGATGGTGGGTCATTGCCTAGGCTCTGCGGGTGCCATCGAAGCAGTGGCATCCGTTCTCTCCATCATTCACCAATTCATTCCTCCTACCATCAATCATCAGAAAGGTGACGAAGATTGTGATCTGGATTATGTTCCAGGAAAATCTCGTGGAGCAGAGGTGAAGGTGGTTCTCTCCAACTCTTTCGCCTTTGGCGGCAACTGCACCACCTTAGTTTTCAGGAAATATAGTGGATGAATATTTTTTCCATAAGATCCTCAAAATTACCTTCATTATCCTCACAGCGCGGCATCGCCGCAACCAAATAAAAAGATGTCTCACGCAGAGTTCGCAGAGATACAGAGGCAATTGAGGAAGATATATGTTTATGGAGAATCGGGGAGATACCGATTCTCCATAAGCCTCATGTCCTTGGCAAAAAATAGCATTTGAAGTCTTGACGCGCTTATGGCACTGAGTGCTTTCATCGAATCGGTACCTCCCGATTCGATGAAAAATAAGGGACTCCTCTCGGGGTTCTCTGTGGACTCGAGCGAAGCGGGCGTGAGATAAAAAATAAAACATGCAAAGCTATATCGTACAGAGGAAACGGTTCACCAATGCCGCAACCAAAGGAAAATATTTAACTTTTACTCTTAACGAATAATTTTCTTAATAAAATTTCAAGAAGTTGCCTGATAGTAGTACAGAGTTCGCAGAGATACAGAGGCAATTGAGGAAGATATATGTTTATGGAGAATCGGGGAGATACCGATTCTCCATAAACCTCATGTCCTCGGCAAAATATAGGATTTGAAGTCTTGACGCGCTTACGGCGCTGAGTGCTTTCATCGAATCGGTACCTCCCGATTCGATGAAAAATAAGGGACTCCTCTCTGGGTCCTCTGTGTTCTCGAGCGAAGCCCACGAAACCCTAACATGGTTCGGGGCAGGCGGGCGTGAGATCATGACAATTGGCCGATTCTCCAGAAATCATATCCCTCTCTGTGACCTCCGTGCCTCAAGCGAGTCCTCACTCTTCGAGGACGAGCGGGCGGTGAAATGTAATCTATTTTATAATCCTGCTATTAAGATATCTCCTGCTTCTGTTTGATGAAAGAGTGAAATGAAAGATCGCATTTTAGAGCCTGGGATTATTGAAGATAGAGAGCTGGCTGAATATTACAGTCTCATGGCCCAACGGTATATGACGATTCCGTGTAAAAGGGTTCTTAAACGGATTATGGCAAAAGGGATTGAGAAAGGGAAGGCCATGGATGTTGGGACAGGCCCTGGAATTTTTCCCATCTTCATATCAAAGGCCATTCCAGAGATTCAATTTAAAGGGATTGATCTCTCTCCCATCATGGTTGACCTGGCGAGAAGGAATGCAGGTATGGCCGGAATAGGTCAGAGGATTGAATTTGAGGTGGGTTCGGCCTACTCCCTCCCTGTCGAAGACCATTCCCTCGATCTTTTGCTCTGCATCAATACCATCCATCATTTAGACCATCCTGTTGACTTCTTCAACGAGGTGGCGAGATCCTTGAAGGAGGGAGGGGCTTTTGTTATAGTGGATTTCCATAGGGATACCTCATCGATTTTCATCTGGATTTTTAATCTTTTTTGGAAATTTTTCTTTGGAAAACATCCTAAAGCGAAAAGAGGGTTTTTGGATTCGGTCTATTCTTCCTATACAGTAGAGGAGTGCAGGGTCTTTTTGGGACAATCGAGATTGAGGGATTGGAAACTCTATACTCGAACGGTCGAGATGTGGATTGAGTCCATGGTCCATGAAAGGAGGAGAGAGCTATGAACAGAAGAGCGAAGATGGAATTCATTTTGATCATAGGAATGATGATCATCTTTTTAGCAACATCGGTTTGGGCCGCCTATAACATGGCAGTCGATCCCAGGGTCTATCAGTACTCCAATCACAAGGCTAAGAAGGAATATCCAGTCACACTTCAAATGAAAATCGTCAAAGATAATCGGCCTGAGCAGGAGAAACTCCAAAAAGGTGACGAGCATCCTTACACCTTTGATGCGCTATGGTCAGAACTGGTGGATGAGATGCTGGCCAAAGTCCTGGAGAAGGAGTTCAGTCAATCGGGAATGGTGAAGGCAGCGGATCTGAAAAATGAGCAATCCGATTATATCCTCCTTATCGAACTCAACTCTTTCCATGGTCGATGGGCTACTGTGCCTCAATCTTTTAAACCTATTTACGATATTAATGGCAACACAGAATTTTCAGTGCGGCTCATCTCTCGAAAAACAGATAAGACGCTTTTTAAAAAGACCTATGTCGGAAGGACGAAGACCCAAGTGAACCAATTTAGAAATAAGTATGGTTTCTGTGCCATCGAAGCCGGGAAGGCTTTCAAAGAGGCCGTCGTCAAATTGATGATGGATGTAGAAATTGCCCTCTCGGGAGGGAAAGTCAGCGAGTATTAAGCCTATTTGCGTTATTTATAAATAAAATGACAACAGATATGGATATGGAGGAAGTGGACTGTCCTCTCTGCAAAGAATCCAAGAGCATTCTGCTTCATCAAGAGGGTTCTTTTCGGATGGTGAAATGTTCATCATGCCAATTCATCTACCTCAACCCAAGGCCAACGAGTGAATCTCTTACCCATTTTTATCAACACTATCTACCGGAGGATAACTCTTCGATTCAATCGTGGGAAAGGATGATGAAACCTGTCTTTCATCGGGCGGCCGATCTGCTCAGTCAACATAGAAGAAATGGACGGCTCCTGGATGTTGGGACGGGTTTTGGATTTTTTATGAATGAAATGAAGAATAAAGGATGGGAGGTCACTGGCGTCGAGATCTCTCAAAAAGCAATAGATTATGCAAGGAATAGTTTAGGATTGACCATCCATCTTGGTCCTTTGGAGAAGGCAAACTTTCCGAATCAACAT
>Ga0299912_10004118_pt1 | contig 11865 bp, 2 predicted proteins | sample RVTome_2_FD_207667 | JGI IMG/M metagenome (GOLD analysis project Ga0299912, IMG submission 207667) | Soil microbial communities from uranium-contaminated site in the Upper Colorado River Basin, Wyoming, United States - RVT95D214 (version 2) ... | reverse complement strand
GGGGTGTGTGATAATTCGCCGTTTACCCTTCGACATGCTCAGGGCGAACGGCTAAGTAATTGATTTTTAATGTCCCGTGGTCCGTTCGTGGTGAGCTTGTCGAACCATGAACGGACTTACGACACAGTCTCATCTGGGGAGAGGGATAGGGTGAGGGGGACGAGGAGTGAGAAATGACGAAAAAGCCTGGTGCTCAAATTTAAAAGCCCAGGCTTTTCTATTTGGATAGTAAAGGGGGAAAAAATGAACTACAAGAAACTCATCTCCATTATCACTTTAGTTACCTTTGGGTCTCTTATTCTCAGAGACGGCTTTGTCTATTCACAGACTAATCCTCCTGTTCCTCCCTACCTTCAGATACAAATCAGCCCCCGATGTATTGCTGTCAATCCATTGACCGATCAGGCCGTCGTGACAGATTTCTTTAACAAAAAGGTTTCTGTCATCGACCTGAATACTCAGACCATTCTTTCAACCATTACTCTAAGCAAGATGCCTCTCGGGGTAACCATCGATCAGGAGCTTAATCTTGCCGTTGTCAGCCATCCCTTAAACAACAGTGTTTCTGTGATCAGCCTGGCTAATTTTCAGGTTCTAAAAACAATTTCCGTAGGAATGTTACCCGTAGGTATCTCTGTGGATTTGATCTCCCATAAGGCGTTAATTTCCAATTTCCTTGGCAAGTCTGTCTCAGTGATTGATCTTACGACCCTCACTCGTGTAGGGACGATCTCTGTCGGGTTAGGACCTGTGGATGTAGCCATTGATTCTGAGCTAAGGCTTGCACTGGTCGTCAATGGCTTAGGAAATAAAGTATCCGTGATCGACCTTTTAAGCTCTCAGGTAGTTCGTACGGTGACGGTAGGAATGATCCCCGTATCGGTGAGCATCAATCCGGAGACCCATGTGGCAGGGGTGGTGAATTTATTGAGTAATTCACTTAGCGTGATCGATCTTCAGAATTGGGAGACCCGGTCTATTGGAGTAGGAGCATTTCCTCTGGATGTGGCGATCAATTCCCTGGATAACCGTGCCCTGATTATCTGCGATTTGGAAAGAAAGGTGCTTCTGGTTGATCTCACTGCGGGCACGATTGTAAGTGAGTATACATTTGATAATAAGAGGTTTACGGGAGTAGCAATAGACCCATACATGAACATAGGAGCCTTAGTAGATGATACGACGGGCGAGCTTACTCTGATTCAACTCCCCAATCCGGTTCCTGCAATTACTTCCATCACTCCGGATACAATTCTTCGGGGGAGTCCGGCAACGAGCGTAACGATTGAAGGCTCAGGTTTTATTAAGAGCTCCATTGTAAACTCTTTCCCGGTCAATTTCATCGACAATCATCATCTTCAAATAGAGCTATCCGAGGTTCTCCTTGCCAATGCAGGGACTTATGAGATTGTGGTGACAAACCCAGCTCCCGATGGAGGCTCATCCAATTCCGTAAGCTTAACAATCAACAACCCAGTACCCGCTCTTGCAGCCCTTGACCCATCAGAGACAATCGCAGGGACATTGGGATTAACACTCAATATCCTTGGGACAGGCTTCTTCAGTGACACCCTTGCTTCAATCAACGGAAGTGTGAGGGGGTTCTCACTTATTGATCACACAAGGATGCAGACTCCGCTGATGCCAGAAGATGTTGAAGCAGGTGGGTATTTAAATGTAACAGCCTTTAATCCTCCTCCAGGAGGCGGATATTCCAATGCACTGCAATTTACGGTTGTAAACCCTGCGCCAGCACTTACCTCCATCGCCCCGGATTCTGTCATCGCAGGGAGTCCTGATTTGACCTTAACCCTCAACGGAGATAATTTTGTAAAGACCTCGGTTGTCAATTTTAATAGCCAAGCGGTTGTATCCACATACATCAGCAAAACCCAGCTTCAAGCCACCATTCCTGCGACAGCTATCACCACTCCTGGTACTTATCCAGTTAAAGTGACCAATCCAACCCCTGGAGGTGGAGAGTCGGCGCCATTATCTTTTATTGTCAGGCCGGCTGCGCTTCCCCCTGAGATCACCGGCTTTAGTCCTTCCGAAGGGACAGTTGGAACCATTGTTACTATAAATGGTAACAACTTCGATGTCAGCGGCCTCAGGGTAGGCTTCAATGGCACTTCGGCAATTGTTTCGAGCTTTACCAAAACCTCAATCACAACCACCGTGCCTATGGGGACCACGACAGGCCCTATCTCCGTCATGACGAGCGTTGGCTCAGCCACGTCAACCATGAACTTCACCGTAACTTCACGCTATGACTTTAACCTTTCGATCACGCCTCAAAATGCCAAGGCCGCTCCCCAAAGTGAGATCAGTTATATCGTGTCCGCAACAGGCACAGAAGGTTTCAGCAACCTGGTGACATTAAACATTCAGGGGCTTCCGGATGGGTTTTCAGCCTATCTCAGTCCAAAAACTATCACGGGAGGTCAGTATTCAACCCTCACTGTTTCTACCTGCGACTGTACCCTAAGCAGTCCGGCAACCCTTACCATCACAGGTAGCACCAGCATAGAAGGCAGAACAGTGACCAGGTCTGTGAATGCAAGTCTGGAAATGATTGCTCAAGGAGTAACCGCTCTGACGGGTCTGGTACTCAATACCGATAAATTACCCATCAAGGGTGTAACCATAAGAGTAGGAGATTCATCAACAACGACTGATGAGAGCGGAAACTTCCTCCTTGAAAATCCACCCACAGGCGAGAAGGTAGTGCTCATTGACGGGTTCACCGCCTCAACAGACACAGCCAAATACCCAACTATCCCGATTACAATGAATATCATTGCTGGCCAGACAAACAGCCTTCCCTTTATTCCTCATTTTCATGCTCAGAAGAATTACAATTTTACACCTATTAATCGTACAAGGGAGACCATAGCAGAAGACCCCGATGTACCAGGATTGCAGTTAAGAATTCCAGCCGGAGTGGATATTATAGGTTGGGATGGAAACCCAAATACCCAAGTCTCCATCGTTAAAGTTCCCATCGATGCACTTCCTGTTCCTCCGCCACCGCCCAATGTTCAAGGAAGAAGCGTTTACATGTTTTACTTTGGCAAGATGGGAGGGGGCACCCCCACGATCCCGATTCCGGTGACCGCTCCTAATGACCTTGGCCTTAAGCCCGGAGAGAAGGCAGCGCTCTGGTATTTTAATGAGTCGCCAAATCTTGGAGAGGCCCCGAACGAGTGGAGTGCGGCAGGAGTGGGTACTGTGAGTGACGATGGTGAGACTATCTCAACGGATCCTGGAGTGGGAATTCCAAGATTTTGCTGCGGAGCAATTGTTTGGGCACCCACGGTCCCAACAGGCGAAAGAGTCCCTCCAAAAGCATGTAAAGTTGGGCAGAAATCTGTTGAGCCATCGTCCGGGGTATTCATGCACAGTGAGATCGATCTCGCGCTTCCGGGCCGAATTCCTATTACAATAACTCGACATCATCGGAGTATGGACAGCTTTCGTGGGCCATATGGTATAGGCACTTATTTCGATTACGATTGGTACATGCTCCGTTTCGGAGACACGGCAGTTCTTGTCGTACCACCTGGGAGCAGGACCAATTTTAGCCGCCAGCCCAATGGAAGCTTCGTGAACAACAGCGAACCCATGTACCGAGGTGCTGTGGTGAACTTTCATTCCAATGGAACCAGCACGCTTCGGATGAAAGACGGTATGACCTATAAGTTTGACGGATATGGGCTTCTCGTTGAGCAACAGGACCGAAACGGAAACAAGCTCACGTTCCTAAGAGAAGTGGAAGGGAATGTAACGAGAATAATAGGAGCTGACGGACGAGTCATGGTTACGTTTAGTATTATTATCCTTGGCCGTGATGTAATCACACAAATGCGGGATATAGCAGGCCGAACCGTAACTTACAATTACGATTATTCTGCCGATCCTGGCACTGGACGTCTGATGTCTGTGACCAATCCTGAAGGTGGAGTCACCCAATATCAATATGATAGCCAGGGCCGGATGGTTTCTATCATTGATCCAAGGGGTAATACTACCGTCAACGTCACTTACGATGCCAATGGCAGGGTATGTCAGGAGCAGTATGCAGATGGAGGGGCATATAAATACTATTATATCACGACAGATCAAGCCACAAGACCCTATGCCTTGAGAGTTCTGGCCGAAGCCCAGGCCGGGGGACCAATATCCACCCCAGTTTGCTCAACCTTACAAACAATCTCCCCCATTGCGTATACAATTGCAGTTGATCCTAATGGCAACCCAACAACTTACCGATTCAACAATTATCAAAAAATTATCTCGGTAACGGACGCCAATGGTCAAACTACAATAACTGAAACAGACCCGGTAACAAATCTGGTAAAATCCCGAACGGATGCCCTTGGTAGAAAGACAAAATATACTTATGACGTCAATGGCAACGTAACCTCCATTACTGACCCTGCTGTAAATAAAACCACCATTGAATATGACATGATCTTGAACAAACCGACTAAGATCATTGATGCCCTTGGGAATGTTACAAATCTAACCTATGACTCAAATGGCAATCCGGTTCAACTCCGAACTCCGAACTCTGAGACTTTAACTATCGATTATGATCAGTATGGTCAACCAATCTCTGTTGTTGACCCAATGGGGAATATTTATACAGCTGAATTTGATGGATATGGAAATCTTGTGAAACTCACAGACCCTTTGGGAAATAGTGCCACCAGGAAATACGACGTCCTATCTCGTTTAAGCGAATACGCTGACGCTCGGGGAAGGAAAACAACCTATACCTACGATCTTATGGATAGAACAAAAGAGGTGAAAGATAGTTTAGGTGGGAGTACAAAATTTGATTATGATCCCAGTGGGAACCTTCTCTCCGTCACGGATGCAAAAGGACAGGCAATCAGCTACACGTACAACTCAAAAGACAAAGTGGTTACTACGAGGGATCAATTGGGAAGAACAGAGGTCTACCAGTATGATTACAATGGTAACCTCATCAGAATGACAGACCGGAAAGGTCAGGTGACTAATTCTACCTATGACAAATTTGATCGTCGCGTAAGAGCAGATTATGGAGATGGAAGTTATACCGAAAATACCTATGATACTGTAGGAAGATTGCTTAGAATCTACGACTCGATCTCCGGCGCCATAGAATATGAATATGCCAATACGGGTTGCACAATGGGTTGCAGTGGGGGAACTGTTGACAAAGTGATAAAAGAAACTACCCCCTTAGGGGTGATTTCTTATACCCATGATCTCATTGGTCGAAGGACCAGCATGACGGTATCAGGCCAACCAGCCGTGAATTACCAATACGATCCAAACAGCCGTTTGACAGAAATTAAGTCCATAATCAACGGGCTAGCCGCAGGCTTCAGCCTGCGCTATGACGCTTTGGGCCGGAGAACCTCTCTTACTTATCCGAATGGTGTGACTACCAGTTACACTTATGACAATGCCAGTAACCTCCTTAATCTTCAACATCTGAACCCTCTGAACCAGATTCTTGAGTCCTTCAATTACACTTACGATCCAAATGGGAATAGAACAAACATGCAGAGGGCTAATGTTCCTGTAAAACTCCCTGATCCAAAATCAAATATCACTTTAGATTCAACCAATCGAATGTTGACATTCAATGACAAAACCATAACCTATGATGATAATGGAAATGTGGTGTCTGTAACCAATTCGTGTGGGACAACAACTTATTCCTGGGACGCGCGTAACCGATTGGTTGCAATCAACGGTTTTGCCTCAGCCTTAACCTCATCCTCAGCCTGTGAGGTTCTTCCGGCTTCATTTAAATACGATTCGCTCGAAAGAAGAATCGAAAAGACCATCAACGGAAGGACGATTCAATATGTCTATGACGGAAAGGATATTGTCCAAGGAATAGAGAACGGGGCAGTCTCAACCAATTATTTGAGGACGCTTAATATAGATGAACCTTTAGTACGAGTAGAATCGAGTGGTGTTATACGTTACTACCAAACAGATGCACTCGGTAGTGTCATCGCGCTGACGGATGAAACCGGAATGACAAAAACTCAATATACTTACGATTCTTTTGGGAATGTTACCATCTCTGGGGAGGCGTCAGAAAACTCATTTCAGTATACTGGCCGGGAGAATGACGGAACAGGGTTGTATTATTACAGGGCAAGATATTATAGCCCTGAGTTACAGAGGTTTATAAGTGAAGACCCGATTGGATTTGCGGGTGGCATAAACTTTTATGCCTATGTCCAAAATGATCCAATCAATAAAACTGATCCAGAAGGGATTATAGCTCAAGTCGTAGCAGCAATTGTTATGCTTGTTGGTTTTGCTATATGGGGGTTTGTTTGGTGGTATAAGACAACTCATCCTCCGAAGGATGCGTTATGCCCGGGAAAAGACAAAAAACCAGAAGATCAACCGCCAGGTAGCCCTGGGGTGCCAAAAAATTTCCCCGCATATCAGCAGCCACCGCCAGGGCCAGCACCTATATCAACTCCAGTAGGAGGGAAATAATCATGGAGTTCAATAAGAACGATTTAAATACATTAAGGTTTTTGTCTTTCTATAAAGTGCTATCGGTCCTCGCCATGATTATGGGGAGTATAGGTATTCCATATGGCATCTACTTCTATTTTATTTATGCAAAATCTTATATGGAAGTATGGCTAAACAACGCGTTGATTGGCGCTTCAATTGCTATATTAGCAATGGGATACCTAATGTATTCTTTCTTAAGAATTATAGGGAAATTTAAGCGGAAGTGCCTAGAGGAACAAACGGATAGCCAAGGGAAGCGATAGGGGGCAGGTCTCAACGGGCTATTGCACAAAATACTCAGGGTTAGTGGATCATTTCAATATGAACTTCAAACGCGAAACAGTGAGAGGGCGATGAAGAAAAGGTGGTGGTGCAATATCCGGTCCGCCCCCAAAAAATAGGATATCTTACAAAACAGCTTCAAAAAATATCGGTGTAAAAACGGATAAGGCTGATGAAGATTTTGTTTTAATACTGTCGAGAAGAGACTATACCAGAATTGAACAGCTCAGGAAAGCACTGGAAAATAATGGTATTGGGAGTGTGATCTTAGATCAACATTCAGCCGTGATGATGAGTTTCTTGCCAGATGTTGAAATGAGACTTATGGTTAAGGCTAAGGATTTTGAAAGTAGCATGGAGATTACTAAGAGTTTGCTTGACTAAGATATCACAAAAGACTCTATTTTCTTTACAGGTGTAATTGGGCACCGTTCTTAAAAACTTTATAGACAAGTTACGAAGCAATGACGTGAATTTTTTTGAAAGCTCAATATGAACTTCAACTGCAAAATGGGGAGAGGGCGATGAAGAAGAGGGGCTGGGCAAAATCAGGATTAATTTTTGTTTTATCTCTTAGTCTGCTTTTATTCGCTTCCTTTATAGCAAGAGCCGAGGAGGCCAAATATATCCACGATGACCTTGGTCGCCTATATCGGGTGGTTGATGAACAGGGGAATGCGGCAACCTACCATTATGATGAGGTTGGCAATCTCGTCTCCATCACCCGTGAGACAGGAGTAACAGGCCCCCAGATCACCGGCATCTCTCCAAACTATGCCTTCGGTGGTGATACAGTCAATGTGACCATCACTGGAATTAACCTGATAGGCACGAGCGTCTCCACGAATAATCAGGGCATCACCATAAGCAATGTCAAAGCAGTGGATACTTCTATCACTGCCATATTTACCATCTCCTATTTTGCTAATCAAGGTACTTCTCTTGTTACGGTCAAGAACGCACTCGGTTCGAGCAGTGTAAATTTTATTGTCAATCCAGCCAGTCCGGTCATCAATGCATTGCAGCCTTCTTCCGGCCCGATAACCAGATTTGTCACCATTGTTGGCACAGGCTTTAGCCCTACTGTTTCTGAAAACCAGGTGAGATTTAACGGAGTATCAACAGAAATATTTTCTTCGACTCCTTACAGGATACTGACCCGTGTTCCAGCAGGAGCTACCAGCGGACCGGTAACAGTCACGACCAACGGCGGAACCTCGAACGGCGTCAACTTCACGGTTACCACCCCAGGCGAACCTTCTCCCACCATCACCTCCATCATCCCTAATATAGGTTCAGAAGATGGCGGAAGTATCATCACCATTAACGGTACCGGATTCATTTCGGGTACAAATGTCTATATTGGCGGAAAAGCGGCTCAAGGAGTAGGCATTGTCAGCTCAACTTCGCTCAATGTGACGACACCTTCTGGTTCGCCCGGACCCGTTGATGTTCTTTTAACAAACGACTATGGCGATGTTCTTGTTCCAGGAGGATTTACTTATGTGGAAGGGCCGACACAACAGATTCTTGCCATAAGCCCGACCATGGGGCTGATCAACATTCCCATCAACACTCGCGTCTCGGTCCTTTTTACCAGGCCAGTAGACCTTACGACGGTGAATGCGAGCAGTTTCTCTCTGGTTGAGACGACTACTGGAACTCCGGTTGGGGGCACGTTTTCTTTCGACTTTGGCGACACATTTGTCGGCTTTACTCCTACTGCAAACCTTAAGGTGAATACCAGCTACACCCTTAACATAACAAGAGACATCAAGAGTCAAGATGGGATTCCTCTGGACCGGGTGTTTAGCGGTAGCTTCATTACGTCAGGATCAGCGGACACTATGTCTCCAACGGTTAGCATCTCTCCGGTAAACGGCGCTACCGAAGTACCGGTCAATACATTGATCGTTATGAACTTCTCAGAACCGGTGAGCACAACGACCATAAACTACTCGACGATTGCAGTCACAGAGAATGGAATACCCAAGTCAGGATTCCTGAGTATAGGCAACCAGAACAAAACCGTCACTTTTACTCCGAGCTTCAACTTCTCGTGGGATTCTTCGGTCACTATCACGCTTTCTCAGAAGATTACGGATACGGTTGGAAATCGTATTGTGGGAAGCGGTGGTGTAGGGACTGAATACATAAGCAGTTTTACCACTACCAAAACCACTGATCTATTGCCTCCCAGGGTGATAAACATCAACCCGCCAGACAAGGCAACAGGAATAAACGTAGGCACAACCGTTTCCGTTACTTTTAGCGAGCCTGTCAACCCGCTGACCGTCAATTCTGATAGCTTCACCCTTGCTGTAGGGGGCACTAAGCTTTCAGGACAAATCGCTTTCTCTGTCAATGGCGCGGTTGCCACGTTTACCCCGGATCTGCCGCTTCCTGGTATGTCCGAGATTACCGTCACCTTGGCCGAAGGGATCAGCGATATGGCAGATAATGCCATGCCTCTTCCTTTCGCCAGTACATTTACTACCGGGATGGCGATAGACAATTATCAGCCCTCGGTGATCATGGTGAGTCCTTATAGTGGTCAGACAGGAGTGCCTCTAAACAGTGATGTCACGCTTGTTTTTGACGAGCGAATTAACCCCGTGACTGTGACCAGCAGTAGTTTCTATACTCAATGTTATGTATCTTATATCGGGTCGTACCAAACAGTAGCGGGTGTGATATCGGTTGCAAGCGATGGTTTATCAGCAACCTTTACGCCTTCTCGGCCTCTGTTGCCGAGTGCCACCTGTTATATCTATTACACGAATGGGATCAAGGATATCGCTGGCAATGTTTTATATAATCCGGGTTCGAGCAGTTTCTCGACCGGAGCTTCGGCGCTTGACGATACCACCCCGCCTCAGGTTCTGGAGATCAGCCCGGTAGATGGAACAACAGGAGCACCCATCAATACGGAGGTTCTGATTCGGTTCTCCGAGACCATTGATCCGACTACAGTCAATGGGAGCACGGTGACTGTTTCAGCGGGAGGGGTTCCTGTAGAGGTAAATTATCTCTTTAGTGGGACCATCCTGAGGCTTGAGGTGGCAAATCTCTATACCTTTGCACCCAACACTTCTTATGAAGTCAGGGTGACAACCGCTGTGACGGATACCGCAGGGAATCCTCTTTCGGCAGAGTTTGTCAGCAGCTTTACTACGGGAAGTGCCACAGACACCACTGCTCCTACGGTCGTTTCGATTGTTCCTGCGAACGGGGCGACGGGGGTGTCTTGGGACAGTACGGTGGAGGTGACCTTTAGCGAACCGATTGATCCGATGACGGTCAACAGTTCTAACTTTTCGGTGTCTTCGTCTTCCGGCACCTACACGATCTCTTCGGATCGGAAGAAAGTGATCTTTACGCCTTCGTACCCGTTTTTTGCTGGATATAGCCCTGGGGTGACATTACAGAACATTGAGGATTTAGCGGGTAACAAACTTACGTCGAAGTATTATTATTTTACTACGGCCTATTCACCTGGGACGAATACGAGCAGTTTTCCAACGGCATGTTCGGTGGTAGCCAATCCGGACAGGCTTTTTGCGGACGGGATTACGACAACGACCGTGGAGATTAGTAATATTAACCGGAGCGGAACTTTGGTTCCCAATGGGACGAAGATTGCGGTGAGCACGAATTCGGGGACGATTTTGGGAGGGACCGATTCCCCTGATCCTCGGTATCGGATCTTTACGACGATAGGAGGGGCCGTGACGGTGACCTATCGTTCGCCCAACCTCTCGTGGCTGACACCTGGGTCAACCACCTATGGTTATATCTATGTGGCCTCGGCGGATGCGGGAGATCGGCCTGTCAGCTATATTAATTCGTCTACCAGGGTAACGCTCTTCAGGGGCAAGAGTGTTTCGATCGATGTGAATCCTGCCTCTCTGTTAGCGAATGGGAGCAATTATTCGGGGGTCAATATTACGGTTTATGATGTGGATGGTAAGGCCGTTCCTTCCGGGATGAGGATTGGGGTGACGGCTGAGCCGATCTACAGGGTTGATTCATTAGGGGGTACGATCCAGGGAGGGGAAGCTGCGGTTGATCCTCGGTTTAAGATCTTCAGGACGATCACAGGAGGGTGGTTCTCGTTCAACTATACTTCACCGGCTTTAACAACGGGTCAGAGTGGCAATGGGTGGATCCAGGTGGTGGAGGTGGATGACGGGGGCCGAGTGGTAGGCCGTCTTGGGGATAAGGAGATCGCCTTGAGTGGTTCGACGGGTTATACGGGGCCACAGCCTCGGGTGGTCTCGCTGAGTCCGGCCAATGGTCAGAGTGGGGTTGGGTTAAATGTGCCTGTGATAGCTGAGTTCAGCCAGCCCTTAGACCCATCGACCGTCAACAGCACCAACTTTAGTATTAAGAAAGGGACTACAGTGGTTTCGGGGAGCTTTACACTGAGCGATGGGATTTACGGGGCCAACACGATAGTGACCTTCCTGCCTGCTGTTCCATGGACACCCAATAGCAGTTATACGGTCTACATTGGCACGGGGATCACCAGCAGTACTGGTAATCCGCTCCTCCAATACTCCAATACCTCTTTCTCTACAGGCACTGTCTCAGACAATCAGGCTCCTTATGTGGTGAAGGTGAATCCTCCGGATGGGCTAACAGAGGTTGCCACCAATAATATCGTGACTGTGTGGTTCAATGAGGCCATGGCTCCATCCACAATCAACCGCTTAAGCTTCCGTCTCTCGGATTCGGGCGGGGATATTGCGGGCAGAGTCAGTGGGAGCACCACGGTCTTCAATTTTATCCCTGATTCTCTGCTCACTCCGGATACTCTGTATACTCTAACAATAGACACAACGGTTACGGATATTGCAGGCAATCATCTTGTTTCAACCTTTACCAGCGCCTTTACGACTGGGCCGGGTCAGGACAATTATCAGCCCTCGGTGATCATGGTGAGTCCTTATAGTGGTCAGACAGGAGTGCCTCTAAACAGTGATGTCACGCTTGTTTTTGACGAGCGAATTAACCCCGTGACTGTGACCAGCAGTAGTT
>Ga0299912_10004116_pt1 | contig 11866 bp, 9 predicted proteins | sample RVTome_2_FD_207667 | JGI IMG/M metagenome (GOLD analysis project Ga0299912, IMG submission 207667) | Soil microbial communities from uranium-contaminated site in the Upper Colorado River Basin, Wyoming, United States - RVT95D214 (version 2) ... | reverse complement strand
GGCCGTCTGGCCGAGCGAGCGAGAATCCGGACAATGACCAAAGTCTCGCGAGGCCGTCTGGCCGAGCGAGCGAGCGAGAATCCGGACAATGACGGATCGACCTCGGGCACCCACTCGCCGGCTGCCAGTTCGGCAACTCGACCGCGTCGCGATCGCGCACAACTCGAAGACATTCCTCGCCTCGCCGGAGGCACACCGCGTGCTCTTCCCGAAGAGCATGAAGACCATCGTGCTCACGTCGCTGCTCGTCGCCTCCCTCGCAACCGCTGCCGCTGCGAACCCGGTCATCGCGACCGCGCAGGATGTTCGCGAGTCGGACCACTCCATCCGGGACCTCGAGCGCGAAGAGACCCTCGCGTTCCTTGCCCTCAAGGATGCCCGCCAGCACGTCGCCGCGACGCGCGCTCGGTGGGACGCGGCCGTCGCCGACGAGCATCCGGGGCTCGCAGGCAAGTGGGCCCGCCGGCACCTCGAGGCGATGCAGGTCCGCAACGCCGCGGTGGCGCGCTGGCAAGCCGCGGTGGTCCGCGTGAATGCCAGCCGCTACGCCTCGATTCAGTAGCTCGCGATGAGCGACACGCCGGAGTACGTCGAGTAGCCGCGGAGCATGACGTAGTAGTCACCCGCCGACGTGTTGCTCGTCGTGCACGTCTCGGTGTTGCCGTTGAGGTACGGCCGGCACAGGTACGAGCTCGTCGTCGGGCGGCTGCCGAACTTCGTGTACAGGTCCGCGTCGCCCGTGCCGCCGCTGATCCTGACCGAGAGCGTCCTGCCGGCCGGCGTCGCGACGCGATAGTACTTCGTGCTTCCCGTCGCGCCGCCGATGGCGGTCACCGCGGTGCCGTTCGTCAGGTACGGATCGCCGCTCTGTGCCGCGGAGTACGTGCCGGTCAGCGTGACGCCGGAGTACGCGGAGTACGCGTGCAGCATCACCCAGTACGTCCCCTGTGCGGGAGGCGTGAACGTGCAGGTCTCGGCGTTGCCGTTCTTGTACGGGCGGCAGGCATAGGTGGTGAGCGTCGGCTTGTTCGCGGACTGGACGTAGAGGTCCGCATCACCGGTGCCGCCGCTGATCGTGAACGTCAGCGACGTCTGCCCCGCGGGCACGTCGAGCTTCCAGAACTTCTGGCCATCGGCCGCGTCGCCGAGGCTCGTGACCGGGGTGCCATTCGTCAGCACGCCGTCGGTGGGCGGCGGCGGCGGCGGGGTACCACCGCAGCTCGCGGGCGCAGCTCCGACGGCGATCGCGGCGAACCCACATCCGACGGCATCCTTCGTCGCCTGGTCGTACCCGAGGGCCGTGGTCGCCTGCTCCATCGCGGTCCGCAGGTTCGAGTACTTCGAGGTCGAGGTGAGGATGTCGGTCTGCGCCTTGTAGTAGATGCGGATCGCCTTCTCCATCCCGATCGCCGGCACGTTGACCGTGGTCTTGCCACGCGGGTGCGTGCCGCCCTTCGAGAGCAAGCAGAACAGCAGGTTGCTCGGGCCCGAGCTGTAGTGGACGTCGACGCTGCCGAGCGAGGAAGTCCAGACATCCTTCGAGACGCCGTCGGCCGCGGGATCGCACATGAAGCGCAGCGCCGGCGCGAGGACCTCGTCGCCGATCAGCCAGACGTCGTTCGCGTTCGACAGCGTGCCGTTGCTGCCGCCGTCGGTCCACGCCTCGACGAACGCGCCGAACACGTCGGACAGCGACTCGTTGATGCCGCCGGACTCACCGCTGTAGACGAGCCCGGATTCCTTCTCGGTCACGGCGTGGGTCATCTCGTGGGCCGTCACGTCGAGCGAGATCGCGAGCGAGCCGCAGCCCTGGGAGGCGTCGCCGTCGCCGTACACCATCTGCGTGCCGTTCCAGAACGCGTTGCAGTAGTTCGTCGAGTAGTGAACGGTCTGGGTCAGCGTCGCGCCGGCGTTGTCGAACGAGTCGCGGTTCCAGAACGCGTCGTACGCGTCGTAGGTCGACCCCGAGTTGTCATAGGAGGCGTTGACGGTGGCATCGGCGTTCGCGGCCTGGCCCTCGCTGCGCTTGAGCGTTCCCGGCAGCGTCGTGCCGTTGTTCGCGCTGTGGATCCTGCGGTTCTTCGCGAAGTGGATCTGCGGGTACACCGCGACGATGGCGTTCGAGTCGACGTCGACGTAGACCTTGTCGCGCGCCGGGTTCGCGCCGCGCTGACCCTCGACGACTGCCTCGTAGGCCTTGTACAGCTTGCCGTCGTCGGTCTCGAGATAGACCGGCCGCACCGAGGTCGCGGTCAGGTTCGCGAACCGCGCGTCCTGGGTGATCGTCGACATCGCCGTGGCCTGCGAGACCCCCGAGGCACCGAGGCTCGCGGAGATGTCGCCGCGCGCGGTGCCGTTGAGCGCGTGGATCGCACCCTTGACGTCGACGTGGACGACGAGCTCGGCACCGATCACCGGCAGGCCGTTGAACGTCTGGTCGTAGCGGAAGTGGCGACCGCCATCTTGGTCGACGGACATCTTGCGGAGCACGAGGTCATCATTCTCGAGCCGGAACACCGCGAGCAGCGGCGGCAACGACGGCCGCAGCGCGCCATCGGAGGCGCGCGCGTCATCGCTCTGCATCGCGCCGACCTTCGCCATCTCGCCGACGATGTACGTCGGGACGCCATCCTCGGTGGAGGACAGGACGGTCGCCTCGGGCAGCGCGGCGAGCGCATCGGTGATGTCCTGCATGTTGGTCGGGTCGTCCTTGACCTCACCCAACCCACCGACCGCTCCTTGATTGCAGGCAGCGATCGTCGTGAAGAGCAGAGCGCTCGAGATCGATTTCAAAACCCAAAGACTGCGCATGGTGACGGCGCGTACTTCACCTCCAGTGCCACCACGTGCTGCGCATGTTGCGCATCCGGCGATCTCGCATCGTCGTCGGGCGCACGCACACGCAGACCATGAACGCGTGGCTCCACTCACAAACCGCGGCTCGTAAGCCGCGACACGTTGCGAGTCGGTCGGTGTGGAGACGGCGGCCACTGATGTGGGAGCGCACCTCCGGTGAACTACTGCGTTCGCCGACTCGCGCGGATAGCAGCTGTCATCTCGCGTATGGGTGATGCACGACGCTTTCTGCAACTCGATTGCATCACGCTGCGACAGCCCGTCACGTTCCTCCATGCTCCCGCAGACTTCTGCCTCTGCGACGAGGTGCTCCTCGGCCTACAGCCGGGGGCAATGTAGTTGACTTGGAGTCAACGCCGCACCGCGTAGATCATTCGCATCGGAAATGCAGGGAGGCCGGCGCTCCAGATCTGGAACGGCTCGACGCGCTCGATGTGCAACCCGGTGCGCTCCAGCACGGGAAGTGGATCGCGATTGAGCCGACAGCCCTGGCCATTGACGCGCAGCCACAACGGATTCACGAGATCCATCAGCGCGCCGGCGATCCGGCTCGGGCTGCGCACGTGCTCGAGCAAGCGGACCACTCCGCCGGGCCGCACGATGCGCGCGACCTCGTGGCACACGACCTCGACCGACGGCACCGAGCACAGCACGAGCGCGAGTACCGCCGCGTCCGCAAAGCCATCCGGAATCGGCAGCGCCTCGCCCGTGCCCTCGACCACCTCGATCGGCACGCCCGCGGTCGTGGCAGCGATCCGGGCGTGCGCGGCGAAGCTGCCATCGGGCTCGATCGCGGTGAGCTCGACCTGGCGGTAGTGCTCGAACATCGAGCCGGTGCCGCAGCCGATCTCGACGACGCGCCCGCGCAGATCGCCGACGAGCGCGGCCCGCCGCTCCGCGAGCCCGGCGGCATCCGCACGTTCGATCAAGGTCGCGTAGAGCTCGGCCTGCGGGAGCCGTCGCTTGAGCGCGAGCGTTGCGGGAGCGTGGAAGCAGAGATGGGCGACTTCGGCGAGCACGAGGTCAGGATACTCGCGTGAAGGGCTCCGCGCGTCGTCGATCCCGGAGTGGTCCGCTTGATCGAGCACGCAAGATCACGGTATCGCTGGCCGTCTGGGGAATCGACCTCGTAACTGGGAGAGAAGATCGTATGGCGTTCGCTAAGCCCGCTCCGAATTCCGCCGACGTTGGCCTCGTTGGCCTCGCCGTCATGGGCCAGAACCTGGTCCTCAACATGGCCGACCACGGGTTCAAGGTCGCGGTCTACAACCGCACCACTGCAACCACGGAGAAGTTCGTCAACGACAACCCTCCGAGCGTGTTCGGCACGACCGGCGGTGGCCTGGTTCCGGGCGCCTCGCTCGAAGACTTCGTGAAGTCGATCAAGCAGCCTCGCCGCATCGTCATCCTCGTGAAGGCCGGTGGCCCGACCGACGCGGTGATCGACTCGCTCATCCCCCACCTCGAGAGGGGCGACGTCGTCGTCGATGGCGGCAACGCGCTGTACACCGACACGATCCGCCGCGAGAAGTCGCTGACCGAGATGGGTCTGCTCTTCGTCGGCTCGGGCGTCAGCGGCGGCGAAGAGGGCGCGCGCTTCGGGCCCTCGCTCATGCCGGGCGGCAAGCCCGAGTCGTGGGAGATCCTCAAGCCCGTGTGGATGGCGATCGCCGCGAAGGTCGACGAGAAGACCGGCAAGCCGCTCGAGGGCGCTGCTCCCGGCAAGCCGGTCAAGGGCGGCGTGCCGTGCACGACGTACATCGGTCCCGACGGTGCCGGCCACTACGTGAAGATGGTGCACAACGGCATCGAGTACGGCGACATGCAGCTGATCTGCGAGGCCTACTCGATCCTGCGCCACAGCCTCGGCAAGACCCCCGAGGAGATCTCGAAGATCTTCAAGGAGTGGAACCAGGGCGACCTCGACTCGTTCCTCATCGAGATCAGCGCCGACGTGCTGCAGCAGAAGGATCCGGTCACCGGCAAGCCGTTCGTCGATGTCGTCCTCGACTCCGCCGGCCAGAAGGGCACCGGCAAGTGGACGAGCGTGAACGCGCTCGACCTCGGCATCCCGGCGGCCTCGGTCGCCGAGGCCGTGTTCGCTCGCCTCATCTCGGGGCAGAAGGACGAGCGCGTCCGGGCCTCGAAGATCCTCAAGGGCTCGGTCGGCCTCGGCAAGGGCGTCGAGATCACCGTCGACGCCGTGCGCGACGCGCTCTACTGCTCCAAGCTGTGCTGCTACGCGCAGGGCTTCGAGCTGTTCGCGCAGGCCTCGCTCGAGTACAAGTGGAACCTGAACCTCGCTGCGCTCGCGCAGATCTTCCGCGGCGGCTGCATCATCCGCGCGCGGTTCCTGCAGAAGATCACCGAGGCGTTCGAGAAGAACCCGAGCCTCGACAACCTGCTCGTCGATCCGTACTTCGTCGAGCAAGTGAAGAAGTCGCAGGACAACTGGCGCCGAGTGGTCGCGCGCGCGGCGCTCGACGGCACGCCGGTCCCGGTGTTCGCGAGCGCGCTGTCGTACTTCGACAGCTACCGCGCCGAGGTCCTGCCGGCGAACCTGCTGCAGGCGCAGCGTGACTTCTTCGGCGCGCACATGTACGAGCGCGTCGATCAGCCGCGCGGCGAGTTCTTCCACATCGACTGGCCCGATCCGAAGCGTCCGCAGCTCAAGTCGTCCGAGCTCGGAATGTCCCGCTAGTAAGCGTCGGACCTGCCGCGCGCTCCCATCGCGGCGGGCCCGCTCGGCTTGCTCCGGCGTGCGAAACTTCATGACCACCTCATCGATGATGCGTTCGTTCGTGCTCGTCGAAGAGTGAAGGCGCGACACCGCGAGGTGCGTCCGGTCACGAAGCGTTCCCGCGGGAACGGCTCTCGCGAACAAGCGGCTCGATCGCCGACGATCGTGGCGATCTCGTTTGCACGGCGAGGGCCACGTGCTGCGAGCGTTCAGCTCACCGGGTGACCTGGCGTGTCATTCCGAACTTGTCCTCGCCGGGGCCGCGCTCGGCATCGCCCTTCGCGTCGAAGGTCACGGTGTTCACGCCGGCCTTGACCACGATCTCGGTCTCCGTGGGTACGAGGCTGTGCTCGCTCCACGTCCGGACCTTGTACTTGCCCGGTGCGAGGCTGCGGAAGTTGAACTCCTTCGTGTCTTCGACGACGACGTAGGCGGGCGCATCGACGACGAAGATGTACGACGCCATCCTCGCGTGGATGTTGCAGCCGAGCCGCACCATGCCCGGCTTGTCGAACTTCACCTCGCGCAGGTCGCCATCCTTGTAGAGGCCGACGTCGAACTTCTTCGTCGCCGAGATCGAGAAGACGTTGTGATAGATGCCGTCGAAGTTGGGGAACGCGACGGTCGACCCGGGCGGGACGGCGAGCAGGCGCGGCGAGAACTGCTTGTCACGCTGTTCGACGACGCGGACCTTCGGCGTGCGCCTGCCGAAGCCGCCGTTCGCCGGATAGAGCATCACCATGCCGACTCCGGCCAGCGGCTTGCCGTCGACCGTCACGGTGCCCTTCAGCGAGCCGGGTCGCTTCACGGTCGGCTCGTCGTCCTCGGAGTTGCCGACGAGCTTCGGCTGGGGCGGCGTGTCCTTCGCCATCTTCTTGAGCGGCGTTTCGAGGCGCGGTGGTGCGCCTTCGCGGAACGCAGGTGCTGCCGCTGCGATGGTCTTGGCACCGACGAGGATCTCGACGCGACTGAAGAGCTGATCGGCGTAGTTTCGCTGGCCACGCTTGGCCGCGAGGAGCGCCGCCTGCATGATCTCGAGCGCCTCCTTGTCGGTCAGCTTGGCCGCGGCCGCCGTCGCGTTCGCGAGCAGCGCTTCGGACACCGGCTTCAAGCGACCCTTCGGCGTCACGATCACCGGCTGCAACGGACCGAGCGCGCCGACGAGCTCGCCCTTCTCCTTCGCGGGCACCTTGAACTTGTCGAGCGCGCCGACGAGATCCTCGACGAGCGCCGTGAACTCCTCGTCGACCAGCTCCATGCCCGCGTGCGACGTCTCCATGTCCTGACCGCCGTACTTGCACGGTCCACCGGTCGCCATGCACACGAAGTCGACGAGCAGCGTCTTCAGCTTGGGAATGTCGGTATTGAAGAAGCGATGCTTGATTCGGGGGTCGTTGGCGAGCCGCGTGATGAGCTCGCCGGTGACCGCGACGATCGCCGGCTTGCCGCCGAGGCGGTCGTACAGCGAGGCCTGGGCCGGCGGTTTTTGGTCCCCGGGCTTCGCGGGCTCACGCTGCGCGGGGCTGTTGGCCTTCGTCGTGGCCATGGTGTTCGATGGCTTCGACTTGCCACCGCAGGCGATCAAGATGCTCACGAGCACTGCAAACTTCGTCACGATGCCTCCGTTCGGGGAACTACGGGTGACGTGAGCGAACGGATCGATCGCCGAAACCGGGGCGATCGCTACCTTCGGATCCGACCTGCGAACCGATCTGCCTCGTCGGTCGTAGGGATGTCGTGCGAACAAGCAAGAAGGACCGAGAACCACCTGGCGCTGTCCTCAGATCATGCACCGGCGGGGTGGCGATCCACCTCGCCGTCCTGCTCGCCCATCCGGAGGCACGCGCTGAAGCCTGCGACCCGCCGACTCCCACGTGTCACCTCGAGTCCGGCAAGCAGCTCTTGAAGACCCATCCGAAGCGCGCGGCGGCGGCGCTGCTCGAGAGCTACAAGCTCGACGAGCGGACCGACACCCTCGTGCTGTACGCGACCGCGTTGGAGCTCGATCGACGGTACGCGCTGGCGGTCGAGACCTGGAAGCGGATCGTCGTGTATCGCGAGAGCGAGCTCACCGCGGCCAAGGAGGCCGCGCGCAGAGCGCCCGAGAGCAAGGGCGTCGCCGCGCGCGCCGCGGTGACCCGCGCGCGGAAGCGGACCGAACAGGCGGCCCAGGCGATCATCAAGCTGTCGCCGAGCGTCGCGGTCGTGCGCATCCGGTTCGCGGCCGGCCCCAAGCCCACCGTGTCGCGTGATGGTGTGGAGGTCGACGCGTCGCATGAAGTGGTCGTGAATGCCGGCCGCGACGAGCTCGTGTTCACGCGAACCGACGGCAGCGTGGAGCGCCGCGAGCTCGCGCTCGCCGCCGGCGACAACGTGAGGATCGATGCGCCGGACTCCGTCGCGAGGCCGGTCCCGCAGCAGCCGAAGCTGGAAGCGACGAAGCCGACGGAGCTGGAGACACCAACCAGGCCGACGGAGGCGCAGCCAGAGCCGGAAGACGCGGCGAGACCGCTGGAGCCAGCGCTCGCAACCTCGCCACTCGCCGAGGAGCCGCGGTCGCGCACGATGTCGCGGGTGGGGCTCACGCTCGTGGTAGGTGCGGTTGCGGTGGGAGGGATCGCGGGCACGCTCGGCTATCTCTCGAGCCGCGACTTCGATCGTGCTCGAGACGCCGGGTGCAGCGCCGATGGGGAGTGCCTTCTCGGCCCTGCGGTGGATCTGGCGGAGCGTTCCAACGATCGCGCGCGACTCGCGCGGATCAGCGCGCTCGGTGCTGGAGCGCTGCTCGCGACCGGCGTGACGCTGTGGGTCGTCGGCCGCTCCAGGACACGCAGCGCCACCACCGATGTCACGCTGCGCCTCGCCCCCTCGTCTGCAACCGTCGCCTGGAGGTTCTGATCATGAGAGCCCTGCTGTTCTTGGTGCTGGCGTCGTGCACCCACGACATCGTCCTGGTCGACCGGATCGACGACGTGCGCACGGCGCGCGACCTCGACATCCTCTACGTGTTCGACAACTCGTCGAACCGCGCGAGCTACGACCTGATGGCGTCGCAGCTCGACGTCCTGCAGGCGCGGCTCGGGGATGTCGACGATCAACTACCCAACCTGCACGTCGGCGTCGTCACCGCCGACCTCGGCACGCGAGGCACGCAGGACGCCGCGCCCGCTCCGGCGGTCGGCAACTGCTTCAACGAAGGCAATGCCGGCAAGCTCGTCAAGTTCCGGGCCGGGCTCGATGATCGGTTCCTCGAGGATCTGCGGGGGCCCGATGGAACGCGCATTCGCAACTTCAACTCCGACGACCTGCTCGGTGAGCTCGCGCTGCTGACCAATCCCGCGCTCGGAGCGGCGGGCACCGGCTGCGAGTTCGCGCAGCCTCTGGAGGCGATGCGCCGCGCCCTCGATCCCGGGACCAACCCCGGCTTCATCCGTCCCGACGCCATGCTCTCGATCGTGTTCCTCACCAACGAGGACGATTGCTCGCTCGCACGCGCGGCGATGCTCGATCCCGAGGATGGATCGCTCGGGGCGCTGGCGTTTCGGTGTACCGAGCAGGGCGTGATCTGCGACCCCGACGATCCACGCAACCCTGGCGTTCGCAAGAACTGCCGGCCGCGCGAGGACTCGCAGTTCATGGTCGACGTCTCCGAGTACCGAACCTTCCTCGAGCAGTACAAGCCGGACTCGCGCGACGTCATCGTCTCCGCGGTCGCCGGTGCACGCACTCCGTTCACGGTGGTGGACTTCGGCAACCCCGTCCTCGCACCGAGCTGTCAGGGTGCCACTGGCTTCGCGAAGCCGGCCGTGCGGATCGGGTCGCTCGTCGACAGCTTCGGAGGCGTGATCGTCGACAGCTGCACGCAGGAAGCCGCGTACCAGCAGCTCACGGCGCCGATCCTCACGCAGCAGCGGTCCTGCTTCCCGAACCTGCGGAGCGCCGACGGTGAGGACTGCAGGGTGCTCGAGGTCGCCGGCGACGTGGAGACCGAGCTCGCACGTTGCGTCGACGTCGACGGCACCCCATCGCCGTGCTGGTACACCTATGCCGACGCCACCGCGTGTCCCGGCGGCGACAACCTCGGCATCGCGATCCACCGCGGCACGACGACGGCACCCGCGAGCTCGCGCATCGAGGCGACCTGCTTCCTCACGCAGTAGAAGGTTCGCCGGCGCTTTGGAGCGGGGAGATCGGCGATACAATCGTCGGATGGCCTGGGTGCGCAATCGACCGTTCCTCACACTGGCGGCAATGTTCGCAATCGCGTGTTCCTCGCCGAAGCAGGTCGAGGCGCCCAAGCAGGACGACCGCGTGAAGACGCTCGAGTCCGAGCTGGCGCAGGCCAAGGAGGCACTGCAGCAGGAACGCGAGGCCGCCGATGCGCTCCGCAAGAGCGAGGCCGCCAAGGCCGACGAGGCCAAGGCGCTGCAGGACAAGCTCGCCGCGGTGGTCGGGCAGGCCGGTGAAGTGACCACCGCCGATGGTGCGGTGAAGCTCGAGCTGGTCGATCAGATCTTGTTCCCCGTCGGCGAAGCCGACCTGACGGACCGCGGCCGCGAGGTGCTCGCGAAGGTCGGCGCCGCGCTCAAGGAGGTCGACAAGCAGATCTGGGTGCAGGGCCACACCGACGATCAGCCGATCTACGTCAAGAAGGCCAAGCCCGAGCCGGCGAAGAAGGAGGCGAAGCCGGCCAAGGGCGCCAAGCCTGCCAGGCCCGTCGCGAAGAAGGACGACAAGCCCGACGCGATGCTGCCGTTCATCACGAACTGGGAGCTGTCGGCGGCGCGCGCGCTGACGGTCGTGCACTACCTGCAAGACGACGCGAAGCTCGACCCGACGCGGCTCGCCGCGGTCGCGTTCAGCCAGTACCGCCCGGTGAGCAAGGCGAAGGCGAAGAACCGGCGGATCGAGATCGTGCTGTATCCGCGCGTCGCGATCACGCCGAAGTGATGCGATGAAGGCGATCCTGGTCAATTGCCCGCACTGCAACGCGCGACTCAAGATCGCGGAGGCGTCGGACACCATCACGTGCGAGTACTGCGGGACCGCGTCGCGAATCCAGCGCCGTACCCGCATGCTCGAGCGGGTCATCCCCCCACCCATGGCGATGCCCGGGCGCCCGCTGCCGATCGCCGTCCAGCGCCGCAGCCCGCTGCTCCTCGTGATCGTGCTCGCCAGCGTGCTCTTGCCGATCATCATCACGACGGTCGTGATCGCGATGGTCGCGCGCTCGGTCGGCGACGCGGTCCAGCAGGCGTCGACCACCTCGTCGACGGCTTCGGCGAAGCGCGACGAGCCGGAGTGGCAAGGCACCGGGCGCGTCATCCTCACCGACCTCGACGGGGACGGCACGCTGGACCTGATCGGTCGATCGAGGCGCCTCGGCAACACCGATGAAGTTCGTGCGATCGCGATCGACGGCAAGACCGGCAAGCCGCGCTGGGAGAGCGAGGCGCTCGGCAAGTACAGCAACACCCAGGACGGCTTCCTCGCGCTCGTCGGCGACCTCGTGTTGTTCACCACGCCGCGTGCCGAGATCAAGGCGTTCACCATCACGGAGGGCAAGCTCCGGTGGACGGCCAAGCTGTCCGAGCGGGTGGCCAGGTTCTGTGATCGCGGCGAGTCGATCGTTGCCGTCGGTGCCGACGACGTCGAGCGACCGCTGCAGCGAGGCAACGGGGCCGCCGCGGCGGCGGAAGTCGACCAGGCGCCGAGACCTGTCGAGGCCGTCGTTCCGAAGCGTGGTCGCAAGGTTGTGCGACCGAAGGCCGGCTGCGCCGCGGTGCCGACCGACGAGCGTACTCGACGGTTTCGCGACGTCGACTACGAGCTCGGCCGCAGGCACGCCGTGCAGGTCGACGCGGACGTCACCGGACCCGCGGGCCGCGTCCTCTCGGGCACGCGCGAGAAGGGCACGCGCGTCGCGACGCTGGTCGCGCTCGACGAGGCAGGCAACGCACGCTGGCGAACCGAGGTGCCGACCGATCCGCTCGGCGCCCGCGCGCAACCGGCGGAGCACGTCGTGGTCACCGATCGCGAGGTCTGCGGCACGTACCACGCCGACTCGAGCTCGAAGCCACCGGTCCTGGCGTGCTTCGCGATGGCGGACGGCAAGCGGCTGTGGGAAGGCCGGATCGACGACTCGCCGCTCTCGGCGGTCGAGGTCGCCGGCCGCGCGGTCGTCATCTCGACGTGGGGCATGCTCGAGGCGCGCGAGCTCGACAGCGGCACGACGCGCTGGCGCTACGGTCGTTGACCGCGCGGCGTCGA
>Ga0299912_10004115_pt1 | contig 11867 bp, 9 predicted proteins | sample RVTome_2_FD_207667 | JGI IMG/M metagenome (GOLD analysis project Ga0299912, IMG submission 207667) | Soil microbial communities from uranium-contaminated site in the Upper Colorado River Basin, Wyoming, United States - RVT95D214 (version 2) ... | reverse complement strand
GCGCTGAGCAAGCCCGCGAAGAGATACGATGTCTCGACAAGGTCGCCCCCATCGTCTTTGCTGGAGAAGGGGATCGTCTCGCCGGTGGCGCCATGCAGAAAATGTGGAAAGACGCCATGGTAGCGGCTTGCGTTGCTTAGAAACCGCACCATCTGCAGCAGCCGATCGGTGGCGTCTTTCCTCTTGATCCATTGCCTTTCGCTGGCGACGAGGATCGTCATGATGCCGAACCCGGATGCCCCAGTTGCCACGAGATCAGGATCAAAACCGGGTCTCGGGTCGCTGCGGTCGCGCGCCAGCCCGCTGACGGGATGAGCAAAATCCCAGAAGTAGCGAAAAGTCCGCCTCTGAATCAGCTCAAGCAGTGCGACGTCGTCTTGGTCGACTTCGTGCCGCATCGGTCGTTGCATCCTCGAAGAGCATCATCGAAAAAATCACTCAACCGACCTACGCGTCATCGCCACCTCTGGACTGCTCGGGCGAGATCGGCACGGATTGCGGTGACCCGCGACCGGGGCGAATGCGAAGAGGCGCTCCACCAGGAAGGCGGTGAAGATTGAAAGTGCGGGTGTAGAAGTGGCCCTGTTCGGGGACGCGGCTCGTACTGATAACGGTGGTCCCAGATAGGGGGCCCTCAAAGACCGACATCAAGGGGCGACGGTCCCCTATGCTTAGGGCGCTCAAGGCATCGTCGAGAAAAACCCATCGCGGCGCGTGCAAGATAAGCCGCGCGAAGGCGAGGCGCTGCTGCTCATCCAAGGAAAGCATTCTGTCCCACCGCGCATCGCGGTTCAGCGACGACAACAGGTAATCGAGCCCCACCTGGTGAAGTGCAGATCGTATGGCGGCATCGTCAACGTGCCCCGGATGAGCGGGATAGGTGACGGCGCCACGCAACGTGCCCAGGGGCAGATACGGCCGCTCCCGCATAAATAATACGCTCGCCCGGGGCGGCATGCGAATCGTTCCGGTCCCCCAGGGCCAAAGTCCTGCCAAGGCGAGGACCAATGCGGTCTTGCCTGACTTCGGCTCGCCCACGATCAGGATGCGCTCGCCCGGCAGGATTTCGATCTTGGTCGCGTCGAGCGCGGCCCGGCCACGGGGAAGAGACACGGCGAGGTCATCTAAAGTCAGATTCCCAGCGGGATGGTCGAGGATTTCAATGCGCGGCACGTCAGGATGAAGTTCTTCGAGCGTGAATAGAGCATCCCGGAAGTTCACTATCCGCGAGAGTGTGGCGCGCCAGTCGGCGATTCCAGCGAAATTGTCCACAAACCACCGTAGAGATTGCTGAACTTGGTAGAACGCACCCACCACCATCATCAAGCCGCCAAACGATAGGCTGCCGCCGAAATACCCAGGAGCCGCAACTAAGATCGGCACGACAAGGGCAAGCCAGCCATGGCCGGATGTAATCCAAGTGAGTCGAGTCAGTCGGTCCGCAAGCCGGCGCATCGTGCCGACTAAACGGCGGACGATGTCCTCAAGGAGTCGACGCTCGTCAGGTTCCCCGCCATAAAGTGCAATCCCCTCGGCGTTTTCGCTGTCTCGAACGAGAGCGAAGCGCAGTTCGGCTTCCTGGCTATAGCGCTCGCTGTGCAGTTGGATGAGGGGGCTGCCGACAAGCCACGTGAGCCAGGATCCCGCAAGCGCAAATGCCAGTGCGCACCAGACCATGTATCCGGGAATGAAAAAGGTACGGCCGCCGACCTCAAACACGACTTGCGCAGACAGCACCCAGAGCACGCCCAAAAAGCTCACCAGAAGCAGCGTGGCCTGAAGAAACCCGACGCCGAGGCCGGCCGACAGCTCTGTCAGATGCCTGGCATCCTCCTGCACGCGCTGATCGGGGTTGACGCCGATCTCGCCCGCGAAGTGGAGACGATGAGCGCGTCCTGGTACTAGCCATTCATCAAGCAGGTCGCGGGTCAGCCATTCTCGCAGTTTGACTTTCATCAATTCGTGCAACCAAGTCTGGCTGACGGCCAACACAAGCAGGACGCTGACTATGATGGCAAAAACGTAGATCTGACGAGCGAAAGCGTGCAAATCTCGTTGCTCGAGCGCATCATAGAAGTTGCCTTGCCAAACGTTGAGCCTGATCTGGCCGACAGCGGTTGCGCAGATGATGATGACGATGCCAATTGCAAGTAAGATAGTGGGGCGCCGCTCCGATGAGGCGCTCAGCGAGCGCAGCAGCGAGCGGAGCTGAGCGAGAACGTCTTTCCGTGCCGTGGGGTCTTGGTGATTGGTCAACGCCGGAGACATTTGCGCCTCATCGGGCTCGTTCATGGCAAGGTATCTCCTAATCACGGTAAGGTCAGGATCTTGACTCACTGCAAGGATCGGGGCCACCGGAGCTGATAGTCGAGCTGACGTGGGGCGCAAACGCTAGCGCCAACCGCACGGCAGGAACGGCCACAGGACAACGCCAGCAGAACAGCAACCTGATCCGAAAACCCAGATTGAGACGCTTCTCGAAGTGATACCGCTCGAAGAAGGGGTCGGCCAGTCGGCCCTCTCGACATGCAAGTGACGGTGGCGAAGCCAAAGAAACGGGAGGTCGGCATGCACAAGCGAGCAACCTATGATCTGGCGGTCGGCCTTGCGCTGCGCGAGCTGCACCAAGAGCGACATGCGATGCGCGAGCGAGTCGCGGCCGCCCTTGAGCTGACCGATCTTGGCGTCACGCGCATCGAGACCGGAGAGGAAACCCTGACCGCGGGCGGCTTGATCCTGTTGCTTGGGCTTTTCGACCTTACGTGGGAAGACTTCCTGGGGCGGGTGCAATCCCATCTGGCCGAGGCCGAGTCGGAAATCCTCAAGTAAGTCACCGCACTCCCCGCTGGGCGCAGACGCCTTCGCAATCGGTACCTTGCAGCGATCATGGCGAGCATTCTAACGCTAACCCTCAATCCGACGATCGACGTCTCGACGTCCGTGGAACGTTTGGCGCCCATTCACAAGCTGCGCTGCGGGCCTGCGCGGCGCGATCCCGGAGGCGGCGGTATCAACGTTGCCCGTGTCATAGGTCGGCTTGGCGGCGATGTCGCCGCCGTCTATCCGGCGGGCGGCCTGATCGGCGCACTCTTACGCAAGCTCACTGATGAGGAAGGCGTTCAGAGCCGCACGGTACCGATTGCAGAAGAGACGCGCGAGGACTTCACGGTGTTGGAGGAGACGAGCGGCCAGCAATACCGCTTCGTGCTTCCCGGTCCCCGGTTGAGTGAGTGCGAATGGCGCGCCTGCCTTGACGCCGTTCTTTCGTTTGACGGCAGCCCGCAGTTCATCGTTGCCAGCGGAAGCCTACCACCGGGTGTGCCCGCAGAGTTCTTCAAAGCGCTGGCTAAGGCAGCCAGGCAAAGGAGCGCAAAGCTCGTCGTGGACAGCACAAGACCCGTTTTGAAGGCCGCAATCGAGGAGGGCGTCCACCTCATAAAGCCGAACTTGCGCGAGTTCCGCGAACTGATGGACGAGCCCCTGGGCAGCAGAGTGGAATGGATCGACGCCGCGCGGCGGCTGATCGCGGCTCGCGGCGTCGAGCGCATTGCGTTAACGTTGGGCGATCGTGGTGCCTTGCTCGTCACGCATGATGAAGCCTGGTTTGCCGAAGGACTGCCGGTGAAGCCTGTCAGCGCCGTTGGTGCCGGTGATAGCTTTCTGGCTGCGATGGTTTGGGCGCTGAGCTCTGGCCACAGTCATCAAGAGGCGCTGCGCTATGGCGTAGCGGCGGGATCGGCAGCCGTGCTCACGCCGGGGACGGGTCTTTGCTCCAGAGACGACGTCAAGCGGCTTCTCACAGAAGTGAAGGTCGAGGCAGTTTGATGAGCAACTCAAGGGCACCCCAGTAGCTTGGAAGCGCCGAGCAGCCCAACCCAACGGTGCACGACGACGTAGGTCGGGATCGCCGTGAGATAGGCGCGAAACCGGCCCTTTGCCTCGAAGCGCGCGCGAAACTGCGAATGTGCAAAGCCATCTCCGAGCTTCGGAACGATGCCCCCGGCAATATAGATGCCGCCGCGCCCACCAAGCGTCAGCGCGAGATTACCGGCAACGGTTCCGAGCATCGCGCAGAACATGGCCGTCGCCTCTTGCGCACAAGCGTCCGTGCCGCCAGTGCGCGGGTCGGTGATCTGCGCTGCCGTCAGAGAGGCCGCCGGGACTTCCGACAGCTCGCACAGCGCATTGTACAGATTGACCAGGCCCGGCCCGGAGAGGACGCGCTCGGCGGAGACGTGGTCGTAACGCCGGCGAAGAAGGTCGAGCACGGCGCTCTCTCTCGCATCCGCTGGCGACATCGTCACGTGACCGCCTTCGCCCGCTACAGGCATCGGTCCCGTGGCGGTCGGCACGAGCGCGCTCACACCAAGTCCGGTGCCCGGCCCAATGACCCCAATGGGTGCGTCGGCGACCGCTGTGCCGGGGCCGACCTGTCTGCGTTCATCTTCGCCGAGATAAAGAACCGCCGCCGCTTGGGCATAGAAATCATTGACGACGCGTAGCCGCCGCATCCCGACGCGTTGCCGCAACTCTTCAATGGAGAAAGTCCATGGGTGGTTGGTGAGTGAGACCTTATCCCCCATGGGCGAGGCGGCGACCGCCAGCACCGCTTGCGCAGGCTCCGCGCCGTCCACGTCCCCGAGATAGGCCGCCAGGGCGTCGGCGATGGTGGCGAAATCCTTGCACAGGATCGCGCGCGTCTTGGTCAGCGTGCCGTCGGGCTGCACCAGGCCGAAACGCGCGTACGTTGCGCCGATATCGCCTACGAGGCTCCAGTCCGTTGCGTTCACGTGTTGGCCTCGCGCGTTCGGCGATCATCGCCCAGCGAAGCTCGCAATAGAGCAGAATCCGTTTCAGGCTGATGGGTTGATCGGCACGGCTCTATCGGGGCTAGATCGGCGTAGAAGCAAATCTGCACTGTCTGGCCCCTTATTGCCGGACTGCCGGCGGGGCCCTCTGGCCCACCGCCGCGATCGCTTCTGCTGCAGCGACCCGCTGTTTCACTGCGATGAAGCTGTCCGGGCTTACGGAAATGGAATCGATGCCGCAGCCGACGAGGAATTCGGCAAATTCCGGATGATCGCTGGGGGCCTGCCCGCACAAGCCGACCTTGGCGCCGCTTTCATGGGCCTTCTCGATGACGGTGGCGATCATCCATCTCACGGCCTCGTCTTGCTCGTCGAACAGGGCGGCGAGGTCCGCTGAATCGCGGTCGACCCCGAGCGTGAGTTGGGTGAGGTCGTTGCTGCCGATGGAGAAGCCGTCAAAGCGCGTTGCGAATGCCTTTGCCAAGATGACGTTGGAGGGAATCTCGCACATCACGTACACCTGAAGGCCGTTCTCTCCGCGCTTCAGGCCGTTCTCCGCCATAACTTCCAAAACCCGGTCCGCCTCCGTGATCGTGCGGCAGAAGGGGATCATGACGATGACGTTGGAAAATCCCAGCTCCTCGCGCAGGCGGCGAATGGCCCGGCATTCGAGCGCAAAACCCTCCTGATAGTCGGGCGAGTAGTAGCGCGAGGCGCCGCGGAACCCGAGCATCGGGTTTTCCTCTTTCGGCTCGAATTCGGCGCCGCCGATCAAGTTCGCGTATTCATTCGTCTTGAAGTCGCTCATGCGCACAATCACGGGCTTGGGGTAAAGCGCGGCTGCAATGCGTCCCAGACCGCGCGACAGCCGGTCCACAAAATAGTCGGTCTTGTTGGCATAGCCGTCCGTGAGCTCGCCAATTGCGCGTTTCGCCGCCTCATCTTTCAAAGCGTCATAGCGGATGAGCGCCATGGGATGCACTTTGATGTGATTGCCGATGACGAACTCCATGCGGAGCAGCCCGACGCCGTCAGCGGGCAGCCGCCACCAGCGGAAAGCGGCGGCGGGATTGGCGAGATTGAACATGATCTGCGTCCTCGTCGCGGGGATGTGCTCCAGGTCGATCTCGACCGTTTCGAAATGCGCCTTCCCCTCGTAGACGAAACCTTCGTCTCCCTCAGCGCAGGAGACGGTGATCTCCTGCTCGTCTTTGAGGACTTGCGTGGCGTTGCCGGTGCCGACCACGGCGGGCAGACCGAGCTCGCGGCTGATGATAGCGGCATGCGACGTGCGCCCGCCGTGGTCGGTGACGATGGCGGCCGCCCGTTTCATGATGGGAACCCAGTCGGGATCGGTCGTCGCCGTCACCAGGATCGAGCCGTCGGTGAATTGCGCTATTTGACGCGGGCTTTCGATCCGCCGCACGGGACCGGTGGCGATCGCACCGCCGATGCTCAGGCCCGAGACGAGCTTCCGCCCTTTGGACTTGATCTTGTAGGACCGGAAGACGGCGGTGCCCTTGCGCGACTGGACCGTCTCCGGGCGCGCCTGCAGGATGAATATCTCGCCCGTTTCGCCGTCTTTGGCCCATTCCATGTCCATGGCCAAGCCGTAGTGATCCTCGATCACGCAGGCCCAGCGAGCCAGCGTCACGATCTCATCGTCGGCAAGCACGAAAGCCGCGCGTTCGGCCTTTGAGGTCGGAACGTCGCTTACGCCGCGGTCACCTTGGCTGGCGTAGATCATCTTCTGGGCTTTTGTGCCGAGCTTTTTCCCCACAATGGGAATGACACCACGCGTCGCCAGCAGCGGCTTGAACACCTGGTACTCATCAGGATCAACCCTGCCTTGCACCACGTTCTCGCCCAGCCCCCAGGCAGCATTGATCAGTACCACCCGTTCGAACCCTGTCTCGGTGTCGATCGAGAACATGACACCGGCCCCGCTCAAATCCGAACGGACCATGAGTTGCACCCCGACCGACAGCGCGACCTTCATGTGTTCGAAGCCCTTGGCCTGCCGGTAGCTGATGGCCCGGTCAGTGAAGAGCGAGGCGTAGCAGCGCCGGCAAGCATCGAGCAGCATGGCTTCGCCGCGAATGTTGAGAAAGCTCTCCTGCTGGCCGGCGAAGCTCGCCTCGGGCAAATCCTCTGCCGTTGCGCTCGAGCGCACCGCGACATCGGCATTCGTCTTTGCCGCACGCCGGCAAAGCTCGGCGTAGGCGGATTTGAGAGCCCGCTCGATGTCGGGGGGCCATGCGCTGCGCAGGATGGCGTGGCGGATCGTATCCCCCACCTCCGCGAGCGTTGCCTTGCCTGCCGCGAGCTCTTCAAGCCTGCGGGCGATCGTGTCTCGCAATCCACTGGCGTCGATGAATTGCCAATACGCGTTGGCCGTCGTCGCAAACCCTGCCGGCACGTGGACACCCTTCGTGCCGAGGTTGCGCACCATCTCGCCGAGCGAAGCATTTTTTCCGCCGACGCGTGCCACATCGGCGCGGCTCAGGTCCTCGAACCAGAGGATATGCGGGCTCGTTTCGTTGATGGCCTCCACCGTCATGGCTCACTCGCTCCCTTGAGCTGGAAGTCCGATTCGAACGAAGCGGCAAGATCCAACCAATCGTCCATTCAGACTCGTCATTAGAATCGGTGCTACACGCTTTCGTTGGCACGCCGGCCGCGCGCCGGTGCAGGTCATTGAGCTTTACCAGTTTCACGCTGCATTGGGCGGCGCCTGCTCCACATTGTCGATCAGGAGCTGCCGAAGCCATCCCGACCCGTGCTTGATACGCTCCGCCCGGGGCCATCATTTTCCAAACCCCTTCGCCTTGAGATACGCGACACACCCGGCGAGCGTCTCCAGTCTCGGGTAATCACGCTCGGGGATGTCGATTCCGGTCGCTCTGTGGAGTTCGATCACGAAATTGAACAGATCCATGGAATCGACCTCGAACTGGTCGCGAAAGCGCTGCTCGGCGGCAATTTCCTCTCCTTCGAGGTCGGGTGCGACCTTGAAGAGGGCAGATTTGACGAGTTCGGCGAGTTCGGCGTCGGTCACAGCTTTTCCGGGTTGTGCAGAAGTTGCTGGAAGTGCGTCAGGAATTGTGCCGCCCGCCGCCCGTCGCTCACGCGGTGGTCCCCCGCGACCGAGACCGTCAAGGTGCGACGGACGATGACCTTCCCATCGTCGACCCAGGGACGCTCGGCGATCTGACCGCAGCCGATGATAGCGACTTGCGGCGGATAGATCAGCGGCAGGATCGCGTCGGCGGTCTCGTCGCCGAGATTGGAGAAGGTCACCGTGCCTTGCGAGAGCTCGGAGCTCCTGAGGCGGCCGCCGCGAACCCGCGCTACAAGGTCTCTGAGCCTTTCCATCAGGTGATCCATCCCAAGGGTTTCCACTTCCAGGATCGCTGGCGCGATGAGGCCGCCCCCCCGCATCGCCACGGCGATACCCATATTGATATGCCCGGCAGGTTCAAATGCCCCTCCCTCGTAGTGGCCGTTGAGTTCGGACGCGCTCTTAAGAGCGAGCGCGGCGGCCCGGATGAGCGGCACGGCGTAGATGAGCCTCGCTGGAACTGGGCGACGGACATTCTCCTCTTCGAGCCAGCTCATCAGCGGCGAGACGTCGAGCGTCGACGTGACATAGTAGTGCGGGATCTCCCGGTGCGACCTCGTCATGGCGGCGGCGATCGCCTTGCGCATCTCGTCGAACACGATGCCCGGCCGCTCCTTCGCGAGGGGCTGCGCAGCCTCGACCTGGTCGATGCCCACGATGCCGCGTGGCCCCGGCTTGACTGTGGCAAGGTCGATGCCAAGCTCCAGGGCACGACGGCGCGCAGCGGGCGTGATCTGCACTTGCACGGCTGGAGCTTCGGGTCGCGGAGGAGGCAGAGCCTCCTTGGGCGGGACCTTCGCAGGCGTTGCTGCCACTGGGGCAACCGCCGCACCCGGCGCGAGGCCTGGAGCCTCGTCTTTACCCCGGATCGTTGCGATGACGTGCCCGACCGGTACATTCTCGCCGGTCTTGGTCAGGATTTCGTCCAGCACACCATCATTGAAAACCTCGATCTCGATCGCACCCTTTTGAGTCTCGACGACGGCGATGACGTCGCCTCGGCTCAGGAGATCGCCGGGCTTCTTCAACCATTCGACAAGCTTTCCCGCTTCCATGTCAGCGCCCAAGGACGGCATGCGGAATTCGATCATTTCCGCATCACTCCCTTGACTGCGCTGACGATCGCTTCAGGCTGCGGCGTCGCCGCAGTCTCAAGGTGGCGGGGGTAGGGGATAGGCACCTCCGCGCTGCACACGCGCGCAACCGGTGCATCGAGGTCGTAGAGCGCTTGCTCCATGATGCGCGCGCTGATCTCAGCCGCGAGGCTGCCCGAGCGCCATCCCTCATCCACGATGACAGCGCGGTGCGTCTTGACGACCGACGCCATGATTGTCTTATCGTCAAGCGGCCTCAGCGTTCTCAAGTCGATGACCTCGCAGTCGATGCCATCGCCAGCGAGCCGCTCGGCGGCACTGAGAGCCTTTTTTAGGCCCCCGCCATAGGTGATGAGGCTGGCATCCCGGCCTGCCCGTCTGACCGCTGCGCTGCCAATGTCGACAGCGAGATCGCCCTCCGCCGCGACTTCTCCTTCGTCGTTGTAGAGCATCGCGTGCTCGAAAATGATAACCGGGTCTGGGTCCAAAATGGCGGTCCAGAGCATGCCGCGTGCATCCGCCACGGTGGCAGGCGCTACGACCTTGAGTCCCGGTACATGCGCGAACCAGCACTCCAGACTATGCGAGTGCTGGGCCGCGAGCTGGCGTCCAGCGCCCGTCGCCATTCGGATGACAATTGGCACTGAGAACTGGCCACCCGACATGTGGCGAAGCGTGGCGGCGTTGTTGACGATCTGATCGAGCGCCAAGAGGCTGAAGTTGACGGTCATGATCTCAACGATCGGGCGCATGCCGCCGAGCGCCGCGCCGATGCCGGCTCCGACGAACCCCGACTCGGAAAGTGGGGTGTCGCGGATGCGCTGCTCACCGAACTCCTGCAAAAGCCCCTTGGAGCAGGCATACGCGCCACCATAGCGACCGACGTCTTCGCCCATTAGGAACACGCGCTCATCGCGCTCAAGCGCTTCCTTGAGCGCCTCGCGCACCGCCTCGCGGTACGTGATCTTGCGCATGAGCGTCATCGGCGGACAACCGTGTCTGTACGCGGAGTGTACACGTCGCGCAGCAGATCCTCGGCCGGCTCCCAAGGTGCCGCTTCCGCGAAGGCCGTGGCCTCCTCGATCAAGCGCGCGACTTCCTTCTCGATCTTTTCCAGATCCACCTCGTGCAGAAGGCCGGCGTCTTGCAGCCAGCGCGCGAACCGCGGGATGGGATCACGCTTTTTCCATTCCTGGACTTCCTCCTTGCTGCGATAAAGCTCGGGGTCGAACATCGAGTGGGCGCGAAAGCGATAGGTCTTGTTCTCAAGGAACCGCGGGCCGCCGCCAGCGCGGACCTCTTCTGCCACGCGGCGCGAGGCTGCTTCCACCGCTACCACGTCCATGCCGTCGACGGCCTCGGCGGGAATGCCGTAGCTCTGAGCGTGCACGCACATGTCGACCACGGACTCGGAGCGCTCAATCGCGGTGCCCATAGCGTAGCGGTTGTTCTCGCACACGAAAAGCACCGGCAGCTTCCAAAGCGCCGCCAGATTGAGGGACTCGTGAAACTCGCCCTCCGCCGCGGCTCCCTCTCCGAAGATGCAGCAGGTGATTCGGTTGCGCCCTTGCATCTTGTCAGCAAGTGCGAGGCCGACAGCCAGCGGTAGCTCGCCGCCAACGATTGCGTTGCCGCCATAGAACCGGCTGCTCGCATTGAAGATGTGCATGGAGCCGCCGCGCCCGCGGCTCGAGCCAGAGGCCTTGCCATACAACTCGGCCATCACTTCCCTTGCTGGGAGCCCACGGGCCAACGCGTGCCCGTGCTCACGATAGTTCGCGACGACTGCGTCGTCGGGCGTCAAGGCTTGCATGACGCCGACGGCGTTCGCTTCCTCGCCAATATAGAGGTGGAGGAAGCCCCGAATCTTCTCAGCACCGTAGAGCTCGGCGCACTTTTCTTCGAAGCGGCGGATGAGGATCATCTGGCCGAGCAGATCGAGCCCATGCTCGTGGCTCAAGTGCACCTTGGAGGTGTGGGGTTTCGTCATCCCGAGCCCTCCAGAGTGGAGATGTCACCTTCGGGAAGCCCGAGCTCCCGGGCCTTCAGCAACCGGCGCATGATCTTGCCGGAGCGAGTTTTCGGAAGACTGGGCCGAAAATCGACCTCCCGCGGCGCGACCGCGGGGCCAAGCCGCTTGCGGGCGTGCGCCAGGATCTCCTTCCTCAGTTGCTCGCTCTCGCCGTAGCCGGGGTTGAGGGCGACGAAGGCCTTGACGACCTCCCCCGCGACGGAATCAGGAACGCCAATGACGCCGGCCTCGGCAACGGCCGGGTGCTCCATCAGCGTGCTCTCGACCTCGAACGGTCCGATGAGGTGACCGGCTGATTTAATCACGTCATCTGCGCGCCCGACGAACCAGAAGTAGCCGTCGGCATCACGCTTGGCGAGGTCGCCGGTAAGGTACCAGCCGTCGGCGAAGCACTTGCGGTAGCGTTCCTCCTCTTTGAGGTAGCCCCGGAACATCGACGGCCAGCCTGCCTTCAGCGCCAGCTCCCCTTGCTGATCCGGCTCGCTCAAGACGCGCAGCCCGCCGTTGGTGCGCTCGACAATGGCAGCCTCGATGCCGGGCATCGGGCGCCCCATGGACCCGGGCTTGATATCCATCGACGCGAAGTTGGAGATCATGATCCCGCCCGTCTCCGTTTGCCACCAGTTGTCATGGATCGGCAGCCCGAGCGCCTTCTCTCCCCACACCACGGCCTCCGGATTCAGCGGCTCGCCGACACTAGAAATGAAACGGAGTGCCGATAGATCAAACTGCCGGGCCAAGTCCGCGCCGGCCCTCATCAACATGCGGATTGCTGTCGGCGCTGTGTACCAGACGCTAACCTTCTCCCGTTC
>Ga0299912_10004114_pt1 | contig 11867 bp, 7 predicted proteins | sample RVTome_2_FD_207667 | JGI IMG/M metagenome (GOLD analysis project Ga0299912, IMG submission 207667) | Soil microbial communities from uranium-contaminated site in the Upper Colorado River Basin, Wyoming, United States - RVT95D214 (version 2) ... | reverse complement strand
TGAGGTTCGCAAGACCAGTTCCGGTATAGGATGTAGACAATGTACAAGCGGTTACCATACCGCTCCCGCCAGCGTCATCATTGACACCGACAAGCCATCCGCTTCCGTTATTAGAGATATTATCATATCCACCCGGAACCGCCCATGGGTCCGCATAAACGGCCCATGGCCAACCGGCCGGATTATGAGTTTCAGTCCAGGCCGGACTGGCAGTGAAATCACCATCCTCGAAATTATCGCTAAACACGACAGAAGCTGTTAACGGGCGTTGAACCTGACTCCGCTTAATTTCAATCGCGGATTTGATTTCTTTCTTTTCAGGTTGTTCAGCCAAGTTGGCTTCTTGGGCCAGTCTTTCCGCCTTTAAAGCATCTTCCTGCAAGCGTTTGGCTTCACTAAGATCGCTGAAATTAGTAGTGCGATCTACAGGGCCTTCCACGCGCTTACCTGTCGGTTTGACAATTACAGCGGGGCGATCTGATGGAGCCGCTTCCGGTTTTACCAAGCCAGCTTTGGCCGCTTTTTCGGCTTCGAGCTGTGATTGATCTACGGCTTGTGCTTCGGTGACTTGTGTTGGTTCGTTCGTAGTTTGAATATTTGGTTGGTCGGCCCAGGCATACATTAAACCAAATGCGAATACCAGAACCGTCCCCAGTAAAAAGGCTTTTTTCATACCTTTTCCTCCGTTAAAAAGTAAAAATTAAACTTCCAGTTAGCTAAGAATTTCCTGATTTCCCTAGCTTAAGCGTTAACGGTTGCAAGGTGCCTAAAATAATTAATTTCTGACATTCACTACTTTGAAGTTTGGTGAAGTCTATCTCTCATTAATCTGGTAGACGGTTAAGGCTGATAGTACTTGCCTCCAACCAGGCCCAACCCTTTTTATCTATATAACCTCCTTCAGTTACTTTTAAAATTACTATCCTTGAACATACTACTGGATGAGTCCAGTAAAGTTTTTTGAAGACTTAGCAACCAGGCTTTGATTTTGTTGCATAACCAAAGCCGTTATATCTGCTTAAGTATAAGAAATATCTGTGAATCTGTCAAGTTTTTTTTGTTGAATATTTGAGCAATATGGCTAATATATATAGATAATGTAGGCATATTAAGATATTTCTGTTAGCGACTGGCGTGTGTACTGGAGCACCAGCAGGATTCATGGCGGAAGGGACTGTCTGCTGTGCGCCGGAGCTATTCGGAGCAGGTCAGTATCTCATCGGACTTGATGATATTCGCGTCAAAATTACGGGAATTAAGTTTATATACTTATCAGTCAATACATTATAACTAATACTTAAACAAATACTTTAGATACAATAAAAAACATTCAATTTATTCAGTATTCCATTTGACAGAAATGAAAATATGAAATATAAACTTAATAGCAAAACAAAGACGAGGGGTAAACCAGGCTGCCGCTTATTATCAGTGGAAGCCCGGTTTAACGATGATATTCAAAATTTAACGAAATAATGGCGGCTTAGATGGTAATCAACGGTGATTTTATCAAACCGGGTAATCTGGAAGTTTTCCCCGGCTGCATGTTCTCATTTAAAACCAGAAGGTTGGTCGACCGGGTAAGGCCTCTACAGCATATTCCGGGCGCCGGTTTCCTGTTTGTCCGACCCAAAATAGACACTAGAAAAACAGATATCAGAAACGATCCTCTGGATTACGCTACCTGGCAATTTGTCGATCAGGACAGGCCGGAGGAATTGCTTGGCCTGGTTCAACCGGTTCATTCATATATATCAATCGATGAGGCTCATTTTTTTGGCAAAAACTTCATTCGTGTTCTGGAAAGACTGCTTCTGGACGGTAAAAATGTTGGCATCGCCGGCTTGGATCTTGATTTCAAGGGCGAGCCGTTTGGGCCGATGCCGGAAATATTATGCATGGCCAACGAAATATATAAAGGTTTCGCGGTTTGCATGTACCCGGGCTGCGGCGCTCCCGCCACTCGAACCCAAAGGCTGGTCAACGGCAAGCCGGCGCATTATGATTCGCCTCTGGTGGTTATTGAAGGGGAAGCCCATTACGAACCGAGATGCCTGTCTCATCATGAAGTGCCCGGTAAACCGAAAATTGATGAATCCTGTCTGGATGCCCTGTTTCAGCCTAATCGCAATTAGCGGGTTAAAACCCTGTGATTTTGACATTTTATAAATTCGGCTGATTCATAGTTTCTAAAAGGGAGTGTCGAAAAAGTCTCTCTATTATTATTCGTACATTATTACATTTGCATGTGACATTGTAACCCATAGGGGCACAACATGCTGTGCCCCTACGGGCTTTCAAGAAAACCTATTCACAATTAAAAAACATGTTATTCGTCGGCCTAAGGGCTTAAACGCGCTGTTTCAGCAAGTAAGTTTAAGTCAGTTCATGGACTACATCCTGCGGACTGACACAACCGCCTTTGATAACATAGATTTTATGTTGACGTAATTTTATTTTAGCATATATTACTTGAAGACAATAATGTAATTAATTAAGAGGAGAAAAACTCTAACCAAGGAATGCATCATGAGAACATGGATGACGATTTTGCTTTTGATCCCATCGGTATGCTTAGGCGCGGGCGATCTTGTCCTAAATAGCGGGCTTGAGCCATCCGCTGATGTGCTTGCCTCGAATTTAACGAAAACATCGATGCGGCTTACGCTGGGTGAAATTGCGCTGGAACCCGTTGTATATGAGGGAAGAGAATACAAACAGGTTGTTCCAATCGAATCCGAAAATATGCGTTTCGGTTCAATCAGTGAAGAGGGGATGCCGGATTTGCCTCTTTATTGTAACACCATTATCATCCCCGATCAAGCCGGCTTTCGCGTGAATATCATCTCCGCGGACTACGAAATCGTTAGGGATGTTGATATTGTCCCGGCACAGCCGTTTGAAATCGAGGGTCAGGGAACCCCAATTCCTTTCGCGAAAAACCAAACCGCCTACTCGCACAACGAATTCTATCCAGGCGAGCTTGTGTCAATCGGTGAACCGGCGATTTTCAAGGATTTCAGGATTGCCGATGTGATCGTCTATCCGGTTCAGTATAATCCGGTCACCAGGGAAGCGCGAGTCTATAGCAATATAGATTATGAAGTAGTATACGAAGGCTATGACGGTAGAAATGTTAAAATAAGACAGGACAATTATATTTCAGAAGCGTTTTTGCCATTGTACAGGGATTATCTGGCCAACGTGGATGAAGTGTTAACGGATTATGTTCCTAAACGGGGCGGCTATTTAATCGTATCCGCATACTCATGCACGACTAAAGCGGCCGAATTAGCCGAATGGAAACACCGCAAAGGTTATGCTGTTCAGATTATCTCAACCAGCGATATAGGCAGTAATCCCACTGAAAGTCAGGTTAAAACCGCCATTCAAAACGCCTACAATAATTCTGATCCCCAAATCGAGTACGTAGTTATAATCGGCGATATGGATGGAACAGCCGGATTTAAGGTCGCGACACACACCTATTCGGGAGATGTTTCCGATCATCCCTATTCCATGCTTGAAGGTTCCGATTATGAGCCGGATGTCGTAGTCAGCCGGATTTCGGTAAGAGATGTGAATAACCTGAATACCGTTATGGCCAAAACAATGCGCTACGAACAGCATCCATATATGGATGAACCCGATTACTGGAGAAGAGGTTTGGCCGTGGCCGGCCCTTATGGCTCAAGCTCGCCGCGTTTGATGGCGGAATGGGTTAGATTGACAATGCTGGATCATGGTTATGATATAGCCGACACAGTTATCGATGCCACCGGCGGATCTTATTATACGGAGAGAATAACTTCGTTGATCAGCGCCGGTGTTTCTCTGGTTACCTACAGAGGATGGGGCGGCTCAACAGGTTGGAGTTACCCATCCTGGCACACCAGTAATATTGGCAGTTTAACCAACGGTTGGAAATTATGCGTAATGTTCTCAATTGTCTGCGGTACCGGCGATTTCAGTTCTTCTGAATGTTTCAATGAAACCTGGATCAGAGCCGGAAGCCAAACTACCCCGAAAGGCGGCGTTGGAGCTTTCGGGCCGACCGATTTCTGGACCCATACTCGCTGGAATAACGCGATGATAATGGGCGTAACCTCGGCGCTGCTCGAAAAAGATATATATCATCTCGGGGCAATCCTGATCGCCGGTAAATTGCATCAGCACGAAACGTACCCGCACGTAGCCGGGTATCATGGCTGGCAATGGTACTATCATATCTATAATAGCCTCGGCGATCCTGAGCTTTCCGTTCGTACTGACACGCCCAAAACCATAGGTGCGATTTATTATAGCGCTATCCCGGTCGGCACGAATTACCTCGACGTTCACGCTGACGCGGAAGACGGCGGTCCTTTGGCAGGAGCCTATGTATGTCTGGTCAAAGGCCGGGGTGACAATGAAGAGGTCTTCGTTGGCGGCTGGACCGATGAATCCGGCGATATCAATTTTGAATTTAATACGACTTTTGCCGACACGATGTATGTAACAATCACCGATAGAAACTATATCCCGCATCAGGGTATATGCATGGTTGCCTCACAGGAATGTATGGTAGGATTTAGCGATTTGGAAATTATCGGCGATGAGGCCGCTAACCCCGGAGAGACGCTTGAGTTGAATGTAAACCTGACTAATTTTGGCTCATCTACGACCGCGACAAATGTCGTGAGCAATCTGACATCGGGCAATTCGGCGGTACAAATTATTGACAGCACGGCCACCTATTCCGATATTCCGGCCGGCGAAACCCGTGAATCCGAAGACCATTTCGTTATTCAGTTGGATGGCGCTATTCCTCATAATGAAGTGTTAACCTTGCCGTTATCGGTTAGTACGGCTGAAGGGACATTCGAATCCCGCGTGTTTATCACTGTAAAATCGATGTTGTTTTCGCACACCGGCCACAGTTTCCCCGGCGGCGGCGCCAATATCGATCCCGGCGAAACAGTGGATATGATGATAAACCTCGAAAACATAGGCGAAATGGATGGTATTGAATTAACCGGTGTTTTAAGCTGCAATGATCCATTTATTAATATACTCGATAATACGGCTGATTTTGGAACGATTAATATCGGCCAACCAGGTTCAAACAGCGGCGATTATTTTTCGGTTTACGCTGATGAATCCGCCTATGACGGCAGAAATATAAACTTCGAGCTTGAACTAACATCGAGCGCCGGAGTAGCCGCTACAACCTCGTTTAGCCTCACGCTTGGCGAAGTGAATATGTATACCGCTATCGGCCCGGATAATTATGGCTACTACATGTATGAGAATATCGATTCGGGCTATGCGGAACTGGCGCCGGTATATGAATGGGCGGATATTCATACGGTAGGGACGAGGTTAAATTTTTACTCATCTGATGATGGTTCGGCCCTGGTTGTACTGCCTTTCAATTTTGTGTACTATGGCGAAACATATACTCATATTATTGTCTGTACCAACGGTTTTATTTCAATCGATACGGCTCATACTCAGCCAGGTCAATTTTTCCATAACTGGGATAATTATCCTATACCGGATCCCGGCAATGCCCGCGGCCAAATCTCGCCGTTCTGGGATGATTTGCAGGTTTCTTCCGGCGGTATCTATACTTACAATGATACAGAAAACAGCCGGTTCATAATCGAATGGTACAATACCCGCCATACGAATACTTCCGCCACTGAAACGTTTGAAGTGATTATCTACGATCCGGAATTTTATCCTACACAAACCGGCGATGCTGAAATTGTATTCCAGTATTATGCTATAGTCAATAACGACAACAATTCCTCCGATCCCAATGAACCGGAAGCTTATTCATCGATTGGTTTCGAAAACTGGGCCGAAGATGACGGCATACAGTATGAATGGAACAATATCTATCATCCCGGCGCCGCGACTATAGCCAATGGCCGGGCCATAAAAATCACGACCAATGGCGAAAATTTAGTGGGGATTAATGATCAATCAGCCGGTTTGCCGGAGGGATTTAGCTTATTGCCAAACGTACCTAATCCGTTCAACGCTTCGACTACTCTCAGTTATAATTTACCGGTAACGGCAAAAGTGACGCTTGAAGTATTCGATATACTCGGCAGGCAAATCGCGGTTTTGGTAGACAAAATCCAGCCGGCCGGCAACCATAAGATTTTATGGCAGGCTGAGGAAGTTTCGTCCGGTATGTATTTTTACAGAATTACAGCGGGTGAATTTTCGCAAACTAATAAGATGCTGCTCTTGAAATAACTGCTAATCAATGCGGTCGGGCTTGATAGCTCGACCGCATTTTGCATTCAATTTTATGATTCTGCAATCGACCGCTAATCTTCTTAAAATTAATAAAAAATATTTAATCCAGATCAAAAAATTGCTTGACTGGATTGCCGAAATATAGTGAAATCGGATGGATTGGATGCTGTTAGTGTGATAATTATTATAGTCCCCTAAACAGCTGTGCATCGACGGCATCCCCCTTTTTTTCAAATAGATTTAGAGTTATTGCGCTATATAAGCGCTGTTATTGGCCAACTTTATTAAATATCCTGTTATAATTCTCCCGGCTTTACAGGCGATAAATATAATTCAAAATATTGGTCCTAAAATTAGTTAATTTTGTGTCTATTACAATAAATTTCACAACTATCTTAAATATTTTCCGTAAATAAAAGTGCGACGGACTGCGTGGGTCAAAAAGCTGTCGGTTTTACTTTAAACCGAGAGCCGGGCAACAAGCAATAACAACAAGTGTTTTTGACCGTTTAGCGCGGGAGGAGCAAAGAAATGAAACTTCCAGGAAACATGAAAATAACCATAATCGCATGTTTGATTACGGTTATCGGCTTGACTTTTTATTTGCCGCTTATTGCAACACCGAGTTTCGAGCCGGTATTTATGCCGTCATTGGAAATCAGGAGGACTTCCGAAATTGCCAAGATTGACGGTATTATTAATGATCCCATATGGAAAACGGCCGGTCGGGTTGATAAATTCGTGGAACGTCAACCCGGGAAAAATTTGGAACCGGAAGTAAGAACCGAAGCTTATATGACCTATGATGATGAAAATCTTTATGTCGCTTTTAATTGTTTTGATGAACCCTCTAAACTAAGGGCTACGATGTGCCAGAGGGATCAATTCAGCGGTAACGATGTGGTCATGCTATTGCTGGATACCTATGGAAATGCATCCTGGGCTTATGAATTTTTCGTTAACCCTTATGGCGTTCAGAAAGATCTGCTCTGGTCAAGCATTCATGGCGATGATTCGGGCTTTGATCTGATTTGGGAATCGGCGGCTACGATTACCGATTCCGGCTATCAGGTGGAGATGGCAATCCCGTTTGCCAGCCTGCGTTTCCCTAATAAAGACGTTCAAAGCTGGCGAATGGATTTGTACCGGAATCACCCTCGAGAAACGTTCAAGCAATATTCCTGGGCCGCTTACGATCAGGACGAACAATGTTGGCCATGTCAATGGGGGACGGTAAGCGGTATAGCAAGTGTCAAACCTGGCAAAGGCATGGAAATTATGCCAACTATTATTGGCAGCCAGGCCGGCAGTCTTCCTAATTATGACCTTGGTCGGAAATGGGATAATGCAGATGCCGAGGCGGAAGCGTCGATAGGCGGAAAATATTCGATTTCTTCAGATATTACGCTTGAAGCAGCCTATAATCCCGATTTCAGTCAAATTGAAGCCGATGCGGCCCAGATAGATGTCAATTCCACAGTGTCTTTGATGTTTCCTGAGAGACGGCCGTTTTTTCAGGAAGGCAGAGATATTTTTCAAACCCTTTTCAATTCATTTTACACCCGGACTGTGAATGATCCTCAGTTTGCCGCCAAACTTACCGGCAGATTAAATTATTATAATATCGGTTTTTTATCGGCCTACGACAAAAATACGCCATATATTGTTCCGCTCGAGGAGAAAAGCAATATGGTGAATACCGGCAAAAGTTTTGTTAATGTCTTGAGGGCAGATCGTTCATTTAGCGATAATAACCGTCTGGGAATGATTGTCACCGACCGCCGTTTTGATGGCGGCGGCTATGGTACTATTCTCGGAATCGATGGCGATTTAAGGCTTTCCCAGAAATACAGCGCTGTCGGCCAGTATATTATGAGCCTTACCGAAGAACCGGATAACAGTATTTTAAGCGCGGAAATTGATGATACGACTTTTAATAATGGCAAATATACGGCAGCCCTGGATGGCGAATCGTATTCCGGCGGCGCTATTATCACGCAGTTTCGGCGGCGAGCCAGAAACTGGAATTTCACGGTAGATTATAACCATGTGGCGCCGTCTTACAGGACTGAGACCGGCTATGATCCCTGGGTTGACTATCGCAATTTTTCTATTTGGAATGGCCTTAATTTTTACCCGGAAAACGGCATCTTTGAAAGGATATCGCCTCAGATCTGGTTTGACAATCGCTGGAATTATGATGGCGACAAAAAATGGACTCATTTAGATATCGCGGTTAATGGCGATTTTCGCTGGGCTCAAACTTATCTTGGCATATCATACATGGCCAGTTCGGAGCAATGGGGAGGAGTCGATTTTAACGATCTCTGGGATTTGGAATTAGATGCTGGCAGTCAGTTTAGTAATGCTATTGGCTATGATGCCTACTTATGTTTTGGCACAGATGTGGCTAAATGGCTTCTTGAAAAAGGAAATACGCTATCCATCGGTATTTCGCTGGATTTGAAGCCATTTGACAGGTTGACAATTGAGCCATCAATAAATTTTTCCAAAAGCGAAAATATTGATACCGACGAGGAACAATACAAACAATTTATTGGCCGAACCCGTTTCCAGCTTCAAGCGAATAAGGAGCTTTCGATCAGGCTGGTGATTCAGTATAATGATAGCTGGGACAATTGGGATATTGATCCGTTGTTGACCTATCGTATCAGTCCATTTTCAGTATTTTATGTAGGTTCCACGCATGACATTACCGAATTAACCGGCGAACCAAATGATAGAAAAGTCTGGAAGCAAACATCACAGCAGTTTTTTATGAAACTCCAGTATTTGTTCCGGATCTGATCTATATTTTAAAACAACTCCCATACAACAAAATGATGCCGGATTGCCTGATCCGGCATTGTTTATGGCTTAAAATGGTATAGCTGAAATCATCAAGGTAAGGAGCTGTAATATTTTTGAAATATAATTGCCCTATATCTTTGAAATTATTATAATAACGCACCTATGACAAAAATAATTGAATTAGCCGAAATTGCGCCGGTCGTACTAAGGCGCAGCAGGCGAGCAAAGCGTTTGGCGATCACCATCAAGCCAATAGAAGGTATTCGAGTAGCCGTACCCTATGGGGTATCATTTGATACAGCCGAAAAATTTGTGCGCGTCAAAATAAATTGGATACGCAAACATCAAAACCGATTAGAAAAATTGAAACAAGATCATCAAGCGCTTAGATTAGATTTTTCCAATATTTCTGAACCGAAGGCGATCAAAGCACTATCTGAACGTCTTTTGGAACTGGCCGATCGATATGGTTTTGTTTTCAACAAAGCTTTTATTCGCCGGCAGAAAACCCGCTGGGGCAGTTGTTCGGTAAAAAATAATGTTTATCTTAATATCAAACTGGCAAATCTTCCGCCTGAGCTTATGGATTATGTAATTTTGCATGAGTTAGTCCATACCAGGGTGAAAAACCATCAGGCTGAATTTTGGTCAGAATTGGAGAAATACTTAAAGAACGCCAGATCTTTTAACAGGGAACTAAGGAAATATAAATTAAGCCTGCTTTAAAGTCAGAATAGACCTTCCAAATAGCGAAGACAATGATATAGTTTTAATTAAATCTATTACGCCCGGTTATATGACTGATTTATATTAATTCGCTTTGGACCGGCGATGAAGCGCGGCTGTTGCTGGAGTCTAAAACAATCCCTGGAAATATTTTTAATCGACCGGTCAATGCCGTGATTCATTAGGCGGAGGAAATTTATTGGAACATATATATTCATAGGATTCTATAAGAATTTTAAATGCAAGTACATTCGGATACGTCCGGCTATTAATCCAAATTAAACCGCACCCACCATCTTTTTATCGGATGATATAGTTTTATGCCAAAAATCCCGACAATCATTCCGGCTAAAACATCAATAGGATAATGATAGCGTCCATAGACCGTGGAAATATACAGCGTGATTATAACCGGCATCACCCAGAAAAAAAGCTTTTTATCGTATTTATAAGAAAGTAGAAGCATAACCGTCGCGGCGGAACAATGGGCCGAAGGAAAGGCGCCGCCATGCAGCATCGGGCCCGCCTCCATCGCCTCGGTAATTGACTTAAAAATATAGCCGCTGAATTTGACTGTATACAGATCAGTCATCGCCAGACGAGGGCCGGCAACCGGAATTAGACTAAATAATATATAGCAAAAATAAAAAGAAATCATCAGACTCGTCAGCGTGTGTTCCGATTCAGCTTTTTTACCTGAATAATATAACCAGCCTGTGGTTATCGGTATAAGCATCAGGTAGAAAGAATAGCCAAACATCATCCATTCGGTAAACAGAGGATCATTAAATTGTTGAAACCAGATAGTCGGATGTATGCCAAAAATGGAATTTTCCAGATTGATAATATATATATCGAAAAAGTGATTAAAAAACATTGGAATTTGATGGCCGGAGATCAAATAAAATGGGATAAATAGCAGCACGGGGTAGAGGCTGAACGTCATTTGAATCGTGCTATTGTTATATTTGCATCTGATCGCTACGCACGCCAGGCTAAAACAGGCGCAACCCAGATAGACAGCTATTACCAGCATCTGATCGGCAAGTCTAAATCCAAAAACAAGCACATATATTACCTGAATCGCGCAATACAACAGACAAATAAAATCAGGCAATAGAAGCTTCTTAAGATATCTTTTTAACACCGGCTACCCATAGATTATAAATAGGTCAAGAAAAACGCCAAGCGCCCAATGGCTGATTAGCACGGGCCAGAAAGACCGACAGCGAAATGCCACCCAACCGAAAGCGATACCGGCGATAATTGAGCTGAATATCTCAGCATCCGGCTTACCGATATGAACCAGGCATGAGGGTATAGTCTGAATCAGAATGCTGTAAGTTTCGCCAAACCTTTCTCTTAAGCCAAAAAGCATAAAACCCCGGAAAAATATCTCCCATCCCGCATAATACAAACCATATAACAGCAGATAGCCCGTAATATTGCTTTGATTGTTAATTAAACCTCGAAATAGAGGGTATTCATGTTGAAAAGCCGGGTTGCGGGATGAAAAGTACGCGAGTATTGCCATAACGATTAAGCCGAGGATAGTGAAAATAAGGCTTTTCTTATAATCCCCCAAGCCAAGTCCGAGATCGGCTAAAGACCCCTTAAAACAGAAAAGCCAGATAAGTATCGGAATAAGGCCGAGCAATAAAAACGAGGAAGCAAAATAATAATACTGGCTTAAAAGCCCATCGCCCGAAGCCAGATTCGCCGCGCAATAATCAGCCGAGCCGTAGTAAATAAAAATAGTAAGAGCGACCGGTACATACATCAAAATTGTTATCGGTTTCAATTGATTATTTCCCACGCTTTTTACCATTAACTTCCGCATATCGATAATATAAATCAAGCTTATTATATCGTTTGAATATATTCTTGTCAATAATTACAAATATGATGAGTTTCCCCGAAAATTTTCGCATAAATGTTTCAGCCAACATTTATAATGTTGCGCCGGTTGTGTCAGGTCGTAGGGCGTAGCCCGTGATATTATGAAAAGGCCGCTCCGACCAATATTATATTATATTGGTTTGAGCAAATTAAACAAAGGAGCGGCCATGCCAGAGAGT
>Ga0299912_10004113_pt1 | contig 11868 bp, 11 predicted proteins | sample RVTome_2_FD_207667 | JGI IMG/M metagenome (GOLD analysis project Ga0299912, IMG submission 207667) | Soil microbial communities from uranium-contaminated site in the Upper Colorado River Basin, Wyoming, United States - RVT95D214 (version 2) ... | reverse complement strand
ACGTAGATTTTAACGTCTCTGGCCGCTAATCATACACCAGGATGGCTTTGCCAATTATGTTGGGCTATTTCCCTTCCTCTAAGAGCTTCTTGAAGCGAGGGTGGTCGCGTAAGGGGGCCCAGGCCGGATCAAGTCGAAGCAAGGGGATCGATAGATCGCCAGGTATATACAGCAGAAATTCGATCTGATCCATGGCGAGGTCGAATTCGCCAACCATCACATAGATCTGGGCTAAGTCCCAGCATCGAGAATAGCCTCGCAAGGCATCCTTTGTTAGAGGTAGTAGCTGCACCCCCAACTTCCCCTCCCTGATGGCATCTTCCTTTCGGCCTAAACCTGCGTAGGCGATGCCGAGGGTACTGTGGAAACGCGCATCGTTGGGCTCTTGCTGGATTTTGGCTTCGAGGATGCTTCGACCCTCGTCGTAGTACTTCTTCGCCAATTCATTTTCGTTCATGTACCTGTAGATTCTTGCATATCGCATAGCCCTGGGGATAAAGTCATACAGGTCATCAATATCCTTTGATTTCAAAGAGAGCTGGTCCAAAGCCTTCGGATAGTTACCCTCGTACACATCGAGACCGATCAGCAAATTGACAATCCAAGATTCTTCTGGTGACCTAATGTTCTGCAAGGCCTCCTCCGCAACTGCCCGTGCCTTCTCAATGCTGCCTTCCCAGCATAGGTATAGCCGAGACTTGGAAGAATACGGACGCGGCAGGTCGGGAGCCAGTGAGATAGCCCTGTTATAATAACGCATTGCTTCCGGATAGTTTCGCATCCACAGAAACGTAGCCCCCAGCTCACGGGTTACGTCATTGGAGAGAGGGTCAAGCTCGGAAGCCCTTTTGAAATTGGCTGACGCCCCCTCGAATTTCCCTTGTCGCCTTTGAACAGCACCGATAGCGGCAAGGAGTTCACCGTCATTGGGCAGGTTTTTCCGGGCGGTGGCGAACTCCTCCAGGGCAAGATCCCAATCCCACTGGCAATGGTAGTAGTAACCTCCCAAAGCCAGATGTGCCTCTGGCAAATCGGGCTCAAGCTGCAAGGCTCTGTCCACGGCATCCTTTGCCATTTGAAGGCGTTCCTCGGTATGGTCATGGTAAACCCAGTACATGGTTGCGTGGCACCTTGAGAGCCAAGCGTAGGCCAACGCAAACTTTGGGTCCAGCTCCACCGCCCTCTCATACATCTGAATGGCTAACTTGAGGTCATTTTCGAGCTCACTTCCGTGCCGGTATTCGTTACCACGCAGAAAATAGTCATAGGCCTCCATATTTTCTGTTGGCCTGGACCGCAGTGCCTGCCGTTCACGTTCAACCAGAGCAATATTCAGTGCCTGGGCCACCCGCTCAGCCAGGTCGGACTGTACCCGGAAGACTTCGCTCATATCATTATCGTAGGGTTGGGCCCACACGTGTGCGTCGTCGGCAGCCTTGATAAGCTGAGGTATTATTCGAACTCGGCTGGTTGGATCGGAGGGCCGCTCACGCTGGACGGTCCCTTCCAGAATATAATCAACCCGTAACTCATTAGCTATTTGCTGAACACTTTTCTCTCTCTTTTTATACTGCATGGCGCTTTGACGGGAGATGACAGCCAGTCCGCGAATAACGGCCAAGCGAGCGGTGATAGCATCAGTAATGCCGGCGGCAAAATACTCGTCCTCAGCAGACCCCAGATTCTCAAACGGCAGAACCACCAGCCGGATTTCCTTCGAAAGAGGCAAAGCCGGCTTCCTGTTAACAAGCCATACGCCAATGCCAGCCATGATCACGATGATTGCCGCACCAATAACCATCGCTATTCTTCGTGACCTTGTTTTGACAGCGATGTGCGGCGTAAGGGAAATGGAGGGGGTGGTCGCTGGCGGTGCGGTCGCCGGCAGGTTCAGTGTTTCGCGGATTTCGATAACGGCGTCGCCAATGTGCTGCAATCTATCATGTGCGTCCTTCTCGAAGCATCTTCGTAGGAGGACCCAGATATTGCCGGGCACATCAGACGGCAGGTTGTCCCAGTCTGGGTCAAGCTCAATCACGCGGGCAATGGTGTCGGAAATCGTCTCACCTTCAAAGGCGACTTTGCCGGTGAGCATTTCGTACATCACACAGCCAAAAGACCAGATGTCGGTTCGATGATCCGTGGGTCTTCCCCGTGCTTGTTCGGGACTCATGTAGGCGGGGCGTTCCGATAAGGCGACCCGGCTGCGTGGCGGTCTCTGTGGGTGCTCTCTCCTTAGCGAAGCCCGTCCATGCAACTGGGGCGTAGGCGAGCGTTTTGGCGATGCCGAAGTCCAGGACCTTGGTGTTGCCATCCGGCGTGATTTTGATGTTACCGGGCTTCAGATCTCGGTGAACGATACCTTTTTCATACGCCGCTGCCAGGGATTCTGCGATCTGCAGACCGATTGAAAGACTCTCTCTTATCGGCAACGGGCCATCCCTGATGCGCTCGGCCAGAGTCTGTCCGGGGACATATTCAAGAATCAGGTAGGTGCACCCGTCGGCCTGCTCAAGGATATCATAGATGACGGCGATATGGTGGTGGCTCAGGGCGGCGAGAATTTTTGCCTCCCGGCGGAACCGCTCCTGGGTCGCACGGTCTTCGAGCAGATGGGTCTGCACCGTCTTGATCGCCACGACTCGGTCAAGCCTGCTGTCATAGGCCTTATAGACGACGCCCATTCCCCCGTAGCCTAAGACTTCGGTGATTCGAAAGTGCCCGACTGTCTTATCGACCAGATTATCCGCCGTTGTCAACTCGCTTTCGTCAATGTGTCGCAGGTTCCCAAAGAGTGAATCGACTTTCTGAAAGCTCTCGATTTTGCTGCGGACCTCCTTCTCTAAGCCAGGAAACTGCCGGAGGAATGTATCAAGGTCAGGGGCTTGGCCATTAAAGTACGCTTGGGCGTACTGCTGGGCAGCTTCATTGACGAGCTCGTTGCGATGATCTTGTATTTCGCCAGCCATCACAGTGCCTCGAATGCATCAGTTAGTGCAACCATGGCACGGCAGAGCAGCATGCCAACAGCATTAGGACTCTTGCCAAGCTGTTGTCCAATCTGCCGATACGACAACCCTTCGATCTCGGATAGTACTATGACTTGGTGGTATTCGTCCTTAAGCTGATTCATTGCCCGTTCGAGCCTGTCGAGCTCTTCACTTCGTGCCACAAGGACACTGGGCGTAGTCGTAGCTGCAGGATACCTGGCAGGTAATCGGCCTCCATCAGACCGGTCGGCGGCACTGTCGAGCGATATCTGCCTTCGAACGTCACGCTTGCCGGCATGAATCCTGTCGATGTTATCGCGGATGGTGTTTTCGGCAATGCTCGAGAGCCACCTCAGGAAATCCCCTTCGTCCTGATATGTGAAATCATCTAATTCCTGGATTGCGGCCAAAAGAGCGTCCTGGACCATGTCCATCGACTCGAGCTGGGCACGAAGCTCCGGGCCCATGCGGAGCCGCACCATCCGTCGGATCCGCTCCGCGTAAAGCCCGCACAAATGGTTCAACGCAGACTCATCGCCCTTTTGTGCCAGCGCGACCAACTGCTGCGTCTTTTGTGTAACCGGACTGCTTACCATCTGCTAACTCCAAAGGCAGCAACACCTTAACAGAATTGTATCCTGTTTGCGGAAAATTGTCAAGATGCGCGTTATACGCACGGAGATTTTCCGCTAATAAAGTATAGAGGCATCGATGCGTATGAGCGCCCCAGGGTCAGTTCGGTGGGGCATCTGAAATATGGTAATCAATATTTATATGCCTGTTGCAAGGTTTTTTGCTACAGGTCCCGAAAGGACGGTGTAATATGACATGGTTAGATGGTTACAGAATGAGGTTTGTGTTATTTGGATTTTCGGCTTCTGTTGTGCTCGCTGCCGGCGGGAGAGCGAAGGCAGATTTCGTCTTTGGCGAGCCGGTGAAGTTCGGCTCAATCTACGTATCCGGCAGCGACGACCTCAATTGCTTTTCCTCCGATGGGCTGGAGATGTACATCGACCGAACCTTGGGCTCTGGCAACATTGACCTGTTCGTACTGAAACGTACCTCGGTGGACAACGATTGGGGTCCCGCGGTGAACTTGGGGCCTGCGGTCAATAGCGAGCAGGACGACTGGATAGCATCGATTTCCACCGATGGGCTTACGCTCTATTTCCAGTCAAACCGCCCCGGAGGGTATGGGCACACGGATATCTATATGACAACCCGTGCAACCCAAAACGATCCCTGGGGTTCGGCAGTGAACATGGGCCCGACGATCAACAGCTCCGCTACCGACGCCGACGTGTGGATATCGGTGGACGGTCTGGAACTGTACTTCATGTCGACTCGGTCCGGTGGATATGGCGGCTTCGATATTTGGGTAACCAGACGGACAACAGAGAACGACCCCTGGGGAGTGCCCGTGAATCTCGGTTCGGTTGTGAACAGTGCCTACAATGAAGGGGGCGCGGGGCTTTCTCCGGATGGGCTGTTGCTCTTCCTCCAAGACAATGGCAGTCCCCGTCCGGGTGGATATGGTAACAGTGATTTTTGGATGACAAGGCGGGCGGGTCTCTCCGATCCCTGGCAAACGCCGGTGAATCTGGGGTCGAAGATCAACGGGCCTGGCCTAGAGTTTCTACCACGCATCTCACCGAATTGCCGCACACTGTATTTTTGTGCCAACCGCAGCGGGCCCTGGGATGCGTGGCAAGCACCGATCACTCCCACTGTAGACTTCAACGCCGATGAAATCGTGGACATCCAAGACCTTCTGATACTCATCGAAACCTGGGGCAAGGATGACCCATCGGTGGATATAGGTCCCATGCCATGGGGCGACGGCAAGATTGACGCCGCCGACTTGGAGGTCATGATGGGCTACTGGCAGCAGGAAATCCTGCCGCCTGAATTGGTTGCGTACTGGAAACTGGACGAGGCAGAAGGAATCGTTGCTCACGACAGCGTTAGTGACAATGATTGCGTACTCCATGGCGAGCCTTTTTGGCAGCCTGTCGACGGCAAGAAAGATGGCGCGCTGGCATTCGATGGGATTGATGATTATGTCGAGACCGGCTTTGTCCTGGATCCAGCCGGAGGTGCATTCAGTGCCTTTGCGTGGATCAAGGCAGGTGAGCACGGACAGGTAATTATATCTCAAACCGATGGTCCGAGTGGGGCAGGAGAGATTTGGCTTGGCGCTGATGCTGTTGATGGGAAATTGATGACCAAACTACGTTCGCCCAGTGGACGGTCGCCCGCATCGCCTATGGTCGCAGATGTCATCATCACCGATGGTCAGTGGCGTCACATCGGTATTGTCGTCACCGAGCAAAAGGTCAGAGATCTGTATGTCGATGGGATAAGAGTAGCCTTTGATACCCAACCAGTTGTATTGCCTTCCTCGGAGGGCGGCTTGTACATCGGCGCCGGCAAGAATCTCGATGCAGGCACTTTCTTCTCCGGCCTGATCGACGATTTGCGCATCTACAACCGAGCCCTGAGCGCAGAGCAAATCGCGGCCCTGGCACAGTAGGCCATGTGTCGAGAGCGTCACGCCCTCGAATCGCGGGCAGGATGCCCGCGACACAAAACAAACCGCCCAATATAGTCAACCGGCCGGCAGTCTCCGTTACTGCCAGCCTTGTTTATCCGTGTGGTTCAGTCAACCGGACGATTACGATGACCCGGCTGTTGTTACTTTGTGTTTCCAGCGACTTCTAAGCCGTGTTCGGTCATCAGCTCGGCATCCGACATTATTTTCTGGGCTTCGCCGTCGGCGATAATTCGACCCTTGTCGAGCAGGACGGCCCGGTCGGCAAGGGAAGCGGCGAAGTTCATATTGCAGGTGGCGATGATCAGCGTCTGGGGCAGAGAGCGGAGTAGCTTCATCAGGTTGTCGCGGTTTCTCGGGTCAAGGCTGCCGTCGGGCTCGTCGAGCGTGATAATCTTAGGATTCATTGCGAGTATGGTTGCGATTGCGGCGGCACGTTTTTGGCCGGCCGAGAGATGATGAGGAGCCTTGTCGGCCATTTGTGCTAGGCCGACGGTCGCAAGAGCCTCGGCGACGCGTGATTTGACCTGTTCCGGTTCCAGGCCCATATTGAGCGGGCCGAATGCCACGTCATCGAACAATGTCGGCATGAATAACTGATCATCCGGATTCTCCAGGCAGCACCCGAGGCGGGTGCGGATTTTCTTCAGGTTCTTGTTGTTGACATCCAGACCGTCTACGAGCACTTTTCCCGAACCTTTGGCGAAACCCGCCATTGCAAGGAGCAAGGTTGATTTGCCCGCTCCGTTGGGACCGATCAAAGCCAGTTTCCGGCCGTGCTCGACGCTCAGGCTTATGTCACTCAGGGCTGGTGTGCCGTCCGGATATCTGTATGTAAAGTTTTCTATTTCTATCGCTTTAGACATTGTTTTCACTGCAAAATCGGTTTTACGAAAAAATACAGCCCCGACATAAAGGCTGCTGCCGTCAGGACAAAGAATAAATCGCAGCGTCGAACCTTCAGCTTCGAGAGCGTGCGCCAGTTTCCGTCGAAGCCGCGGGCCTGCATGGCGATGCTGATGTGCTCTGCGGTGTCGATGCTGCGGATAAAGAGCGAGCCGAGCATGGAAGCTGCCGTTCTCAGCTCCATTTTGAATCCGAGGTTTTTCAATTTTCTGCCGGCCCTTGCGCGCATGATGTGATGCGCCCGGTCGATAAGGACAAAGATATAGCGGTACAGGAAGCCAAGCTGGATAATCAGCAGCCTCGGCATGCCGAGCTTTTGCAGGCCGGCGAGCAAATCGCTGAACCGTGTGGTAGATACCAGCGCTATCAGGGCCAGCATTGTCACGATGAACTTTCCGAGAATGACGAAACAACGCAGCCATCCGAGCGAGCTCTGCCATGAAAACGGTCCAAAGCTGACAGCAATAGGCGTCCTGTCATATAGCGGACAGCTCAGGGCTAGGACTATAACAAACGGGCTGACCAGAAGTATCTGCTTGAAGACAAATCGCAGCGGAATTCCGGCCCAGACCAGGACGGCGAACGGCCCGACGGCGTAACAGGCCAGGATGCTCAGTGACGTACGCGGCAGGGAAATCACCACCGCCGTAAAGACCAGCACGACCAGGAACTTCACCCTGCCGTCAAGCCGATGAATGGCCGAATCCTGATAAGCGAATTTGTCGATGTATGCATGGTGCATATTTATGGTAATGTTCTCAAGTTTCGCCAGAAGGTCAGACCTAAAACGGGCATAGCCTTGCGCCAATTATGCTATTCCAGCTTAGAATGCCCGAACTCACCGCCTTCTATTTTGTTAGACAGTCCTGTTGGCTCGCATCCTCTTGGCTAACAATCCTCCCGCCTTTCATGTAAAGAACCCGACTCGCAAGGCTGCGTGGAAACGCTCCGTGAGTTGCTATTACCAGCGTCACGTCGTCCTTTTGATTTAGTTCAACAAACCTTGCGACTATTTCCTTGGCTGTGGTCGGATCAATCCCCCCGCTTGGTTCGTCTGCCAAAATGAGAATTGGATTATTGACCAAAGCCCTTGCTATAGCCACTCTTTGTTGCTCTCCCAAGCTTAACTGAACGGATAAGTGGTCGGCTCTGTCTATAAGACCAAAATCGCGAAGCAGTTTCTCTCCTCTCTCTCGTCGCTTTTTCCTCGACGGCTCACTGGGAGCTAAAGTAAGTTCGATGTTCTCAAGGGCACTATATGCAGGTAGGAGATTATAGTCTTGGAATACGAAACCTATCTTGTTCATTCTGATACGAGCTAATTCCTTGTCTGACATCTTCTCAATCGCGTTACCATCAAAAACAACCGTTCCAGAGGTTGGCCGGTCGAGGCCGCCCATGAGATTTAGCAAGGTTGACTTGCCAACCCCAGAGCGGCCAACTATGACCACAAATTCTCCCTTGTAAACCTTCATGTCCACTCTGTCTACCGCTCTGACCGGAGAGGCCTTCCCGCCGGGATAAACCTTGGTCAACTCCCGGCATTCAATTAAAGGACTTTGTTTCGTCATTCAGCTCACCATCTTCTAATCGCTTCTGCCGGCTTAAGTTTGTACGCCCTGCAAGCAGGCAATATACCTGCCACGATTCCCCCGATGAGAACAAGAGATATGCTAGCAACAATAGCCGGATAGCAAATACTCCAAACAATATTTTCCCAGAAACTCATACTACGAAGCAGGAAAATGAGGAAAATGCCTGCGCCACACCCGATTGCCCCGCCCACTAACGACTGAATAATTGATTCCACCAATATCTGTCGCATGACATCAGAACCTGACCAACCTAAAGACTTCAGAATCCCAATATCTCTGGTGCGCTCAACCACTGACGCCAATTGTGACTTAGAAGCGAAGAGTATGACAAAAACAGCAACGATAAAAGAAATAGCCAAAGCGGCTCTTTCTGTTATAGAAATGACATTATTAGCAGGAACATAGCAAGCATAAGTTGAGATGGTAGCTCTTCCAGCAAGAGATTTCCGGACAGATTTCATCACTTCTTCCTGTAATCTCGCATCAGCTACCTCCACCAGTACTATGTTCATATCGGCGTTCCCTCTAAGAACCTTGCTATATTGCTGTAGAATACTCCGCACAGTTGCAATTGGCGCATACATATCTGCCTTTGCCGGTCTTATGCCAGAATTAACGATGCCTACTGTCTTAAATTCACGACCAAAAGCACTGATGAAGCCGTTCGCATCTAAATTTGCAGCGCGGGCATAAGATTCCTCGACGACAACATCGTTGCCATCCTCCGGGTCAAGGTATCGGCCCTCGAGGATGTCGGTAGAAGCGCAAACATTTGTCGTGGTAGCAACGGCAGCGGGGTCAATACCTCCAATAGTAAGGAAGGATTTGTATTCATCGTGGTACATCTTAAGCAGGAGGTACGGTGCTGCATCTCTAACCCCTGGGAGATTCTTAATCCTTTCAAGACTATTGGCGTCAATCATGGTAGTATAAACTCCTTCCGCACAAGGACCACAATCTTCAACATTGGCACAGACCTTTGATTCAGGAATAAATGCCATAAAGTGTGTGCCCGTGCTCTTAAGAACACGCGTTGCCGCCATCTCATGAGACTGGACCAGAGATACAACTGCTATCATAAAAGCAACAGCTGTAGCATATCCTAAAATATTAGCAGCCGTGCGGGCCTTATGTCTCCAGAGTTCCTTTAACGCGTAACGGTACATTTTTATTCCCCCTAATCATTCGGGCCTCTTAGGCTTCGGTCCTTTACTTGATGAGGCCACATACAAAGCGGATAGCGTTTAGTAAAAGAAAAAGATGACGCATTAGGTCATGCCAAATCACCGCTTTTCTTTTTTCGCAAAAGGCGAGCGACCAGCCAGATAAAAACCATTGTTACGCCGGAGCCAAGCACGCCTGCAAGACTGGTCCAGCCGGCCCCGGCATCAGCCTGCCGCTCCGTGACTTCACCAAGTTTCGATGCCCTCGCCGAATAATCGGGAAGCACGGAATATTTGGACTGGAAGTTATCGACCGCGGTGATTCTGGCGTCCGGGTTTGAGACAACAGTCTCGAAATCGGGCTGGTCCGGCCTTTCAGCGTAGCTCCACTCGAGCCCATCGGGCAAGTCGCAAGCGAGCAGAGACAATCCCGCGCCGGTAATGAACGCGAAAACCGCCAGCGTCGCCAGAACCGCTTTTCGGCTTACTCTGATTGTACCGGGCAGAGAATCCGCCACGACGTCGGGCCTGAGCTGCTGGAGGTATGCTAATACCGCCACGGTAATCAAGCCCTCGATGAATCCCACCAGAAAATGAATCCCGATCATCGTGATCAGGAAAGTCGATAGCGGAACCACCAGCACGCCGGACAGCACCGCCTCTATCGCCACGAGAATCGCGCCGGCTTCCATTGCAATCACGCAGGCCAGCATCGCCCCAATGTACACCTTAAGGCTGCTGAACTTACCGTTCGTAATCGTTCTGTATAAAAAGTAGCCCAGGTAGCTCGGCACCAGACCGATATTGATAATGTTACATCCGAGAGCTAACAGGCCGCCGTCTTGGAATATCAGGCACTGAACAATCACCACCGATGAGATGACGATCGCGCCCAAGTGCGGGCCCAATATGATGGCCAGAAGGACGGCTCCGACGATATGTCCGCTCGTTCCGGGCATCGCCGGCAACTGGAAATTCACCATCTGGGCGGCAAACACAAACGCGCCAAGGATGCCCATCAGAGCAAGCTTATCAGCGGCGATCACCTGCCGGACCCGTCTGCAGATAAGACCCAGGCTCCCGGCGGCTATCGCCAGCGTCCCGCCGGCGACGGGAACCGACAGCAATTCATTGGCCATGTGCATAATAGGAATCCTGTAACATCTTGTTGCTCAGTTTTTATAAAAAGTTAAACAGACCGTTACAGCCTGCGCATAAAAGTAACAAAATAGTGCTATCAGTTCAAGAGGACTGTTAAAAATTTGTTAAAAATACCCCTGTGTTTTCTTCTCCCGATTTTCACCTTTCGTTTACTAATAAGTTCTTTGACTCTCACCTCTGGTTTTTCGACACCGTGATCCGCTGTATTTCGAAAAGGTCGCTTTCTTCCATTTTACCGCATTCTCGTGAGAGCATCTCTAATTGTTCCGGCTTCGGGGCGTCTATGTGCCGGAGGTATGCCAGCCGGGGCCTTATGATCAGGACGGGACCAGTACCATCCTTACGGTGGATACACACTTGTATGAGATCCAATGATACGACTTCGGCCAGGCGGATGTCCAGCCGGCCGATAGTGTTGCCGGAGCCGATTACCAAGCCGTCGGCCATGCAGGAATACGGTGTCTTGATGGGAACGTAGCAAATTATGTCAAGCTCGTGCCAGCCCCATTTCGTATCCAATTCGCGCAGGGCGGCCTGGCCGATGCGCCATCCGAGAACATTCCACGGACCGACATGCCCGTGCATGCGTTTGATTTCGCCCCACCAATCATCAGGCGATTGACCCCTGTTGTAGGCGTTATCACCTCCCACGGCACCTACGAAGTGGTGATTCTGTTCTGAAGAGCCTAAAACATGGCGGGAGGAAGTCACAACGCCGATTCCAAGTCCACAGATGATGACGATGACCACAATTAATGAAGCGCTTTTCATTATTTTGTTCCTTTCATAATGATTGTCACCCGAATTAAACTCTATCTAACCTTGCTCAACGGCTCTCGAAAGATCCGATCTGGCGGCCGTTTGCAAGACGCATCCGAACAATTACACCCTGTCGAGTCTGCGGGTTATACCAGGTGTTTGTCGGCACAGGGTAGTTGAGTTCTCTCATTCGATCCGAATCAAATCTCGGACCTTCGCTGTAGAGCACCCAGCTTACCGGCGATTCTTTCGGATCTGCATAGTCGCGGCCCTCTTGCTGCTCGTTGTCGGGAAATCCGTCGGGAACCCACAGATATGCTCCATTTTGAATAACAACAGTTCTATTGTAGATTAATGTCCCGACAGTTCTGTATTTGTATGTGTATCCTCGATTGAATCTGTCTTCTATGCCCGCGGCCATAAAGGTGTTCTCGCCGGGGGCCGGCAGATACTTACTCTCGACCAGTTCACATGGAAGCTGATAGAAGTGACCCCCGAGCATGCAATCGACGCGGGTCGGCGGGTATTTGCTATCGTTGTCAAACGAGTAGGCTTCCAGTGCCATGCCGATCTCGCGCAGCTCGGCGTTGACTGCGACCACCTTTGCCTGAAGGCGTGCCAGCCCTGTCACGGGAAGTAAAATCCCCAGCAGTAGAGCGATTATGGCTGTTACCACCAATAGCTCGATAAGTGTAAATGCGCGATTCACAATTGGTAATCCCTTCTTATATTACGTGTTATTT
>Ga0299912_10004112_pt1 | contig 11869 bp, 9 predicted proteins | sample RVTome_2_FD_207667 | JGI IMG/M metagenome (GOLD analysis project Ga0299912, IMG submission 207667) | Soil microbial communities from uranium-contaminated site in the Upper Colorado River Basin, Wyoming, United States - RVT95D214 (version 2) ... | reverse complement strand
TATACCGAGGAAGAGGAAGAAGAGATCCGCAAACGTCTCAAGGGAATGGGTTATATTAGTTAATATGCCATCACCCGTCGCACATTCTTTAGTGGGAGTAGGAGCGTTTCTCGTCCTAAACCAAGAAACCGAGGTGAAATCTTTATCTTCCCTATTATGGGAAAAGAGGAAGGAACTAATTTTTTTTACAGTCATGGCCAATCTTCCTGACCTTGATATGGTTGTCGGACTTCTCCTCAACAGCCATGCAGACACCTTTCACGGCCTATTCAGTCATAGCCTTTTAGGTGCTATTCTGATGGCCTTAGCGGCCTCTCTCATTTATTCGATAGGGAGTAGAAGGAAAACCTTTCTGGCTGCGTTCACCCTGATGGTTCTCCATGACCTGATGGATTTTTCAGCCTCTCCCAACCGGATAGACCCCGGACCCGGCGTCTCGCTGTTCTTTCCTTTATCCGAAAGGATAGCCTCTCCTTTTCCAATATTTTTTGGGATTCAGCACTCGACGATTCAACAACTGATCAGCTTGCATAATCTCCGAGCTATTGGGGTTGAACTTTTAGAATTCAGTACAGTGGTTTTTCTCTTATACAAATTGAAGAAAAAATTTTCTTTTACAGAATCCACCCAATGGAAAAGGGAAAAAAATGGGACGAAATAGAGCGAGATGGTGGATATTAGGGATAGGGACTGTAGTCATAATGATGATTGTTGGTACTTTTTATCTTTATCATAAATCGCGTAAAGACCCTGTTACAGCGAGACAATTGAATGAACCCATCCCTGTAAAAGTTCTTACGGTGAAGAAAATGGAGATCCCTTATGTGGTGGGGGCAGCGGGTTCTTCAAAAGAAATAACTACCCAAAAAATTGTTGCTGTGATTGAGGGAACCGTCAAAGCGGTAAATGTTGATTTAGGGAATATCATTAAAGTCCATCAAATTTTATTAGAGTATGATGAAATGGTTCTTCTCTCCGAACTAAAAAGTGCTGAAACAAGAGTGAATACAGCTTCCGTCAGGCTGAATACAGCTTCCGTCAGGCTGAATACAGCCCCCGTTACGTTGAACAAAGCCCAAGTCAGGCTGAACACAGCCCAAGTCAGGTTGAACACAGCTCCTGTTACGTTGAACACAGCCTCCCTTATATTGAACAATAGTAAAATTAACCTCGAACGGATGGAGGAACTGTATAAACAGAAATTGATAGCAAAGGTTGAGCTGGAGAATGCTCAGAAGACCTATGCGAATGGACAATTGGAATATGCGAATGCACAATTGGAATATGCGAATGCACAATCGGAATATGCGAATGCACAATCGGAATATGCGAATGCACAATCGGAATATGCGAATGCACAATTGGAATATGCGAATGCACAATCGGAAAACGATAATGCAAAATATAACCTCAATAGAGTCAAATATAATATTAATTATCTGCAGATGAAATCGCCGGTCACAGGGGTAATCTTGGAAAGAACCGTAAACCCAGGAGAGACTCCACCTTTGAGAAACCCACTTTTTACGGTGGGGATTATCGACCCCATTTTCATGATAGCAAAAGTTCCGGAACAGAATGTCGGGGATGTTTCCATAGGGCAAAAGGTAGAGGTTGTTTTTGATGCCTATCCAAACTTGACCTATGAAGGCAAAATCTTCAAAATAGACGCGAATGTGGATATTCAAACGAGGACTTTCTTAACCTATATTGAGATCCCTAACAGAGACCTTAAGTTGAAACCGGGGCTTACAGGTTTTAGCAGGATTTCTATTAAAAAAGAGGCCCTTGCCCTCCCTAACCTTGCTATCATTAATCCGACAGGTCAGAGGGCAACGGTTTTTGTCATTGACCATAACAACATGGCCCATCTTCGGGAGATAAGAATAGGGACAGTCACTGAACGATATACAGAGATCCTTTCTGGCCTTGTTGAAGGAGAAAAGGTCGCCTCAGTGGGGATGAGAGGTTTACGAGACAAGGATCAAGTGAAAATCATGGAGAAAATATTTTAATCTATGTTTCAGCGCTTTCAATCCTTTCTTTTCTCTTATCAATCCCTTGGTCTCCTTGCCCTGTTCTTTCTTTTGGCAAGTTTGATGGTTAAGTGGTTCGATGTCCCCCTTGGCCATAGCCTACGAAGCTATCATCTCTCTCTCTTCTCCAACAGACTCCTTCTCAGCCCACAAGTGGTTTCCCTCTCCTTTGGCACCGCCATAGGTGTGCTTTTGCTTCTGGGTTCTTATGCGGTATTGAAAAATAAGTCAGGGTTGAAATTATTGACAGGATGGCTGGCTATTTTTTTGAGTATATTGATCATCGGGAAGGTTGTTTCCTACAATCTTTCCATGGCTGAGGACATCTATGATCAAAATATGCAGGTCAGTCGTATGCTAAATTTCAGTAAAGAACTTCCCCCAAATAGGGCGATGAATGCCACCTTCCAACCGGACCTCTCTACTTATAAAGTGACTGACAGACTCTATCTCGCCTGGCATCTTCTCACCTTCGGGTTGTTTCTTCTAATGTTTTCCGCAGTGATTTTTATCATTTCAGGATTCAAAAGCTATAAACCTAAAAAGTGGGTTAAGTTATTACTTATTCCTTTTTTATCTCTCTCTCTCATTCTCTTGGCCGTGATTTCAAAACCCATTCTTGCTGAATACCATAGATCTGAAGGCGATGCTTTTTTATCAAGCCAACAATATCAAAATGCTTTTCATTCATACAAAATGGCTGTGAAGTATAACAAAGAACTGATGGAGAATCGCACTTTCGCATTGAATTATGGTGAGGTATGTTACAACCTGAAATTAACTGCTTCCCCCTATTATCTTTTTTACTGGGGAGATAAGCTCTACAAGCTTCAAAGAACTTTAGAGGCCATTGAGACATTAACAAAGGCCCATGAACTTTCTCCTAAAGACTCGGTATTAAAAGTGTCCTTGGCCAATATGCTCACTGAAATAGGAACTGATTATTTTTATAAAGGGGTTTCTGGATCAGCTATTGCCGCCTGGGAAAAGTCTCTTCAAATTGCTCCAGAGCAGATAGAAAATTGGTATTATCTCAGCTTCGTGTATAAAAACCTGGCCTTCTATAAAAAAGCTATTTTTGCAGGTGAGCAATTCACACACTTATCAAATAACAGCTCCTTGAATGCTGACACATATGCCAATATGGGTGATGCCTGTTACTGGCTAAAGGATTTTCTCCTTGCCCGAAGCTATTATGAGAAATCAAAGACTTCTGTACTAACTCTGAACTATAGGGCTGGTAAGGCTTTGGGGGGAACATAAACCATGAAGAAGCTAATTTCCCATCTGCTGATCATCGTTTTTGGCCTTATCTTCGGATACTTTATCTGGCAATCCTTTTATGGAGATCTACCCCCTTCCCATTCCCTTAACTGGGGAACGGCTCAGTGGATCACGACTCCCGCTCCCAGCCCTATCGGGCTTTTCAGAAAAGAGCTTTTCGTCTCCAATAAGGTGCTTTATGGATGGATACAAATTTCTGCCTCTGACACTTACAATCTTGCGGTCAACGAGAAGGCGGTCGTTGCCAATGCCTTCTACAACTCAAATGTATCGGGTGTCCATGACCTGACCAGTTATTTGCGCCCCGGTAAAAATGTCGTTGCTATTTCTGTAAGGCGTTTGAGTTTTCCTGGGTCGAGTCAAACCATTGTCAGGGGAGCTTACATGGATGCCTCCGGGAATGAAACGATCTTCTTTTCAGATGGCTCTTGGAAGGCATTGAATCGGGAGGATTTCTATGGGAATATTCCTTGGGTATCGCTTCGTTTCGATGCCACCTCCTGGCCCCCGGCCAAAACCCTCAAGGGTGCGGAACCAGGGGAGACTTACCCCGTTGCCCTCCCCCCTCGCGCCATCACGGCACCCCTTAATGCACTATGGATTCAGCACCCCAGCCCCTTTCCTGAAAAGACCAATTTTCGTAAGGATTTTAATCTTCCTGAGAGGCCTGTCGATGCCTGGATAAGAATTTCTACTGATACAGACTATGAATTGGTTGTAAATGGAACGAAGGTGGGAAATGGCAACGCCGCTCTGACTCTTGATATCTTTTCCATTGCTCCACTGTTAAGAAAAGGGGACAATACAATAGAGATAGCACTCAAAAATCCTCTCCAAAGAGCCTGCGCCCTTTATGCGGATGGAGAAGTCCGAGGGGAAGGCTTTCAGCTTTCCATCTTGACAGATTCTGATTGGAAGGCATATCTGCCGAACAACAATCATCAGTTTGATCAACCCTTTGCCATAGGTGGTTACTCATCCTACCAATTGCTCAACAGGCCAAAAATCCTGAGGGAATTGACCCTTCCCATTGATTACGAGGTAAAACGATTTTTAGAGGCTTTCGGCGTGATTGGTCTTGTCATGTTTTTGACCTATGTCCTGGTGATCCTCATTTCCAAGATGATGCGCCTTGTTTCGATAGGGTTAGCTTCCGATTGTTTTTCGATAAGTGCTTTTACCCTTACCATCCCCACCCTCATCCTCCTTGTTCTTTGTCTCTTACAATTTGATATTCGTATGAACCTGAGAGAGCTATTTCATCACCGTATCGTCTATGGAATTCTCTTTCTCACCTTCCTTCTACAAATACTAACCGCCGCAATCATTAGATTTTACCGCATCAAAGAAATGACAAAGACCCTCTCCGATATTCAGAATCATGCCAAATTCAGACGATTACTAATTGTCTTGACTGTCCTCAGCCTCTTGATATCAGGTGCCTATCTCAGGGTTCATGACCTGGGATATATTTCTTTGAACGGGGATGAGATCGGAACGTTGCGATTTGCTCAGGGAATTTTGAAGAAAGGGTATCCATACCTTACTTTAGGTGACATAGAAAAACCAGCGACCACCTATGAATTACTTCCCTATCCTGTGGCATTATCGATTGGTTTATTAGGGACCAATCCCACGAGCATTCGACTTCCTTCCGCCCTTTTTGGAATTGGAACAATCTTCTTAATTTTTTGGGTGGGAATGAGGCTCGTCAATATCCCAACAGGTTTGCTAGCGGCGGCTATCTACACCTTTATGCCTTCTGCCATCAACTTAGCACAGAATGCCCGATATATGATCATAGAACAATTCTATGCATTGCTTTGTTGTTATCTTTACTACAAAGCCATCGAGAAGGAGGAAATTAACAAGCGGGCGGCCTATCTCGCTTCGCTCTTTTTTGCTTTGACCTATCTGTCATGGGAGGGATCAGGATATCTTCTCCCTTCTCTCTTGGTGGCCACTTTTCTCATGAAGGGACGCGATTTCAACTGGTTGAAAAGTTGGCATCTTTGGTTAGCCTCTATAGGCGCAAGCATGGTTGTCTTAGCTCAGTTGACTAACAGAACCTACTGGGGCGTACCCTTTATGATCCTCGGGAGTGGATTGAGTGAAGCCACCTTTAAATTGATGTTCTTGTACCAGCAATATAATCCTTGGTATTATTTGGATAATTTTTTACTGACCCAGAGTCATATTTTCCACACCTTGCTCCTCGTCATCGGATTACCGATCATCTTGTTGAAAAAAGAATTAAAATATCTATTTACCATTTTTTTCTGTGTTTTCTTCTTGTTCTCCAATACGTTTTCCCTCTATGCGACTCGATACGCATACTTTATGCAACCCCTGCTCATTATCCTGAGTAGTAGTGTCCTTATAAAGCTCGCAGAATATACCTCAAATGTAGTCCAAGGGTACCGTGTGCCGATCCTGAAAGGTCTTCGATATGGCATGCTAATGATGCTTCCATTGATTCTCTTAGCAGTCAATAGCAATTATGTTCTGAAACTCTATCGATTATCTTCAAATCCTGCCCCCACCGAAAACCCTCTCTCTAGTATCGCAAGATCTATTGGAGAGGAAAGAAGGGATATTTACCCCGTAGACTTCAGAGGAGCCAACCTTTTCGTCAAAGAGAATCTTCGCGAGGGTGATGTCATTGTCACTGTTTATTCTCATCCAACCCTATTCTATGCCGGAAAGGTAGATTATTTTGAAGAGACGATCGTCGATACACAGATTGTCTATCTCGATAACAATGATAACCCGCGATTGGTGAATAAGACCGTAGATATCCCTGCAATTACAACTCAATCTGCATTTCAAAGTTTTCTGAGTAGCCATAAACGGGTATGGTTTGTCGCCACTTCCTTTAATTTATTCGATTACCTCAATGAGAAAGAGTTCCTCGCTTACTTTATGGGAACGATGAAACCTGTCCATGAAAGTTACGGAACCCGTGTATACCTTTGGGAGAATGGGAAGAGGATATAACCATGAAGGGACGGTCTTTTATCTTTACCCTGTTGTTGCTTTGGGCGCTGTTTAATGTTATCCTTCCGAATGCTACGGGGGAGGAAAACAAACCTGTTTATGATCTTTTAACATGTATCAAAAGTGGTTTACAAAATCACCCAACCTTGCTTCAATCTCAACACATGATCAAATACTATAGGCATGGAGTAGACCTTGCAAAAAGTAAGTTTGGGCCCCACGTATCGGTCTCGGCTTCCACGGTTGAATTCGGCAACAAAAAAACAGCCCTCACTCTTATCACTACACCCGCAGGTGCTGTCATCACTCAGGAGGCGAGAGGTACCAATTATGTAACGGGTATAACGGTCTCTCAACCTGTTTTTTCAAGCGGAAGCCTCCTCGGTCTCCTCGGTTTTTATGCCCCCAGTGTCGAACGAGAGAAGAATAATCTTACATCCCAAAAGTTTACTGATTTACAACTGCGAGGAGATGTTATCTTCGATATTATTGATGCCTATGGAAAAATTCTTAAGACCCTCAATTCTTTAAAAATCGAAGAGGAAAGCTTAAAGACAAGTAAGTTACTCTATAAGACCTCGCTTACTAAATATAATCTGGATTTGATCAATAAAAGCGAACTCCTTGATGCAGAAAGGATCCTCGTCAATCACCAAACTAAGATAGTTGAACTTAGAAGTACAATCGAGATTAATTTGGGCACTTTGGAAAATAAGGTGGGCGGGAGTGTAAAAATATCAAAAATATCAGGGGATAAAGCAAAATTCAGTAGTATTTTATCCGATGAGGATTCACTCCCTTCAGTGGAGAAGCTCTATGAACTGGCCTATCAGAAACGAAATGATATTAAGGCACAAGAAGCTAAAATTCAAAGTCTTGTTGAAAACATGAAGTTCATTAAGAGTAAACGATATCCCGAGGTCAATCTCGGAACAGGCTACTTTTATAAAGGGGACCTAAACGATCCAGATAGTAATAAAGCCTATGGATGGAATGTGTCTCTTCAATTAACCATGAACCTATTTGATTATGGAGAAAATAAGGCTGAAGTGTCCCAGCAAGAAAGTCTCATTCAGGTACAGAGGGAAATATTGAGAGCTCTGAAGAATGATGCTGCGTATCAGGTTCAAGAGAGTTACCAAACCATTCAAACTTTGAAAGCGACACTTACAGCAAACCAGAAAAGCATAGAGAAAGCTAAAGAGACACTTGCGCTGACAGAGGGGAGATATAAGCAAGGATTAGTGAGTGAACTCGAAGTGATGAAGGCACATGATGAATTAGCTCAGTATGAGCAAGCTTTCTTTGAGACGGAAATCGATATCGTCATCAGGCGTGTCGCCTTAACCAAATCCATTGGTTCCGATGTTTTGGCACACAATGGGCTTTAAACCGACATCACCGGATAATATTATAAACCTAAATTGAGCGATTTTTATACAAAAAGTCAGGCAAGACATTGAAAACAAACGGTTCCTTGCATCAGAAATATCACCTAATAGGTGAAATAATGGTCTGTCATTCCCGTGAAAACGGGAATCCAGTTTTTTCAACATTTTCTGGATACCCGCCTTCGCGGGTATGACGAACAAACTGAATTTATAAACAGACTCTAATTATACAGGTGGGTGAAAAGTGCTAAAAAAACCTATGGTCATCCTTAAAAACCTCATTTCGGTTGCTATTGGACAATTGTTCAGCGGCCTTTTAGTTTTGGCAAGTATTGTTGTGATCGCAAGATATCTCGGAACCAATGGATTTGGCGATTATTCGTATATCATAGCCTTTGTGAATATATTCCAGTTCATTGCTGATCTTGGTTTGGCTACGATCTTTATTCGGGAAGTATCTCGTGACAAAACACGTCTCGGTCAACTTCTGGGAACTCTAAAATCCCTCTATTGGGTTTTTTCTTTCTTTAGTATGATGATTATTATCTTCGGCATTCGACTGACGACGGATCATCCCGATGCACATCTTGCTGCATACCCGGCAGCCATTGCGACGATCGCCCTTTTCCATATGCTTAGTTATTCAACCGTTTTTCGTGCCTTTGAGGAAATGGAAATCAATTCTGCTGGCCTGGTCCTATACCGGCTTGTCTTTTTTCTCCTTGTCCTATTAGTGATCAAACTCCAAATGGGAATTATAGGTCTTATGACCGCCCTCGCCCTTTCTGGCATTCTTCTCTGGGGAATTTTTTATATCATTGTTAGCAAGAAATATATACGACCGAAGTTGTCTTTTAACTTTTCTTCCTGGTGGTTGATGTTAAGAGAAGCGTTATCAACAGGAGGGACCATCGTTCTGAGGAAGACATTGTGGTATCTGGATACTTTTATGCTAAAAGCTCTCGCCACATCGGCTGCCGTTGGATTATTTAATAGTGTTTATCAGATCATTCAGATGTTTTACTTAATTCCTTGGACGTTAGCAGTTCCCTTCTTCCCTGTATTTTCTCGGTTATTTAAAACAGACCCGAAACAACTACATAGAATGTTAAATAGTTTGCTCAAATTAACTTGGGTGAGTACCTTGCCTATTGCCATATGGACAACATTTCTTGCTCATCGCATCATTCAAGCGATATATGGTGCGAATTTCTCCCAGGCCGCGGATGGTTTAAAGCTCATTATCTGGACATTGCCCTTTCTTTTTCCAACGGCCCTTTTTTTTTCTTTTTCACGGCCATCGGAAGACAAAGGTCCTATTTTATTTGCGTTGCGATTGCCTTCCTAATTAAAATGGCAGCTAATTTTATTCTTATTCCAAAAATGGGATATCTCGCTTCGTGTTGGGCTACCCTCCTGTCCGATTTTTCTCATTACTGGATTTGCATAGGCCTTTTGAGGAAAATCGGGTTTCCCATTCATACAGTAAAACTGATGAGCATCCCAGCCCTTGGGGGTGCCCTTTCTGGTCTTTGTCTTTACCTGGGACGGTCATCCTCCTCCATCTTCCATATCATTCCTTTTGTTGTATTAGCGGTCGCTGTTTATGTAGGAATCATTTCCCTCTTTAGATATATTACGAAGGATGAAATCTTCTCTTTGATCAATCCGGAGAATAGCTTTAAAAAATGAGAAAATTTATCATGTTAGAAAGTATGAGGCAATTAATCTTTATTCTTTCTTTTCTTACTTTACGACCTCTTGTCGTATTATTTCCTTATCGTTTTTCTATAGAAATAATGAAATTCTTAAGCGCTCTTATCCTACCTTTCTATTTTAAAAGGAAAAGGGTGGCTAAACAAAACCTCAGGCTCATCCCTGATTTTTCAGAGAAACACATCCATGAAGTGATCACTGAAGGATTAAAAAATGCCACGCTGATGACCTTTATCCTTTTTTACAATGATCGATTTGACGAAGCGTTTTTAAAAAGGTATGTCGTTTTATATGGGGAGGAGAATATAAAAAAGTTTTATGATCAAAAAAAGGGAGCTATCGTGGCTTTTGTCCACAATTTCGATAGGCAATCTCAGGCATTTTTAGGATATATCGTAGAATATCACGTTTTCCCTTTTGTGGAGGAAGTCGATAGAACATGGGTCTCCAACATGGAGACAAAAATCAGGTGGAAGTTATGGGAGTCTTCGACTACCATTCATTACCATTTCGTCCGACCAGGAACTGCCACTCCCCTCATCCGGAGTCTTATCAACGATGGAAAGGTGGTGGGGTTAGGTGTCGATGGGATTCATAGTCATCACTTTATTTCAGTCCCTTTTTTTAATAAAAAGATTAGACTGCCGAGCGGTATATTCTGGTTGGCCACGAAGCTTCAGGTTCCCATCGTACCCATTTTTTCCGGCTTCGATCAAAAACAGAACACATTCAGTGTATGGGTGGGGAACCCGATTCAAGATGAGTATTATGAGACGAGGGCGAAGGAATTTGTGATTCAGTTTGAACAACACCTCCGAGAACATCCTTCTCACTGGACAGGATGGTGGAGGATGAAACTCGTTCGAGATGAAACAGGTGATGAGGTGTTCCACCCTCATCCGATTGGATATGGTAAAACTGCTATAACTCATTAGGAGGAAGAGAGATGCAGTTCTGGACCACCAAAAAAGTTTTAGTTACAGGAGGATGCGGATTTATCGGTTCCCATCTGGTAGAGCGTTTGTTAGTAGAGGGTACGAAGGTTTGTGTGGCTGATGATGCAAAGGGGGGGGGGAATAGAAAACCTAAAGGCTGTAGAAAAACAGATTGACATGCGTATCGGGGATCTCGCCGACCCTCGGATCTGTGTTGAGGTATGTATCGATTATGGTACTTTTCCAAGTTTGGGATAGAAGAACAAACGGTTATTTGATCATCGTGAAATCTAAATTTGTCGTAATGGAAGTTATGAAAAAGGTAAAAAAACTCATCTACATTATATCATTTTTCATTTTCCAACCATTGATTTATATTCTCCCATTCGGTTTTTACATAGAATTAATAAAATTTTTAGGGGTCGTTTCTGCTCCTTTCTTTTACAAAAGGAGGGAAATTGCCAAAAAAAATCTTTTCCTGATACGAAATTTCTCAATAGATCAGATCCATACAGTAATTCAGGACGGGATAAAAAATGTCCCTCTGACCGGTCTTTTGAGATTTTCCTATGGTCATGGGGTGCCTGATCTTTTTAAAAAATATGTGAGGATTGAAGGAAAAGAACATTTAACACAAGCCCTTTCCAGAGGGAAAGGGGTTCTATTAACTTTCGTTCACTCAAATACTCAGGGGATTGCTTTACCCTATATAGGAGGAATAGAAAGACTATATCTAATCGTGGCCCTTCAGAATTCGAATAGGCTATCGATTAACTCTGTTTATGCTAAAATAATAAAACATCTGAGGGAGCGGATAAGGAATTTTGAATGTATATATACAAATGATGAGGAATCCTTAAAATCTAAAATTAGTAATTTGTTAAAGGCAGGGAAAGTCGTTTCTATCTCTGCAGATGGACAGCATGCTCGAAAATTCTTCATAGTCCCTTTTTTTGATAAAAAGATAAAAATGCCTGTGGGTTTTTCCAAATTGAGTGTGTTTCATCAGGCTCCTATCGTCCCACTCTTTTCAGGGTTCGATCGGAAAGAGAATATATTTAGAATTTGGTTAGGGCCTCCGATTCTTTCCCAGACACCTGAAATGGCAGCTGAAGCTTTTTCAGTGCAGTTTCAAGAGCATCTTAAGAAATACCCATCTCATTGGACAGGATGGTGGAGGATGAAACTCGTTCAAGATGAAAAGGGGAATGAGGTTTTTCATATCTATTCAGTTTGATAAGAATTCTCTCAAATGACTTCGATAATGAGGAGGAAAGGATATGTCATTCTGGTCGGGGGAAAAGGTACTGGTTACAGGGGGAGGTGGGTTTATTGGTTCTCATTTAGTTGAACGACTCTTAGAAGTTGAAGCTAAGGTCAGAATTGCAGATGACCTCAAAAGGAGGACAAGAAATAATTTGGAGGCTGTTGAAAGAGACGTTGAACTTATTACAGGAGATTTAGCTGATCCTGAAATATGCACTAAAGTATGTCAAAATATGGATATCGT
>Ga0299912_10004111_pt1 | contig 11873 bp, 26 predicted proteins | sample RVTome_2_FD_207667 | JGI IMG/M metagenome (GOLD analysis project Ga0299912, IMG submission 207667) | Soil microbial communities from uranium-contaminated site in the Upper Colorado River Basin, Wyoming, United States - RVT95D214 (version 2) ... | reverse complement strand
TGATTCAAAATGTCTCTTACTCAATTCAAACTCGAAACCGACCTCGTAGAGGCGGTCACTAAAATCTATGCCGAGAAATTTCCGGAGTTGAGCGTTAAGAACCCCACGGAAGCCATCAGACAAACACTCCGGGATTTCGTGAAGCAGAACAAGGTGGAGGCGACCGCGTAAATGGCCGCTACTATCTCGTCACTCGAGTGGGATGGCACGGTCAAGCGCGTGCCCGGGACGGGCGTCCTGGACGTGGTGAATGACAACGACATCCCCTGCCTGCAACTCGCGTTAGGGCATTTTGAGGGGCGGAAAATCCGCATCAGCATCACGGAGGCATGAACCAAGTGCCCACCTCCAATTATTCCTCGATCGGCGTGCCCAGGCCCATCAAGCAATTGTTCGATGGGGTCAAGGCCAAGTTGTCTGCCGGGCACAATGGCCGCAAGGTCACGGCGGGGGAGACCCTCGAGGAGCTCGTGCAGCACTACTCGTTTGACCTGGGACAGGCGGACAAGATCAAGGCGCTGGAAACCCAGGTCGCCCAGTTGCAGGGCACCATTACCGAAATGGCGGTCAACTACTCAAAGGCGGCAGCAATAGCAGCATCGCCCACGTTCGTCGTGCAATCACGAACGACCTTGGATCCCGTCATCCCCCCTCCCCCCCCTGGATTTCGGCTACCGGCCAAGAAACCAGGACAACAACACGACCCGCTCCAGTTGCAGCTCATCAACGAGTTGACCGTGCTCTTCCAGAGCGGGGGCCCCAAGCTCGTCCCCGTCGAGGAAGGCAAGCGCCTCGAGGCAGCAGAACGCGCAACGAAAGAACAGGAGCGTCTCGCGAAACAAACGCAGGAGGCGCTAGTCAAGTGAAGGGCAGCATCCAGGCTTACCATCGCTATGCCGCGATGCCGAAAACGGAGCTGCCCGCGACCTGCGCGCGGTGCCAGGGGTACCTGCACCTCGTCGTCCCCCCGAGCGGCGTGCCCTTTTGGAAATGCGATCGTTGCGACCACGAGAGCGACGCGTGCTATGTTCTCGCGGAAATTGAACCTCTTTCTCCCTTGAAATGCCGGAGTATCCCCCCGGCCTACCGAGCATCGAACGATGCCAGGCCTCCGGCGGAAACGACCCGGGTGATGATCTCGTCTGGGCACACAGTTCGTGGTATACCTCATTTTATTCGCCCAGCTCCAAGCATTGGAATTTCACCCTTCTTGAAATGCAAATCTCCCCCTCCTTTTGCCCGGGCGACGACCAACGGGGTTTCATCCAAATCAACGGAGACGTGAAATAATGATGCAAAAACCGAATTACGAGCTGCTCGCCCAGACCGTCGACATTCTCTCGCGGGACACGCCAAACGTGCACCTGCGGCAGGCGGCCATGAAATTCGCCACGCTCCTGCGGGCGTTCGATGCACGACGGGAGGGCGACACCTCTTGAACGGGACTAACGGGAAATGTGGCATCAAGACGAACGTGGACAAGTTCTCCGTCAAGAAAAAGAAAGGCCACATCATCATCACGTATTTCTCGGAAGAGAAGCAGGTCGCCCAGGTGAACTTCCCGGTGAAACCATTTGGGCTCGAGCTGCTGCAGGCGCTCCAGGCCGCGATCTGGCGGGACAACGCGGGTGCCGTGAAGGTCGTGGAGGCGGAACAATAACCATGCAAACCGGATTAAAACGCGAACCAGTATCCGATACGCCCACCAAGCAGGCGCGCCCCATTTACCTGATGGAGTTCAACCACCTGATTTCAGACTGGTACGGGTGCGAACACATTTTTTGCGCCCATTGTTCCAAAAAGGTCTGCAACGGCCGGGAACTAATCAAATTGGTCATGGGTTCAAAGCAACCGTGGGAAGTGGAGTAAATGGATTTCAAGGACTATCGCCGGCACCTCGCGAGCTCCACGGGCATGATCGACCGGGCCAAGGAGTGGGAGGTGCTCCGCGAGGTGGGCAACGAGGAGTGGGCGATCAAGCTGCGCGCATTGCTCCTCGGGCATTACAAGGCGGGCCTCTTTCCGATGCGCCCGATATGTGCGGGGTACCTGCTCCAGAAGGCAGACCAGGCCCACGCGGGAACGCTGGTCTTGGACGAATTTTGCCAGGCGGAATATGATCGCCTGAAGCGGAATTTCGAGGCGGTCAAAATGATGGTCGTGGAGGACGTGACCTGAAATGGAAATGCAGACCATTGATTTCAACCAACCCGCCGACGTGATCCTCGAGCAACAGGCCCAGTTTTTCCTGAAGGGTGTGCCCTCGCTCGGCATCGACAAGGCCCGGGAATATGCCCGGAAGACGATGCCCTGGTTGCACTGTCCCCACTATGGGGGCCGCGTGGAACCAATGGCGTGCATGCCGTGCTCGTTTGGCCACATGACCGAGTGCCATTACCCGCTGGAGTGCGCGGAAGCGAATTGTTCGCACTACAAAGCGGAAACACAATTTGAGGACATCGACCTGGAGGATGAACCGTAGATGCCTGCAACAAGGAACTTCATGAGGCGGGCGCTCGAGCAGGCGTTCCACCCCACGGTCAACATGACGCATTTGGGCGAGGAACAGGTGCAATGCGAGTCTTGTAGGAAACTGTTCTGGATCAGGTCCGTGAACCTCGCGTTATTCCAGCAGGCCAAGCGGGCGGTTCTGTGCAAACCATGCCAGAAGGCAGCGACAACCGAGACCGTGGCGAAATTAAAACAATCCCTGGCGGAGGCGGACTAAGTGAACTGGCGGGTCATCTTTGTCATCCCGGTCATTATTTGTGTGCCATTCCTGCTCTTGTTGCTCCTCGCTGCGCGGGCGGGGGAGCGGAAGGAGCTCGCGCTGATGACGCCCGAGGAGCGAGACAAGGCATTATGGAGGATGCGATAAATCATGACGACCGCAGCAACCGCACCCCTGGGCGTCGAGGTCAAACCCCTGACCAAGGGCGAGCAGAACGTCCTCGATTACGTTAAGGCGCACGAGGGGCATTCCACGCGAATGATCGCCGAGCGGGTGAAAATTCCCTCGACCTGCGTGGGGACCTACCTGTGTCGCCTCTTCAAAGAGGGCCTCATCACGAAACAAGCCGACGAGTCTGACGGGCGTGTGGTACGGTATTTCCCCGCGCGGGAGCATCATGTCCCTCCCACAGTTACATTCGCGCCAGACCATCAAATGCCCGAGGTTTACGCGCCCGGGAGCGAAACCCTGCCGGCCGCGAAACCGGACCCTGAGACAAAGGCATTCAACGCCCTCACCAGTGGTCTCCATGAGGAGCGGGCCTATTCCACGCTCGGGGACGCGATGAAAGCCGCAACCCTCCTGCTCGACGCCGAGGTGCAGAAACCCGAGGATTACGACCTCGTGCTGACGTTTCACCTGGGCGGGGTCATCTCGCACTTGTCGAAAATTCTCCAGCGGCGATAGCACGCCGCAATTCCCAATCTCGGAGGCATTTCGCCGATGAGGGGACGTGACTCCCGCGTGAAGGGAGAACCGAACAACACACACACATCCGAGGTAACCCACGACGAAAATAGTAACCATAAACCTGGCCGAGTGCCACGTATCTGCACTCGAGAAACTGACGGATTACGGCTTGTACCCCTCCCGCAGCGAAGCCATTCGAGTGGCGCTCCGGGACTTCCTGAGCAAGGAACTCCAGATAGCCCAGAAGCTCAAGGAAGTCCACGAGGAAATGAAGACGGAAGAAGAGGCGAACAAGCTGGTAGTGACGACGTTTTAGGGGTGAAAACCATGTCCATGATGAGAATCATCACGTGTAACCTCCCAGAACCTTTCATTTCTGCCATGGAGAAGCTGATCTCCGAATATGGGCTTTATCCGAGCAGATCCGAACTCATTCGGGTAGCCGTCCGGGAGTTCTTGATCAAGGAACTCAAGGTCTTGGACAAGTTCAACGAGTATAGTGAGGCCAACCCCGAGATTGACCCGCTCCCGAAACGCGTGCAAAACATCGACATGCGCACGATCCGCAATTTCCATAGCTTGCACACCATCAAAAAATAATTTCCCTTTTTCGAGGTTGAACGCGAATGTTTGACGTGCGAATGAATTGCCAGGAGCGGGTTGCCCTCCGGGAACTCGAGCTCACCATCGAACCCCCGCCAATGGTCAGGTACGTGCTGGGGGAGATTGAATTTAACCCACGAGATGGGGTTTACCAGGCCGATCTCAAGACGACGCAGATCGGCCAGTTGCGGGCGTATGTCCGGGACCACGCGAACGGGGACGGGCGCCTGCGACTACTGTATGACAAGCTCGAGAGCATTTACCGTCAGGTGGAACCGCTCTATCGCCCGGGGAGGAATGCCTGAGTTAAACCCGAACCAACAACCAAGGTGATGAAAAATGACAGGACCCATTGCAATTGTGACGGACCCGGAACGCCGGAAGTATTTCGAGGCGATCCTCGGGACGAACGAGGTGCCCGTGACGTCATACATGCCCACTACCGTGAAAGTGCCCGAGAAAGGCGTCACGGAGGCTTACAAGTTGGATCTCAAGCGGGTCACACCCGCGCAGCGAGAGGCAATCATCGCCCACATCGCCGGGCGGTTCAAGCTGGATCCCGAAAGCGTTGCCAAAGACCTCGAGAAGATGGGCGTGCCCATCCTCGCGGACCAGTGCACGGTTGCCATTCCTGTCAATCTTGTCACTCCCGATCAAGATCTTGATGACGATGACTGGGATGAGGATGAGGAGGAGGATTACCATGACGATGATTATTGAGGCAAAGACGGGCACGAAAGAGTGGGCGTGCACGAACGTGAATTTCGCCGTGGGATGCCGCAATGATTGCCGGTATTGCTATGCCAAGCGCATGGCCGTGACGCGATTTCATCGCACGCAAAACTGGGCACGAATGACCATCAACGAGAAGGCGGCAAGGCAGGATTTCCACAAAAGGAGCGGGCGAATCATGTTTCCCTCGTCCCACGATTTATTCCCCGAGCACCTCCCCATAATCCTGAACTTGCTCCGGCGCATGCTCGTCGCGGGGAACTCGGTCCTCGTGGTCTCGAAACCTCGCCTGGACGTGATCGTGCCCATATGCAACGCGGCGAAAAACTGGTTTTTCAAGGTCCCCAATTTAGAGTTTCGATTCACGATCGGGTCCCGGGATTCTAAGACCCTGGCAAAATACGAACCCGGGGCTCCATCCTACGAGGAGCGCCTTGCCTGCCTGCGACACGCCCACGAGCAGGGGTTCATGACCTCGGTCTCGATCGAACCCTACCTGGACCATGACCTGTTTTGCCTCGTCACGGAACTGGTCGCATATGTGACCGGGGAGATCTGGATAGGGTGCATGCACTATGATGTCCCCGGGGAATTGCAACCGCTCTACACGCGGGGACAGGCCCGGCAGATTTACGAGGACGCGTATCACGACCCCTATCCCGGGTTTACCCAATTACGCTGGAAAGACTCGTTTCGCGAGTTAGGGATTTGCGACAATCACGGGAGGGCGCTCTAATGCCCACGAGAGGAAACTTTGCACGGCGGACGGACGTGCCCGAGGAAACGACGCGCGCAAACATCGAACACGTGCTCAAACAATATGGCGCGGTGGGCTATGGCATCACGTGGGAGGGCAACCGCTGGCAGATCAAGTTCAAGATCAGCAACCGGTTCGTGCAGGTTGATTTCGTCGTGCCCGATGGCAGCAAGCAGGCGTCCCGGTCGTTCTGGCGTGCCATTTACAACGTCATCAAGTTCAAGCTGGAGGCCGTGGCCATCGGATATTCTACCATCGAGCGGGAGTTCCTCCCGGACGTGCTACTCCCGGACGGTTCCAAGCTCGGGACTTGGATTCACCCGCAATTAGAACAAGCCTATAAACTGAAAAAGATGCCACCAATGCTGCCGTGGGGGAATCAGGGTTGAAAGAGGACTATCTCGTGCGGGTGCTCAGGCACCTGGAGAAAACCGGGTTCGTGCCGGATCCTGAGATAGAGGTTAATCCGGAATTTGAAAAATTAGCAACCGAGGTGCTCCAAGACTAATGTCCAACGTGGAACCAACCGTAGAACCAACGGTAGTACCAACGCCAAATCACGTCATCGAGGGAAAAGTGACCGTGAGGTGGTTTGACATTAAAAACCGCAACGCGAAAAAGGTGGTCATCAACCTCCCTGCAAAGATGCACGCGCCGGCCGGGGACTATTTCCTGCGCTTGGCGCATGACGAATCCGCATTAGGCAAACCGGTTGGTACTACCGTTGGTTCTACAGATGATCTCAAGCTGGTTGAGTTCCTGATGGACTTTTTCCAGGAGAATAAAAAACTCCTCCAATCACGCATAAAACCCGAGCAGAGGGAGACGTTCAAAAAAATAATGGAGCGTTTGTCCAGTGGGTAAAAAGAATTATGATTTTTTTGAGGAACCAACCGAGGAACCAACGGTAGAACCTACCGTAGAACCTGCCCCGAATGTAGATTTAACCAAACCCCGCGGGCCGACCACGAAACAGCTAAAAGAGCAACTGGACGCGATTGAGGCACGGTTAATCGCCCTCGAACAAGGATCTCCGGGTGCCATGGACCTGGACCTGCTGGCAGATATCCGGGATATCGTGAAGATCGCGCGGTCAGCATGGCAGAATAAAGCCCCGAATGGGCCTACAATGGATAAGGTGCGAAACATCGAGAAGTTCCTCAAAAGGCACGGGATGGGCAAAGAATGAGCGAGCAGGCAGACCTCAGGCCCCGGCACCACCACAAGCGGCACATTTCCAAACGCGCGAGCAAAAAAATGATGCAACACGGGCAGAAGTCCCTCGCGCACGAGATCGAACACGCCGTGCAATGCTGCGAGGATCGCGATTGCCAGTACATGACATGGCCCCGTGACCAGTGCCGGCGATGCGGGAAAACCTGCCCAGAATCATGCTATTATTTTCTCGGCGCGGTCAATGCTCAAAACAGGAACAACCGCTGGTATGAGGGCGAGGTACCCGTGCGGAAGCTATCCAAGGACGAGAAACTACCCGTGAGTGTCGCGCGGTACCTGCTGCTTCAAGATTGTGCCCTCGGCAAGCAAGGCGACTACGTGGAGCTCCGGATAAAAACGTGTTGGAGCAAACCCAAATGAATAGTGAAAAAACAGAGAGTGTAATTGACCTGTTCTGCGGGGCCGGCGGGTTAGGAACGGGTTTCAGCAGGTATTTTCCCATCACGGAGGCTATTGATATGAACCCTGATTGCTGCAGGACCTATTCCTTCAATCATGCATACACGCGAGTTGCAGAGCGAGATATCCGGAACGTGGATTTTGGGCGGCAGGACTTTCAAGGCATTTTAGGCATGACTGGTGGCCCCCCATGCCAAGATTACTCTCGCTTGAATGATACTCGGGACACGAATAGCGAGCGAGCAAACCTGCTGTTCGAAATGACACGAATAATCCTACAAGTCCGGCCCACGTGGGCTTTGATTGAAAACGTCTCATCCGTGCCAAAGAAACGCAAGGAACAGGTAACCCGCACGTTGAGCGATGCAGGGTATCACGTCGTCTCGCGGGTCATTTTTGCAAACCAGTTTGGAAGCGTGCAAAAACGCCACAGGTGGATGGTGACGGCTCACTTGGATCGCCCGGTTTATCCAGAATCACGAAACACCTCGCGAGTGGCGGGAGAGATCCTGACCGGCCAACCCTCCGACATTCACCCCAAACCGAGGACGTTAGCTGCCCTCAAAACGCTCCCGTCTGGGCACTGGGTCGCTATCCCTGGACAAACGTTCAAAGTGTATTATGTCATTGACCCGCGCCTACCGTTGCCAGCGATAGTGAATCCCACAAAATTACGTTACGTGCGGCCGGATCGCACGGGATACTTGTCTCGACAAGAACTGGAAGCAGCACAAGGATTTCCCCGAACATATCGCATTTTTGGCAACAAAGATGCGTGGGGAAAACAACTGGCAAACGCCGTTCCGGTCGAAATGGCTGAAGCTTTTGCAGAATCGTTTAAGAAAATCGAGTTGAACTAAAAAATGGCAGAACAACCAAAACCTGAGAAAAAAGACGAACCTGAGGAATCGGAATTTGGGCGCATTTGTGGCGGGTGTAAAAAACCCATCAAACCGGGCACCAAAAACATGGTGCAGGACCCGCACACGAGGGAGTGGTTCCACGCGGAACATTACAGGATGGACGGACGGCACCAAGAGACCGAGGATCGGTATGAGTGCATCGCGTGCGGGGAGGAATTTCCCGAGGGCGAGATGCACGAGGACCGGGATGGCGAGCGATGGTGCAAGCCGTGCTGGGCCGTGGAACACCCGCGCAAAAAACGGGCAAAGAAGGAAAAAGAATTACCTCTGCTCGAGGAGAAACCAACCACCCAACCAGCATCCAAGGTGCTCCGGCTCAAGGGCACGTGGGTTTACCTCGACCAGCAGCACTTGAATGAGCTGGGCGATGATGTCCTGGGAATGATCATTTACGCTTACCAAGTCAAGTGCCCGCAGGTGGGACCAACGAAAGCGGAGATGATTGGTAACATCCTGGAGGCCCCGGTGGGCGGGGTGATGGGCGAGGAGATCGAGGGAAAAACCATTCCCCTTCAAGAAGAGATGGACCGGACCTTATATCCCGGCGTGAAAGCGGTCTGTGACGCGTGTCACAAACCCATTTACCGGGATCAGGGATTGATCTGCCAAGGAAGCATTACGCCAGCAATTCCATTTCATCCAGATTGTCATCCCCAGCGTGAGATCCTCAACCATTGCATATTTGATTGTGCCAAGTTCAAGGAGTGTTCGGTTCATTACGTGAAGGGATGCAAGGAGTTCGCCAGCAAGGTCACCAAGGCCGAGCAAGTGGAACTCGGCGAGGTTAAGCAGGCGCTCACGGAAAAAGGGCAGGCGCTGGCAGGCCAGCGTCTCTACCAGATCTTTGCGATGCACGCGCCCCAGATAGCGCCTTTGCTCTCGAAAGAGGAACAGGTGGAAATGAACACGCTCGCGGAGGCGTTAAGCATTGAGTAAATCCATCGATTGGACGAAGGTTGGGCAACCGCAACCACCAGTTCTCGCGCCTGCGATCTCAGTTCAAACAAAACCCCCAATAGTAATTCGCGTGAAAATTGCGGATATCATGATTGGAAAGCGACTGAGGCCTGAACCCGCAAACGAGGAACAGAGAACGGAACGAGCGAAAACGATCAAGGCCCTTGCAGAAAGCATCGACCGTTTTGGATTATTGCATCCCATCTCCATTGATGTAGAGAAAAACCTCATCGCGGGAGAAACACGGATCGAGGCCCACCTGTTGCTGGGGCGGGATGAAATCGATGCCATTGTTTCAGACGCGACGGATCCGCTCGACCAGGAAATCATTCAAATTCACGAGAACCTCATGCGGTTAGACCTGCATTATGCCGATAGGGGCCAGCAATTTAAGCGCCTCCAAGAAATTGATGAGATACAACATCCTAAATTGAACACAGAGGAAGGAAGTCAAGTCAAACCACGTGAGAAAGACGGGACTTTCACCACGAACGCGCCGGGCGCGTCCACGGTTAGGAACGCCCCTACATTCGTGCAGGAGACTTCCCAAAAGACCGGACACTCCGAAAGAACCATACAAGAAGACCTCCAAATAGCGAAAAACCTGCCTCCTGAAACGTTGCAGAAATTAAAACAGCAAGATCGCCCCAAGAAGGAAGCCATCACGCTCGCGCAACAACCGGCGACCATCCAAAAACACGTCACGGATTTAATGGAGGAAAAACCCAAGACTCCGATGAAGGCCCTCGTGAAGGAAGCCAAGCACGAGGAGAAAAAGCAGGAAATCCTGAAGAACTTGCCCAAACCCATTGAGGCATCCAAGAATCCCCTGGCAGATTTCAAGATGTACTGGGGGGACATGTTTGAATATACCAGATCCCCGGGCACGCTAAAGTTTGGCACTATTCCCCTCGTAATCACCTCCCCGCCGTATGGCGTGGGCAAGGATTATGCAGGTGCAGGAGATTGGGACCCTAAAAAGTGGCCCGAAAAGATGAGTTTGATTGCCAAGCGGGTTGCCCGGGAACTAACTGATTGCGGCGCGTTCGCGTTAGTCTTGGGAACACAACCCAAGGAAAACAAGGAGGGCGTGAAGGAATATGTTCCCCTCGACAGCATCGCGATTCCCCTCTGTCGCAAGGAAGGTTTATTCTTGCTCCGGCGCGTGTCTTGGACATTTAATGCTGGCAAGAGCAACACGGGCGGGGGAAAGAACCTGAATGGGCGTTATGAGACCATCTCCTTTTTCGTAAAGGGACCTGGCTACACGTTCAACCTTAAGGATGTCAAGGTCCCACCAAAGGATCCTAATGAAGTCCGAAACTCGGCCGATGGCGTGAATCCCGGGGACGTTTGGGACTTCATCGGCGACGAATGGCATTTCGAGCGCACCACGAACATGACAAAATACTCCGAGTGCATTGAGGAAGCCGAGTGCATCCTGCCCTATGAGATGGTGGAACGAATCATCAAATTGTTTTCCAAACCCGGAGACGTGGTCTTAGATCCTTTTGGTGGGTCGGCAATCGTCATGCGCGTTGCAGCAGACCTGGGACGAAAAGCCATTATCGTGGAAATTAACAAAAAAATGGCAGGCGTCGTGGGGATTATGATGGACAAGATTCCCTACGTCCAAGAGGACGTGGTCCCCCCCCCCCCAAATTGAGCAATATTTCAAAAAGGAGAATTGAGAAACACATGAAAAAAGGCAAGGGGCGCTGCGATACCTGCCAGTATCAGGTGTTCGGCGTGTGCACGGCACCAAGGCCCAAACAACTGAAGCGCACCACCAACGGGCACTTCTTAATGTGGGTGGAAGAGTGGCACGAATGGCGGCCGGGGAAGTGCGTGCAATTCACGCCTCGCGTGCGTGCAGAAATTTGGATCTTAGGTGAAACCAAATGAAGTGCCAAAAATGCGGGTATTGCTGCCAGACGCTCATCCTCGAGGCATCCTACGAGGACGGCAAGCGGGAACCCCGCATATTCACGAAAGGGATTATGCTCAACCTGGACGATCCCCTCGAGGAACGATTGTGGTCCCTCAATGGCACGCAGGAGTTTCCCTGCATCTTTCTCGACCTCGAGACCAACCGCTGCACGATTTACAAGACTCGCCCGCAGATGTGCCGGGACTTTGAGGCAGGGAACGACGAGCGCTGCGGGCTGTGCGATGGCAAGGAACGATTGAAGGTGGAAGCATAAATGCAGGACAATTACATCAAGCTCGCGTTCATCGGGCGAGAGTTTAACCCGCTCTGGGACACAAAAGCGAAAAAGATCATCAAATACAACCTGCTTTCGAAAGAACCGCTATTCATCAATTTCAATCGCAAGGAACACACGTTCATCGTGGCAAAGAGCGGCGGGGGGAAATCTTACCTCGCAGGAGTCTTTGCCGAGGAACTCATCCGCACGATGGAAAATTATGCCGTGGTAATCCTCGACCCGATGGGGATCTTTAGCACGTTGAAAATGCCCAATAAAAATAGGGACGAGTTGGACGCGTGGAACGGGCAATTCAACGAAGTGCAAGCAGAGGGGATGACCAAAAGCGAGGTGTGGGTGCCTGCCGGGGACGCCAAGATGTTCATGCGGGATGCGTATGATCGCGAGTTTGCCCTGCAGGCGCCTCAATTCTCGTATGGGACATTATGCTATGCTTTTGACTTGGATCCGCTCGAACCCCAAGTCAACCTCTATCGAAAAACCCAAGCGAAATTGCTCCGGGAACAGGAAACCTATCTCTTGGAGGATCTCGTGACGCTCGTGCGAAATGATGGCGAGGGGATGGGGTTTCATGCGCAGACCGTGGAGGCTCTTGTGTCCAAGCTCGAAGCGCTCTC
>Ga0299912_10004110_pt1 | contig 11874 bp, 14 predicted proteins | sample RVTome_2_FD_207667 | JGI IMG/M metagenome (GOLD analysis project Ga0299912, IMG submission 207667) | Soil microbial communities from uranium-contaminated site in the Upper Colorado River Basin, Wyoming, United States - RVT95D214 (version 2) ... | reverse complement strand
CTTCTGCTGGGATATCTGAAGCTGCTGGTCGAGGAAGGGCTGGGCCCTGTCGGCCAGCACCGTGCGCCGAAAGGTCAGATACTCGTCGAGCAGCTTGTTCAGCACCAGCGCCGCCCGGTCAGGATTGCTGTCGGCGTAGGTGAGACGCACGACCGAGGTGTCGGGCGCGGTGTCGACTTTCAGGCTGCGGCCCATGTGGGCGACCGCCGCGTCCAGGATCTTCTGTTTCTTCACGGGCGAGGCGCGGTCGTAGGTGGCCGCCGCGTCGGGCGCGACCTGGCCGATGCCCAACGCCGTGATCACCCGCCGGCGCAGGTCCGGGCTCTGCAGGATCTCGACCTCGGAGCGGACCACGTCGTCGGTGGTGGGAATGGCCCCGCGGGCGGCGTCGCCCACGTCCGGCTCATAAACATATTCCTGGCCCAGCCGCACCAGGATGCTGGAGTGAGCCTCGTATTCGGTCTTGATCAGGAAGGCCGCGACGACGCCGATCGCGAACAGGGCCGCGAACACCGTCAGGATCAGCGCGCGGTCGCGCCACAGCAGCGTCACCACGTCGGCATAGCTATAGCGCGGGCGTGAGGCCCACTCCCCGCCCGTCCCGCGATAGGACCCGCTCCCGGCGCCCCAAGTGTTATCGTAGGCCATTGACCAAGCGACCGTTCTAGCCTTCAGCGCTCACCCTCGTTGGTCGCGATTAACCGTTCGTTACCCACTTTCGTTAAGATTTGGGGCCGTCCGGATCGGCGCGAGGCGCACGGCTGAAATGCACTGCAGGAAATGGCATCGTTGGGGGGCGTACGTCGTGGCGGCCCTAGCGCTGGTCGGTTGTCAGACCCCCGGCCCGCCCCACCGGTCCATGGCCCGCGCCATGCCTTCCCGCGCGGCGCCCGCGAGCTTTCCCGACATCGGCTATGCGACCTGGACGGACGAGGAGCCGCCCTACCGCATCTATCCTGGCGACGAATTGAACATCTCGGTTCCCTCGGCGCCGGAGCTCGACAAGACGCTCATCGTTCAGCCGGACGGACGCATCAGTCTGCCGCTGATTCACACGGTGATGGTGGCCGACCGCACCTTGGGCGAGATCGAGCAGGCGCTCGACCAAGCCTATGCCACCCAGCTGCTGCGGCCGGAGGTCTATGTGGGCGTGAAGACCGCCTCGCCCCTGAAGGTGTTCGTGGGCGGCGAAGTAGACAAGCCCGGCGTCTATGACATGCCGGGCGACATCAACGCCCTGCAGGCGGTGATCCAGGCCGGCGGCTTCAAGACCTCGGCCAAGAGCGGCGACGTGGTGATCATCCGGCGCGGCCCTGACGGGCGGCCAATGATGCGTAAGGCGAACCTTCGGCGAGGCCTCGACCATCCCGGCAAGACCGACCTGGTGCCGCTGCGGCGCTTCGACATCGTCTATGTGCCGAAGACAGGGCTCGCCAAGCTGGGCGCCGTCACGCAGCAGCTTCAGCAGGTCGTACCCTATTCGTTGGGCTTCAGCTACCTGCTGAACAACACAGGCGCCGTGCCGATATTCTGAGCGCCATCAGGCCGCGCTCGACAGCCACTCCCGCGCGGCGCGCTGGGCTTCGGCCACGTCGGCCTGGGCCATTTCCTGGCTGAGCTCGCGTCGATAGACCTTCGCTTCCATCGACCCGCGCAGGGCGGCCAGGTTGAACAGCATGTGCGCCGACACGTAGTCGAGCGGCGCGCCGTTCTGACCGGTCGAGTACATCAGCCCCATGCGGAACAGCTCGTCGCCGCTGGCGTCGGGCTTGGGCAGAGGCGGAGGACCCGCCAATTCCGCTTCATTCAAAGCCAACATCACCTTGGACCCCTGTCCGACCGATGGCTCTCGCCGCGGTCTTCTGAGGCTAAGGGAAGGACCCCGGCGCTAAAGATAGAGTTAAAGCGCCGGTTATCCTGAATTTTCTTGCTGTTTCCGTTTACACACAGTTGATCACTGTAAATGGCAGGTCAACAGTCACTTAAACCATAGTTAGCAACTGACCGGTTCGGGGCCTGCAAACCGGCCAGCTCGATGAAGTCAGCTCAACGCCGCGCGCGCTGCCCGAACAACACATTGCGGGCCTGCTCTCCCGCCGCCCCGGCGCTGGCGGCGGTGTGAACCAGGTCGCGGCCCTTCTCGTCCGCGCGTTTGACCGCGTCTCGCGCCGAAATCCGGTCGATCCAGGCCAAGAGGTCGTCAAAGCCGTCATGGATGCCCGGATTCAGGAACGCCATACCCCGCACCCACGGGTAACAGGCCATGTCGGCGATGGAATAGTCGCCGGCGACGAACTCCCGCCCCTTCAGGCGCTTGTTCAGCACGCCCGCCAGCCGCTCGTACTCGGTGACGTAGCGATGGGCGCCATAGGCGACGTAGCGCTGGTCGGGGATCATTTGCCGCGCATAGGTGCGGAAGTGGTTCGCCTGGCCAGCCATGGGGCCCAGGCCCGCCATCTGCCAGAACAGCCACTCGTCCACCTGCACGCGGGCGCGCTCGTCGGCGGGATAGAACTGGCCGGTCTTGCGCCCGAGATACTGCAGGATCGCGCCGGACTCGAACACCGAGATCGGCTTGCCGTCCGGCCCCTCCGGATCGACGATCGCCGGCATCCGGTTGTTGGGGCTGATCTCCAGGAATTCCGGCTTGAACTGGTCGCCCTTGCCGATGTTCACGGCGACGAGATTGTACGGCAGGCCCATCTCCTCCATGGCGACGGTGATCTTCGTGCCGTTGGGCGTCGGCCAGAAATAGACGTCGATGGGCGCGGGCATGCCTTCCTCTCCTTGGTTGGCTCCACCATTGGCGAAGACCGCCGCCCTCCGCAAGCAGTGGTGCGCCTAGGATCGAGTCACGGCCGCTCCAGCCGCAGCTTCAGCGGGCTGCGGAAGTTGGACGATGGCACCCAAGGCAGGATCTCGTCAGCACGGCGGTAGTCGGACACCACCGCGTGGAGTTCCTCGAACGCCAGCTTGGTGGCGAGCCGGGCGATCGGCGCGCCGATGCAGGCATGCACGCCGCCGCCAAAGCCGAGGTGGCCCACGGGCTTGCGATCGATGTCATAGCGGTCCGGATCGGGGAACTTGCGCTCGTCGCGGTTTCCGGAGCCATAGGCGAGGCACACGAAGTCTCCCCCTCGCATGGTCTGGCCATGCATTTCCACGTCGTGATTCAGCCGGCGCTTGAACCGCTGGGCCGACGTATTGAAACGGAGGGATTCCTCGATCGCGTCTTCCAGCAGCGCTGGGGTCTCCACGCAGCGCCGGCGCGCCTCGGGGTGATCGGCGAGATTGAGCGCGAACATGGCCATGAAGCCGCCGAGCGACTCGATGCCCGCCATGATCAGGGTGGTGGTGGTGAGCAGCACCTCCCGATCGTCGAGGCGGTCTTCATCGATCTCGGCCAGGGCCAGCTGGCTGATCAGGTCCTCGCCGGGGTTGGCCTTGCGTTCGGCGATCACTGCGCCGGCGTAGTCCTGCATCCACTGGTAGGCCGCGACGTGCTCGGGCCCCTTGCCCCGCGTGACGGGATCGGACTGGACCATCAGCACCGCCTTCTCGCGGACCAAGTCGTCGTCGCCCGGCGGCAGGCCCAGGAGCTTAAACAGCACCTGCACCGTGACCTTGCTGGAAAAGTCGGCGACAAAGTCGAAGGTTGGCTGGTCCGCGAAGGCTTCGGCGGTCATGCGCGCGGTCCGGCGGATGTCATCCTCCAGATAGTCGAGGTTTCGGCGCTGGAACGCGTGCTTGATCAGGTTGCGAAGGCGATCATGCCGGGGCGGATCGGTGGTGCCCAACGTCGCGCCGGCACGATTGGGCAGCTCGTCCATCAGGTTGCCGCTGGCGGAGGAATAGGTCCGCCAGTCGCCCAGCGCCTGGAGGATGTCGCCATAGCGCGACAGCACCCACATGCACGCCTCTTCGCTCCAGAAGCACGGATGCTCGGTCCTGAGGGTGCGATAGGCCGGGAATGGATCGGCGGCCACCTCCGCGGAGTAGGGATCGAAGCAAAACATTCTAACCTTCCAACCGCGTTCGTGACGGGAACGTCCACCCGCGATCTAACGCAGAGCAGCGCCCAGCCCCATACAAAATCGTGAAGGCGAAGTGATCCTGGCGTCGATTGACCCTGCCTCCGCCGTCGGTAGAGTCAATGCTGAGGTAATCTCAATGAACAACAACATTGGCACGATGAATTCCGTCCAGGAAGCGTGGCGGCAAAGAGCTTACGCGCAGGGAGTTCTGTGCTTGATCTGCTGCAACCCTCCAAGATTCGAACAACGCGCCGAGTTCTACGATACTGGCGTCTGCGAATTCTGTAGCGAAGAACCCATTGCGAAGGCGCCGCCGCAGGCGTTCTAAGCGGTGCGGCGCCTCTTCCCTTTGACCGATCAACCGAAGAGCCAGGCCTGGCGACTTGATCCAGGCATTGACCCGTCGCGGCAAATCGCGACCTCTCGGGTCAGCCGCGGTTTTCGCGGGCGAGCGAAGGAACCATGGCGGGCCACGACGAATTCAAAGCGCCGGACGTGAGCATCGACGGCCGGCTCCCCCGGGACATCGCCCTGAAGGCGGAGCAGGCCGGGATCGACAAGACCCATCTGGACGCGCCGCGGCTGTTTGTCCTGGCGGTGTTGGCTGGGGCGTTCATCGCCCTAGGGTCGATGTTCGCCACCACGGTGCTGGCGGGAAGCGAAGGCATGCTGCCGTTCGGCGTGGCGCGGCTGCTGGCCGGGCTGGTGTTCTCGCTCGGGCTCGTCCTGGTGGTCGTCGGCGGGGCGGAGCTGTTCACCGGCGACAACCTGATGGTGATGGCCTGTGCGGCGGGCAAGATCAGGCTGCGGGCCATGCTGCGCGTCTGGGCGATCGTCTACGCGGGAAACTTCGTGGGCGCGCTCGCGACGGCCGCGCTGGTGTTTGTGTCGGGCCAGTACCTGTCAGGCGGCGGCGCCGTCGCCCGGGTCGCCCTGCAATTGGCGGTGACCAAGACCACCCTGCCGTTCGAACAGGCGCTGGTGCTGGGCGTGCTTTGCAACGTCCTGGTCTGCCTGGCGGTCTGGCTGTCCCTCGGCGCGCGCGGCGTGGCCGACAAGATCCTGGCGATCACCTTCCCCATCTCCGCCTTCGTCGCGGCGGGGTTCGAGCACTCGGTCGCCAACATGTACCTGATCCCGTTGGGCCTGATGATCAAAGCCGGAGCGCCGGCGGCGCTCTGGTCGCAACTGGCCATGCAGCCTTCCGGCCTGGCCGATCTCACCTGGATGGGGTTCGCGGTCAGCCTCGTTCCCGTCACGATCGGCAATATCATCGGGGGCACGGGCCTCGTAGGCGCGGTGTACTCGTTCGTCTATCTGAGGCCCGAACGCCAGCGCTGACCGTGTTTAGCTACGGCGGCGGGCCGGGTTACTTCCGCCGAGTTCGCGAGCGGGCACCGGTGGCGGAGGGGCGGCCGGGCCGGGAGCCGGTCCCCTTGACCTTGACGGGCCTGGAGGCGGGCTTGCGCGGCGCGGGCTTGGGACTGGGCTTGGGACTGGGCTTGCGCGGCTCGGGTTTGGACTCGCCCGGCTCGCGCCCCGCCTTGCGCTCGGCGATCCGCTTGACGGTCTCGCGGCGGGCCACCTCCCGCGCGGCGGGCTTGAGGGGCGGGGGCGACGCCTCTCCGTCGGCATAGGGGTTCTTGCCCGCCCGCACGGTCAGGCGGATGGGCGTGCCCGGCAGGTCGAAGCTCTCACGCAGGCTGTTGACCAGATAGCGCTTGTAGCTGTCCGGCAGGGCAGAGGCGCGCGAGGCGATCAGCACGAAGGTCGGCGGGCGGGCCTTGGTCTGCACCATGTACTTCGGCTTGACCCGGCGTCCGGCCACCGCGGGAGGCGGGTGGCGCTCCACCACGATCTTGAGCCAGTCATTGAGGTCGCGGGTCTTCACCTTGACCGACCAGTCCTTCAGCGCCTTCAGAACGGCCGGCATCAACTTGTCCAGCCCCCGGCCGGTCTCGGCCGACAGCGCCACCATCTGGGCGCCGCGAAGCTGCGGCAGCGCCCTGTCCGCCTCCTCGCGCAGATCCTTCAGCCGCGCCTGGGGATCCTCGATCAGGTCCCACTTGGCCAGCACATAGACCAGCGCCCGGCCCTCGCGCTCCACCAGGTCGGCGATCTGCAGGTCCTGTGTCTCCAGGGCGTTGGTGGCGTCCATGATCAGCAGGACGACCTCGGCGAAGTTGATCGACCGCAGCGAGTCCTTCACCGACAGCCGTTCGAGCTTCTCCTGCACCTTGGCCTTGCGGCGGATGCCGGCGGTGTCCACCAGCCGCACCGGCCGGCCCTCCCACGTCCAGTCCACGGGAATGGCGTCGCGGGTGATGCCCGCCTCGGGGCCGGTAATCAGGCGCTCCTCGCCGATCAGCTTGTTGACCAGGGTGGACTTGCCGGCGTTCGGGCGGCCGACAATGGCGATGCGGATCGGCCGGTCTGCGTCATCCAGCGCTTCCGCCAGATTGGGCGCGCTCTCCTTGGGGACTGCGGCGAGCATGGCGTCGTAGAGGTCTGACATCCCCTCGCCGTGCTCGGCGGAGACGGCCACCGGCTCGCCCATGCCCAGGGAGTAGGCGTCGGCCGCGCCCGCCTCGCCCGAGCGGCCCTCGGCCTTGTTGGCGACCAGCACCAGGGGCTTGCCGGTGCGGCGCAGCAGGGCGGCGAAGATCTGGTCGAGCGGCGTGATCCCCTCGCGCGCGTCGATCACGAGCAGCGACAGATCGGAGTCCGCGATCGCGCGTTCGGCCTGGGCCTGCATGCGGGCCTGCAGGCTCTCGTCGGTGAAGTTCTCGAAGCCGGCGGTGTCGATCAGTTCAAGATCGAGGTCGCCGAGCCGTCCGGTTCCCTCGCGCCGGTCGCGGGTGACGCCCGGCCGGTCGTCGACGATAGCCAGGGCGCGCCCCGCCAGGCGGTTGAACAGGGTGGACTTGCCGACATTGGGCCGCCCGACGATCGCGACGCGAAGCGTCATGGGGCCAGCCTTGGGGTCAGCGGATGGCGACGAGCGTCGCGCCGTCGGTCACGGCATAGAGCATGCCGTTCATGGCGATCGGCGGGATCAGAACGGCCGACCCCAGCTTGAGGGTCTCCTTCAACGCCCCGGTCTGGGGGTCGAGGCTGAGCATCTTGCCGTCGTCGGACATGACGAGCAGGCGACCGGACGCCAGCACCGGGCCGAAGTACAGGGACCGCTTCTTGCGCTTCAGCCCCTTGTTCAGCTCGTTGATCCAATAGACCTGACCGCTCTCGCGCGAGGCGCAAATCACCTGGCCCGACTGGGAGATCATGAACACCACGTCTCCCGCCGGCCATGGCGTGGTGATGGTGGCGACCGGCAGCGTCCAGCGCGGGGCGCCCGTGCGCAGGTCGACGGTCATGAACAGGCCCGAGTGGCTGCCCGCGTAGACGTCGCCCTTGTAGATCACCGGCCGCCCGGCGATGTCGCGGATCTCCGACAGGGCGTTGGTCCGGCTGGTGCGCGACAGGACCGCCGTCCATTCCTCATTGCCGTTGGCCGCGCGAAGGGCCGTCAGCTCGCCGGACGCGAAGGCCGCGACCACGGTGTCGCCGGCCGCCGCCGGGCTGGAGGCGGACAGGATGCGGGCGGGCTCGGTCAGGGCCTGATAGGTCCAGCCGGCGTCGCCTGTCTGGATGTCGAAGGACATCAGCTCGTCGTCGATGCTGATGGCGTAGACCCTGCCGCCCATGATCGTCGGGGCGCCATGGATGGGAGCGTCGACGCTGGTGCGCCAGATCAGCTTGCCCGTGGCAGCGTCCAGCGCCGCCGCGAACCGAAAGCCCGAGGTCACGAATATCTTGCCGTCCGCATAGGAGACGCCGCCGCCAAAGGCGGTCTTGTCGCGTTTGGTCTTCTGGGCGACGTCGGTGCGCCATACGCGCTCGCCGGAGACCGCGTCGAGCGCCGACACGTGCGCCTCAGCGTCCATCACATAGACGCGCCCGTCGACGGCCACGGGCGGCGCGGTGACGTGGACGCTCCGCTTGGAGCCCTGGCCGAAGCTCTTGCGCCAGGCGATCTTGAACTGAGCGCCGGCGTCCAGATTGTCGATCCACCGGTCCAGGGCGCCGCCAGGCTGGGGCCACGACGTCACCGGCTCGGACGCGGGCAGGAAGAACGGTTGGCCCTTCAGGACGTCCGACACCTCCAGCTTCTGATTCAGCGCGATCAGCGGGATGCGTTCGCCCTGCGAGGCGATCACCTTGTTCTTCTTCTTGTCGAAGACGTTGAGCTTATCCAGCGTGCCGCAGCCGCCGAGACCCGCGCCGAGCACGGCGATGGCGGCGAGCGCGAGGACGGTCTTGGCCCTCAGGGGCGCCGTCTTGAGGGCCTTCATTGGGCGGCTCCGGAAGCTTGGGCTTGCTGCGGGTCGGGTTGAGGGGCCGGGCCGGACGGGAGCGGGGGCAAGGCGAGCTCGGCCTTCACCGCCGGGGCCACGCCGGCCGCCGCGCCGCTGTCGATGGCGGCGATGGCGTATTGGGAACGCTGGCGCACGCCCTCGGGAGCGTCAGGCGACAGGCCCAGGACCACGAAGTCCTCGCGCGCGTCCTTCAGGCGGCCCGCCCGGATCTTGGCCATGGCCAGGGCTTCGCGCGCGGCGACGTGGTAGGGCCGTTTTGCGTCGATCAAGGGCTTCAGCCTCTCCTCGAGGGCGGCGTAGGGCGCTGAATCCAGGAGCGCGAAGGCGGATTTGAGGCGCGCCATGTCGCCCAGGATCGGTCCCGGCGCGGCCTTGGCGGCGCGGTCGAACAGCGTCGCCGCCTCCTCGGGCTTGTTCTGGCTGAGTCGAATGCCGGCCTGCTGCATGAGCGACAGAGCCGCGTATCCCGGCGCGTGGTGATTGGCCGCGTCGCCGAACTGGACGAAGGCCTTGGCGCTGTCCCCGGACTTCAGCGTGTCCATCGCCTCCGCATAGGTCTGCGACGCCTTGGCCGCCTCGCCCGCGTTCCAGACCTGGTAGCCCCAGACCCCCAGCGCGATCAGCAGAGCCGACAGCGCCGCGCCGGCCGCCCAGGGCAGCACCTTTCGCAAGATCGCCGTGACGCGCTCGGAGCGGAGCTGCTCCTCGACTTCTTCAAAAAATTCGCTCACGCGCGAGGGCTCCGCGTCCAGGAATCCAAAAGCGGCGCGACCCTAGCGGCAAGGATCGGCGGGAGCAACGGAGGGCTGGTCTAGGCTCGCTTGAACAGCCGATAGGTCTCCGCCTCGCCCGGGAAGCGGCGGGCGCGGACATCGTCGGCGTAGGCGCGCACGGCCTTGTCGATCTCGGTCTTCAGGTCCGCGTAGCGGCGCACGAACTTGGGCGTCCAGTCGAACACGCCCAGCATGTCGTCGGTGACCAGCACCTGGCCGTCGCACAGCGGCGAGGCGCCGATGCCGATGGTGGGAATCTCCAGCGCCGCCGTGATCGCGCGGGCCAAGGGCTCGGCCACGCCCTCCACCACCACCGCGAAGGCGCCGGCCTTCTGCGTCGCCTCCGCCTCGGCCATCACCCGGTCATGCTCGGCGTTGGTGCGGCCCTTGGCGCGAAATCCCCCGTCCACCAGAACCGACTGGGGCCGCAGACCCACATGGCCCATCACCGGCACGCCGCGCTCCACCATGTAGGCGATGGTGTCGGCCACGGCCGGACCGCTCTCCACCTTGATGGCCTGGGCGCCGGTCTGTTTCATCACCCGCACGGCGTTGGCGTAGGCGATCTCGGCCCCGCCCTCGTACGAGCCGAACGGCATGTCGATCACCACCATCGAGCGGCTGGACCCGCGCATCACGGCCTGGCCGTGCAGGATCATCATCTCCAGGGTGACGCCCACGGTGTTGTCCAGCCCGTGGATCACCATGCCGACGGAGTCGCCCACCAGCAGGATGTCGCACACTCCGTCGAGCATCTGGGCCATGGGGGCGGTGTAGGCCGTCAGGCAGACGATAGGCGTCTTGCCCTTCAGGGCCGTGATATCTGGCGCGGACAGGCGCTGGGCGGTCTCCTTCTGGGCGGACACTCAGACCTCCTCGATGGCGCGGGCCGCCACCAGCACGACCGCAAGAACGGCCAAACCGGCGGCCGTCCACATCACCTCGGCGCCCACGGGCAGGTCGGCGACGAACCGTAGTCCGCCCAGGGCCCGCGCGCCGCGCGAGACGTTCGTCAGCGACGCTTCGGAAAAGCCCGTAACCCGGTCGATCAGCGGCGCGCCGAGCATCTGCCCAGCTGCGACCAAGCCGCCGCCCAGTCCCGCGATCCCGATCAGCGCCCGACGCAGAGCCCAAGTGCGGTCCAGCCGAGTCTCCACCCGCCGCGCGAAGCGATCCGCGTCAGCGAAGGCGGGCGTCTCTGCGAACAGGCGCGAAAGCCGGTTCTCGAATTCCGGCTCAGCCATTGGCTTGCCTTTCAGTCTGACCGCCCTCGGCCGCCAGACGCTCTCTGAGCTTATCCAGACCACGTTTGACATGGGATTTGATCGTCCCCAAGGGCGTGTTCAAGGCCTCGGCCGCCTCGGCGTGCGAAAAGCCGGCGCCGTGACATAAGGACACGCACATCCGTTCCGCTGGAGTGAGCGCGCGCAGGGCCTCGTCGAGGTCGATCCGCGCGTCCGCGTCGGCCGGGGGCGGCGGATCGATCCCCGGCCCGTCCTCGGCCAGCGCCCGCCGGGCCGCGCGCCGCCAGCGTTTGGCGCAGAGCCGCGCCGCGATCCGCTTGACCCAGGCCGCGAAGGATCCCTCTCCGCGGAACTCGGAGATCCGCTCGAACGCGGCGAGGAAGGCATCCTGGGCCAGATCGTCGGCCGTGGAGGCATCCGCCCCCATCCGCCGCAACAGGCCGCGCACCGCCGAGCCGTGCCGGCGCACAAGCTCGCCGAACGCCGCCCGTCCACCCGCCGACGACAAGTTCGCCAGCTCCAGGTCGTGCAGCCCTGCAAGATCTCGCGGCGTGGCCGCCATGGCGAACCGCCCCTCCCCGCGTCCGCCTCAGCCGCGGTCCTTGCCACGACCCAGAAGGCCCATGAGCAGGAAGGCCAGGCCGATAAAGCCGGGGAAAGCGGCGAGGCCGAGCATGGGATAGAAGGCTTGGGCCGCCCCCTCCTCGTCCATGTAGCCGAGGGCGTAGGCGAACCCGATGAAGCCCGCGGCCACACCGATCCAAACGATGCCTACACGCACGTCCCGCGCGGGCGAAGACGTGGGCTTGGCCTCGCGGCTGATGGCGTCGATCACCTCGGGCGGCAGAGGCTGGCCCTTCTCGATAGCCGAGCGAAGCGTTGCCTGCAGGGCCTCGCGTTCGCGACTGCGAAAATACCTCGGGATGACCACAATTGCAGCGATCATCGCGAACAGGACGATCGGTATGATGGCTTGTTCCATGGGAGTGACCCTTTCGTTGCTCTAGCGGCCCATCCTGGACGCCGCCCCTACCCGACAAGAGGCCTTTCGCCGCCCCAGCGGATGCGAGCCGGCGGATGAAATCTCTGTAAGGCGTCAGGCGATGCGGCGCTCGGGGTCCGTGGCCCAGGTCCAGATCGACCACGCCAGAAAGACCGCCGCCGCCACCGGCCCGAGGAGGTCGCCGACCGGCGCCTGCGCGAGCGCTCGGGACATGGCGTCCGCGGAGGGCGCGAGCGCCCACACCACCGCGCCCATCGCCACAGTCACGGCCGCAAGGCTCACGAGCCCGCGCCGGAAGCGGCGCTTTGCGACCGCTTCCATCACCGCCAGCGAAAAGGCCGTGTCGCGCATCGGCGGCTCGTCGTCGGCCCAAAGCTCGGCAAGCAGACGTTCGGACTCAGTCATCGGCATGACCCATCAATTCCAGCAGTTTCGCACGGCCGC
>Ga0299912_10004109_pt1 | contig 11874 bp, 12 predicted proteins | sample RVTome_2_FD_207667 | JGI IMG/M metagenome (GOLD analysis project Ga0299912, IMG submission 207667) | Soil microbial communities from uranium-contaminated site in the Upper Colorado River Basin, Wyoming, United States - RVT95D214 (version 2) ... | reverse complement strand
TGCGTGAGCACTTCGAACAGGAACTTCATCGGCAGAATGGGCAGCACCGAAGCTAGCGTCTACTTAGCTTCGCCGGCGACGGTTGCCGCGTCGGCGCTGACGGGTAGACTGACGGACCCGCGGGAAGTGGAGGCTTAGCAGATGAAAGTAGAAGGAATAGCCGTGAAGTTCGGAAACAACGTGGACACAGACGTGCTTCTGCCGGGAAAATGGCTGTCGCTGATTGACCCGAAGGAGCTGGCGAAGCACGCCATGGAAGGCTTAGACGCGTCGTTTCCAGAAAAAGCCAGAAAAGGCGTAATAGTGGTTGGTGGCACAAACTTCGGTTGCGGCTCCAGCCGTGAACAGGCGCCTTTGGCTTTGAAGTACGCCGGCGTGAAGTGCGTGTTGGCGGAGTCGTTAGCGCGCATATTTTTCCGCAACAGCATAAACATCGGCTTACCCGTCATTGAGGTCAGAGGCGTATCAGCAGCGGTAAAAGAAGGCGACGAGGTAGCGGTGGACTTGGAAGCGGGCAAAATCCAGAACTTAACCAGAAACCAGAGTCTTCAAGGCACCAAGCTGCCGCCGTTCATCATGGAAATCCTAGCGGATGGAGGCTTAATCGAGAACTTGCGAAAGAGGTTGAACAGGAAATGAAAGAATACAAAATATCGCTGATTCCAGGCGACGGCATAGGTCCAGAGCTAACCGAAGCCACGCTGAAAGTCTTGGATGCGGCGCAGCAGAGGTTCGGCTTGAAGCTCAAAATGGTCTACGCTGAGGCTGGAGACGCTGTCCTGCAGAAACGCGGCGCAGCGCTGCCAGAGGATACCGTGCAGAAAATCAAAGACTCCCACGCCTGCCTGAAAGGGCCGGTGGGCGAATCCGCTGCGGATGTCATTGTCAAGCTGAGGCTGATGTTTGACCTGTACGCTAACTTGCGCCCCATAAAGACGTATCCTGCAGCCGCCGCAGCCCGACCAGACATTGACATGATGTTTGTGCGGGAAAACACCGAGGACGTCTACAAGGGCTTAGAATACGCCATAGGCGACGTCACGCTGTGCCTGCGGGTAATTACGAGGAAGGCGTGTGAGCGCATTGCCAAAAAAGCCTTCGAAACCGCTCGGCTGCGGAACGGCAAGAAGAAAGTCACCGCCATCCACAAAGCCAACGTCATGCGCATCACCGACGGACTCTTCGCAAGCGTCTGCCGAGAAACATCCAAACAGTACCCAGACATCGCCTTCAACGAATTGTACGTGGACGCGGCAGCCATGCGCCTCATCAAAGAACCCCAGGAATTCGACGTGCTGTGCACGTGCAACATGTTCGGCGACATCCTCTCAGACGAGGCAGCGCAGCTGGTCGGCGGCTTAGGTATGGCGCCAGGCGCAAACGTAGGCGACACTTTCGCGCTTTTTGAACCCATACACGGTTCTGCTCCGACCAGAGTGGGAAAGCAGACCGCGAATCCGTTGTCAATGATTTTGGCGGCTAAGATGATGCTGGATTGGCTGGGCGAAAAATACGGCGATGCCAAATGCATAAACGCAGCCTCCGCCATAGAAGAAGCGGTGGTCAAGACGCTGCGAAGCGGCGCCACCGTTCCAGACCTGGGCGGAAACAAGACCACCCTCGGCATGGCAGAAGCCATCGCCGCCGCGCTGGAGCAGAAGACCGGTTGAATGAAAAATGAAGGCGAAAGCTCCAAACTACATCCGCATCTTCGACACCACCCTGAGAGACGGTGAGCAGTCACCCGGCGTTTCACTTACGCTGGAAGACAAAATAGAGATTGCGCGGCAACTCAGTCTGCTGGGCGTGGACACGATTGAGGCTGGGTCGCCGATGTCCTCTGAGGGCGAGAAGAAAGTGGTGAAGGAAATCGCCAAGGCGGGATTGGACACGGAAGTTTGCGCTCTTGCCCGCGCCACCAAAAGTGACATTGACGCCGCAATCGAATGCGACGTTGACACCGTTCACGTGTTTATTCCCACGTCGCCTGTGCAGATGAAGTACGCCGTCAACCTAACTCCCGAGCAGGTGCTTTCCGCCGCTGTGGAGTCCATCGAATACATCAAGAAACACGGTTTGGTCTGCGAGTTCTCCCCCATGGATGCCACGCGTTCGGCGCTGCCGTTTCTTAAGCGGGTTTGTCAAGCCGCAGAGCAAGCGGGCACCGACAGGATAAACGTTCCCGACACCGTGGGCATAATGGTTCCGCGAACCATGAGCAAACTCATCGCCGACCTGAAAACGGCAGTCAACGTGCCACTCAGCATTCACTGTCACGACGACTTCGGCATGGCTGTGGCGAACTCGCTGGCTGCGGTTGAGGCGGGCGCCGCGCAGGTTCACGCCACCATTAACGGTTTGGGCGAACGGGCGGGAAACGCCTCGCTGGAAGAGGTGGTTATGGCGCTGCACGTGATTTACAAGCTCAAAACAGGCGTCAACACACGCTTGCTCTATAGCACCTCCAGAATGGTCTCGACATTGACGGGAATTTCGGTGCAGGCGAACAAGGCGATTGTGGGCGAGAACGCGTTTGTACACGGATCAGGCATCCACACCCGCGGAGTAGTCGAAAAGCCTTTGACGTTCGAGCCCATTAAGCCCGAGCTGGTTGGGCGCACAAGAAAGCTCGTGGCCGGAAAACTCGCCGGGACACGCGGCGTCAAGGCGGAACTCGAAGAAATCGGCATCCACCCATCTGAGGAACAGCTGAAGGAGATAGTTCAGCGAATCAAAGACCTCGGCGACAAAGGCAAGATGGTCACCGACGCCGACCTCATCGCCTTAACATCAGCGGTCATGGGTGAAGTCATAGGGGAAGAGAAAATCATCGAACTCTGCGACTTAGCCGTGGTCACGGGAATCAAGGTCATCCCCACCGCCTCAGTCAGGCTCGCGCTGGACGGCAAAGAGTACATCGCCGCGGAGACAGGCGTGGGTCCCGTGGACGCCGTGCTGAAGGCGATAACGAAGCTCACGCACAACCTCGCAAACATCAGGCTTAACGAGTACCGCTTGGAAGCGATCACAGGCGGCTCAAACGCCGTGGCAGAAGTAGTCATCAAAGTGGAAGACGACAAGGGCAACATCGTGTCGGCGCGGGCAGCCAGAGAAGACATTGTGATGGCGAGCGTGGAAGCTATGATAAACGGCATCAACAAATGCCTACTGAAACAGCGGAAGCAGGGAAACAAAAAGTGAAAGTAGCTTTTCAAGGGGAACGTGGTGCGTACAGTGAAAGTGCAGTCTACGCTTTCTTCGGAGCTGACGCGGATGTCAAGCCCTGCCGAGACTTCAGGGACGTTTTCGAAAGCGTCGCCACGCAGGAAACCCCGTGCGGCGTGGTTCCCGTGGAGAACTCGACAGAGGGCAGCGTCAACCAGACCTACGACCTTTTCTTGAAGTACGACCTCAAGGTGTGCGGCGAAGTAATCGTCAAAATCGAACACTGCCTCATCGCCAACCCGAGCACGAGCTTGGAATCGGTGAGGGCGATTTACTCGCATCCGCAGGCGCTGGCGCAGTGCCGAAGCTTCCTGGAGCGGCTAGGCCGCGAACTCATCCCAACTTATGACACGGCGGGCAGCGTGAAAATGCTCAGGGAGAAAGGGTTGAAGGATGCGGCGGCGGTTGCCAGCGAGAGAGCGGCTGAGCTTTACGGCATGAAAATCCTTGCCCGCGACATCGCCGACAACAAGGAGAACTTCACGCGGTTCTTTGTCCTGTCCAAAGAAGACGCGGCGAAGAGCGGGAAGGACAAGACGTCGATTATTTTCTCGGCGGCTCATGAGCCCGGTTCGCTGTATCACGCGTTAGGCGAATTCGCCAAGAGAAACATTAACCTGACCAAAATCGAGTCTCGTCCCACAAAACAGACGCCGTGGGAATACAACTTCTACCTCGACTTCGAAGGGCACAGAAGCGAACCGCGCTGCAACGAGGCGCTGAAGGCGCTTGGGAAGTACGCGGTGTTCGTGAAAATCTTGGGGTCTTATCCCAAAGCGGCATGAAACGAAGTCTCTTTGTGGTTTCAATTTGATTTGTCGTTTTTCCGAAGCTGGCTTGATTCTAGAAGAATGCAGGGCAGGTTTTGATTTTGTTGCAGAAGGTTTAATTGCGGGTTCTGCAAAGATAGACTCAGAAATCTATAGAGGTTTTAGAAATGAACAAAAAGTTAGCTATTGTGGCAATAGTCATCGTTGCGATCGTAGTATTGGCAGTTGGAGTCTTCTTAGCTATGCAAGGCGGCACGGGAGGAAATGCACCTAGTGCAAGTCCTTCGCCTACAGCGACGCTTCCGGGATCTACTGCTACTCCTGCGCCTACAGGTACATCCACCGCCACAGTTACGCCGACACCGGGCGGTAATGGAGGCAACGTTGCTGGGGCAAGCAGCCTCCAGTACAGCGTGACCGTCACTGAAGGAGGAGAAACGCAAGGATACATATATCGGGCTAAAAACATGGGAACTTCTCAACCGCTGATGCTGCGAATAGATTATACGGACTCTTCAGGCGAACTAAGCATCTACATCGTAAACGGAGTGCAACAAAAAGCATGGACATATTCCGACCAAGAATGGATAGACGTCTCTGAAACTTACACAGCCCAATACAGCGCATGGAGTCAAATACATCTGGGATACGTAGGTAGTCTTTCAGGCTGGACCAGCGGAGACTGGACTTACACTGCCGAGGGAACTACAGTGAGAATCTATGACGTCAGCGTTAATCCTTCGCTACCAGATGCCCTCTTCCAACCTAGCTAAGTCCCGAAAGCTCAAAGCCAAAACAAACCAATCCCTCAAGCTTTTTTATTCCATTTTCCCTAGCTGTGACTACGCACGCTATCTCGTCAATTCTCCAGAAAAGAAAAAACTGCGCACGCCATCTCGCCAGGCATCCAGAAAAAACACTAGTGAACTCTGTTTTATTCTTCGGCGGCTTCCAGCATTCTGTACATGAGTTCGTAGGATTCTGCGAAGTCACTGTCCAGCTTGGTCATCTTCGCCTTCAACTGCTCCATCCGCTTGGCTATGGCTGCCGAATCTTTCCGCTTGACCAAATCAAACCATTCCTGCGCCTTAGCCATGAAAAGTTCTTCGACTTTCTCCAGCTCAGGCAGGTGCATCTGGAGGCTGCTGAAGAGGTCGGGAGTTTCCAGCGCCGTAACCTCCGCCAGCGTGAACAGCATCCTGTACGTGGTGCCCGCCACCTTTTTTGTTTCGGAGAAATTCGCCTGGTCAAGCAGGGTGTCGCATGCGGCTAAGCCGAGAAAGTGTGGCAGACCGAGGACGACCGCCATAAGTTCGTCGTGGCGCTCCGGGGACATGATGAATACGCGTGCCTGTTCCCGTTCCAGCCACTTCTTGAAGCCCTCGGCGTATTCCTGTTCCTTCGCGTTCGTGGGGGTGAGGATGAACGCCTTGTGCTTCACGCTTGAGCTGCCCGGACCGAAAACCGGGTGCGTTCCCAGAACCAAGCCTTGCTTGATGCTCTCGTGCATAACTCTAACTGGATACGCTTTGACGGAGCATATGTCCATGACCGCTTGCCCTTCGCGTATGGCGGGTGCAATTTTTTCCACGACTTCTTCGAAGGCGCCTATGGAGACGCAGATCATGACCCTGTCCGCGCCTCGGACCGCGTCTTCAAAGCTGGCTGCTTCAACCCCGAGTTCTTGGCGCAGCTTTTCCAGTTTTTCTTTGTTCCTGTCCGCAAGGACTACGTGGTCGCCTTCTTCCCGGCAGAACTTGGCGAACCATACGCCCATTTTGCCCGCGCCGAGTATGGCGGTTTTCATTTTAGAGCCTCGCATAATGTGTTAAGCGCCTTCTTGAGCTGTGGTCTGGGGACGGTGAGCGAAATGCGGAAGTGCTCTCTGTAGTCGCCGAACGCCGTGCCAGGGGCTATCGCTACGCCTTTGTCCAGCAGGTCTAGCGTGAACTTCTCCGAGTCTAAGCCGCGGCGTTTCGGGAAGACGTAGAATGGGGCGTCTGGCTTTGTGAATTCCAGTTTGTCTTGGGCGAGGATTTCGCTGGCTATTGTGGCGCGTTCCTGGTATTCATCTTTGATTTGGGTGGCGAGCTGGTCTTTCAGCTCCAAGCCTTTCAGCGCTGCTTCCTGGATGAACACGGGGACGTTGTTTATGGTTATTTGGTTCAGCCTGGTTATGTTGTCTACGAGCGGCTTGTCGGCGATGATGTAGCCGATTCGCCAGCCTGTCATGGTGAAGGTTTTGGAGAAGCTGTTGCAGAGGATGTGGTTCCCGTCGTAGTCACAAATGCTCTTCGTTTTGGTGAATGCGATGGTGCCGTACACCTCGTCCGACAGGATGGTGACGCCTCTGCGGTTGGCGATTTCGACCACGCCGTCGAGGACTTTTTCGTCCATGACCTTGCTTGTGGGGTTGTTCGGGTTGTTCAGGATTATCATTCGCGTGTCCTTGTCAATCAGCTCCTCAAGCTCCCCCAAGTCAATCGCCCACTCGGAGTCAAGCTCGGTCTTCAGAAGCTTGGCTTTAGCACCCAGTGCCTGAGCCATCAGCTCGTAGGCTGTCCAATACGGCGTGGGGATGACGACGTTGCCTCCGCCTTTCAGGAGCAGGAACATGGTGGCGAAAACGCCCCACTTCGAACCAGGCGTGACTACGACGTTGTCCTTTGAGACGCCGTGAAGCTCCGCCAGCTTCTGCCTGAGCCTGTTCTCGCCGTAGGAGGAGGAGTACTTGGTTTTTCCCTGCTTCATCGCCGCGTAAGCCGCCTCAACGATTTCGCTGGGCGTCTGCAGGTCTGGGTCGCCTAGGTTTAGGCGGATGATTTTTTTTCCTTCGCTTTCCAGTTTCAGGGCTTTCTCGTTTATTTCGTACAGCATCTTTGCCAGCTCTCATTCGCGGTTTTCTTTTGACTTCTGAACGGCACTGCACATATTAACTATTTCGCGGTACACCGCCTCAACCTGGTTAGGGTCAAGTGCGAACTGGGCTGCTTTTTCCCGCACATGCCTGTAGACCTGGTTTTCTCGCATCATGTCTCTTATGGGGATGGCTTGGCTTTGCTTGGTTGAACCTATCTCTCTGCATATTTTGGTTCTTTCGCCCAAGGCGCGCAGGATTTGCTCGTCCACGGCGTCGATTTTCTTTCGGAGTTGCCTGATGTCCGCCATTATTTCCGCTCCTTCTTCAAAACTTTTGGGATGAAGCCGCCGCGAATCATGTGGTCTGCAAGCGTAATCGCCACGGATGCTTCCACGACTGGCACCGCCTTGGGGACCACGCATGGATCATGTCTGCCCGTGACCTTTAGGGTGGCGTCTTTCATCGTGGACAAGTCCACAGTCCGCTGTTCCTTGGCGATGGAAGGCGTGGGCTTGATGGCAACCCGCACGATGATGGGCATGCCTGAGGAAATGCCGCCGAGTATGCCGCCTGCAATGTTCGTTGCCGTGGCAACTTTGCCCTGCTGCACCTGGAACGCGTCATTGCTCTCCGAACCCTTCAGCTCCGCAACGGCGAAGCCCGCTCCGAACTCAACGCCTTTCACGGCTGGAATATCGAACAGAGCTTTGGCTAAGTCAGCGTCCAAGGAATCAAACAGTGGCTCGCCTACGCCTGCTGGAACGTACAAGGCGACGCATTCAACTATTCCGCCCAAGCTTTCGCCCTCTTTTCGGGCGCTGACAATTGCGTCTTCCATCTCCTCGGCGCAAGCTAAGTCTGGGCAGCGGACCGCGGCTTCGTATCTATGCTTGCGGATTTCCTCGAAACTCATCGACTTGCCCATTTTCACTTTGCCTATAGCCTTGGTGTATGCCAGCACGTCGACGTCGAAGAGGTTGAGCAGCTTTTTCGCCACGGCTCCAGCCATCACCGCCGCCACCGTGACTCTTCCGCTGAACCTGCCGCCGCCGCGGTAGTCGTTGAAGCCGCCGTACCTGACGCGCGCCGTGTAGTCAGCGTGCGCTGGTCTAGGCAGGTCGCGGATGGCTTCGTAGTCCCGCGATTCGGCTTCCTTGTTCTCCACGGTCATGCATATGGGCGCGCCCGTGGTGAAGCCGTTGTAGACGCCTGACCAGATTTCCACTTTGTCTTTCTCGATTCTGCCAGAAACGATTTCAGGCTTCTGCAGCGGAATTCGCCTGTCCAGCTCCGCCTGGACGTCCGCTTCAGAAAATGGAAGCCCTGCTGGGCAGCCGTCCACGACCGCGCCCACGCGTTTGCCGTGACTTTCTCCGAAGGAGGTGACCACGAATTCTTTACCTATCGAGTTCCCCGCCAACCACATCAGCTCCTAACAGGCTTAAGTCATGGAAGAACCGCGGATAAGACTTTCTCACACACTCAGCGTCCCGAATAGTCGTTTCGCCCGCGGCACCCAAAGCAGCGACGGCGCATGCCATGGCGATTCGGTGGTCGTCGTGCGGGCTTATCTCGGCGCCGTGCAGCGTGCATGGACCTTTCACGGTCAAGCTTGCCTCATCCATTGCTATCTCCGCGCCCATCTTCCGCAGCTCTGTGTAAAGCGAGCTCAACCTGTCTGACTCTTTGAGCCTGAGTCTCTGCGCATTGCGCATTCTGGAAGTGCCTTTTGCATAGCTCGCAAGCGCAGCGCAAACCGGAACGAGGTCAGGTGTGTCCCGTGCATCAACGTCCACGGCTCTGAGCGGTTCACCTTGTCCAGTTATCTCCACGCTGTCGCTGCACACTCTGCCGTTCACACCCATCCGCTTGAGAATTCCAAGTATGGTTTTGTCTCCCTGAAGAGACCTGTAGTCAAGATTTGTAACCGTCACTTTTGATTCAGTGATAGCGGCGGCTGCCAGAAGAAAAGCGGCGGACGAGAAGTCACCAGGCACTTTTCCGTCGCGTGGTTCAAACGTTTGGTTTGCCGGTATGTGGATGTGGCTGAAGTCTTTGGCGACTGCCACTTTGACGCCGTGCCGCGCGAGCACTTCCTCGGTCATCCGAACATAAGTCTTGGACTCGAGCGGCGTGGTGAGCGACAGCTCAGTGTCTGCTTGCGCCATGGGACAGGCGAACATGAGCCCTGAGACGAACTGGCTGCTGATGTCTCCGCGCATGGCTGTTTTTCCTCCGCGGATGCCGCCACCTTCCACTCTGACAGTGGCTTTGTCGCCGACCTTCTGAAAACGAGTCTCAACGCCCAGCTGCTTTAGGCTTTGAAGCAACGGCTCTATTGGTCGCTGTGTCAAGCCTTTCCCGAGAATGAACACGGTGGACTCCTTTGCTAGCGCTGCAACAGGTATCATGAAACGCAGGGTAGCCCCAGACTCGCCGCAGTCAATCGGCTCAGACGCACCCTCAAGTGAAACAGCGCCGTCAACTGTCCAGCAGCTTTCCGCCGTGTTAACGCTAGCACCTAGCGCTCTAACCGCGCGCAAGGCAGCCTCCGTGTCCTCCGAAACCAGCGGATTCGACACTTTTGAGGTTCCGTGCGCAAGCGCGGCGGCTATCAGCATCCTCTGGGTGTAAGCCTTAGAGGGGGACGCACAAACCTCACCTATCAGCTTGTCTGTCTTTTTTATTGTCACATCGGTCATGGTTAATTCACAACTCTGGCTTTTTCCAGGTTTAGCCGTGCCTGCAGAACTTCGCCTTCATGACCCTGCAACGCCGCCTTGACCTGGTCGATTTTTTCCTCGGAAACCACCGCTGCCACAGCGGGACCTTTGCCGCACAGTCCAGCGGCTACGGCGCCAGCGTTAAGGGCATCCAAGGCGACTGACGCGTCAAATCCAATTGCCGCAGAATAGACAATGCCGTTCAGCGTGAGGGCAGTCCAGACGTTCCGTCTGAGCGCTTCCCTGTAGGCGACTTTGACGAGCGGCGCCACCGCCCTGAGCCTAACCACATCGGAATCGCCCGTGTAAGCCTTCTGGTAGGGAACATGAAACAGAACGGCTAAGCCCTCGGGCAACGTGAAACGCTTGACCAGCTTCCTCTTCAAGTTATCGGTGACAACGACACCTCCAAAGTAGGAGGCACACGCGTCATCAAACGCTCCGGTCACCGTGACTTTGGCGTCAAAGGCAGCGTCCACGCCAAGGTTAACCACCGCCAAATCATCCAGCGTCTTCCCAACCGCCGCCACCGTTGCCAGCGCTGTGGCGTTAGCTGCCACGCTGCTGCTTTTCATGCCTCTGGCGATGGGGATGGTGCTCCAAGTTTTCACCTCCGCACCGAACCGCTTCTCAACGTTGAAGTGCTGGAGAACCCGCACCACCGTGCGCTCAATCAAGACTGTGCTTTCTGCGGGGTCTGACGGGATTTCTCCCCTTATCACCTGCGGCTCATCGGTCAGCTTGACCTCTGCTTTGGTCCACAAATCCACGCCGAAGGCAGCGCCTTTACCCAAGGCAATGGCGTTCACGATGGTTGCGGCACCATGCGCCAAGGCTTCAGCTTTTCCAGAAGTCAACTCTCTTCGCCTGCAGTTGCAGCTAGATTGCTTAGGGCTGCTTTCCTCATGACTTCCACCGGCGCCTTCCGCCCCGTCCAAATCTCGAACGAAGCCGCACCCTGGTAAATTAACATCTCGACGCCGCTGACCACGTGAGCGCCAGCAGCTTTGGCGTCCTTCGCCAGCCTAGTCTCCAAGGGGTTGTACACCATGTCCATCACCGCTAAGCTGGGTTTTAGCCATTCAGGCTTCACCAGGCTCTGCTCCGGAAACGGGTGCATGCCCGCGGAGGTGGCGTTGACCAACACGTCTGCATCTCGCAAGTGCTCCTGGATGCTGCGAGGCGAAAGCGAGCCGCCGACCACTTTCTTGCCCAGCTTTTGGCTCAGCGCTTCCGCCAAATCCTTGGCTTTTTCAGGAGTCCGGTTCAGCACAACCACTTCAGCCGCTTCCCCAGCCAAAGCGAAGGCTCCGGCTTTGGCGGCGCCGCCCGCGCCGAGGAGAAGCACCTTTTTTCCGCCGAGTTCCACGCCGTTTTGCCGCAGCGCCTGCAACGCGCCTGTGCCGTCGGTGCTGAAGCCGCGCAGTCTGCCGTTGTGGTTCAGGATGGTGTTGACTGAGCCGAGGCGCCTGGCTGTTTCGTTAACCTCGTCCAAGTAAGCGATGACGGCGTTTTTATGGGGCATCGTGACGTTTAAACCGTGAATTCCAAAGGCACGCATGCCGCGGACGGCGTTTTCCACCTCGGCGGCTTTCACCCTGAACGCCAAAAAGACGTAGTCAAGGCGCAGGTGCTCGAAAGCAGCGTTGTGCATGGCAGGGCTAAGCGAGTGGGCTACTGGGTCGCCTATGACGCCGCACACTCTGGTTTTTCCTGAAACCTCCATTTTCATTTAAGCTCCAAAAGCTCGTAAGCGCTTCTCATCTCCCGAATGGTCATCTGCCCCGAAGCCGTTTCCCCGCCCCGCTGCAACGACGCGAAGGTGAAGAAGCCACCGAAAACAGGCGAGAGCAATCTGGAAACCCTGCCGAGTTCGCCCATGGCGAAGCACACGATTTTCGCTTTTGCGCTGGCTGCCTGAGTGAACTGCAGCAGCGTGAGGTTGTCTTCGATATGCTTTGCTACGGTGACGATTTTGCACACATCCGCGCCGCTGGAGACTTCTGTGTCGAGCACGCTGTTCAGTTCGGGGAGGCTTGGGGAGCCGTTTGAGTCGTGGAAGGACACTATGCACTCTGCGCCTGACGCGTTTACTTCCTTGGCTACGCTCTTCAAGTTCTGACTGGACAGGTCTAAGTCCACGTAGTCGAAGCCGGTTTTCGCCGCGCTGAGCAGTCTATGCTGACGTTCGCTTTCGCTTCGGGAAGACTTGTCCGTGGCTATCTTCGGAGTCTTTCCATGAGCTGTCAAATTCGCCAACCCCTTCAGGTCATCGAGGCGGTCCAGCCTGACTTCC
>Ga0299912_10004108_pt1 | contig 11875 bp, 5 predicted proteins | sample RVTome_2_FD_207667 | JGI IMG/M metagenome (GOLD analysis project Ga0299912, IMG submission 207667) | Soil microbial communities from uranium-contaminated site in the Upper Colorado River Basin, Wyoming, United States - RVT95D214 (version 2) ... | reverse complement strand
TGTCGGAAAGGAATCATCCGGGCCATAATAAGTCCGGGTGACATTGCCTTCGTAGTAATCGAAGCTCGTGACCGTCGTGACCAGGTAATCGACGCCGAACTTGAACTCGTGATCCCCGCCCAGGACGTTCTCGGCAAAATAGTTGCCGGTGAAGACGAGGTTGGTGTTGGCTCGGCTGGTCCCATAATCATCCATGGCGCCCGTCACCTTGTACACAGGATAATTATAAACGGTTAAGGGCAATCCTGCGGCTTGATCTAAAGGATGGAGATAAAACGACATGTCGATAAAGATGCCCTTGAGGTTAAGGTACAGGTTGCCAAAGGTCTGGTCTAGCTCGCCTTTCCAAACAAATCCCGGGCCATCCTGGTTCCAATACGTTTCCGGAGCGAGGACAGTCGATTCATAATAGTCATTCCTGTTCCATTTGAGCTTGTTATCATGTTCGAGGAAAAATTCAGCCCTCGTGCTGGAAGTCACCTGGTAGTTAAGCTTGGCATAACCCGATGCGAGCCAGGTCTTGTCTAGTTTGCCCCCGAGAAGATTGACCTGGAGGTCCTGAATGCCCCAAGATCCATAGAACCAGGCGCGATCCTTGACGATGGGTCCGCCAAAATTAGCGCCATAGAAATAGATCTTATCCACGCCGGGGGAGACATAGCCCCAGGCCTCCATTTCCTTGGGCATGTTGTTTGCCTGCAGCCACGTCTTGTCCTCAGCATCCATGTAGAACATCCCGGAAAACACATTGCCGCCGCGCCTGGTGACCAGGTTGAGCTGCACACCGCCGGTTTGGGACTTGATGTCATTATTTCCGTAGTTGATCTGGACTTCCTCGTAGCTGGGCATATTGAGGTAAGCCGGAGCGGCTCCCAACGCCGAGTTATCGGTGATGTTGACGCCGTCAATATTCCAGGTGTTATCCCGGCCCAAGCTGCCGTGTCCCGAATACCCATACTGCTGTCCGGCCTCGTTTCCGCCGACGTCTTCTTTGGCAATCAGCATGCCGGGCACCAGAGACATCAGAACCCAGGCATTCCGGGCGGTAGGAAGAGACATGATCATCTCATTAGTGATATTGACTCCGACCTGGGTCCTTTTGGTGTCGATCACAGGACTCTGGCCGACGACCGTGACTTGTTCCGCGATGGCCGACTGCTCCATGGTGATTTCATAGATACTATCCCGGCCGAAGGAAACGATTTGTTTTTCCCGGATCAGGGTCTTGAAGCCCTGGATCTCAAACTTAATAGAGTAGTCATCGGCGACGGGGAGGCTGATGAAGCGGAAAAGCCCCGATTCGGAAGTAAGAACAGTCTGGGTCCGAATTTTGGCGCCCATCAAGGTGACGCTGACTCCGGGGAGAGGAGTCCCCTCAGTATCTTTGACCGTCCCCTTGATCGAGCCGAATTCCTGAGCCGATACGAAGACTCCCAGGAGAAGGAAAAAGACGAATAGGGTGAAAGCTTTTTTCAAATTTCCCTCCTTTTTCCATTTTAAGATATTTAGATTCCCATCCATTCCCTGAGTGATAAGACTCACTCTGCCTTCGCCTAAGGTTTAATTTTCAAAAATCTAGTGCTCATCACCTCCTTGATCAGAATTTTTTTATATACCTTATTTGCAGCAATAATCATACCATTTTCAGCACCGACCTAAAATACGCTCATTTTTTTTATAATCCATAAGTTACAAGGCTACAACCAGCCCGGTTTATCAAAAATGCATCCAATTTTTTGGATTGGGTACGATATTTTGGATTCTTGATGGCGACTCGCTCTAGGATTATTGGAGCGCGCTCCGCTCCGACTGCTGCCGCGGGACTCCTCAAACTAGAGTAAATTCCTTTTTTTGGAAATCACTTCTTTACTGGATAAGGAGGAATAGGGGGATCTCGCGTTCCTTGATCTGCAACTTCTCGAGGACGACTTCGATGGCTTTATTGAGTTGGTCGGCGACGACGGCATATTCCCGGCGCCGGCCGCCGGCGCTTCTCCCACGCTACTTCTTCGTTATCTGCCCCTTGACGGTCTTTTGCTGGTGCGCTCCCTTCGTTGTGTGCACCAGGAATCCTTCCGCCCCGACGAGCCACATTTCCGCCAGCACGTAGTCGGTAACGTATTCGGTATAGGACGGCTCAAAATTGCCCACCATGTCGAAGACGAGCTGAGGCTCCTCGACGGGCGGCGTTAGCTGCGCCAACCTCTTGATGAAGGGGATTTGGAATTCCTTCCCGGTCGATTCCTGCCGAAGGGTGAGCTGCCCTTCTCCACTCTGGGCCACCCAATATTCGCCCGGCGGCAACTTTTTGCCGCCCGCTTCAAACTTGAACGGGATCTTAAAAGTGCCCTGGGCGAAGGCCACGGTGCCCCCCGCGATGAGGGCAAAGGCAAGTGTCCCGACAGCCAATGCAATCAAACGCTTCATCGGAATCCTCCCTTTTTTCTATCGCTCCACGAAATCGAAGCCTTCCAACATGTCGTCATCGGCCGAGGACTGGTCCTCAGGAACGCCATTCTTCACGGCATCTTCCATGGCCATGACAAATGTGTCGATTTCCTCGAGGGTCGTGTAGACGTTCGGTGAAATACGGAGGGCCTGATAATCGAAGACCGAGTTGGGCGGGGCTCCCCCGACGAGCGGAACGACGATGATTCGGTACTTGTTCATCAGGAAACGAGCTAGCGCCCTGACATCGATGCCGTCGATATAGACCGCCGCGACCCCCCATGCCTGGGCGGGTTCCGAGAGGTTCGTCAACACCTTGACGCGAGGATGGACCTTGAGCGCGTTAGCCCAGCGGAGCGTCAGGTAGCGCAAGCGCGCCGCCTTGCGCTCGGCCCCGATGGCCTGATGGAACGCCAACGCCTCTCCGAGTGCCGCCCGGATGGCCCACGGGTGCGTTCCGATGGCCTCGAACTTACGAATATCGTTGTCCTGCTGTTCGGGGGCGGCCTGGAGAGGCCAGAATTTCGGGATGCTCTCCCGGCGTACATACAAGCAGCCGTTGCCGATGGGCGCCAGCAGCCACTTGTGGAGGCTGACGCCGTAAGCGTCACATTCGAGGTCGCGCAGCTTGAACGGGAAATGCCCCAGGGCGTGCGCTCCGTCAATGATCGTGACGATCCCCTTCGAGCGGGCCAGCCGTGAAAGCCGCTGGACCGGGAACAGCTGGGCTGTCAGGTTGGTGATGTGGCAGAAATGGAAGACTTTCGTCCGCGGCGTGATGGCTTTCTCGAACCGCTGATAGAGATCATCCTGCGTGGTCGGCACCGGGAACTGGAGACGCGTCACCTTGATTCCTTCGCGCCGCATGCGCTGATCCCACGTCGTCAGCATCCGGGGATAGTCCTGCTCGGTCGTGATCACCTCGTCGCCGGCCTTGAGGTCGATCCCGTTCTGGGCGATCTGCAGGGCCTCGCTGGCGCCGCGCGTCAGGGCCAACTCTTCGGGGTCGCATCCGAACTCCGCCGCCATCCGCCGGCGGATGGTTTGGATGTTCCCCGCGACCATCCCTTGGTAATGGACGGGCAGCATGTTGATCATGTCCATGTAGCGGAAGACCGATTCGAGCACGTCCCGAGGGCACGGGCATGTAAACCCGTTATTGAGGTTGATCAGTGACCGATCCAGCTTGAAGGCTGATTGGATTTCTCTCCAATAGAACTCGTCCTTGGCCGCCTCCATAGGCGGTCGGTCCGCAACCGACTGCGAGGCGGCCTCGACGCGCTCGAGTCCACCGGCTTTCGTCGCGTAGGCGGCCGTGCCTACGACTCCACACAAACGCAGAAACGCTCTTCGACTCCAAATCTCAGACCTCATGGCAGACCTCCTCGAATTTAAATTTATCGGAATTTGGCTTTCGGCTTCTCCGGCCGAGTGCGCATCCTTGTCCTTATTCTCCCTTCCAAGTATCGTGGCTAAGAATAGTTCATGGCATAGAAAGATGTCAAGGAGGGCCTGGAAAAACTCGATAATGGCCGCGAAGAAGGAAGGCCGAAGACGGTTTTTCCGGTTCAGGACCCCGGACGCTTCGCCAGGAGCTTCCCCGTGAGGCCGGAGATTTTCTCGAACGCGGCGGCGACATACGCATCGAGCTTTTTCAAGGCTTCCTTTTTGTCTTTGGCGTACAGGGCCGTGAAGTCCGATTCGAATTTCCGCCGGTTTTCGAGGAACGTCTTTTCGGCGGGGAACAACTCCCGTTTGAGCGTTTCATTCATCGGGCCGTAGTCCGCTTCGGCGATCCGTTCGAGTTCATGGACCTTGGTCTGGAGGAGCCCGTCCTTCGCGGCTTTGAATTCCGCGTCATCGAAATGCTGTTTATAGAAAATCTCGTAGTCGTGCCTGCCCGGTCCCAGGCCGGCGCCCGGCGGCAGGTTCTCCACCCCGTAATAAATAGGCAGGAAGACTGTCGTGTCGGGCTTTCCAAGGGCCAGCCAGACCGAGACGGAAATAGGCTCCGGAAGCTTCGGGCCAAGAGACACGACGAAGGAATTGATCGTCGAAGCCGTGCAGATCGTCCGGAATTTCGTCCGGTTCGGCGTGCCCGTTTGGTAGCGGTCCGTGGCGTCGTACGCGGTCCCTTCGTAGTGGTCGCGGAGGATTGTCATCAGGGCTTCCGCGGTGACCCTTTTCCCGGGCTTCGAGGAAAACGGGTAGGCCTCGCTGAGCTCCCATTCCCGCCCGCCGAGCAGGACGAGACCCCGCCAGTGACGGAGGGCGTTGCCGTTGGAGACAAGGTCCCGGTTCGAAGGTCTTTCGAAGGCCTTCTTGAAATCGAACGGAGCGTCCTTCGTTTCGTCGTACCAACCGTTTTTTATGGCATATTCCACGATGTCGCGGCTGCCCATGAAATGGTCCGGGTCGTCCGGACGGATCTGCCTGATCGTGTAGTGGTTGGGGATGACGGCCACATCGTCGTCGGGGACCCGTTGGGCGAACCAATGCCGTCCCCTGAGGGCCGCCAGCATCCAAGCCTCGTTTTGGTCGGCAATCGAGTAGGTCCTCCCGGAGGCCCTGTAGCCATATTTTTCGATGAGCTCGCCCGCGATTTTCACTGCGTCTCTTGCGGATTTCGCCTTCTCGGCCAGGAGTCTCCGGAGCATATAGCCGATACCGCCGTCGGTGAGGTCGTTTTCGGTGACCCGGGACGGGCAGCTGTCCGAGGTGATGACGACGCCGTGCTCGTTGATGAAGCTGTCGGCGAATTCCTGGGTCGTCGCCTCGATCCAGAGAAACCCGCTCGTCCGGCCGTCGGTCTCAAGAAAGGCCCCCTTGCCGAGGTCGACCCTTTGCGGCGCCCCATAATCGCGGGCTTGGATTTTGCGGAGATTGACGATGATATCGCCCCGGTCGTCCTCGTTGTGGCCGACCATGACCGAGCCGTCCGCGCTGGCCTTCTTGCCGACGAGGACGGTGAAGCACTCGCCGTCCCGTCGCTCGGCGGCCGGAAACAGCAGGGCCAGAGCGAGCAAGAGCGAGACGAGAGCGAATATCGGTTTTTTCGCGTTTTTCATGGCCTCAATATACTACCTGTGACGGGACATTTTCAAGGTTACAATGTTATTCATGGACTCTGAATGAACACGGACTATCGCCATTCTCAGGGGAGTTTCGCCTCCCGGCATGGGGTCAAGGCGTTGCGGATCGTCGGCCTCACCTTCGCCGGTGTCGGGTTCGCCGTCCTGTTCGCCTTTTTGTTCGGGCTGGTGGTCAAAGTTCTTTGGAACTGGCTGATGCCGGCCCTCTTCGGCCTTGGCACAATCACCTTCTGGCAGGCGTTCGGCATCGTCCTGCTGGCCAAACTCCTGTTCGGCGGTTTCGCCCATTCTCATCGGAATCATGACAGCCATTTTGATCGGCGCTTCCAAGACCGCTTTAAAAGGTTCGTCCGGGCAGAGGATGCCAAGGAAGAAGAGGCGTCGGTGCCTGGAAACGGGCCAAAATGGAGCCATTTCCGGAAGTACTGGCAAGACGAGGGCCGGGCCGCCTTTGAGTCCTACGTCCAGAGGATGCAAGACCGGGAAGAGAAAAAGGCCCATCAGGAGTGATGGGTGGGAACACACCAAAGAGAAATCCATCGGCGGGCAAGTTTTTTGAGCTCAGAGGAATCGGACGTTCCTTTTCTCCGACACATTGTTTTCCCTCCCCCTGAACTCGGAATCGATACCTCCTAAACAGAATCCTTTTCTACTCTGTCATGGACCGCAAGATCCGCACCGGCCCGAGAAGCCCCGACGGCAACAACGGCGAGTTGGCGCGGTAGAACTGCACCGCCGTGTAGGTGTATTTTTTCGTCGCGCTGGGCTGCTGATCGCCGATCAGGCGGTTGACCCAGAGGTTGGTCACCTTGATCTCCAGGGTGTTGGCGCCGGCCTTGAGCGCGGAGGTTATATCTACGCGGAAAGGCGTCTTCCAGAGGATGCCCAGCGGCTGGCCATTGACCGCGACCTCAGCGAGGTTTTTGACATCGCCCAGGTCGATCCAAAGCCTGGCGCCGGTCTTGAACCAGTCTACCGGCGCCTGGATCGCCTTGGTGTAAGTGCCGGTGCCGGAGAAATACTTCACCCCGACGTCGGAGTTATCGCTCCATGAGCTGAGTGTAGAGACGCTGATCTCGGTTGGTGCGCCGCGGTCAGCCTGAAAGGCGAGGTCCCAGGGGCCGGCAATCGTCGCCAGGTCCGTTTCGATTTGCTCGGGAACGGCTCGCGCCGGCGCCGCAGACGCTTTGCGGAAAACCACGAACACCGCGTCATCGGGTTCGAGATGCAGTGGAACGATCGTGCGTCCGTTGGCGATGAGGTAGGAGGCCGGCTCGATAACACCTGTATCGGCGTGCCAAAGCTCGGGCGCTTTGCCCGTCACGCGGAAGCTGGCTTCCAGGGTTTCCACGCGGGTGTTGCCGCTGACGACCCAGTAGAGATCGCCGTCGGGGAGCGCGCGGTGCACAAACATAAGACTGGTGTCCTGCTGGGGCTTGGTATATTCGAAATCTGGCGACGCCCCGATGGAGGCCAGTGCCTGGGCGATGGTCTGGCCGCCAGACACCTTACCCTTTCCGATGCCGGGGCCCCAAAGCTGGTCCGCTATGGACCGGAATTCCGCCTGGTCGTCGGCCAAGCTGGGGCTGTCGATGGGCTTGGGGCCGACTACGACGGCGCCGGAGCTCACCAGGTCTCGGATTTTCCGCAGAACGGCGAGCGACATGTGCTGGCTATTAGGGTCGAGCGCCAGCAGGCGATAGCTCATGCCTGTGGTCGTGGTGATCCGTCCGGCGGCGACTGACAGGCGGTTCATCAGGGCATCGGCATTGACAAAGTCGAAGTTGTAGCCGGCCGGGATATCGGGCAGCATCCCGCCGAACAGGGCCGTGATGTTGGAATCTTCGCCGTAATAGTAAATGATGTCGGCCACGAATTTGCCCTGCTGGAGCATATAAGAACTGCGGGAGAGGTACGTTGTCCAGGGCTTGGCCAGTTCCGCCCAGGTTTCGTGCCGGGTGAACCATTGGCCGAAGGGTCCGAGTCCGAGGCCCGGAATCTTATCGTTGACGGGCTGGTGGACCGAGGTGTGGATGACGAACCGGTTCAGGCCATTGGCCATCAAGCGATCGGCGGTGGACTTCAAGGTTTCGGGAGAGTAGGACCAAGCGTTGCGGTAGGCGGTCAGGGACTCGGCCGCCACCAGGTTCTGGCCGTAAATGTGGGCCACGGAGGCGGACTCGCGAATATCAGAGTCGTGCCCTCTGCTGGGTCTGCCGGGTTGTTCAATCCACATGGCGCTCATTGGCACATCGGAAGTGCGTTTCACTTCCATGCCGTCTGCAATGAAAGCGCGGCCGGATTCGTGCGATTCCGTATAGCGTCCCATGCCGCGCGCCTGGAGAATGGCCGTGAGCTGGTCGTAATGATTCTCGGCGGTCAGGTCGCAGAGGGTCTTGCGGAAATCCCAGAGAAAGCGGTCGCTGGCCTCTGCGCTTTCCACCACACGGCCGGCGAGAACCGGCAGCCAAGGACGCATGTCGTAGCCGCGCCGCTGGGAGAACTCGGCGATCATCTCGTCGGTCCAGTTGGCGACTCCGGCCTCCCAACTGTCGGTGATGACGTACTGGAGGCCGAGCTTGCCCATGAGGCCGCCGGTGGCGTTCTTGTATTGATCGAGGTAATTGTCGAAGTAGGCTTTGACGTGGCCGCGGCTGAGTTTGTCCACTTCGAGTCCCGTGGCTTCCGGAGATGCTGGGGCATTTTGGGCGCCAGTGAGAGAGTAGCCAAAACGAAGAATGATCCAGCGGCCTGCGGGCGGAGTCCAATCGAGTGTGCCGTTTGTGCGCATCTTGGACGTGAGGTCGATAACTTCGGTTTTGCGCACGACATCGCTGGCGGGAACGGCCGGAGTGGCCATGCCGTAGATGTTAGTGGCGGCCGTGAAAGCGGCCTTGTCCTGGAACCGGTTGACGGGCGATGCTGAGTGGAGGACAAGTTCGGCCACTTGGGTTCCAGCAGGGGCAGCGGGCTTGGCTTGAGGACCCTGCGGAGCTCCGGCTTGCGGCACCAGGCTGCGGATGCTTGCGCGGAAGAACCTGGCCGTAACTGGGGAGAAAGCGATGGTCCGTGCACCGGCCGGAATCGGCAGGACGGTACGGAACTCCCGGCCGTCATTGCTCGATTCCAATTCCGGCTCGCCGGCGCTGCCTCTGCGGCTTCCGCCCATAGTCACCATGGTGAGACCTTGAATGGTTTGGGGGCGGGCGAATTCGAACTGGATCCAGGCCTTCTCGTCCACCGGAGCAGCTGGCAGAAGGACGGCCTTGGAGAGGTCTCCGTCGGTGAGAGCAGCCAGGCTAAAAGCGCCGCCGCTCGAGGTCACCTTCGCTTCGAGCTCGGCGAGCGTGTGGTCGTTTTCCGGAACGCGAAAGGCGACGACGGCGCTATCGGCATAGAACTCCGGCGGCTTCGCCGCAGCACCACCCTCGCCGGGCCCGCCGCGCCCACTGTCCATGTTCTGGAAGGGTCCGGTCACGGAAGGCGGTTTGGGCAGCACGCCGGTGAAGGGACGGCCGCCTTCGAGGCGGGTCTCGCTCCACACGTATTTCTTCATCGCCTGTGCCGGGGTCACCCATGGGCCGCCGCTCTCGCTCCATCCCGGTGAGCCGGCGATGGCCATCTCCAGACCCAGCTGGTCCGCCAGCGTCGCGGTATACCTGAAGGCGTCCTTCCAAGCGGGCGTCATGAAGACGAGCCGCTTCTCGACGATCTGCGGCGTGTCGAGCCCCGCGTCGAAGTTCTGGAAACCGGCGATGCCGACGCGCTTCATCCATTCGAGGTCGGCCTTGATTCCTTCTTTAGTAATGTTGCCGCTCATCCAATGCCACCAAACTCGTGGCTTGGCGCTCTCCGGCGGGTTCTTGAAGCCACGCTCAAGGGCATCGCCCGAGTTCTGGGCTACCGCGGCCCATGCTCCCGATAGAATCACAACCACAAAGATCCAGCCAATTCGATTCCTTCCGTTGCTCGTCCTCATCGACGTGCCTCCTCTCGGTAAGAGATAAGTTTCACCGGCCTCGACAAACTAATGTCAACGCAATAAATAAAGTGACATTCTATGGGCGGTGGTAAGTCCGTCCGCAGGCCCCCCTAGCGGAGGGGGGACCCGTCGGTTTTTCCGACGGGGGGAACCGACGGGACTGGTTCCCCCGGGGTCCGGGGGCTTAGGACGGACTTAGCGCCGCCCAATCGAAGATGTCACTTTATTTATTGCGTTGACATTAAAAAACTGCGCCGGCACCGCGTTATAGTTATGGAAATTTCCTTTTCGTCCGAGCATCGTATTCCCTGCCCTCAGATCCGGAATCGAGCCCACCCATCACAAACGAACTATATCGTCAACTGCCGTCAAGCTTAGCGATGCGTTTTTTCGTATCGACAAATTCAGGAATGCCGGGATCGGCTTCTTTCCACAGTTGGAGGAATCTCGCATACTCTTTTTTCGCCTCTTCCCTCAAACCCTTCTGTTCGTACAGTCGCGCCAATCGATAATGATAGACGGGATTATGCATGCGGCGGTCTTGGCTCGCCGGGTCTAAGGTGAGCAACTTCTTGTATTCTACGATCGCCATGTCGATATCCCCCATCTTCTGATAGGCCCGCGCCAGGACATCCTGGTCGAGCGGGAAGTTATACAAGGCGAATACGCGAAGATAGGCCACTGGGTAGATGATGGGAATATGCAAGCGGAACTTCTTTTCTAAGAAGGATATAGCCTCGGCCGTTCTCCCTTCAGAAAGCCAGACTTCAGCCTGAAGAATTCTATAGTTCTTCTCCAATTGCATGGCCACTTCCCCTATTTCCTCGGGCAATTCGGAAAAGAGTGAGCGGATGTGATCGAGCCTTCGCTTGGCCGCTTCGATTCGCCCGCTCTTCCATTCCAAAAGTCCCAGCCATAAATCATTTTCGATGGTGCTAATTCGGTCCGATTGGGGCAGGGCTTCTTTGACGTCCTTCTGGTATTCTGAAAACTGCCTGATGGCCACATCAAACTCACCCTTTTCAAAATAAAAATAGGCCTGGAGCAACTCGGCCAGTGCAGTCCCGTTCTTGTCTCCGATCGATTTCCAGGCTCCCCAAGCCCGTTCCATCTCTACTCTGGCCTGCTCTCGTTTGCCCTGGACATGGTTAAAAACCGATTTCCACCAATAGCTAAGGCTCTGCCCGCTTTTAGACGGAGTCGCGAGGTTGAATTGGTCCAGCCAGCTCATAGCCTCGGCATAATCTCCCTTGACGGCATAAATATAGGCGATGAGATCTTCTGATCCAAAATCCGGTTTGATCCGTACCGCTTCCTTGTAGTGGGCGATCGCCTCATCGAGCCGGCCGGCGCGGAAGCAAAGTTCTCCTAGAGAATCCAACGGGTTGGCGTCTTCCGGCGCGGCGGAAACGGCCCTTTTCAGGTATTCTTCAGCTTTATTGAAATCTTCCATGCCCAGGTACATGTAACCGAGGTCATTTAGAATGAATCCCCACTTGGGGTCCAGCTCCAAAGCGTTGTTCGCTTCTGCGATCGCTTCTGGATACATCTTTTTCTGTCGGTAAGCCGAAAATAACATATAATGAGCGTCCTTTTCCCTGGGATATTTGGAAACGATTTCTTGGAGAAGGCCGAATGCTTTATCTCTGTTTTTTTCCACTCTCCTGGCATAGTCGGCCTCGATGTAGAGTCGTTCTTTTTCCGTCGCCTTTCCGGAAAAAGCCTTTGCTTTCACCAATGCCTCGGTTTCCAATTGAGCCTTGCTCAATTGTCGATACGTTCGAGCGAGGTACCGATAAGCGATAGCGAATTGAGGGTCGAGCTCAACAGCCTTTTCCAGGTTTTTGAGGGCATCCGCGAAGTATAACTTTTCATACTTTTCTTGCCCTTCGAGGAAATATTTATAGGCGTCCAGCGAGGATGTCTGGGACTGGGCCATTTCGACCTTGGTCTCGTCAACCGCCTTTTTGGACAGACCGACGCCGCGGGATATGTCCCGGCTCAGTTGCCCGATCTGCTTGTCCAGGATGCTCTGGGCTCCATCCCCTTTGGCGGTGACGCTTTTCAGCAGTTTCCGGGTTTTAACGTCAAACACCTTAACGTCTGTCGCAAATGTCTCGCCTGCTTTGACATAGCTTCCCAGGACAAGAGCGTCAACATTGTCCTTCTTGCACAGCTCAAAACCGAGCTCGCTGTCGATGATGTCGGCTTGTTCCTTCCCCATTTGCCTGAGGAGGTCACGCAGGCGTTCGAATGTCGTAACATGGAGATGCTTGGATTGCTCTAAGCTGGTGATCAAAAGGTTGGGGATAGCGGCCTTGAGATAATCGTAGGCCAGGTCCCCCGTTTGATT